>Ga0247823_10000041_pt1 | contig 88154 bp, 77 predicted proteins | sample 13C_PalmiticAcid_2_FD_192426 | JGI IMG/M metagenome (GOLD analysis project Ga0247823, IMG submission 192426) | Soil microbial communities from agricultural site in Penn Yan, New York, United States - 13C_PalmiticAcid_Day30 | ecosystem: Environmental > Terrestrial > Soil > Agricultural land... | reverse complement strand
TGACGCTGATCGCCATGGAGCCGCAGATGTGCGCGCCGGGCGTGGACTGGCAGATCCTGCACGAGTACCAGCGCCAGCGCGTGTGCACCCTGCTCGACCCCTCGAAAGACCCGCTGGGCAAGGGTTTCCACATCATCCAGGGCATGATCGCCATCGGCTCGGGTGGCATCTGGGGCAAGGGCTTCATGCAGGGCACGCAGACCCACCTGGAGTTCATCCCCGAGCGCACCACCGACTTCATCTACGCCGCCTTTTCCGAGGAATTCGGCCTCATGGGGGTGCTGGGCCTCATGTCCGGCTTCATCTTCCTCATCGTGCGCGGTCTGCTGATCGCGGTGGAGGCGCCGACCCAGTTTTCCCGGCTGGTGGCGGCCGCGGTCACGCTCAACGTGTTCGTCTATGCCTTCGTCAACATGGGCATGGTCAGCGGCATCCTGCCGGTGGTGGGGGTGCCGCTGCCTTTCGTGAGCTACGGCGGCACGGCCATGGTGACGCTGGGCGTGGGGCTGGGCATCCTGATGTCGATCGCCAAGTCCAAGCGCCTGATGCAGTCCTAGAGCGGTTGACGGCAAGACCCTGACGGCAGCGCGCGGCGCCAGGGTTCTTACAATGGGCCGATGATTTCACGCGAACCCACCCTGGCCCGTCTGGCCACCGCCCAAAGCCTGTTGCTCGAACCGTTCGGGTTGAGCCCCACGCACCTGCAGCGCGCGCTCGGCGAGATCATGTCGCACGGCGTGGACGACGCCGACCTGTATTTCCAGACCACGCGCAGCGAAGGCTGGAGCCTGGAAGAGGGCATCGTCAAGACCGGCAGCTTCAGCATCGACCAGGGGGTCGGCGTGCGTGCGGTCAGCGGTGAAAAGACGGCGTTCGCCTATTCCGACGACCTGTCCTGGGACTCGCTGATCGATGCCGCCCACACGGTGCGCTCGATTTCGGCACAGGGCCAGGGCCGCAAGGTGCGCGTGCCGGCGGTGAAGGTACCCAAGTCGCGTTCGCTCTACCCGGGCCTGGACCCGATCGCCACGCTCGACAGCACCGCCAAGGTCGCGCTGCTGGAAAAAGTGGAGCGCATGGCCAAGGCCAAGGACCCGCGCGTGAAGCAGGTCATGGCCGGCCTGGCAAGCGAATACGACGTGGTGCTGGTGGCGCGCGCCGACGGCACTTTGGCGGCCGACGTGCGCCCGCTGATCCGCCTGTCGGTGACGGTGATCGCCGAGCAGTCGGGCCGGCGCGAAGCCGGTTCGTCCGGCGGCGGCGGCCGTTTCGGCCTGGCCTATTTCGACGATGCCATGGTGCAGTCCTACGTGGACGAGGCCGTGTCCTACGCGCTGACCAACCTCGACGCACGCCCTGCACCGGCCGGCGAGATGGTGGTGGTGCTGGGCTCGGGCTGGCCCGGCATCCTGCTGCACGAGGCGGTGGGCCACGGGCTGGAAGGCGATTTCAACCGCAAGGGCTCCAGCGCTTTCGCCGGCCGCATCGGCCAGCGCGTGGCCGCCAAGGGTGTGACCGTGCTCGACGATGGCACCATCGCCGACCGCCGGGGCTCGCTCAACGTGGACGATGAAGGCCACACCTCGCAGCGCAACGTGCTGATCGAGGACGGCATTCTGCGCGGCTACATCCAGGACGCGATGAACGCGCGTCTGATGGGCGTGAAGCCCACCGGCAATGGCCGTCGCGAGAGCTACGCCCACGTGCCCATGCCGCGCATGACCAACACCTACATGCTGGGTGGCGACAAGGCGCCCGAGGAAATCGTGGCCAGCATCAAGAAGGGCCTGTACGCCACCAACTTCGGCGGTGGCCAGGTCGACATCACCAGCGGCAAGTTCGTGTTCTCGGCCAGCCAGGCCTACTGGGTGGAGAACGGCCAGATCCAGTACCCGGTGAAGGGCGCCACGCTGGTGGGCAATGGCCCGGACGCGCTGACCCGCGTGAGCATGATCGGCAACGACATGAAGCTCGACAGCGGCGTGGGCACCTGCGGCAAGGAAGGCCAGAGCGTGCCGGTGGGCGTGGGCCAGCCGACGCTGCGCATCGATGGCCTGACGGTCGGCGGCACCGCTTGACTCGGCGTTTTCAATTGCCTGTGCTACATTTCGAACCCATGTCTTCGCGCTTCGCCTTTTTTGCCTTTTATTTTTGGTTCTCAGTCCCCGGCGGACGAGAGGCGAAGCTGTAAGCGCATCACCGAATCTCGATACAACCGCCGGAGCTCCAAGCCCGGCGGTTTTTTTTCGCCCTTTCGAACCGTTTTTTGATTCAACCCCACTCAGGAGCCCCGTGATGACCGCCAAGAACGCCCCCGCCAGCAGCGACGCCTGGCATGCCCGTCCTGTCGACAAAACCAGCCAGACCGACGACGAACGCATCAAGGACATCACCGTGTTGCCCCCTCCTGAACACCTGATCCGCTTCTTCCCCATCGGCGGCACGCCGGTGGAAGCGCTCATCAGCCAGACCCGCCAGCGCATTCACCGCATCCTGCATGGGGAGGACGACCGTCTGCTGGTCGTGATCGGCCCGTGCTCCATCCACGATCCGGCCGCCGCAGTCGACTACGCGCGCCGTCTCAAGCCGCTGCGCGAGAAGTACGCCGACACGCTGGAGATCGTGATGCGGGTCTACTTCGAGAAGCCGCGCACCACGGTGGGCTGGAAGGGCCTGATCAACGACCCCTACCTGGACGAGAGCTACCGCATCGACGAGGGCCTGCGCATCGCGCGCCAGCTGCTGATCGAGATCAACCGCCTGGGCCTGCCTGCGGGCAGCGAGTTCCTCGACGTGATCTCGCCGCAGTACATCGGCGACCTGATCGCCTGGGGCGCCATCGGCGCGCGCACCACCGAAAGCCAGGTGCACCGCGAGCTGGCCTCCGGCCTCTCGGCCCCCATCGGCTTCAAGAACGGCACCGACGGCAACATCAAGATCGCCACCGACGCGATTCAGGCCGCCTCGCGCGGCCACCATTTCCTCTCGGTGCACAAGAACGGCCAGGTGGCGATCGTGCAGACCAATGGCAACAAGGACTGCCACGTGATTCTGCGCGGTGGCAAGGCGCCCAACTACGACGCCCCCAGCGTGGCCGCTTCGGTGAAGGAACTCGAGGCCGCCAAGCTGCCGCCGCGCCTGATGGTCGACTGCAGCCACGCCAACAGCAGCAAGCAGCACGAGAAGCAGCTCGAGGTGGCGCGCGACATAGCGGGCCAGATCGTCGGCGGCTCGCGCAGCATCTTCGGCGTGATGATCGAGAGCCACATCGAAGCCGGCGCGCAGAAGTTCACCCCGGGCAAGGACGAGGTGGGTGCGCTCAAGTACGGGCAGAGCATCACCGACGCCTGCCTGGGCTGGGGCGATTCGCTGCAGGCGCTCGAGGTCCTGTCGGCGGCGGTGCAGACCGCCCGCCACGCGCGGGGCTGATGCCGCCACGGGCTTTCACGGGGTGGATCGCGCACGGCGCGCGGTCCACAATGGGGCGACCATCGATCAGGAGAACCCGACATGCGCAGCCAAGTCACCGTGAGCTGGGGCGGCACCGCCTCTTACCCGTTCGATCTCGAAGAGGTGCAACCGATGCCGCACGACCATGCGCGCGCCTGGCTCGACGAACAGTTCACCACCCTGGGCTGTGACCCGATCCGGCCGACCGGCAAGGTGCTGACGGCCGACAAGATTCTGTGCGTGGCCGAAGCCGCTGGGGAGGGCCATTTCCGGGATGCGGCGCACCGCCCCTGGGCGGTGGCGTTTGCCCGCGCCGCGAGCGCGGCGCTGGCCAAACCGGTGGTGTCGATCGACGTGCCGAAGCACGTGCTGACGTACTGAGGGTCAGGCGGCCAGGGCCTTGAGCAGGCGGTCGTGCACGCCGCCGAAGCCGCCGTTGCTCATGCAGACGATGTGGTCGCCGGGCTGGGCGGCCGCCGTCACCTGCGCCACCAGTTCGTCGATGTTGCGGCCGATCTGCGCCCGCGCACCCATGGGTGCCAGGGCCTCGGCCGCGTCCCAGTCCAGCCCGCCCGAGTGGCAGAACGCCAGGTCTGCAGCCTCCAGGCTCCAAGGCAGCTGGGACTTCATCGTGCCCAGCTTCATGGTGTTGCTGCGCGGCTCGAACACCGCCAGGATGCGACCGCGCGGCTGGCCCAGCTTGCGTTGCAGGCCATCGAGCGTGGTGCGGATGGCGGTGGGGTGGTGGGCGAAGTCGTCGTAGACCGTGATCGCGCCGCCCGCGCGAGGCACCGTGCCCCGCACTTCCATGCGCCGGCGCACGTTCTCGAAGCTGCTCAAGGCGCGCGCGGCGTCCGCCGGGGCCACACCCACGTGCTCGGCCGCAGCGATGGCCGCCAGGCCATTGAGCTGGTTGTGCACGCCGGTGAGTGCCCACTCCACGCGGCCGACTGGTTGGCCGCGGTGCAACACGTCGAAGGCGTGGGGTTCGCCCTGGGCGGTGAAATCACTCACCGCCGCACCGAAGCTGCGCAATTCGCTCCAGAGGCCCTTGTGCAGCACGCGCTCCAGGCTTTCTTCCAGGCCGTTGACGACCACACGGCCGTTGCCCGGCACGGTGCGGATCAGGTGGTGGAACTGGCGTTCGATCGCCGCGAGGTCGTCAAAAATGTCGGCGTGGTCGAACTCGAGGTTGTTCAGGATCGCGGTGCGGGGCCGGTAGTGCACGAACTTGCTGCGCTTGTCGAAGAACGCAGTGTCGTACTCGTCGGCTTCGATGGTGAAGGTCTTGCCCTGGCCCAGGCGGGCCGACACACCGAAGTTCATCGGCACGCCACCAATCAGGAAGCCGGGCTGCAGGCCGTTGGCCTCCAGGATCCAGGTCAGCATGCCGGTGGTGGTGGTCTTGCCGTGCGTGCCCGCGACGGCCAGCACATGGCGGCCCTGCAGCACGTGTTCGGCCAGCCACTGGGGCCCGCTGGTGTAGGCCGCGCCGCTGTCCATGATGGCTTCCATCAGCGGGAACTTGGGTGTGCCATCCGCCGTGCGGGCCCGGCTGACCACGTTGCCGACCACGAACACGTCGGGCTGGAGGGCCAGCTGGTCGGCGCCGAAGCCTTCGATGAGGTCGATGCCCAGCGCGCGCAGCTGGTCGCTCATGGGGGGATAGACGCCGGCGTCGCAGCCGGTCACGCGGTGGCCGGCTTCGCGGGCCAGGGCAGCGAGACCGCCCATGAAGGTGCCGCAGATGCCCAGAATATGAATGTGCATCCCGGGATTCTAGGGGGCGCACCCACCGGGTTTGCGGGTATGGACCGTGCGCGCCGTGGGCGCCGCCGCCAGCGGGCACAATCCCCCTCCATGGATGCCAGCCGAGACGACACTTCCCACGAAATCGCCGCCGTGGCCGCCCGACTGGTGGTCGAGGAGGGCCTGGAATATGCCGCGGCCAAGCGCCGCGCGGTCAAGCAGCTGGGCTTGCCGGCGCGCACGCCCCTGCCCGACAACGCGATGCTGGATGCCGCGGTGCGCGAGGACATCGCCGTGTTCTGCCCGGAAACCCAGGCCGTCGAGTTGCGCGCGCTGCGCGAACTCGCCTTGCTCTGGATGGACCGCCTGCAGGCCTTTCGCCCCCACCTGGGCGGCGCCGTCTGGCACGGCACGGCCACCCGGCACAGCGATATCTATCTTCAGCTGTTCTGCGAAGACTCCAAGGCGCCTGAGTGGACGCTGCTCGATCACCGCGTCGAATACCACCCGGGCACGGTCAACGGCTGGCGCGGCGAACCCGTGGAGGCGTTGACGCTGCGCGTGCGAAGCGAGGCGCTGGGCCAGTGGGTGCTGGTGCATCTGATGGTGCATGACCTGGACGACGAGCGCGGCGCCCTCAAGCCCGACGCCCAGGGGCGCAAGCCGCGCGGTGACGCGGCGGCCTTGCGCCGCCTGCTGGCCGGGGAGGTGGCGGCATGAGCCTGCAGCGAAGAACCCTCTGGATGGCCGGCGTGGCGGTGGTCGCTGGCGGTGCCGGCGCCTTGCTGGCCACGCGGCGCCTTCAGCTCCAGCCGGTGATGAACGAGGCCGAGGTCGCTTTCTGGGCCGGGTCGTTCGACGGACCGAACGGTGAAGCCGTGCGCATGAGCGATTTCCGTGGCAAACCCTTGCTGGTGAATTTCTGGGCCACCTGGTGCCCGCCGTGCGTGGAGGAGCTGCCGATGCTGAACCAGTTCCACACCGCGCAGGCCGCCAAGGGCTGGCAGGTGCTGGGCCTGGCGGTCGATCAGCCCAGCGCGGTGCGCAGCTTCATGCAGAAGCTGCCGCTGAATTTCCCGGTGGGCATGGCAGGCTTCGCGGGCACGGAACTCAGCCGCAGCCTGGGCAACGCCACCGGGGCCTTGCCCTTCAGCGTGGTGTTCGGGGCCGACGGGGCGCTGCTGCACCGAAAGCTCGGCAAGGTGTCGGAGACCGATCTGGCGCAGTGGGCCGAGTTGGGTTGACCTTTCGTCAACCCACTCGAACTCGACGAGAAAAAGAGGTAAATTCGTCGTTTTCACAAAAATGACTCAATGAGTCATCCCTCGCCCCGGGTCGAAAACCCTCCAGCGGGCGAGGTTGGGAAGCCGGTCCATTCGTGTACACTGCGGCACCCCGGCGGGTTGGCCAGCTCTCATTTCGTTGAAATTGAGTGCTTTTAGATCAACTTGACCGAACTTCGTTGGAGAAATCATGGATTTGAGAAAACTGAAGACACTGATCGACCTCGTGTCCGAGTCGAACGTGTCCGAGCTGGAAATCACCGAGGCCGAAGGCAAGGTGCGCATCGTCAAGAGCGCGCCTGTCGTGGCCGCCGCGCCCGTGACTTACAGCATGGCCCCCGCACCGGTGTCTCCACCCCTGGTGCCGGCCGTCGACGTGACGCCCGCCGCTCCGGTGGCCGCCGCCCCTGCCGCGCCGGCCGGGCACACCGTGAAGTCGCCCATGGTGGGCACTTTCTACCGTGCGTCGAGCCCGGGTGCGAAGCCCTTCGTCGAGATCGGTGACACCATCAAGGAAGGCGAGACGATCTGCATCGTGGAAGCGATGAAGATCCTCAACGAGATCGAGGCCGACAAGTCCGGCACCGTGACCCAGATCCTGGTGGAGAACGGCCAGGCGGTGGAGTACGGACAGCCCATGTACGTGATCGAATAAAGAAGAAGGCCCCGAGCCCATGTTCAAAAAAATCCTGATTGCCAACCGGGGGGAGATCGCGCTGCGCATTCAGCGCGCCTGCCGGGAAATGGGCATCAAGGCGGTGATGGTGTATTCCGAGGCCGACCGCGACGCCAAGTACGTGCGTCTGGCCGACGAGGCAGTCTGCATCGGCCCGGCGCCGAGCGCCCAGAGTTACCTCAACATGCCGGCCATCATCTCGGCCGCTGAAGTGACCGACGCCGAAGCCATCCACCCCGGCTACGGTTTCCTGTCGGAAAACGCCGATTTCGCCGAGCGCGTCGAGAAGAGCGGCTTCACCTTCATCGGCCCCACGCCGGAGTCCATCCGCACGATGGGCGACAAGGTGTCGGCCAAGCAGGCCATGATCCGCGCGGGCGTGCCCTGCGTGCCGGGTTCCGAAGGCGCGCTGCCCGACGACCCCGTCGTGATCAAGCGCACCGCCAAGGCGGTGGGCTACCCGGTGATCATCAAGGCCGCCGGTGGCGGCGGTGGGCGCGGCATGCGCGTGGTGCACACCGAAGCGGCCCTGCTGCACGCGGTGCAGACCACCAAGGCGGAAGCCGGTGCGGCCTTCGGCAATCCCGAGGTCTACATGGAGAAATTTCTCCAGAACCCGCGCCACATCGAGATCCAGATCCTGGCCGACCAGCACCGCAACGCGGTGTACCTGGGCGAACGCGACTGTTCCATGCAGCGCCGCCACCAGAAGGTGATCGAGGAAGCGCCTGCACCCGGCATCCCGCGCCGCCTGATCGAGAAGATCGGCGAGCGTTGCGCCGCGGCCTGCAAGAAGATCGGTTATCGGGGCGCCGGCACCTTCGAATTCCTGTTCGAGAACGGTGAGTTCTACTTCATCGAAATGAACACCCGCGTGCAGGTGGAGCACCCGGTGACCGAGTGGATTTCGGGCGTGGACATCGTGCGCACCCAGATCGCGGTGGCCGCGGGCGAGAAGCTGCCGTTCACGCAGCGCCAGATTGAGCTGCGCGGGCATGCCATCGAGTGCCGCATCAACGCCGAAGACGCCTACAAGTTCACCCCGTCGCCCGGTCGCATCACGACCTGGCACGCGCCGGGTGGCCCGGGTGTTCGCGTGGACTCCCACGTCTACACCAACTACTTCGTGCCGCCGAACTACGACTCGATGATCGGCAAGATCATCGTGCACGGCGACACGCGGGAGCAGGCCCTGGCGCGCATGCGCACGGCGCTGGCCGAGACCGTGATCGAAGGCATCAACACCAACATCCCGCTGCACCGCGAGCTGATGGTGGATGCGAACTTCGTGACCGGCGGCACCAACATCCACTACCTGGAAGAGTGGCTGTCCCAACGTGAGCGCTGAAGCCTTCCAACTGACCCAGCCGCCGGCTGGGTCTCTTTTTGAGCTGGTGCTGCTGGTGCCCGAGGCGGCGGTGGACGACGTGGGCGATGCCCTGGTCGCGCTGGACGCGCTCAGCGTGTCGGTGGAAGACGCCGACGCGATGACCGACGCCGAATCGGCGCTGTTCGGCGAGCCTGGCATGCCGCCGCCCAAGGAGGGTTGGCAGCGCTCGCGCGTGGTGGCGCTGTTCCCTACCGACGCCGCGGCCCGCGACGCCGCGCAGTTGCTGGCGGTGCAGGACTTTTTTGCGGGCTGTGCGGTGCAGGGCGTGCGCCCGGTGCCCGATCAGGATTGGGTGCGGTTGACGCAATCGCAATTCGAGCCGGTCGAGATCACGCCCAGCTTCTGGATCGTGCCGACCTGGCACGAGCCACCCGCCGCCGCGCAACAGGTCATCCGGCTCGACCCCGGTCTTGCCTTTGGCACGGGCACCCACCCGACGACCCGCATGTGCCTGCGCTGGACCGCGCAACACGGCCCTGTGGGGCCGCGTGTGCTGGACTATGGCTGTGGCTCGGGCATCCTGGCCATCGGTGCGGCCAAGTACGGTGCGCGCGAGATCATCGCGGTGGACATCGACCCCGCGGCGGTGGAGTCCACCCGACTCAATGCCGAGGCCAATCACGCGGTGCTGTCGGCCGGCTTGCCCGATCTGGCGCGGGGCGAACACGATCTGGTGCTGGCCAACATCCTGGCCACGCCCTTGAAGGTGCTCGCACCGTTGCTGTGTTCGCACGTGCGCCCGGGCGGCCAACTGGTGCTCGCGGGCATTCTGGCGCGCCAGGCCGATGAGCTGATCGAAGCCTATGCGCCGTGGGTGGCGTTGCAGGTCAGCGACGAAGAGGATGGCTGGATCCTCATGACCGCCGTCAAGGCCTGAGGCTGCCTGTCGCGCCCGCGATAATCGGCGCATGAGTTTCACCACCCGTTGCCCCTCGTGCGGAACGATGTTCAGGGTCGTCGCCGACCAACTGAAGATCTCCGAGGGCTGGGTGCGCTGTGGCCATTGCGCCGATGTGTTCGACGCCACGCTGTACCTGCAGCCGTGGATCCCACCGGGCGAAGAAAGCACGCCCGACGATTTCGTGGCGGCGGCGCCTGCACCCGAACCGGCGCCGGCATCCGCGCATGCGGCGTTCGACGCCGACCTGGAAGCAGAGCTGGAGGCCGAGTCTCAGCGGTCCGTGGAAACGGTCGGGGAATCTGCCGATGCGATGTGGGGCACCGAGGCCGTCGCGGACGAGCGTGCCGTCGAGACCTTGCCGCCACCGATCATCGATGCCCCGCCCGCTCAGGCCCGGCCCGATGAGCAGGAGTCCGACTTCCACGCCGAACTGGAGCGCTTCGCCGCCGGTCTGGGTCGTTTGAAAGCCGATGGCGCTGCCGCCGATCCCACGGAACAGGTGGAGTCGGACGAAGAGGCGGTCGTGCCCCCCGTCGATGCCATGCCCGATGCCCCCGGACCGCAGGACGTGGGTGACCTGGACGCTGATGGGCCGGACTCGCCCGAGCTGGTGCCCGGCTTCGTGAGGCAGGCGCAGCGGCAGGCCTTCTGGCAATCCCGCGGCATGCGCGCCGTGCTCTCGCTGCTGGCCGTGGTGTTGGTGGTCGTGCTCGTCGGGCAATGGGCCCTGCAGGAGCGCGATCGATTGGCCGCCTGGCGGCCCGGCCTGCAGCCCTGGCTGCAGCGGGCGTGCGAACCCGTGGGCTGCGTGGTGGCACCGGTGCGCCGCATCGACGCGATCGTCATCGACAGCACTTCGCTGGTGCGCCGGCTCGGCAACTTCTATTCCTTTGACCTCGTGCTCAAGAACACGACCTCCATGGCGCTGGCTGTGCCCGCGCTGGAGCTGAGCTTGACCGACATCAGCGATCAGGTGATTTCGCGCCGCGTGTTCCTGCCCGAGGAATGGCCCGATGCCCCGGCGCTGTTGCCGGCGAACGGCTCGGTGAACGTGAGTTTTCGACTGTCACTCGCCCTGGGCGACGCCACGCCCATGGCGGGTTACCGCGCCCTGATTTTTTACCCTTGATCTGGAAGATTTTTCATGTCCATTCTGGTTTGCGGCTCGCTCGCTTTCGACACCATCATGACCTTCGAGGGCCGCTTCGCCGAGCAGATCCTTCCGAGCCAGCTGCACATTCTCAATGTGTCCTTCCTGGTGCCGGGTCTGCGCCGGGAATACGGTGGCTGTGCCGGCAATATCGCCTACGGCCTGCGCCAGCTCGGTGCCGATGCGGTGCCGCTGGCCATGCTCGGCAACGACGGCGGCGAGTACCTCGATCGCCTGCGCGAACTGGGTGTGGACACGCGCCACGTGTCGTCCTCCGCCGAAAGCTACACCGCGCAGGCCATGATCATGACCGACCGCGACAACAACCAGATCACCGCCTTCCACCCCGGCGCGATGTCGACGGCGCACGACAACCCGGTGCCTCGGCGCGACGACCTCAAGGTGGCCATCATTTCACCCGATGGCCGCGATGCGATGCTCACGCACGCGCGCCAGCTGCACGAGGCCGGTGTGCCCTTCGTGTTCGATCCCGGCCAGGGCCTGCCCATGTTCAATGGCGAAGAGCTGCGGCAGTTCATCGGGCTGGCCAGCTGGGTCACGCTCAACGACTACGAAGCCCAGATGCTGTGCGACCGCACCGGCCTCACGCTCGACGCCATCGCCGCGCAGGTGCGCGGTCTGATCGTGACGCTGGGCGCGGAAGGTTGTGACGTCTGGGATGGTGGCGCGGCCAAGGTGCGGGTGGCGGGCCTCCCGGCGGCCACGGTGGTGGACCCCACGGGGTGTGGCGATGCGTTCCGCGCGGCCCTGCTGCATGGCCTGGAGCAGGGGTGGCCGCTGCAGCGCTGTGCCGAGTTGGGCAACCGCATGGGCGCGGTGAAGATCGCCAGCCGGGGCGGTCAGAACTACACGCTCTGAGCCCAGGCAACGGGCATGAAAAAAGCCCGGCGCTTTCGCGCCGGGCTTGCAGGTCATCTCAACGAGAATCTCAGGGCTTGCTGGACGTGGGGAACGGCCACGCAGCCTGAGGGTTGAGCTTCGTCTGCGCCGCAGGAGCAGCAGGGGCCGCCGGCTTCTTGGCCGGCTCAGCTTTTTTTGCTGGGGCTGCCTTCTTCGCAGGGGCCTTCTTTGCAGGGGCCTTTTTCACAGCGGCTTTTTTGGCCGGCGCTTTCTTGGCTGCAACCTTTTTGGGAGCAGCTTTCTTGGCGACAACCTTCTTCGCCGGTGCTTTCTTGGCAGCGGCTTTCTTCGCCGGAGCCTTCTTGGCGACGACCTTCTTGGCCGCGGCCTTCTTCGCCGGTGCTGCCTTCTTCGCAGCAACCTTCTTCGCCGGTGCTGCCTTCTTGGCCGCAACCTTCTTCACGGCGGGCTTCTTGGCCGCGACCTTCTTGGCCGGAGCCTTCTTCGCCGGTGCTGCCTTCTTCGCAGCGGGTTTCTTGGCCGGAGCCTTCTTAGCCGGTGCGGCCTTCTTGGCCGGGGCTTTTTTTGCAGTTGCCATTGTTTTCTCCTTGATCAAGTTGCAAAGAGCACTTCAGCCAGCCTTGTTGCCGGTGAAGTGATTCAACGCCCTGGAGCCGTGTGGATGCATCCACGGCTGGCCCCAAGGTTTTGAATCCTGTGACAAAACCCTGCGCCCGGCGTCTGCGCGACGGTGACAGGGTTTTGATTGAGCGGAAATCATGTTGTTGGTCGGTATGGGCAATGCGGCTCCGGCTGCGTGGGCATCAATCCCAGGACAATGCCCCGCCGGTTTGGTATTCGATCACGCGCGTTTCGAAGAAATTGCGTTCCTTCTTGAGGTCGATCATCTCGCTCATCCAGGGGAACGGGTTCTCTTCGTTCGGGAACAGGGGCTCCAGGCCGATCTGCGTGGCGCGGCGGTTGGCAATGTAGCGCAGATAGCCCTTGAACATCGAGGCGTTCATGCCGAGCACGCCGCGCGGCATGGTGTCCTCGGCGTAGCGGTACTCGAGCTCGACAGCCTTGAGGAACAGCTCCTTGATCTCTTCCTTGAACTCGCTGGTCCACAGCATCGGGTTCTCCATCTTGATCGCGTTGATCAGATCGATGCCGAAGTTGCAGTGCATGGACTCGTCGCGCAGGATGTACTGGTACTGCTCGGCGGCACCGGTCATCTTGTTCTGACGGCCCAGGGCCAGGATCTGGGTGAAGCCGACGTAGAAGAACAGGCCTTCCATCAGGCAGGCGAACACGATCAGGCTCTTGAGCAGGCGCTGGTCGGTCTCGGGCGTGCCGGTGTGGAAGTTCGGGTCCATGATCGCCTCGATGAAGGGGATCAGGAACTGGTCCTTGTCACGGATCGACTGGACTTCGTTGTAGGCGTTGAAGATCTCGGACTCGTCCAGGCCGAGCGACTCCACGATGTACTGGTAGGCGTGCGTGTGGATCGCTTCCTCGAACGCCTGTCGCAGCAGGAACTGGCGGCACTCGGGCGCGGTGATGTGGCGGTAGGTGCCCAGCACGATGTTGTTGGCGGCCAGCGAATCGGCGGTGACGAAGAAGCCGAGGTTGCGCTTGACGATGCGGCGCTCGTCTTCGGTCAGGCCGTTGGGGTCTTTCCAGAGCGCGATGTCGCGGCTCATGTTCACTTCCTGCGGCATCCAGTGGTTGGCGCAGGTGGCGAGGTACTTTTCCCAGGCCCATTTGTATTTGAACGGCACCAGCTGGTTGACGTCGGTCTGGCCGTTGATGATGCGCTTGTCGGCCGCGTTGACGCGGCGCGCAGGAGCGGCCGGCGCGGCGGCGGTGTTGATCGAAGCGGAGGGGAGAGGCGCGCGCTCACCGGACGGTGAGGACAGTGAGGCTTGCAGACCCGACGTGCCGGTGGGCAGTGGGCTGTTCGCTGGCTTCGAAGAGGGCGTGGTGTGATCGTCCCAGGTCAACATAGAGGTTTCCAATGTTCGGATTATGAAAGTGTGTGCATGAAATGCAAAGTGATCAGGCGAGATGCGCACATTTTGTGTTGCGGTGTTGCATCGAATTGCATTCGAGGGACACCGCAACACATGTGCGCATGACGGCCGAAATCACTGGCACGCTTCGCAACCCGGGTCGTCGATGGCGCAGAACTTGATGTCGGTGGCGGACTCCACGTCGGTGATGTCCGCGGGTGCCGCAGCCGGAGCGGCGGCCGCGGCGGCGCTGGTGTTGCCGACGGAAACGGCGTTGAGCTGACCGGTGCGGCCGGTGGATTTTTCGATCTGCGTGGCCGAGGTCGTGCGCAGGTAGTAGGTGGTCTTGAGACCGCGCAGCCAGGCGAGCTTGTAGGTGTCGTCGAGCTTCTTGCCCGAGGCGCCGGCCATGTAGATGTTCAGGCTCTGCGCCTGGTCGATCCACTTCTGGCGGCGGGCGGCGGCTTCCACCAGCCACAGCGGTTCGACTTCGAAGGCCGTGGCGTACAGCGCCTTCACGTCCTGCGGCACGCGGTCGATCGGGCGCAGCGAGCCATCGAAGTGCTTGAGGTCCATGACCATCACGTCGTCCCACAGGCCCAGGCGCTTGAGGTCTTTCACCAGGTAGCTGTTGATGACGGTGAACTCGCCGGACAGGTTGGACTTGACCGAGAGGTTGCCGAAGCAAGGCTCGATGGAGGCGTCCACGCCGATGATGTTGGAGATGGTCGCGGTCGGCGCGATGGCCACGCAGTTGGAGTTGCGCATGCCGTCGGCCGCGATCTTCTGGCGCAGGGCGTCCCAGTCCAGGCTGCTGGAGCGGTCCACGTCCACATAACCGCCGCGCTCGCGCGCCAGCAGGTCCAGGGTGTCGGGCGGCAGGATGCCCTTGTCCCACAGCGAGCCGCGGTAGCTGGCGTAGCGGCCGCGCTCGCGGGCGAGTTCGGTCGAGGCCCAGTAGGCGTAGTAGCAGACGGCTTCCATCGAGCGATCGGCGAAGTCCACCGCTTCGTTGGAGGCGTAGGGAATGCGCAGTTCGTACAGCGCATCCTGGAAGCCCATGACGCCCAGGCCCACCGGGCGGTGGCGCATGTTGGAGTCGCGCGCCTTCTTCACCGCGTAGTAGTTGATGTCGATGACGTTGTCGAGCATGCGCATGGCGGTCTTGATGGTCGCCTGCAGCTTGGCGTGGTCCAGCACCTTGGCGCCGTCGTCACCGCGCTTGACGTGGTTGAGCAGGTTGACCGAACCGAGGTTGCACACGGCGGTTTCGGTGTCGCTGGTGTTGAGCGTGATCTCGGTGCACAGGTTGGAGCTGTGGACCACGCCGGCGTGTTGCTGCGGGCTGCGCACGTTGCAGGCGTCCTTGAAGGTGATCCAGGGGTGGCCGGTCTCGAACAGCATCGAGAGCATCTTTCGCCACAGGTCGCTGGCGGGCACTTTGCGGTACGGCTTGATTTCGCCGCGCGCGGCCTTCTCTTCATAGGCCAGGTAGGCCTTTTCGAAGTCGGCGCCGAACAGGTCGTGCAGGTCGGGCACGCTGTTGGGCGAGAACAGGCTCCATTCGCCCTTTTCCATCACGCGCTTCATGAACAGGTCGGGAATCCAGTTCGCCGTGTTCATGTCGTGCGTGCGGCGGCGGTCGTCGCCGGTGTTCTTGCGCAGTTCGAGGAATTCCTCGATGTCCAGGTGCCAGGTTTCCAGGTAGGTGCAGACCGCGCCCTTGCGCTTGCCGCCCTGGTTGACGGCCACGGCGGTGTCGTTCACCACTTTGAGGAAGGGCACGACGCCTTGCGATTCGCCGTTGGTGCCCTTGATGTGGGAACCCAGGGCGCGCACGCGCGTCCAGTCGTTGCCCAGGCCGCCGGCGAATTTGGAGAGCAGCGCGTTTTCCTTGATCGACTCGTAGATGCCGTCGAGGTCGTCGGGCACGGTGGTCAGGTAGCAGCTGGAGAGCTGCGAGCGCAGCGTGCCGCTGTTGAACAGCGTGGGCGTGGACGACATGAAGTCGAACGAGGACAGCACCTCGTAGAACTCGATGGCGCGGGCTTCGCGGTCGATTTCGTTGAGCGACAGACCCATGGCCACGCGCATGAAGAAGGACTGCGGCAGCTCGATGCGCGTCTTGCGCACGTGCAGGAAGTAGCGGTCGTACAGCGTCTGCAGGCCGAGGTAGTCGAACTGCAGGTCGCGCTCGGGCTTGAGCGCGGCGCCCAGGCGGGCCAGGTCGAACTGCAGCAGTTTTTCGTCGAGCAGGTCGTTGTCCACGCCCTTCTTGATGAAGAGCGGGAAGTTCTCGGCGTAGCGCGCGCCCATTTCGGCGGCGGGCACTTCCTCGCCCATCACTTCCTTGACGATGGTGTGCAGCAGCAGGCGGGCGGTGGCGTAGGTGTAGTCGGGATCTTTTTCGATCAGCGTGCGCGCGGCCAGGATGGAGGCCTTGTAGACCTCTTCCATGGGCACGCCGTCGTACAGGTTGCGCTTGGTCTCGGCGACGATGGGGTCGGCCTTGACGTCCTTGCCCAGGCCGCTGCAGGCGGCGGCGATCAGGCCTTGCAGGCGCTGCAGGTCCAGCGGCACGCGCTCGCCGCCGTCGAGCACGTGCAGCACGGGCTCGGCCGGGTGCGCCACTTCGGCCAGGTGCGCGCGCTCCTGCGTGCGGCGTTCGCGGTAGAGCACGTAGGCGCGGGCGACTTCGTGGTGGCCACTGCGCATCAGGCCGAGTTCGACCTGGTCCTGCACGTCTTCAATGTGGAAGGTGCCGCCACCCGGGCGCGAGCGCATCAGGGCGCGGGCCACGTTCTGCGTCAGCTCGTCCACCGTCTCGCGCACGCTGGCCGATGCGGCGCCCTGGGTGCCGTGCACCGCCAGGAAGGCCTTCATCATGGCGACGGCGATCTTGCTGGGCTCGAACGGCACGACGGCGCCGTTGCGGCGGATGATCTGGTAGTTGGCGAAAACCGAGCTGCTCGCGGCCAGCGAAGCCGCGGCCGGGGTACCGGCGGTGGGCTTCAGCGAGGCGGGGGACGGGGTGGTGATGGGAGAAGCGGTCAGCATGGGTTCCTCTTTCATTTGTTGTGGGGTGAACTGCATCGGGGGCGCGGTGTCCGATGGCAGGTTGGTGGCTTGGGTGCCGGTATCAACGCAGGCCGCAGGGGGTGGACGCGGTCGTCTGAAGGGCATTGTTCAGGCGATGGCCATACTGGGCGGGGTAGGGTTCGGGACTCACAAGGCAACACTATATCTGGTGTGCATGTCCCGTTCAAGCCACTACGGGTAGTGTTTACGAGAAAAAGCGGTCGTTAGACGCGGCGCATTTTCCGTCAGACAAAAAATGCTGGTTCACATCCCCGCGCCCTGTGCGAATGATCGCTGGCGATTGGGCGGTTTGCTTGAATCCCGGTGGGCAACACCAATGCCGGCGGGGGCTTTGGCGCGATTTGTCTTGGCTGGCCGCGCCGTTGCACGGCCGGTGAGAACGGGGCGTTTTTGGCGTGGTCCTGGCTCAGTCGCCAGCGATGCTGTGACCGAGTGTGTCTTGTGGGAAACACGCTTCGGGCCAGTGAAGGTCGGCGCGCAGGCGCGACCAGTCGAAACCCGGTCCGGGGTCCTGCTTGCGTCCCGGCGCGATGTGCTCATGGCCCGCCACATGGCGCACCGGATAACGTTGCACCAGTCGGGTGCACAGCCGCGCCAGGGCGGTGTACTGCGCGGCCTCGAAACGGTCGCCCTCCAGCCCCTCGAGTTCGATGCCGATGGAATCGTCGTTGCAGTTGTGGCGGCCGCGCCAGCACGATGCGCCCGCGTGCCATGCGCGCGCATCGGCATCGACAAACTGCACCACTTCGCCGTCGCGGCGCACGAAGAAATGCGACGACACCTCCATGCCCCGGATCTGCTCGAAGTACGGATGGGCGCTCCAGTCCAGCTGGTTGGTGAAGAGCTGTTCCACCTCCGGGCCGCCGTACACGCCAGGGGGCAGGCTGATGGAGTGGATGACGATCAGGTCGATCCGTGCACCGTCGGGACGCAGGCCGAAGTTGGGCGAAGGGTTGTGGCGCGCCGTGCGCAGCCAGCCGCCCTGCCAGGGATCATCGCGCTCGGCGGAATCAGGCCGTGGTGGTGTCGTCATCGTCCGACGGCATGGCGATGCCCAGCCGCTGGATGCGGTAGCGCATCTGGCGCAGGTTCAGGCCCAGGCGGGCCGCGGCCGCGGTGCGGTTGAAGTCGCATTCGCGCAGCGCCTTGAGCAGCACCTGGCGCTCCTGTTCGTCCAGGTAGGTCTGCAGGTCGGCGGGAATCTCTTCGGGCGGGCGGGTCATGGGTGCGCCGAGGCCATCGGCGGGCGCGAGCAGGTCGGGCTGGGTGGGCACTTCGGTCTCGTCGGCCTCGCCGAAGTCGTCCGGTTCGAGCACCTCGCCGCTGCTCAGGGCCAGGGCGCGCTGCAACAGGTTCTCGAGCTCGCGCACATTGCCCGGCAGTTCGCGCGACTGCAACCAGGCCAGGGCGCGGGCCGACACCCTGGGCACGTTTTGCCCGGATTCGGCGCACAGCCGCGCCAGCAGAGCCTCCACCAGCAGAGGCAGGTCTTCGCGCCGTTCCCGCAGCGCGGGCGAGCGCAGGCCGATGACGTTGAGGCGGTAGAACAGGTCCTGGCGGAACTGGCCCGACTGCACGAGCGCGTTGAGGTCGCGGTGGGTGGCGCTCACCAACCGCACGTCGACGGCTTCTTCCTGCACGCCGCCGAGCGCGCGAACGCGGCGCTCCTGGATCACGCGCAGCAGCTTGGCCTGCATGGCCAGGGGCAGGTCGCCGATTTCATCAAGGAACAAGGTGCCGCCCCGCGCCGCCTGGAAGTAGCCTTCGCGGTCGGTGGTGGCGCCGGTGTAGGCGCCCTTGCGCGCGCCGAAGAATTCGGCCTCGATCAGGTTTTCCGGGATCGCGCCGCAGTTGACCGCCACGAACGGCCCGCCGCTGCGGTGGCTGCAGTCGTGCACCGCGCGGGCCACCAGTTCCTTGCCCGTGCCGGACTCGCCCAGGATGAGCACTGGTGCCATGCTGGAGGCCACCTTTTCGATGCGCGACTTGATCTGCGCGATGCTGGGCGAGGCGCCCACGATGCGGCGCAGCGATTGCGCGCCGCTGGAGGTGGCGGCTGGTTTTCTGGGGGCGTCGCCCGCACCGCTGGCGTTGGGCGCGGGCGCCGTCGCGCCGTTGGCCATGGCGGCCGGGGATCCGCGCTGGCTTTGCAGCGCCGCCGTCACCGCGCTGCGCAGCTGTTTAAGGTCCACCGGTTTGGTGAGGTAGTCGAAGGCGCCGGCCTTGAGCGACTCCACCGCGTTTTCTGCCGATCCGTACGCGGTGATGACGATGCATTTTTCAGGCCGCTGGGCGTCCGCGAGTTCGCGCAGCAGGTCCAGGCCCAGGCCGTCGGGCAGGCGCATGTCGGAGATCAGCACGTCGAAGCGCTGCTGGGCGAGCCATTCGCGCGCCTGGGTGATGTCCGGCGCGGCCACCACCGCATGGCCTTCGCGCAGCAGGGTGAGCTCGTACAGCGTGCGCAGATCGGGTTCGTCGTCGACGACCAGCACGGAGGCGGAGGAGGGGGCGGTGGCCATTGGCGTCGTGTTCAGCGGGTCGCCAGGGGGGCGTCACCCGAGAGCGGGTGGCCTGGGTGCTCGGCGCGCGTGGCCACCGAATCGCCCATCGGGTACGACAGGCTTTGCTGTGTCGGCTCGCGGGTGGGCGCCGGGCTGGCGGCGGGGATCAGCGCATAGAACTCGTTGCCCTCGCGCTGGTCCAGGCGCGTGCGGCGGTAGGCGATCTGGGCGCCGTAGCGCTCGCAGAGTTCGCGGCAGATGTACAGGCCCAGGCCGCTGGAGCGGCTCTCGGAGGAGAAGAAGGGCTCGAACAGGTGGCGCATCACGCTGGCTTCGAGTGCCTGGCCGTCGCTCCACACCGAGAGGCGCACATGCTCGCTGCCACTGGGCTGGGTGATCAGGCGGATCGAGGAGGGTTTGCCGCTGGCGTGGCGCAGGGCGTTGTCCAGCAGGTTGATGAGCAGGCGGCGCAGGTGCTCCGGGTCGAAGCCCACATGGGCCGCAGGCGCGTGGGCATGCACGCCCAGGATGCGCTCGGCCTTGCTCTGGCGCACCCACTCGTGCGCGATCTGCCGCACGGTCTGGTCCAGTGGCAGGGAGGGGGCCGAGGTCGTGTCCTGACTGGGCTGCGCGCGCGCCACGTTGAGGATGTCGTCGACGATGCGCGAGAGCCGCTGGGCGTTCTGCTCGATCATGCGGGTCAGCCGCTTCTGGGCCGGTGCCTGCACCTCTTCATCGAGCAGCGCATTGGCCTGCGTGATGGCCGAGAGCGGGTTGCGGATCTCGTGCGCCACCGCGGCGGACATGCGGCCCATCGAAGCCAGTTTCTCGGTGCGCACGCGCGCCTCGACCTCGCGCAGGTCTTCGAGGAACAGCACGCACAGGCCCGCGCTGCGCCCGCTCTGCGCGGTCAGGCGGGTGCGCGCATGCAGGCGCTGGCTCGGCCGGTCCTCGTTGTCGATGGTGGTTTCGGTTTCCAGGGCCTCACCGCGTGCAAAGGTTTCGTTGACCAGATGGGCCAGGTGCTGCCAGCTGGAGCGGGCGGACAGCAGGAGCTTGGCCGCCTGGGGCGAGACCTGGCCGAGCAGCATGGCCTGGGCCGCCGGGTTGGCGCTGCGCACCACGCCGTGCGGGTCCACCACCAGCACGCCCACCGTCAGGCTTTCGATCACCAGTTCGTTCACCTGGGCCTGCGCGCGCGCGGCGGCCTGGCTGCTGGCGGTCAGGGCCTCTTCGCGGGCCAGCCGGATCGCCAGCTGGTTGGCCAGCACGCCCACCAGGAAAAAGCCGGTGCCGGTCAGCGCCGCCTGCAGGAAGCGCGCGGTGGACAGGTCGCTGAACAAGGGGGCATGCAGCGCCGCTTCGCCCAGCAGGTAGAGCGTGACGCTGGCGGCGGTGGCCAGGGCCAGCGTGAGCGAGCCCAGGATGGAGGCCAGCAGCACCGGCAGGGCGAACAGCGCCGTGTAGTTGATGCTGCCGACCTGGAACGACTGCAGCAGCGCGAACACCAGAACGTCCACGCCGATGGTCAGCAGCCACTGGACGTGCATCGGAGCGGCCTGCTCCGCCGGACGCCACAGGTAGAGCGTGACCAGCGCGGCGCAGAGGTGGGCCGAGCACACCACCACCAGCCAGTTGGGGCCGCCGGTCTGCGAGACCAGCATGAACACCTGAAGGGCGAGCAGCACCGTGGCGATGAACACCCGGGCCCGCATGAAGGCGCGCCACAGCCGGACGAAGGCGCGCATGCGCTGTTCGCGGCTCTGCACATGGCTGCCCTCGAAAGCGGAGTACCAGGACGGGGCGAACTGTGAGCTGACGTCCCGGGCCATGTCAGGCGTCCATCCGGAGGGAGGTCATGCCGAATCGCCTTCGCGCAGCCGGCGGTGCTCGGTGCTGCAGTACGCGCCCTGCTGGCCCCGCACCGCCTCGGTCTCGGGCAGGTGCGTGCCGCATTGCAGGCAGGCCACCATGATGGTGGGGACGTTGGCGCGCGGCTTGGGCGGGGGCGCCTGGCGGGCGGCCTCGGCGCGGTCGCTCAGGCGGTTGTTGCGCCAGATGTAGAACGCCACCATCACCACGGCCAGGACGAGCAGGTATTTCATGGTCAATGCCTCAGCCGCGGTGCAGCATCACTTCGAGCACGAAGCGCGAGCCCGCGTAGCCCAGCAGCAGGAAACCGGCGGCCACGTAGAGCGTGCGCACGGCGACACGGCCGCGCCAGCCCAGGCGCCAGCGGCCCCAGAGCAGCACCCCCATGGTGATCCAGGACAGCAGCGAGAAGGTGGTCTTGTGGTCCCAGATCCAGCGGTGGTTCAGGGTCTCGGAAAAATACCAGCCGGCCAGCAGTGTGGCGCTCAGCAAGGCAAAGCCGGCGGCGACGAAGCGGAAGGTGAGGCGCTCCAGCGTGAGCAGCGGCATGGACGCCTCGCTGGCGTTGCCCAGCCGCATGGCCTTTTCGGCGCGCTGCATCAGCCAGGCGTGCACCACCGCCGCAGCGATCAGGCCATAGGACGCGATGCCCAAGGCCCAGTGCAGCGGCAGCAGCGCGGAATGCAGGGCCGGGTAGCGCGTGCCCGGGAACACCAGCGCGAGCAGCACGACCACCATGCCCAGGATGGCCAGCGTCCAGCGCGCGCGCATCTGCGGGTAGAGCCGGCTTTCGATCAGGTAGACGGTGAGCACCAGCCAGCCGGTGACGGAGAGGGCGGGCGCGAACCCGAAGCGCGCGGGTTGTTCGAACAGGCCGAGCACCAGCACGACCAGGTGCAGCAGCCAGGCCATGCCGAGCAGGCCGCGGCTTTGCGGCGCCGACATGCGCGGGTGGGCGATGGCGAGCATCGCGTAGGCCAGCGCCGCCCCGCCGGAGAACACGGCAGCGGGCAGGTTGGACGCGAGTGCGGGCAGCAGGCTCATCACCGGGGCAGCGCGCCAAGCGTGAAAAGGAAGGGCGCAGCTAAAATCATCCTCACAGTTTAACGGCCTTGTCCCTCCTGGACGCGCCGGTCCGCCGACCCAGGCGCCCGCCTGACCGCCCGCCCGACGCGGGTTTCCGCCCTTTTCCCTTCTACCCGAGGCAGCATGGCTTCAGCCCTTTCAGACCGACTTTCACGCATCGTCAAGGAAATGCGCGGGCAGGCCCGCATCACCGAGGGCAATGTCACCGACATGCTGCGCGAGGTGCGCATGGCCCTGCTGGAGGCCGACGTCGCCCTGCCGGTGGTGCGCGACTTCATCGCGCGGGTGAAGGAGAAGGCGCTGGGCCAGGAGGTGGTGGGCTCGCTCACGCCCGGGCAGGCGCTGGTGGGCATCGTCAACCGCGAGCTCGCCGCGACCATGGGCGACGGCGTGGCCGACATCAACCTCGCGGCGCAGCCGCCGGCGGTGATCCTCATGGCCGGTCTGCAGGGCGCCGGCAAGACCACCACCACCGCCAAGCTGGCCAAGCACCTGATCGAGAAGCGCAAGAAGAAGGTGCTTACCGTCTCGGGCGACGTCTACCGCCCGGCCGCCATCGAGCAGCTCAAGACCGTGACCGCGCAGGCCGGCGCCGAATGGTTCCCCAGCACGCCCGACCAGAAACCGGTGGACATCGCGCGCGCCGCGATCGATTACGCGCGCAGGCATTTCTTCGACGTGCTGCTGGTCGACACCGCCGGCCGCCTGGCGATCGACGAAGCGCTGATGCGCGAAATCCAGGAACTGCACGCCGTGCTCAAGCCGGTGGAGACGCTGTTCGTGGTGGACGCGATGCAGGGCCAGGACGCGATCAACACCGCCAAGGCGTTCAAGGACGCGTTGCCGCTCACCGGCATCGTGCTCACTAAACTCGACGGTGATTCGCGCGGCGGCGCGGCGCTTTCGGTGCGCGCCATCACCGGCGCGCCGATCAAGTTCGCCGGCGTGTCCGAGAAGATCGACGGCCTGGAGGTGTTCGACGCCGACCGCCACGCGCAGCGTGTGCTCGGCATGGGCGACATCCTGGCGCTGGTCGAGCAGGTCACGGCCGGCGTGGACATGGCGGCGGCGCAGAAGCTCGCGGCCAAGGTCAAGAGCGGCGAGGGCTTCGACCTCAACGACTTCCTCGACCAGTTGCGCCAGATGAAGCAGATGGGCGGCCTCTCCAGCCTGATGGACAAGCTGCCCGCCGCGATGGCCGCCAAGGCCAGCGAGGTCGACATGGGCCGCGCCGAGAAGGACATCAAGCGCAAGGAAGGCATCATCTGCAGCATGACGCTCAAGGAGCGCCGCAAGCCCGAGATCATCAAGGCCACGCGCAAGCGCCGCATCGCCGCCGGCGCGGGCGTGCAGGTGCAGGAAGTCAACCGCCTGCTCAAGGAGTTCGAGCAGATGCAGGACATGATGAAGAAGATGAAGGGCGGCGGCATGATGAAGATGATGAAACGCATGGGTGGCATGAAGGGCATGCCCAAGCTGCCCGGCATGGGTTGAGGACGCCACCGCCATGACCGCGCCCACCGACGACCTCCACACCATTCAGGATCTCGCTTCGCTGCAGGCGCTGTTCGGCCCGGTGGGCGACGCGTCGGTGCGCAAGGAGGTCTCGCGCCTGCACCCGGTCTACCAGCGCTGGATCGAGGCCTCGCCGTTCGCGGTGCTCGCCACCGTCGGCCCCGACGGGCTGGACGCCTCGCCGCGCGGCGATCCGCCCGGGCTCGTGAGCATCCAGGACGAACACACGCTGTTGCTGCCCGAGCGCGCTGGCAACAACCGCATCGACAGCCTCAAGAACATCCTGGCCGACCCGCGCGTGGCCCTGCTGTTCCTGGTGCCCGGCGTGGGCGAGACGCTGCGCGTGAACGGCCGCGCGCGCATCTCGGTGGCGCCAGACCTTTTGCAGCGCCTGGCCATGGACGGCAAGCCGCCGCGGTGCGTGCTGGTCATCACGGTGGACACGGTGTTCTTCCAGTGCGCCCGCGCCATGAAGCGCGCCAGCCTGTGGGACGCGCGCGAAGCCGCGGCGGCGGTGCCCACGGCCGGCGAGATGCTCGCGGCCCTGACGCACAACGCCATCGACGGCGTTGCCTACGACCGCGCGTTGCCCGCGCGCCAGCGCGACACGCTGTACTGAGGCGTCAGCCCAGGGTGCGGGCCAGCGCCTGCGCCGCCGCCTCCAGGCGCGGCAGCTGCAACCGGGCCTGTGCCAGCGCCATGCGCGCGGCCGGTGCCTGCAGGGCGAGCGCGCAGCGCACCGTGCGCTGGCCGGGCGCGAACACCGGCACCGCCACGCACACCAGGCCTTCGACGAACTCCTCGGCGTCCACCGCGTGGCCGTCGCGCCGGATCGCCTCCAGCTCCGCTTCGAGGGCCTCGCGCAGCGTCAGCGTGTTGGCGGTGTAGCGCGTGAGCACCAGCCCGTCGAGCACGGTGCGGCGCTGGCGCGCGCCCATCCAGGCCAGGAACAGCTTGCCGCTGGCCGAACAATGCGCCGGCACGCGCGTGCCCGGGCGCAGCTCCAGCCGCAACGGAAACGCCGACTCCACGCGGTCCAGATAGACCACCTCCGCACCCGACAGGGCGGTGAGGTTGCAGCTCTCGCCCACCTCGGCCACCAGCTGGCGCAGCACCGCGTGGCGCACGCCCTGCTGCGTGCTGTTGCTCAGCGCGGCCTCGGCCATGCGCAGCAGGCGCGTGGCCATCGCGTAGCGCCGGCCGTCGGGCTCGCGCACCAGCCAGCCGCCTTGCTCCAATTGTGCGAGCATGCGGTGCACGGTGGGCTTGGGCCAGCCGGTCAATGCGACCACCTCGGGCAGGGCCATCGGTTGGGCGTGGCGCGTGAGCAGGTCCAGCAGCTCCATCAGCCGCAGGCCCGGGCTGGTGTCGGTTTCTGTGTTCATATCTCGAAAAATGAGACGAATCAATAAATTATTCCGAGACGAATTCTAGAGACCCCTACATTGCGGGCACAACTTCGAGGAGATGGGTGGTTTGACGACGACGCCAAGCTTTCACAACGCCGTGGTGACCGGCGCCTGCGGTGGCCTGGGCCAGGCGCTGGCGCGTGAACTCATTGCCGGTGGCGCGCGCGTGGCCCTGGTCGGCCTGCAGCGTCCCGCGCTGCAGGCGCTGGCGGCGCTCGCGCCGGAGCGTTGCGCGATCTACCAGCCCGACGTGTCGGACGCGGCCGCGATGCAGGCCATGGCCGCCGACTGGATGGGCCGTTTCGGCGAGCCCGACCTGGTGATCGCCAACGCGGGCGTGGCCGGCGGCTTCGACACCGCGCAGGCCGGCGACCTCGCCGTGATGCGCCGCATGCTGGAGATCAACCTGCTCGGCGTGGCCACCACCTTCCAGCCCTTTCTGGCACCCATGCGCGAGAGCGGTCGGCACGGTGCGCTGGTGGGTGTGGCCAGCCTCGCGGGTTGGCGCGGCATGCCCGGCAACGGTGCGTACTGCGCGAGCAAGGCCGGCCTGATCGCCTACCTGCAAAGCCTGCGCGCCGAGCTGCGCCCCACGGCGCTGCGCGTGCACACCATCAGCCCGGGCTACCTGCGCACACCGCTCACGGCCGGCAACCGCTTCGCCATGCCCGGCCTGCTCGAAGCCGACGAGGCCGCGCGGCGCCTGCTCGCGGGCGTGGCCGCCGGCACCGAACACATCGTGCTGCCCCGGCGCATCGGCTGGCTTTCGCACGCGCTGGGCCTGCTGCCCGCGCGCCTGCACGACCGCATCCTGCTCGGCCAGCCGCGCAAGCCGCGCGCGGGCGAACCCGGCGCGACCGACATTCCAGGCCTGAAAAAATGACGACACCCACCGAACAACAGATCGCGCTCATCGGTGCCGGCCCCTCGGGCCTGGCCGGCGCGCGCTGCCTGCAGAAACACGGCATCCCCTTCCAGGGCTTCGAGGCCCACACCGACGTCGGCGGTCTGTGGAACATCCACAACCCGCGCTCCACGGTGTACCAGTCGGCGCACCTGATCTCCAGCAAGCGCATGACGGAGTTCAGCGAGTTCCCCATGCCCGAGCGCGTGGCCGACTACCCGAGCCACCGCGAGTTGCTGGACTACTTCAGCGCCTTCGCCGACCACTTCCGGTTGCGCGAGCACTACTGCTTCGGTGTGCGCGTGCTGAGCGTGGTGCCGGTGAGTGATGCGCCCGGCACGCTGTGGCGCGTCACCACCGAAGACGCGGACGGCCTTCAGACCACCGCCGACTACAAGGGCGTGGTGGTGGCCAACGGCACCCTGGCCGAGCCCAACATGCCGCGCTTCGAAGGCCACTTCTCCGGGGAGCTGCTGCACACCTCGGCCTACAAGAGCGCCGACCAATTCCGCTACAAGCGCGTGCTCATCGTGGGCGCGGGCAACTCGGGTTGCGACATCGCCGTCGACGCCGTGCACCAGGCGCGCAGCGTGGACATCTCGGTGCGGCGCGGTTATTACTTCGTGCCCAAGTACGTGTTCGGCCAACCCGCCGACACCCTCGGCGGCAAGATCCGGCTGCCGCCCTGGCTCAAGCAGAAGATCGACAGCACCATCCTGAAGTGGTTCACCGGCGACCCGGTGCGCTTCGGTTTTCCCAAGCCGACCTACAAGATGTACGAGTCGCACCCGGTGGTGAACTCGCTCATCCTGTACCACATCGGTCATGGCGACGTGGGCGTGTGTGCCGACATCGCGCGTTTCGACGGCCACACCGTGCACTTCAAGGACGGGCGCCAAGGCGAGTACGACCTGGTGCTCGCGGCCACCGGCTACAGGCTGCACTACCCCTTCCTCGACCCCGCGCTGCTCAACTGGCAGGGCATGGCGCCCCGGCTCTACCTCAACATCTTCGCGCCGCGCTTCGACCGCCTCGCCGTGCTCGGCATGGTCGAGGCCAGCGGCCTGGGCTGGCAGGGCCGCTATGAACAGGCCGAGCTGGTGGCGCGCTATTTCAAGGGGCTGGACGAAGGCAAGGCCAGCGCCAGCGCGTTCCGGATCGCCAAGGCGGGGCCGCCGCCCGACCTCTCCGGCGGCTACAAGTACCTGCAGCTCGAGCGCATGGCCTACTACGTGAACAAGAACGTCTACCGCGACACCGTGCGCCAGGCGGCCGAGGCCCTGGCCTGACATCCCGCCCGACGACAAAGACAACAGACACAGGAGACCCGCATGCTGCCCGTGGACGAAATCCGCCTCAACTTCAACCCGGCTTCGCTGGCTGTGCTCAACGCGGTGCTGGCTTTCCTGATGTACGGCATCGCGCTGGACACGCGCCTGGAGGATTTCCGCCGTGTCATGCGCATGCCGCTGGCGTTCATGGTGGGCATCGTGGCGCAGTTCATCGCGCTGCCGGCCATCACCTATGCGCTCACGCTGCTGCTGCAGCCAGGCCCCAGCATCGCGCTGGGCATGATCCTGGTGGCCTGCTGCCCGCCGGGCAACGTGAGCAACATCCTCACGCACCGCGCCAACGGCAACGTCGCGCTCAGCGTCTCGATGACGGCGGTGTCCAACGCCATCGCCATCGTGGCCATGCCGCTGAACTTCGCTTTCTGGGGCGGCATCCACCCCACCGCCGCGCCCCTGCTCAAGACCATCGCGCTGGACCCGCTGGAGATGTTCGGCCACATCCTGCTGATCATCGGCGTGCCCTTCGTGCTGGGCATCTGGTGCGCGCACCGCTTTCCGAACTGGACCGCGCGCTTCAAGAAGCCGGTGCGCATCCTCAGTTTTCTCGCGCTCATTGCCTTCATCGTCGGCGCCATCGCGGGCAACTGGCGCTACTTCCTCGACTACGTGGGCCTGGTGCTGCTGGCCGTGGTGATCCACGACGCGTTGGCCTTCGGCACCGGCTACGCCATCGCGCGCGCCGCCGGCCTGCCCGACTACGACCGCCGCGCGGTGTCGATCGAGGTCGGCATCCGCAACGCGGGCCTGGGCCTGGTCATCATCTTCAGCTTCTTCGGTGGCCTGGGCGGCATGGCCGTGGTGGCCGGCGTCTGGGGTTTCTGGGACATCATCGCCGGCCTGATCCTGGCGGGCTGGTGGGCGCGCAGACCGCTTCAAGGTGGCGTGCCGGGGATCGAAAAGCCATGAGGGCGGCCATGGACAAGGCGCCGGCCGCCCGGCGCGTGCTGGTCACGGGCGCCGACGGTTTCCTCGGGCGCGGGCTGATCGACGCCTTGGCGCGCGAGCCTCACATCGAACACCTGGTGGCGGTGGACGTGCGCGAGGTGCCCGTCGCGCGGCGTTCACCGCGCGTGGCCTACGTGGTGGAAGACGTGCGCGACCGCGCCCTGGCCGCCACGGTGGAGGCGCACGGCATCGACACCGTGGTGCACCTGGCCTCCATCGTCACGCCGGGCAAGGGGTCGAGCCGGGCCTTCGAACATTCGGTCGACGTGGGCGGCACGCGCAACGTGATCCAGGCCTGCCTCGCCCATGGCGTGGCCCACCTCGTGGTCTCGTCCAGCGGCGCGGCCTATGGTTACCACGCGGACAACCCGGCCTGGCTGGCCGAAGACCACGCGCTGCGCGGCAACGAGGTGTTCGCGTACGCGCACCACAAGCGCCTGGTGGAAGAGATGCTCGCCGAAACGCGCGCGGCCCACCCGGCGTTGCGCCAGACCGTGCTGCGCATCGGCACCATCCTGGGCGAGCGGGTGGACAACCAGATCACGGCCCTGTTCGAGAAACCGCGCCTGATCGCGATCGCCGGCAGCGACAGCCCCTTCGTGTTCGTCTGGGACGAGGACGTGACCGGTGCGATCGTGCACGCGCTCAGTGGCGAGGCCGTGCCCGGCTGCTACAACCTGGCTGGTGACGGCGCGCTGACCATCCGCGAGATCGCCGCGCGCCTGGGCAAGAAACCGCGCGTGCTGCCGGCGGGCCTGTTGCGCACGCTGCTGCGCGTGGGCAGCTCGCTGGGCGTGAGCCGCTACGGCCCGGAGCAGCTCGATTTCCTGCGCTACCGGCCGGTGTTGCTCAACACCGCGCTGAAGCAGCGTTTTGGCTACACGCCGCGCAAGACCAGCGCACAGGCGTTCGATGCTTTTGTGGCCGCGCGCGCTGCGCAGGGGCGACCGGTGAAAGTGATGGCGTGAACCCTTTGCCTCTTTCGCGCGGCGATCTGCTGCGCGCGCTTGCGGTGGTGGTGATCTGGGGTTTGAACTTCGTGGTGATGAAGATCGGCTTGCAGGGCATCGGCCCGATGTTGCTGGGGGCCTTGCGCTTTGCGGCGGCGGCCTTGCCGTTCCTGCTGTTCGTGAAGTTTCCGAAGCTGCCGTGGCGCTATGTGGTGGCGTATGGCCTGGCGCAGGGTCTGGGGCAGTTCGGTTTTCTGTTCCTGGGGCTGCAGATGGGGATGACGGCGGGCATGGCGTCGGTGGTGATGCAGACGCAGGCGTTCTTCACGCTGTTGCTGGCGGTGCCGGTGCTGGGTGAGCGGGCGCGCTGGTCGCAGGGGCTGGGTTTGCTGGTGGCCTTGGGTGGGTTGGTGCTGATCGCGACGGCGCACGGGGAGGGGCCGGGGCAGATGACGCTGGCGGGCTTTGTGCTGACCTTGTCGGCGGCGTTCATGTGGGCGGTCTCGAATCTGGTGGCCCGGTTGGCGAGTCGGGTGGCGGATTACGAGCCGTTTCCGTTCATTGTGTGGAGCAGCGTGTTTCCCATCGTTCCGTTTTTGGGTTTGGCGCTGTGGATGGACGGGGCCTCGGGGGTGTGGGCGCAGGTGGCAGGCTTGAGTTTGTCGGCGGTGTTGGCGGTGCTGTTTCTGGCTTGGTTGGCGACCTTGTTGGCCTACACGCTGTGGACGCAGTTGCTCCAGCGCCATCCGGCTGGGCGGGTGACGCCGTTTTCCCTGCTGGTGCCGGTGGTGGGGCTTTCGGCGGCCTGGGTTTTCTTTGGCGAACTTCCCTTGTTTCAGCAGTGGCTGGGGACGGGGGCGGTGTTGATGGGGCTGGTGGTGAATCAGCTCGGGGGCTGGTTGGTTTCTCGTCGCTCTTCTTGAGGTTTCTGGCGTCTGCCTTGCGTCAGGACGGTGGCGACGCCCGACTGCTCCGGCCCTGCTCGCGGGCGGCTGTCCGGGTGCGCAAAAACCCCTTCGTCAATGCCTTGGCTGGCACTCTGCCTCTGTGGCAACCGCGAATGGGGGCCTGCGCATTCGGGCATCGCCACCGTCCTGCGAGACATGTAGGCACGCCACCCTTGGTGTGCCAGCATGACCGGACCACCCGACCCTGCCCACCCGTTGGCGCGAAACAAGCCCTATCCTCACAACCCCATCAACCCAAGTGGAGCAAAACCCCATGAACACCCATCGCTGGCTGCAGAAAACCTCCCTCGCACTGGCCCTCGTCATGGGCGCCGCAACGGCCCAGGCCGGAGCCCCCATGGTCAAGACCTCGGCGCCGGGTTACTACCGCATGATGCTGGGCGACTTCGAGATCACCGCGCTGTCCGACGGCACGGTGGATCTGCCGGTCGACAAGCTGCTCACCAACACCCAGCCGGGCAAGGTCACAACCGCGCTCAACCAGTCCTTTCTCAAGGCCCCGGTCGAAACCTCGGTCAACGCCTACCTCATCAACACCGGCAGCCAGCTCGTGCTGGTGGACGCCGGCGCCGCCGGCCTGTTCGGCCCCACCCTCGGCAAACTCATCGGCAACCTCAAGGCCGCCGGCTACCAGCCCGAACAGGTGGACGCGGTCATCATCACCCACATGCATCCCGACCACGTCGGCGGCCTCATGGCGGGTGAGCAGCGCGCCTTTCCCAATGCCACCGTGCACGCGGACCAGCACGACACCGACTTCTGGCTCAGCCAGGCCCAAATGGAAAAAGCACCCGCCGATGCCAAAGGCTTCTTCCAGGGCGCGATGGCCTCGCTCAACCCGTACGTGAATGCCGGCAAGTTCAAACCCTTCAACGGCAACACCGAACTCGTGCCCGGCATCAAGGCCCAGGCCTCGCGCGGCCACACACCCGGCCACAGCACCTACGTGGTGGAAAGCAAGGGTGAAAAACTGGTGCTGTGGGGCGACCTGATGCACGTCGCGGCGGTGCAGTTCGCCAACCCGGCCGTCACCATCGCCTTCGACACCGACAGCAAGGCCGCCGCCGCGCAACGCCAGAAGGCCTACGCGGACGCCGCGAAGAACGGCTACTGGGTCGCGGCTTCCCACCTCTCGTTCCCCGGCATCGGCCACCTGCGCCGCGAGGGCAAGGGCTACCGCTTCGTGCCGGCGAACTACAGCGTCGTGCGCTGAAACAACAACGCGCCGCAAAGGCGGCGCGTTGTCGGGTGAGGGCGGAGCGGGTCAGGCCGCGTGCGGCAGGCCGAAGCGGCTGGCATGGCGCCAGGCGCGGCGCAGCACGGCGGGCGACCACGATTCTTCGGGAATCAGCAGCACGCCGCGCGAGCGCATCCAGGCACCCAGATCCACATGGCTGGTCGCCACGGTCAGCGGCACCGCCAGCAACAGCGGCATCGCCACCGGTGCCAGCCATATCAGCGCGTTGGCGTTGATCGCGGCCACACCCACGGCCAGCAGGCCGATCACCAGCGTCATGGGGGCCAGCCGCGCCACGGCGTCGCGCCAGGTCACGCCGGCCGCTTCGCGCGGAGGCGACTTCCATTCCAGCTTCAGGCCGGTGATCGCCACCAGCACGAACAGCGAGTGCGCCAGCATGCGGATCGGCGCCTGCATCAGGGCCAGCACGGTTTCCACGGCCGAGCTGCCCAGCAGGCCCACGGTGCCACCGAAGGACTTCTGCTCGCCCTTCATGAACACCGCCAGCAGGCCCAGCACGCGCGGCATGAAGAGCATGGTCAGCGTCCACATCCACAGGGCGCGCAGTTCTTCGGGCACGGCCTGCCAGCTCGGGATGGCGCTGGAATCGGCCGCCCACAGCGCGGTGCCGATGGACAGGAAGGCCAGCCACAGCGGGGCCGAGAGGTAGGACATGGCGCCGATGGCGAACATGGTGCGGTGCACGCGGTGGATGCCGGGCTCGGCCATCAGGCGCGAGTTCTGCAGGTTGCCCTGGCACCAGCGGCGGTCGCGCTGCAGTTCGCTCAGCAGGTCGGGCGGCTGCTGCTCGTAGCTGCCGGTCAGGTCGGACACCAGCCACACGTGGTAGCCGGCGCGGCGCATCAGCGCGGCTTCGACGAAGTCGTGCGACATGATGCCGCCGGACATGCCGCCCGTGCCCTTGATGGGCGCCAGCGCGCAATGCTTCATGAAAGGCTCGACGCGGATGATCGCGTTGTGGCCCCAGTAGTGCGACTCGCCCAGCTGCCAGAACTGCATGCCCAGCGTGAACAGGCGCCCGGTCACGCGCGAGCCGAACTGCTGCGCGCGCGCATGCAGGGTGGCGTGGCCGATGGCCTGGGTGGCGGTCTGGACGATGCCGGCACGGGGGTTGGCTTCCATCAGCTTGACCATGGACACCAGGCAGTTGCCGCTCATGACGCTGTCGGCGTCGAGCACCACCATGTAGCGGTAGTCCTTGCCCCAGCGGCGGCAGAAATCGGCCACGTTGCCGGCCTTGCGGTGCGTGCGGCGGGTGCGCAGGCGGTAGTACACCTCGATCGACGGCAGCTCGGGCTGGGCGGCCAGCGCGGCGCGCAGGTCTTCCCAGGCCTTGCGTTCGGCGTGGGCGATCTCGGGGTTGTAGCTGTCGGAGAGCACGAACACGTCGAACTGGCCGGCGTGGCCGGTGGCGGCGAGCGATTCGCAGGTGGCGCGCAGGCCGGCGAACACGGTGGCCACGTCCTCGTTGCAGATCGGCATGATGATCGCCGTGCGCGCCTCGGGGTTCATGGCGTGGTCTTTCACGTCGGCCGCGCGCAGCGTGTGGCGGTCACCGAACAGCGAGACCCAGAAGCCCATGAGCGCCGTCACGAAGCCGGTGACGACCCAGGCCGAGAGCAGGCCGAACAGCGCGAGCTGGCCGTACTGCAGCCAGGCGTTGTGGTGCTCGGGCTGTGCATCGGCGAACAGGCTGGTGGCGAACGCGGTGCTCACCACGGTGAGCAGGGCGAACACCAGTCGGCGGCGGTTGGCCGCGCTCTGCCAGGCCATGGGGGCTTCGACGGCCTCGGCGGACACCACCGCCGGCGTGCGCGGGGGCAACACGCGGCTGGCCGTGCTCAGCAACGCGGTGCCGATGCTGTTCCAGAAACCGCGCCAGGGGCGGGGCACCATGGAGCCGCGGTTGATCGGGGGCGCCGTGACGGAATTGGGGTGGCGCTCTTCGCGCAGCTGGGTCAGGGCATGCTGGGGCATGGGAAGGCTTTCAGGCGCCGCACCGGGGTGCGAACTGGGGAGGGCCGTGCTCATTCGGGAAGCAGCAGATGTGTCCATGTTTCGCTCACGGTGTCGTTGTGGTGTTGAAGAAAGGCGCGCAGCTCGACCGGCTGGGTCGGGTCCACGCGCTCGACGCGCACGGTCACGCGCCAGGTGCGCGTGGCGGGATTGGGGTAGGCCAGGGTTTCGAGCACGCGGCCATTGGCGTTGGCCGTGACCACCGCCTTCACCGGTGCGCCGGCGGGCAGGCTGTCCAGCGCGGGGCCGGCGAAATCGATCACGTACTGCGGCTGGCGCGTCTGCTCGGCCGGCGAGAGGCGGGTGAAGCCATAGCCCTTGCGGGTCTGGGTGACCCAGCTCGACGGGGGGCGCTGCTGGGTGTCGCCCTGCCAGGCCAGTTCGTAACTCAGTTCCAGCGGCTGGCCGGCGGCAGGCAGTTGGGCGGGCACCCAGTAGGCGACGATGTTGTCGTGCGTCTCATCGGGCGTGGGCAGCTGCACCAGCTCCACGCGGCCCGCGCCCCAGTCGCCCACCGGCTTGACCCAGGCGCTCGGGCGGCGTTCGTAGCGCGCTTCCACGTCTTCGTAGTTGGCGAAGGCACGGTCGCGCTGCATCAGGCCGAAGCCGCGCGGGTTCTGCAGGGTGAAGGAGCTGACCGTGACCGCCTTGGGGCGCTGCAGCGGGCGCCACAGCCACTCGCCTTCGCCGCTGACCATCATCAGGCCGTCGGAGTCGTGCACCTCGGGGCGGAAGTCGCCGGGCATGGGCTGGTTCTCGCCCGAGAGGAACATGCTGGTGAGCGGGGCGATGCCCAGGGTGTTCACCGGCCCGGCACCGGCGCGCAGGAACACGCGCGCGGTCACCGCGGTGGTGGTCTGCTGGCCGGGGCGGATCACGAAGCGGTAGGCGCCGGTGGCGCGCGGCGATTCGAGCAGGGCGAACACGGTGACCTCGGTCGCGCCCGCGGCGGGGCGCTGCAGCCAGAACTCGGAGAAGCGCGGGAACTCCTCGCCGCTGCCGCCCACGGTGTCGATCGCCAGGCCGCGCGCCGACAGGCCGTACTGCTGGCCCGCGCCGAGCGCGCGGAAGTAGCTCGCGCCCTGGAACACGATCAGCTCGTCCTTGTAGGCCTGGCCGTTGAGCGGGTAGTGCAGGCGAAAGCCCGCGTGGCCCAGGTCGCCCCAGCGGCTGGTGTCGAAGGTGTTCTTGCCGTAGTCGAAATCGGCGCCCCGGTAGGGCAGGTGGTTCACCGTGCCGTCGGCCGTCAGTTCGTGGATGCGCACCGGCTCGGTCTGGTACAGGCCGAGGTGGAAAAACTGGGCTTCGAAGGGCAGGTTCTGCGCGCGCCAGACGGACTGGTCGGTCTTGAACCGGATGTCGCGCAGCTGGTCGTAGGTGATGGTGGCGAGCTCGGCAGGCAGCTTGTCGCTGTTTGCCTGATAGGGCTGCTGGGCACGCGCCTTGGCGAGCTGGGTGATCTGGTCCCAGTCCACACGCTGTGCATGGGCCGACGCCCCGCAGAACGAGGCCAGCAGGGCGCCGAGCACGCCCCAGCCGCGCAGGCGGCGGGTGGTGAAAAACGGGCGAATCGTGAAGGGCATGCCGGTATAAGGGCAAACCCTGTGCCAACCCGAAAAAACACAATCAGATCAACGACTTTTCCCGTATCCAGATGTGTTTTCGGCGTTTCGCCGCGCTGGCGGGCGTTTCAATCCCAGTTTTTGTCGCCGAATGGCGACAGGCTGGGCCTTCGTTCAGAAAAAAACCAGCAAAAACAAGGGCTTGGCCTTGTCACTCATCGGCGACAGCGTCGCTGGCGGCGCCCGGCGCATCGCTTTTGAACAGCCCCGGAGTCAGGGCGTGTTTCTGCAGCAGGCGGTAGAACTCGGTGCGGTTGCGCTGCGCCAGGCGGGCCGCGTCGGCCACGTTGCCGTCGGTCATCTTGAGCAGGTCCACCAGGTACTCGCGCTCGAAGCGCTGCTTGGCGTCGGCGAAGCTGAGCACCTCGATCGACGGCGTGCGCAGCGCGCGCTGCACCAGCGCGAGCGAGACCAGCGGCGTGGTCGACAGGGCGCAGACCTGCTCGACCACGTTGTAGAGCTGGCGCACGTTGCCGGGCCAGGCCGCCAGGGTGAGCGCCTTGAGCGCCTCGGGCGCGAAACCCGAGCTGCGCTTGCCGTACTTGGCCGCGAGCCGGGCCAGGAAGTGGTTGGCCAGCAGGGCGATGTCCTCGCGCCGCTCGGCCAGGGTGGGCAGCGTGAGCGTGACCACGTTGAGCCGGTAGTACAGGTCCTCGCGGAACTGGCCGGCGGCCATCGCGTCTTCCAGGTCGCGGTGGGTGGCCGAGATGATGCGCACGTCCACCGGCAGCGACTGGCTCGAGCCCAGCGGGCGCACCGCGCGCTCCTGCAGCACGCGCAGCAGCTTGACCTGCAGGGCCGGCGGCATATCCCCGATCTCGTCGAGCAGCAGCGTGCCGCCGTCGGCCGCCTGGAACAGGCCCTTGTGGTTGGCCACGGCGTCGGTGAACGCGCCTTTCATGTGGCCGAACAGTTCGGATTCGAGCAAGGCCTCGGGGATCGCGCCGCAGTTCACCGCGATGAAGGGGCGGTTGGCGCGCGCGCTGGCCTTGTGGATGGCGCGCGCCAGCATTTCCTTGCCGGTGCCCGAGTCGCCGCGCAGCAGCACGCTGGCGTCGGACTGCGCGACCATGCGCGCCTCGGCCAGCAGGTCGGCCATGCGGTTGGAGCGGCTCACGATCTCGCTGCGCCAGGCCTCGTCCACGTGGGTGTTCTGGTGCGCGGGCGCGCCCAGGGCCAGGGCCTGCGCGATCTTCTCAAGCAGTTCCTTGGCGTCGTAGGGCTTGGTGAGGTAGGTGAAGACGCCACGCGCCGTGGCCTCCACCGCATCGGGGATGGTGCCGTGCGCGGTCAGCAGGATCACCGGCAGCGAGGGGTGGCGCGCGCGGATCTCGTCGAACAGCGCCAGGCCGTCGCGCCCGGGCAGGCGCACGTCGGAGAGCACCAGCTGGGGCCGTTCGATGTCGAGCTGGCTGAGCGCGGCCTCGGCCGAGCCGACCGAGGTCACCTGGTAGCCCGCCGCGCCCAGGCGCATGGCCAGCAGGCGCAGCATGTCGGCGTCGTCGTCGACGACCAGAAGCCGTGCGCGCGGCGCCGAAGGCCGCTCGGGGCTGGCGTTCATGGCGTGGTGGGGCGCGCGCCGTTGGGCGCGGCGGCCGGTGGGCGCGTGGTGAGGCTGCGCTCGATGGCGCGCATGGCTTCCAGCCGTTCGTTGAGCTGGTCGATGCGGCGCTGGCTGTCGCGCAACTGCTGGGCCTGGCGGTCCGTGGTTTCCTCCAGCTTGCGCTGGTCCAGCAGGCGGTTGGCCAGCAGCCGGGCGAGCGGCTTGAGCGGCAGGCTCTCGGGGCCGGGGTGGGCGATCACGCGTTGGAACAGACCGAGCGCGCGCGCGGTGTCGGCCGGCTGGCGCAGGTGGGTCAGCGCCAGGGCCAGCTGCATCTGGCGCAGCGCCACGTTGCCGGGGTCGCCTTGCACCACGATCTCGGCGGCGAGGTCGGCGGGGCTGAGCGCGTGCAAGCGGTCGGCGTAGCTCAGCAGGGCCGTGACCACGTCGGGCACCGGGGTCGTGTCACCGCTGAGCACCATGGGGGGTTGCGAGGGCGGGGCCGTCACCGGCGTCACCAGGGGCGGCGCGGTGGCCACGGTGACCGTGGGGTTGGTCATCTGGATGGTCACCGTGCCGTTGCCGACGGTCTCGGGCGCGGTCGGCGCCGTGCCGCAGGCGGCCTGCGACAGGGCCAGCGCGGCGACCAGGCCGGTGAGACGCCCTGCGTGGGTGGGGTGGGATGGGCTAATGGGCATGGGGCAGTTCGATGCGGAAGTGGGCACCCTGGCGCTGGGGCAGCAGGGTGATGCGGCCCCCGTGGGCCAGAATGTACTCGTGCACGATGGACAGGCCGATGCCGGTGCCGCGCACGGCGCCGCTCGGTTGCCGTTCGCCACGGTAGAAGGGTTCGAAGATGCGGTCACGGTCGGCCTCGGCCACGCCCGGGCCCTGGTCCACGATGTCGATGCAGGCGCGGCCCGGCAGGTCCAGCAGCACCAGGCGGATGTGGCCACCGGGCGGCGAGAAACGGATCGCGTTGGACAGCAGGTTGCCCACCGCCGAGGCGATCTTCTCGCGGTCCAGTGGCATCGTGGTCGGCACACCCTCGACGCGCACGTTCAGCGACTGGGCCTGCCACTGCAGGCGCTGGGTGTCCACCTGGTCCTCGAGCAGCGCCAGCAGGTCGGTGCGCTCGCGCTTGAGCTGGCGGGCTTCGAAGGCCGCCGCGTTGAAGCGCAGCAGCGCCTCGATCTGGTGCTGCAGCAGCTGCGTGTTGTGCTGCAGGATGTTCACCACCTCGGCCTGGCTGGGGTTGAGCGCGCCGGCCACGCCGTCGCCCAGCACCGCCACGCCTTCGTGCAGCGAGGCCAGCGGCGTCTTGAGTTCGTGCGAGATGTGGCGCAGGAAACGCGCCTTGTCGGCATCGAGCTCGGTCAGCCGCAGGCGCAGCCATTCGAGCTGCTGGCTCACGCGGCGCACGTCGGACGGTCCGCGAATGTCGATCGGCACGTCGAGCCGGTTTTCGCCCAGGCCCTGGATGGCCTTCTCCAGCCGCTTGAACGGCCGCGCGAGCCAGATGCCGAAGCCCAGCGCCAGGATGGCCGCGATGCCGATGGAGCCCACCACCTGCTGCGTGAGTTCCTGTCGGCTTGTCTCGAAGCGGGCCTGCAGGGCCTCGTTGCGGCCGGTGATGATGGACTGCACCTTCTGCGCGATGGACGCGCTGTGGCCGTCGATCTCGCGAAAGGCCTGCGCCACCTCGCGCTCGCGGTCCAGCGCGGTTTCGGGCGGGCCGTCCAGCAGCACGGTGATCGCGTCCAGCCGGTCGCGCCAGTTGGTGGCGAAGTCGGGCGGCAGTTCGTTGTCCTCGAGCCGGCGCAGGATGTCGCGCGCGTTGCCGGCGGCTTCGTCGAAGCGCTGGCGCAGCTGCCGGTCGCGCAGCACCAGCGACTGGCGCGCCGCGCGCTCCATGGTCAGGCTGCGCTCGGAGAGCGACTGCGCGGCGGTCGACAGCGCGATCGCCTGCGCCGCGCTCTCGCGGCTCTGCGCCATCAGCGTCTCGAGCGAGAACAGCGCGCGCACCGCCGCCACGCCGAGCAGCGCCCCGATCAGCAGGAAGGCGACCAGCAGCAGCTGCTGGAAGGAGAAGCGCAGCGGTTTCACCGAGGGGTGCTCAATCCAGAAACACCGCGGAACCGGCTTTGCCGGGCGGCAGGTGTTGCCCCATCGAGGGGGTCGCGCGCAGCGCGGTGGGGGTAATTTCCAGACTGCCGCGCAGCGAATGCGGGCGCGCCTCGGTGATGCGCACGTCGAGCATCTGGCCGAGCAGGCGCTCGGCCCGCGGGCCGCCGTCGAAGTTGACGATGCGGTTGCACTCGGTGCGGCCCATCAGCTCGAGTTCGCCGTTCTTGCCGGGGCGGCGCGAGCGGCCTTCCACCAGGATGCGCTGCACCGTGCCTTCGCGGCTGGCGCTGATGCGGCGCACGTTTTCCTCGATGACGGCCTGCAGGTGCTGCAGTCGCTTGAGCTTGACCTCGTGCGGCGTGTCGTCGGTGAGGTTGGCCGCCGGCGTGCCGGGGCGCGGGCTGAAGATGAAGCTGAAGCTGGTGTCGAAGCCCACGTCGGTGATGAGCTTCATCATCTTCTGGAAGTCGTCCTCGGTCTCGCCGGGGAAGCCGACGATGAAGTCGCTGCTCATGGCCAGCTCGGGCCGGATCGCGCGCAGTTTGCGGACGGTGCTCTTGTATTCCATGGCGGTGTAGCCGCGCTTCATCGCCATCAGGATGCGGTCGCTGCCGTGCTGCACCGGCAGGTGCAGGTGGTTCACCAACTGCGGGATCTTGCCGTAGGCCTCGATCAGGCGCGGCGTGAACTCGTTGGGGTGGCTGGTGGTGTAGCGGATGCGCTCGATGCCAGGGATCTCGGCCACGTACTCCAGCAGCAGGGCGAAGTCGGCGATCTCGCTGGTTTCGCCCATTGCGCCGCGGTAGGCGTTCACGTTCTGGCCCAGCAGCGTCACTTCCTTCACGCCCTGGTCGGCCAGGCCCGCGACCTCCACCAGCACGTCGTCGAACGGGCGGCTCACTTCCTCGCCGCGCGTATAGGGCACCACGCAGTAGCTGCAGTACTTGGAGCAGCCTTCCATGATGGACACGAAGGCCGAGGCACCTTCGACCTTGGCCGGCGGCAGGTGGTCGAACTTCTCGATCTCGGGGAAGCTGATGTCCACCTGCGGCAGCGCCTGGCGCGCGCGCTGGTTGAGCAGTTCCGGCAGGCGGTGCAGGGTCTGCGGGCCGAACACCACGTCCACATAGGGCGCGCGCTTGATGATCTCGGCGCCTTCCTGGCTGGCCACGCAGCCGCCCACGCCGATCAGCACGCCCTTTTCCTTGAGGTGCTTGACGCGGCCGAGGTCGCTGAACACCTTCTCCTGCGCCTTCTCGCGCACCGAGCAGGTGTTGAAGAGGATCAGGTCGGCCTCTTCCACGTCCTGCGTGGGCTCGTAGCCTTGCGCGGCGCCCAGCACGTCGGCCATCTTGTCCGAGTCGTACTCGTTCATCTGGCAGCCGAAGGTTTTGATGAAGACTTTTTTGCTCATGGGGAATTCCGTTCGGGAAAGGGCGTCGCGCCGCGGGCGCCCGCCATGGGCGGGGCCGCGGCCATGGTGACCGCGGCAGGCGCCGGGGGACTCAGTTCGTGGTGCGGGCCGGCGCGCCAGCGGGCAGGGTCTGTTGCGACTCGAAGACGAAGTTGCGCTGCGTGCCGTAGCCCGGGCGCTTGACCTTCGCTTCGGCCTCGGTCAGCAGCCACACCTGGTGGACCTGGCCGCGCTGGTCGAGGGTGTAGTTCACCACCAGTTCCTGGTTGACCAGGGTGGAGGACATCACCAGCTTGTTGGTGCTGTCGAGGATGCGCGCGCCCGGTGCGAAGCGCGTGGCGCGGTCGTCCATGGCCACCAGTGGCGGTTGCACCACCACCATGGTGCCGCGCAGCGCCTTGGCCGGGAACTCGCGTTGCACGGCCTGCGCGTGGGCGGCGCTGGCGGGAATCAGGAGGAGGGTGGCGGCGAGCGCGGTGCTCAGGCCGGTGAGGGTGGCCACGAGGGCGGGTCGGCAGCGGTTCATGGTATGTGTCCAGAGGCTGTGGGGAGGGGCGATTGTCTCACGCGGGGGCGGGGCGCTTCTGCATCAGAACCACGTTGGCGCCAGGCACTTCGCAGTGCCAGCCATGGTGGCGCGCCAGCCAGCGCAGCGTGGCCTCGCGGTAGAACACCACGTGGGTCGGGTCGCGGCGGTAGTGCCACTGCGCGAAGCGCGCGTCGTCGGTCTGGAAGCGCGTCATCAGTGCCAGCCAGCCACCCGGATGCAGCAGCGCATCCAGGCGGCGGAACTCGGCGGCGGGGTCGTGGAAGTGCTCGGCCACCTCGGTGCAGGTGATGAAGTCGTGGGGGGTGGCCAGTGCGCCCGTGTCGGGGTGGAAGAACGGGTCGTACAGGGCCACCGTGTGGCCGGCCTCGCGCAGCAGGTCGGCCAGCACCGGGCCGGGGCCGCAGCCGTAGTCGAGCCCGCTGCACCCGGGCGCCAGGCGCTGCAGCAGCGGTGTGGCCACCTGGGCCAGGAAGGCGCGGTAGCCCGTGTCGTCGCCGGTGTTGCGGTGCAGTTCGTACTCGGCGCGTTCGGCCTCGGGCGAGGGCCGGTGTTCGCGGAACAGAAAGGTGGCCTCGCAGCGCCCGCAGCGGCCATAGGCGCGCTCGCCGACGACCTGGAACGCCCGGCCCTCAAGGCTTTCGCAGACGGGGCAGCGCATGGCGCGAAGGCCGGCCGGCTACTTCCAGCGCACCGGCTCGATGTGCACGCTGCCGCGCTCGCTGGAGAGCGTGAGCGCGCCTTCCTGCACCGTGGCCTGCAGCTGCATGCTGCGCTCGGCGAGCTGGGCCAGCGCGGGCGCCACCTCGGTCGGCAGGCGCCAGGCCTGTAGGCGGTCGAGCCGCGTGAGTTTGCCCTCGATGCCGCGCCACCACACGTCGGCCGCGCTGCCGAAGGCGTAGACGACCACCGCGTCGGCCTTGCTGCAGGCCTTGGCCAGCGGTTTGTCTTCCGGCTGGCCGACCTCGATCCACAGGCGCTTGCGGCCGGTGAAATCGGTCAGCGAGACGTCCGGGTCGTCCGGGTCGGAGAGGCCGGCGCCGAAAGCCAGCGTGCCGTCGCCCCGGCAGGTGTCCTGCAGCTCGTGCGCGTGCAGCGCCATCGCCACCAGCCGGACCATCATGCGCTCGTCGGTCTCGCTGGGATGGCGGGCCAGGGTGAGCGCGTGGTCGGCGTAGTAGCCGTGGTCGATGTCGGCGATCTGCAGGTTCGCCTTGAAGATGGTGGATTTGATTGCCATGACGAGACGGACCGGAAATGAAAAAAGCGGGCCCCGTTGCCGGAACCCGCTTTTTGAGATGCTGGTGGCGATAGGTGGACTTGAACCACCGACATCAGCATTATGAATGCTGCGCTCTAACCAACTGAGCTATATCGCCAGCGAAGCGCGCATTATAGACAGTTTTTTTGGACGGCTCAGCGGTGCTGGAAAGCCGGCTTGCGTTTGTTGACGAAGGCGTCCATGCCTTCCTTCTGGTCTTCGGTGGCGAACATCGCGTGGAACAGGCGGCGCTCGAACATCACGCCGTCCGACAGCGTGCCTTCGAACGAGCGGTTCACCGCTTCCTTGGCCGCCATCACGCTGGGCAGCGAGAGGCCGCAGATCACCAGCGCGGCGCCCAGGGCCTCGTCCATCAGCTTGTCCAGGGGCACGACGCGGCTGACCAGGCCGGCGCGCTCGGCCTCGGTGGCGTCCATCATGCGGCTGGTGAGCACCATGTCCATGGTTTTGGCCTTGCCCACGGCGCGCGGCAGGCGCTGCGTGCCGCCCGCGCCGGGGATGATGCCCAGCTTGATCTCGGGCTGGCCGAACTTGGCGTTGTCGGCCGCGATGATGAAGTCGCACATCATGGCGAGTTCGCAGCCGCCGCCCAGCGCGAAGCCGCTCACGGCCGCGATCACCGGCTTGCGGATGCCGCGGATGGTTTCCCAGTTGCGCGTGATGTAGTCGCCGTTGTAGACGTCGGCGAAGGTGTAGGTGGCCATGGCGCCGATGTCGGCGCCGGCCGCGAAGGCCTTTTCGCTGCCGGTGATGACCATGCAGCCGATGCCCTCGTCCGCGTCGAAGGCCTTGAGCGCCGCGCCCAGCTCGTCCATGAGCTGGTTGTTCAGCGCGTTGAGCTGCTTGGGCCGGTTGAGCGTGACGATGCCCACGCGGCCTTCGGTGCGCACGGTGATGCATTCGGGTGGGGTGGCGGCGGTCATGGTGTCTCCTCGGGCAATGGCGTCGGGTTGAAAGCCCACCACTATATCGGGCCCGCCCTCCGGGAAAACATTAGCCGACCGATTGGTTGGTTAATGGTAAATTGCGATCCATCGGCCAACGACAACAGCAGGAGACCCACCGACATGAGCAACAACGCCACCGTGGTGTACGAAGAGCGCGGGGCCGTGGCCCTGGTCACGCTCAACCGCCCCGAAGCCCTGAACAGTTTCACCCGCCAGATGCACCGCGAGCTGTGGGCCGCGCTGGACCAGGCCGAGGCCAACCCGGCGGTGCGCGCGCTGGTGCTCACCGGCGCCGGGCGCGGTTTCTGCGCCGGCGCCGACCTGGCCGAATTCGATTTCGAGCCAGGCCCCGATCTGGTGAAGCGCGCCGACCCCGGCCCGGTGATCGAGCAGGCCTTCAACCCCACGGCGCGCCGCCTGCAGGGGCTGCGCATGCCCACCATCGCGGCCGTCAACGGCGTCGCGGCGGGCGCGGGCGCCTCGCTGGCCATGACCTGCGACATCGCTATTGCCGCCACCGGCGCGAGCTTCATCCAGGCCTTCAGCAAGATCGGCTTGATACCGGACGCGGGTGGCAGCTGGTTCCTGGTCGAGCGCCTGGGCCTGGCGCGCGCCATGGCCCTGGCCCTGACGGGCGACAAGCTGCCGGCCGCGCAGGCCAAGGAATGGGGCCTGGTCTGGGACGTGTCCGACGACTGCGTGGGCGCGGCGCTGACCCTGGCCGCGCGCCTGGCCACCATGCCCACCAAGGCCCTGGTGGCCACGCGCGGCCTGCTGCGCGATGCTGGCACGCGCACGCTGGACCAGCAGCTGGACGTGGAGCGCGACACCCAGTCGGCCCTGGGTCGAACGCACGACTACATCGAAGGCGTGATGGCGTTCCGCGAAAAGCGCCCGGCGCAGTTCAAGGGCGAATGAGGATGAGCCCCGAAGACAAGGCCCGCAAGGTGGGCGAGACGATGTTCGCGGTGGACACCGCGAGCAAGGACACCATGGGCATGGAGCTGCTGGCCTGCGAGCCCGGTCGCGCCGTGATGCGCATGGCCGTGCGCCCGCTGCACCTCAATGGCCATCAGATCTGCCATGGTGGTTTCATCTTCACGCTGGCCGATTCCACCTTCGCCTTTGCCTGCAACAGCCACAACAGGAACGCCGTCGCGGCCGGCTGCGGCATCGAGTTCCTGCGGCCTGCGCACGCGGGCGACGTGCTGACCTGCGAGGGCGTGGAGCAGACGCTGTCGGGCCGCCACGGCATCTACGACATGCGGGTGAGCAACCAGCGCGGCGAAGTGGTCGCGATGTTCCGCGGCAAGAGCGCCGTGATCGCCGGCACCGTGTTTCCCGAGGACGAGCAGCCATGAAGACCTTTCCCCTCGAACCCATCGAAAAAGCCGGTATCGACGAGTTGCGCGCGTTGCAGCTCAAGCGCCTGCAGGCCACGCTGCGCCACGCGTACCAGAACTCGCCCGTGTACCGCGCGAAGTTCGATGCGGCCGGTGTGCATCCGGACGATTGCCGCAGCCTGGCCGACCTGGCGAAGTTCCCTTTCACGACCAAGAAGGACCTGCGCGACAGCTACCCCTTCGGCATGTTCGCGGTGCCGCGCGAGCAGTGCGCGCGCATCCACGCCAGCAGCGGCACCACCGGCAAGCCGACGGTGGTGGGCTACACGCTCAAGGACATCGACACCTGGGCCACGGTGATGGCGCGCAGCATCCGCGCCAGCGGCGCCCGCCCGGGTGATCTGGTGCACGTGAGCTACGGCTACGGCTTGTTCACCGGCGGCCTGGGCGCGCACTACGGCGCCGAGAAGCTGGGGCTCACGGTGGTGCCTTTCGGCGGCGGCCAGACCGAGCGGCAGGTGCAGCTGATCCAGGACTTCCGGCCCGACATCATCATGGTCACGCCGAGCTACATGCTGGCGATCGCCGACGAGTTCGAACGCCAGGGCTTGGACCCGCGCGAGAGCAGCCTGCGCCTGGGCATCTTCGGCGCCGAACCCTGGACCAACGACATGCGGCTGGCGATCGAGCAGCGCATGGGCATCGACGCGGTGGACATCTACGGCCTGTCCGAGGTGATGGGGCCCGGCGTGGCCAACGAGTGCGTGGAAACCAAGGACGGCCCGACGATCTGGGAAGACCACTTCTACCCCGAGATCATCGACCCCGACACCGGCGAGCCGGTGCCCGATGGCGAGCTGGGCGAGCTGGTGTTCACCAGCCTGACCAAGGAGGCGCTGCCCATCATCCGCTACCGCACGCGCGACCTCACGCGCCTGCTGCCCGGCACGGCGCGCCCCATGCGCCGCATGGAAAAGATCACCGGCCGCAGCGACGACATGATGATCGTGCGCGGCGTCAACGTGTTTCCCACGCAGATCGAGGAGCTCATCCTCAAGCGCGCCGAACTCAGCGCGCACTACCAGTGCGTGCTCACGCGCCAGGGGCCGATGGACGACCTCACCGTGGTGGTGGAGACGCGCTCGGGGCTGTCACCGGACAGCGAGGAGGCCCGGGGTGCGGCGCGCCTGCTGCAGCACGACATCAAGGTGTTCGTGGGTAGCAGCGTGATGGTGCAGCTCAAACCCGAAGGCGGCGTGGAGCGCAGCCAGGGCAAGGCCAAGCGCGTTCTGGATCAGCGAGGGCGCTAGTTCAGCCAGCTGGCGAGCTTGGGCGCATCGCCCACCGCCAGCCGCACGGTGAAGGACTCGGTGGGCCAGTCCAGCGGCAGGCGCAGCAGGCGCTTGTCGCGCGAGACCAGCGCGGTCAGCTTGGCGCGCCGCGCGCGCAGGGGCGGCAGTTCGTCGAGCTTGTGGAGGCGCCAGGCCTCGGCCTCGCCGCCGCGCTGCGCGGGCGCGAACTCCACGCCCAGCCACTCGTCGTTCGCGGCCATGCCGGCGGCCTCGGCCGCGCCACCGCGCAGCACGGTCTTGAGCACCACGCCGCCCCCGGTCTCGCTCACGCGCAGGCCGAGTTGCTGCGCCAGCGGCGCCTTGTCGTGCGCCACCTTCACGCCGTGGTCCTGCAGCAGCGAGGGCAGGGGCAGCTCGTCGGTGCTGTGCACCCAGGCCGCGATCTCGCCTTCGTAGCTGCGTTGGCCCAGGCGCTTGAGCGCGCGCAGCACGTCGGCCTCGCGCATCGGGCCGCCTTCGCAGCGCTGCCAGAGTTCGCGCATCACCGCGTCGAGCGAACCGTGGCCTTCGGCGCGCAGCGTGAGGTCCAGGCACAGCGCCACCAGCGAGCCCTTGGTGTAGTAGCTCACCGTCGCGTTGGGCGTGTTCTCGTTCATGCGGTAGTACTTCACCCAGGCGTCGAAGCTGGCCTCGGCGACGGTCTGCACCAGGCGGCCCGGCGTCTGCTGCACCTGGTTGAGGGTCTTGGCCACCAGCTGCAGGTAGGTCGCGTCGTCGATCAGCCCGGCGCGGCGCAGCATGAGATCGTCGTAGTAGCTGGTGAAACCTTCGAAGAACCAGAGCAGCTCGGTGTGGTTCTCGCTGTCGTAGTCGTAGCGCGCGAACTCGGCCGGGCGCAGGCGCTTGACGTTCCAGGTGTGGAAGTACTCGTGGCTGATCAGGCCCAGCAGCGTGGTGTAGCCGTCCGTGGCCTTGAGGGCGGCGGGCTTTTCGCCCGGCGCGGGCGCGCGCGGCAGATCGGCGCGCTGGCAGATCAGCGCGGTGGAGTTGCGGTGCTCCAGGCCGCCGTAGCCGTCGGCGCTGGCGTACAGCATGAACACGTAGAGCGAGAAAGGCGGAGGCTGCTGGCCGTGCCAGAAGGCGATCTGCGTCTCGCAGATCTTGCGGGTGTCTTCGATCAGGCGCTCGCCATCCATCCACTCGCCCGCGCCGGCCACCACGAAGCGGTGCTCCACCCCGCCGGCGGTGAAGCTGGCGCTCCAGAAGCGGCCCATTTCCACCGGGCAGTCGGCGAGCTCGTCGTAACCCTCGGCGAGGTAGTGGCCGAAGCCCTGGGCGTCCACGGTCTGCGGCGTCAGGCCGGTGGCGACCTGCCAGCCGGCGGTGGCCTCGCCGGTCAACAGCTCCAGCGCGTGCGGCGTGTCCTCCTGGCCGAGCACGCGCAGGCACAGGCTGGTGGCGTTGAAGAAACCGCGCGAGGCGTCGAGGAAGGCGGTGCGCACCGAGGCGTCGAAGGCATACACCTCATACCGCAGCTCCAGCGGCTCGCCGGCCTCGGCCTGGGCCTGCCAGCGGTGTTTGTCGAGCTGCCTGAGGGCGACGGGTTGCCCGTTCTGCCAGGCGCGAAGTTGTTGCAGGTTCTGCGAGAACTCGCGCACCAGGTAGCTGCCCGGTATCCACACCGGCAGGGCCACGCGCTGGTTCTTCGCGGGCTGCTCGATGCGCAGCGTCACGGCGAACAGGTGGGCGTGCGCGCTGAGTACTGAGACGGTGTAGCGCACGCCCGCGTTGCGCGCGGCCTTGGCCGCCCTGGCGCGGGTGCTCAAGGCTTGGCTTCCGCGAGCTGTTTCTCGATCTGCTCGGCACCGATGGCGCCGGGCACGCGCGTGCCGTTGGCGAAGATGATGGTCGGGGTGCCAGTGATGCGGGCCTTCTTGCCGAACTCGAAGTTGCGCGCCACGGCGGCCGCGTCGCAAGTCGCCGAAGGCGGGGTCACGTCGCGCACCATCCAGTCGACGAAGGTCTTGCCCTTGTCCTTGGCGCACCAGATGTTGCGCGACTTCTCGCCCGAGTCGGCGCTCAGGATCGGGTACAGGAACACGTGCACCGTCACGTTGTCGATCTTCATCAGGTCGCGTTCGAAGCGCTTGCAATAGCCGCAGTTGGGGTCCTCGAACACCGCCAGCTTGCGCTTGCCATTGCCGCGCACGATGGTGAAGGCGTCTTTCAGCGGCAGGTCCTTGAAGGCGATGGCGGTGAGCTTGTCCATGCGCTGCTCGGTCAGGTCCACGCGGGCCTTGGTGTCGATCATCGAACCCTGGATCAGGTAGTTGCCCTCGGCGTCGGTGTAGAACAGCTCGCTCTGGTTGACGCGCACCTCGTAGATGCCCGGCATGGGCGTCTTGCTGACCTCGTCGATGGCCGGCAGGTTGGGCAGGCGCTCGGCGAGGTTCTTGCGGATGGTGGCTTCCTGGGCGATGGCGGCCATCGACAGGGCAGCCAAGGCCGCGATCAGGAGGGATTTGAAGAGTTTCATCGTGGGAGCCTTGGAGGGCGTGCGGGATTCGAAAGGGTAAAAAAGGGTTTCAGAGGTGCGGCTGGCCCATGGCCTGGCGGGCGATCCAGCGCTTGAGCGGGCCGCTGCGGTCGAAGCCGTTGAGGCCCCAGTTGCGCAGCGCCTGCACGCGCGAGTCGCCGTGGGCGAACAGGCCGAACAGACCGTCGGTGACCCAGCCCATGGCGCCCACTTCGGCGGCGCGCGCGCGCTCGTAGCGGCGCAGCAGCTTGAGGTCGCCCAGCTCGCGCCAGTACTCGCGCTGCTGCAGCACGCGCGCCAGCTCGGCGGCGTCGGCCAGACCCACGTTCAGGCCCTGGCCCGCCAGCGGGTGCATGGCGTGCGCCGCGTCGCCGGCCAGCGCCACGCCGCCCTGTGCGGTGCGGGCGATCCAGCGTTGGGCGCGCGAGAGTTCGAGGGGCCAGGCCTGGGCGGGGCTTTCCATGTGCATGTGGCCCAGGGCCTGGGCGCAGCGCGCCTGCACGGCCTGGGTGAAGGTGGTCGGGTCGGCTTGCAGCCAGGCGTCGGCCTGCTGTGCAGGGACAGACCACACCAGCGCCACGGAGTTCCCGAACGCGCCGCCCAGGGGCAGCAGGGCCATCACCTCGCCGTTGGAAAACCACTGCCGAGCGATGCCCCCGTGCGGCTGGTCGCAGTGCAGCCGCGCGGCCACCGCCTTGTGCGGGTAGGGGCGCACGTCGAATTCCAAGCCCAGTTCCTCGCGCGTCTGGCTGCGCTTGCCCTCGCACACCACCGTCAGGGCGGCGTTGGGCGCTTCGCTCACGCGCTCGATGCCGCCCTGGAAGCCGATCGCGTCGGACAGGCGTTGCTCCAGCGCGGGCACGTCCACGATCCAGGTCAGCGCGTCCGCGCCCTGGTCGTCGGCCGAGAACTGCAGCTCGCCGCCGTCGTCGCCCCACACCTGCATGGCGCTCACCGGGGTGATGGGGGGCACGCGGTCGTCCTGCGGATCGGCCTCGGGCCAGGCGCGCACCGAGCGCAGCACGTCGCGCGAGGCCGCGTTGATCGCGTAGGCGCGCACGTCGGGGGTGTCCTGCGGGCCGCGTGGCGCGCCGACCAGGGCCACGCGCAGGCGGTCGCGGGCCAGCAGCAGGGCCAGGGTCTGGCCCACCACGCCGGCCCCTCGGATGGCGACGTCGAAACGCCGGGTAGAGCCGGTGCGGGGGGCAGGGGAGTTCATGGGGGGATTCTAGGAGCAGGGCACAATCCGGGCCTTCCCCCGGGCGATACCCGGTACCCCCATCCTGACCATCCACCATGAGTGCTGAACCCATTGCCACCGACGTGCAGGCCACCATCGCCCAGCTCTGGGTCTATCCGGTCAAGTCCTGCGCCGGCATTTCGCTGACCGAGGTCGAGCTGACCGACACCGGCCTGCTGTACGACCGCGCCTGGATGGTGGTGGACGCGGACGGCGAGTTCGTGACCCAGCGCGAGCTGCCCCGCATGGCGCTCATCCAGACCGCTTTCAAGATGGGCCAGCTGGTGCTGCGCGCCCCCGGCATGCTCGCGCTGCACCTGGCGCTGGACGCGGCCGAAGGCCCGCTCAAGGTGCGCGTGTGGGACGACGAGGTGCAGGCCTACGACATGGGCGATCTGGCCGCGCAGTGGTTCAGCGATTTCCTCGGTCAGCCCCTGCGCCTGGCGCGCTTCGACCCCGAGGTGCGGCGCGTGTGCAGCCTGAAGTGGACCGGGGGCCGCGAGGCCGTCACGCAGTTCGCCGACGGTTTCAGCCTGCTGGTGACCAGCACCGCGTCGCTGGACGAACTCAACACCCGCCTGGGCGCGGCCGGCCACGGGCCGGTGGAGATGCTGCGTTTCCGTCCTAACGTCGTGCTGGCCGGCGTGGAAGCGCACGACGAAGACCGCGTGGGCGCGATGCGCATCGGCACCGGGGACGGCGCGTCCGCGCTGATCGAGCCAGTCAAGCCCTGCGGTCGCTGCCCCATTCCCAACATCGACCCGGCCACCGCCACCTCCAGCCCCGAGGTGAACGACACGCTGCAGGTCTACCGGCAGGACCCGCGCCTCAACGGCGCCATCACCTTCGGCATGAATGCCATCGTGCTCGAAGGCGACGGGCAGGTGCTGCGGATCGGCCAGCCCGTGAGCGCCGACTGGAAGTTCGACTGAACTCAGCCCTGGGCTGATCGTGGCGGGCTGGCCTGCTCGCTCGCGTAGCGCGCCAGCGTGGCCGCCAGTTCGCCCAGGTCGCGCTGCACCTTGGCGAAACTGGCGTTTCGCTCCCGGGTGATCTCGTCCATGTACACCGGGCGGCGGATCTCGATCTGCAGGCTGTGGCGCCCTTGCGCGGGCTGGCCGATGCGAGCGATCAGCTGCACGCCCTTGTACGGGTCGTTGCGGGCCACCGAGTAGCCGCGCGAACGCAGCTCGCGCTCCACCAGGTCGACAAACGCCGGGTCGCAGGTGGTGCCGTCGCGGTCGCCCAGCACGAAGTCCGCCAGTGGGCGGGTGCTGCGGATCTGGAGTCGCTCGTAGGCGTTGTCGGGCATGGAGTGCAGGTTCAGGTGCCAGAGCGCGCCGAAGCGGTCCATGGTCTCGTCGATGCATTGCGACAGGGCTGCGTGGTACGGGCGGTAGCAGCGGGCGATGCGCGCCTGCACCTCCGCCACGGTGAGCCGACGGCGGTAGATCGGCGTGCTGGCGTCGATGTTGCGCCACACCAGCCCGAAACCCAGACGGGTCTTCTCGCTCGGGTTCAGTGGCGCCGGCCACGGGCCGTCGAGCAGGTCCGGGTCGAGGTCGTCCTCCGAGCGGTTGCAGTCCACGTAGGTGCGGGGAAAGTGAGCCGCCAGCAGGCTGCCGCCCACCGAGGGCACCGCCGCCCACAGCGCCTCCACATGCGTGTCCTCGCCGCGCCGCAGCAGCGCCCGGGGCACGGCGTGGTCGTAGTCCGCCGGGTAGTCGGTGCCGCTGTGCGGCGAGTCGCACACCAGGGGCACGGGCGTGGCGACAGGGCGATGCAGCGTGAACGGCGGTGCGTCGATCGGCATGGCTCAGTCCAGCGAGATCTTGGCCATCTTGGCCACGCGCTCGTAGCGCTCCATGGCCTGCTGGATCTGCTGGGCGAACGCCTCGGGCGTGCCGGGGATCAGCGTGGAGCCCGAGGCTTCCATCTGCTTGATGAACTCGGGGTGCTTCATGCCTTTGTGGATGGCGGCGTTGAGCCTGGCCACCACCTCGGGCGGTGTGCCCGCCGGCGCGACCACACCGAACCAGCCGCCACCGCCCATCTGGGGGAAACCGAGTTCGCCGTAGGTGGGCACCTCCGGCAGCGAGGGCGAGCGCTTCTCGCTCAGCACCGCCAGCGCGCGCAGCTTGCCGGACTGGATGTTCGGCAGGGCCGACGGCAGGTTGTCCGTGATGGCGGTCACCTGGCCCGCCATGGCGTCGGTCATGGCCTGCCCGGCGCCCTTGTACGGCACGTGCAGCAGGTTCATCTTGGACAGGGCCATGAAGTGCTCGATGTTGGCGTGGCCCAGGGAGCCGATGCCCGGCGAGGCGAAGCTGTACTTGCCCGGGTTGGCCTGGGCCAGGGCGATGAACTCCTTCATGTCCTTGGCCGGTGTGGCGGGATGCACCGCGAAGACGCTGGGCGTGGTCGCCACGTTGGTGATCGGCGCGAAGTCCTTCACCGGGTTGTAGCGCAGCTTGTTGCCATAGACCGCCGGGTTGCTGCCGTGCGTGCTGACGGTGGCCATGCCCAGGGTGTAGCCATCGGCCGGCGCGCGGGCGACGAATTCCATGCCCGTCGAGCCACCGGCGCCCGCCTTGTTCTCCACCACGATGGACTGACCGAGCTCGCGACCGCCGTATTCGGCCACCAGGCGCGCGGCCAGGTCGGTCGAACCGCCGGGGGCGAAAGGCACGATCAGCTTGATCGGCCGGTTGGGGTAGGCGGTCTGGGCCTGGGCGGCAGCGCCCAGAACGAGCGCGGTGGTCAGAGTCAGCGCGGTGCGCAGCAGGGTTCGGGTGGTCATGTGAGGTCTCCTCCTCGGGGATGGGAGCCGAAGGGTAGGAAATCCGACCAAGGCAGGCAAACGACATTTTCGCCGTGTGCGATGACATGATGTAATCGGCCGCATGCGCATCCGAAGCCCTTCTCTGGTGGAGCTGCACGCCTTCCTGGGCGTGGCCCGCCATGGCAATTTCCACCGCGCGGCCGACGAGCTGTGCGTGACCCAGGCGGCGGTGAGCCGCGCGGTGGCCCGGCTCGAGAAGCACCTGGGGGTCCAGCTGCTGGACCGCGCGGCCAGCGGCGTGCGCCTGACCCCGGCCGGCGCCGAATTGCGCCGCCAGGTCGAAGGGCCCGTGGCCGCGCTGGAGGCCGCGGCGGGCCAGGTCAGGGCCCTGCCCGAAGCCCTGCGGCTGCGGCTGTCCGTGGTGCCCAGCCTGGGCAACCTCTGGCTGATGCCGCGCCTGGAGGATTTCCGGCACCGCCACCCCGAGATCGACATCGAGTTCCGCCAGTACCACCACGACGAGGACTTCACCCGCGCGGACGTGGACCTGTGGGTGGCGCTCAAGGCGCGGGCCGGCAAGCACTGGCCCCGCCAGGTGGCGGCGCAGTACCTCATCGGCCGCGAGATCGTGGCCGTGTGCGCGCCCGCGCTGGCGCAAGGCATCGACGGCGTGGACGCTCTGCTGAACCTGCCCCTGCTGTACCACAGCAACTACCGCGACAACTGGGCCCTGTGGGCCGATTCCGTGGGCGGGCAACTGCCCCCACACTGGCGGGGAACGGGCTTCGACCTGGTCATGAACCTGATCGAAGCGGCCCGCGCGGGCATGGGCGTGGCGGTGGTCCAGCGCTGCATGGTGCAGGCCGAACTGGCCACCGGCCGCCTAGTCACCCCCGTGCCCGGCAGCGCCAACACCGGGCGGGGCTACTACTTGTGCCGCCCGCGCGCGACCGCCGGCTCCCGCGCGGTGGAGGCCTTCTCGCTCTGGGTCCGTGAACAAGCCCGGCGCGCGGGCGGCTGAGCGTCCGGGACGCTTCAGCGCGTGAGATTCACCCATCAGTACAATCGACACCCGTTTCCCCTTGGCAAGACGAGGACAACGTCCTCACGGAACCCGGTACCTCTCACCTCGGTTCGCAGCACTGCCAGACAGGCGCTGCACAGTGCCACAGGGGTTGATTCATAAGGAATTTCCATGAGCCTCCAATGCGGCATCGTGGGCCTGCCCAACGTCGGCAAGTCCACCCTTTTCAACGCGCTGACCAAGGCCGGCATCGCGGCCGAGAACTACCCCTTCTGCACCATCGAGCCCAACACCGGTGTGGTGGAAGTGCCCGATCCGCGCCTGCAGCAGCTCGCCGAGATCGTCAAGCCCGAGCGCATCGTGCCGGCCATCGTGGAGTTCGTGGACATCGCCGGCCTCGTGGCGGGCGCGAGCACCGGTGAAGGGCTGGGCAACAAGTTCCTCGCGCACATCCGCGAGACCGACGCCATCGTCAACGTGGTGCGCTGCTTCGAAGACCCGAACGTTATCCACGTGGCCAACAAGGTCGACCCGATCGCCGACATCGAGGTCATCCAGACCGAGCTCTGCCTGGCCGATCTGGCCGCCGTGGAAAAGGCCCTGCACCGCGTGAGCAAGACCGCGCGCTCGGGCGACAAGGAGTCGATCAAGCAGGTCGCCATCCTCGAGAAGTGCCAGGCCGCGCTCAACGACACCCAGCCGGTGCGCACCATCGACTTCAGCAAGGAAGAGCAGGCGCAGCTCAAGCAGTTCTTCCTGATCACCGCCAAACCCGCGATGTTCGTGGCCAACGTGTCGGAAGACGGCTTCGAGAACAACCCGCTGCTGGACCGCCTCAAGGAATTCGCGCAGAAGCAGAACGCGCCCGTGGTCGCCATCTGCGCCAAGATCGAGGCCGAACTCTCCGAGATGGACGACGCCGACCGGCTCGAATTCCTCAAGGAACTCGGGCAGGACGAGCCGGGCCTGAACCGCCTGATCCGCGCGGCCTACCAGCTGCTCGGCCTGCAGACCTACTTCACGGCCGGCGTGAAAGAGGTGCGCGCCTGGACCATTCACGTGGGCGACACCGGCCCGCAGGCCGCTGGCGTGATCCACACCGATTTCGAGAAGGGCTACATCCGCGCCCAGACCATCGGCTTCGACGACTACATCGCCTACAAGGGCGAGCAGGGCGCCAAGGACGCGGGCAAGATGCGCGCCGAAGGCAAGGACTACGTCGTCAAGGACGGCGACGTGATGAACTTCCTGTTCAGCAGCTGACTACCCATTGGTGCATTTAGATACGGATCAGGACACGACCCAAAACAGAACGTGGTAAATGGAATCGATCCCCTATGGGAGGTGATGGAAGTGTTTCGGGTGTAATGACAGTTCATCATTGCATTGCCTTCCTATTTTGAACAGCAAGGCTTCCATGTCTCATACCGTCTTCATCCAGCGCGTGGTGCTGCGCAACTACAAGAGCATCGGCAACTGCGATGTTCGCTTGCAGCCCTTGACCTACCTAGTGGGTCAGAATGGCGCCGGGAAGAGCAACTTCTTGGACGCGTTGCACTTCGTGCGCGATGCTCTCACAGGCTCTCTTGACAATGCCATCAACGAGCGAGGTGGTTTGAATGAGGTGCGCAGACGTTCTAGTGGGCACCCCACCCACTTTGGCATTCGGCTTGAGTTTCGCTTGAAGGATGGGCGCGAGGGATGGTACGCGTTCGACATCGGTGCGATGGCCAGTGGGGGATACGAAGTGCAGCACGAAAAGTGCGTCATCGATGGCATTGGAAAGGGCCCGTTCTTTCGCATTGCGAAGGGTCGTCTGCTCGACAGCAGCGAGTCCACTTTTCCAGCGGTGACTGCTGACCGTCTCGCCCTGGTCGCCGCATCTGGATTCACTGCATTCAGGCCTGTGTTTGATGCATTGACAGCCATGGGGTTCTATAACCTGAATCCCAAGCTGATGCGAGAGCTTCAAAAGCCGCAAGATGGTCGCTTGCTTAAACCTGTTGGAGAGAATATTGCTAGCGTGATCGGCCATTTGGAGCGCGTTGCACCGGATCGTGTGCAAACGATCAAGGAGTACCTTCAATCGGTGGTCCCCATGGTGCATGGTATGGAACGCAAGGCGATCGGTCCCATGGAGACATTGGAGTTTCGGCAGGACATGGCAGGGGCCAAACATCCATGGAAATTCCTCGCACAAAACATGTCAGATGGGACTCTGCGGGCGTTGGGCGTGCTGACAGCATTGCTCCAGAGCAATGTCGACTACTCGCCCACATTGATTGGCATTGAAGAGCCTGAAACAGCATTGCATCCCGCTGCCAGCGCTGCTTTGCGAGAGGTCTTGGTTGAGGCTGCCAAACACACGCAAGTGCTGGTGACTAGCCACAGCCCGGATCTGATGGATGACCGGAATATTGATGTGAATGCCATTCTGGCGGTGGTTTCGGAAGGGGGTGAAACCAAGATCGCTCCTGTGGACGACGCCTCGCGCCAGATGCTGCGCGACCACCTGTTTTCCGCGGGTGAACTGCTTCGCATGAACCAGTTGGCGCCCGACCGAAATGTGATCGAACGTCAAACCGAAACCCAGATCGACCTATTCAGTGAGATGCGGTCATGATCCCCATTGCCTCAATCGTAGAGGGCGATGGAGAAGTTGCCGCCTTGCCGATTCTGTTGCGAAGGCTGGCTGCCGAACGAGATTCCGGGATCATCATCAATGCTTTGCCTCCCATCCGAGTGAGGCGTGACCGCTTCTTGAACAAGGATGACGAGTTTCGAAAGCAGCTATTGTTGGCAGCAGCCAAAAGTGGCAACAACGGGTGGATTCTGATCGTGCTGGATGCAGACGACGACTGTCCTGCGAATCTCGGGCGACAGATTGTTCAGAGAGCGCAGGAACATGTGCCACATCGCCGGTTGTCGGTGGTTTTGGCAAAGCGAGAGTTTGAGGCTTGGTTTCTTGCGGCGGCACAGTCTCTTGTTGGCGCACGGGGTTTCGTGATGGACGCTAATGAGCAGGTGGACGCTGAGGATCCGCGCGATGCCAAAGGATGGATGCGGCAACACATGCAGGGCGGGGCCTATCGGGAAATGCTCGATCAGCCAGCGTTCACTGCTGCATTTGATTTGCAGCAAGCCTTCGAAAACAGTCGTTCGTTTCGCAAGCTGTGCAAAGAATGGCAGACCCATGTCGTGCGACTGGCATAGGCCCGAAGAGTTGATCGTTGAGGCCTGCGCCGGCAACAACGCTTTGACTTGATGGCAGGAGGCGGGCGTCGGTGGGCTCCACGTTGTAGTCGCCCTTCATCACCGCCGGTTCGGCTCGCCTGGCGTGGCGCTCGCCACGGACCTCAGCCGGGCGGCTGCGCCTTGCCCCGCCAGTGGCGAACATTGAACGGGAACACTGGGCGGTGGTCCTTCATCGCCAGGGCGGCGTCCGGCGTGGCGCCCAGATCGCCCCACCCGCTGCCGTCGCCCCAGTGCCTGAAGCCGTGCTGAAGCACGCTGTGGCTTTCGCCGGGAATGCCCAGCGCCGTGGTCTCGTAAACGCCCTCCCGGGCGGGGTTGCCGTTGGTCTCGATCGTGAACCAGGAAGAGAACTCAGTGGACATGGAAGATCCTTTGTCAAACAAAGAGAGCCCCCACCTTAAGACAGAACGACACGCTTCGACTGTTCGCTGGGAAACACTCGATCGGCTGCGTGGCACGTACTGCCAAAGCATGAAGGGGAAGTGGCATGCCGAAATGGTCACCCGCCTGGACACACCCGAACAGCGCGTAGAGTCGGCGGCATGAACGAACACGCACCGATCCGCCCCGAACCCCAGCGCCTGGCCAAACGGCTCGCGGCCCAGCTGCCGTGCTCGCGCCGCGACGCCGAACACTACATCGCCGGCGGTTGGGTGCGGGTTGACGGAACCGTGGTCGAGGAGCCCATGGCGCGCGTGCGCGCCGAGCAGGCCGTGGAGCTTGACCCGAAGGCGCGGCTGGAACCGCTGGTGCCGGTCACGCTGGTCTGGCACAAGCCCTCGGGCCAGGCACTGCCCGACGAATCGCCCTTGCCCGACGAGCTGGCCGCGCGCTGGTTCGCCCCGGGTGCGCGCTTCAATGGCGACCGCTCGGGTGTGCGCCCGCTCAAGGCGCATGGCCACAAGCTGCTGCCGGTCTCGCCGCTGGAGGTGCTTGCCAGTGGCCTGATGGTGTTCACGCAGAACCCGGGCGTGGCGCGCAAGATCACCGATGCCTCCTCGCCGCTGGAACACGAGTGGCTCGTGGAGGTGCAGGACGATGCCGAACTCGACGACGACGCGCGGCGCGAAGCGGTGCTGCAGTCGCTGGGCAAGGCGCTGTTCTTCGACGGCTGGGCCGTGCCCACGGCGCGCGCGAGCTGGCAGAGCGAGCGGCGCCTGCGGCTGGCGATCAAGGGCACGCTGCCGGGGCAGGTGGCGCACCTGGCCGAGCGCGCCGGCCTGCGCCTGGCCTCGGTGCGGCGCCAGCGCCTGGGCCGCATCGGCCTGGACGGCCTGCCTTCAGGCCAGTGGCGCTACCTCGCCGCGCACGAGCGTTTCTGAAGCCACGCGGCCCACAGGCTCACGGCCATCGCGACCAGCATCACGGCCAGGCCGACCTGGTGCAGGTTCATCATGCGGCCCTGGGCGATCATCACGCCGCCCAGCGCCGCGCCCAGGGCCTGCCCGCCATACAGGGCCGAGGTGTTTAGCGCCACGGTGGCCGGGGCCAGCTCGGGTGAGATCTGCACCAGCCGCGCCTGCTGCGCCGAGTTGCACGAGAAGCAGCCCAGTGCCCAGGGGATGAGCACGAAGGCCTGGGCCCAGACGCCGTAGCGGCCCAGCGGCCAGAGCAGCAGGCTCAGCACGATGGCGCCCAGCGTGATCAGCACGGCCCGGGGCGCGCCGATGCGGTCGATGGAGCGCGTGACCGCGACATTGCCTGCCAGGCCGAAGACGCCGAACCACAGGAAGATCAGCGACAGCAGTCCGCCGCCCGCGCCCAGGGTCTGCGCGAAGTAGGGGGCGAAGTAGGAGAACAGCGTGAACTGCCCGAAGGAGAAGAGCAGCGTCACGGCCACGGCGGTCATCAGCGGGGCCGAGCCCAGGGTGCGGCCCCAGGCCTCGCGCGACAGCGCGGCCGGTTTGATGCCGTCGGGCATCTCGCGCCACACCCAGGCGCCGCTGAGGAACGAGGTCAGCGCCACCAGCCCGAAGGCCCAGCGCCAGTTGAGTTCGCTGCTGATCCAGGCCGACAGCGGCATGCCCAGCACCGAGGCCAGCGACCAGCCCAGGAAGATGAAGGTGATGGCGCGCCCGCGCATCGCCGGGCCGACCAGCAGGCCCACGCTGGCCGCCGCCTGCGGCGTGAAGATGGCCGGCGCGATGACGGCCAGCACGCGCAGCGGCATCAGGCTGGCGTAGTTGGGTGCCAGTGCGCAGGCCAGCAGCAGCACGCCGTACCAGATCAGCGAGATCGTGAGCAGGCGGCGCCGGTCCCAGCCCGCGACCAGACTGGCGAACAGCGGCGCGCCCAGGCCCATCAGGATGGCCGCGGCCGTGATGAGCTGGCCGGCCTGCGGGATCGACACGCCCAGCGAGTGGCTGATGTCGTTGAGCGTGCCGGGCACCACCATCACGCCGGTGCCGATCACGAAGTTGCCCACCATCAGGGCCCAGAGGGCGCGTGGCAGGCGGTTGCTGGCAACGGTCATGGATGCAGGGTTCCAGGGAAGAACCACAACAGCGCGGCCGTCATGGTGAGGTAGCGGGCGAACTTGCCGATGGCCATGTAGGCCAGGCAGGGCCAGAACGGAAATTTGAGCCAGCCGGCCACGGCGCACAGCGGGTCGCCCACCACCGGCAGCCAGGACATGAGGCAGGCCTTGGGGCCGAAGCTCTCCAGCCATTGCAGCGCGCGCAGATCGACGTGGTTGCCGCGCGCTCGGTCCACCACCTTGTGCGTGCCCAGGCCCATGAGCCAGCTCACGGCGCCGCCGGCCGTGTTGCCGGCGGTGGCCACCAGGATGGCGGGCCAGAAGAGATGCGGGTTGATCTTGATCAGGCCGAACACCGCCGGCTCCGACCCCAGGGGCAGCAAGGTGGCCGATATGAAGGACACCACGAAGACCGTGCTCAGGCCGAATTCGGGCAGGGCCAGCAGCTCTATCAGGTAGGTGATCCAGTCGGGCATGGGCGGCGAAATCCGGGGGTGGGGGAGACCGGCGATCGGGAAGTCGGAGGGAGAGGGCAAAAAGGGTGCCGACATATCGCCTGCTGAAAAAACAGGCAGATACAATCGCGTTCCTTCGCCCCCCGCGTTAGCAGGGATCGCGGCAGTTCCACCGCTCGACACCGATTCTCCCACCGCCATGCAACTCGGGGCTTTCACCCTGCCCAATGCCCTGTTCGTCGCGCCCATGGCGGGGGTGACGGACCGGCCATTCCGCAAGCTGTGCAAGCGCCTGGGCGCGGGCTATGCGGTCAGCGAGATGGTGACCTCGCGCCCCGATCTGCAGGACAGCCTCAAGACCTCGCGCCGCGCCAACCACGAAGGCGAGGCCGCGCCAATCTCGGTGCAGATCGCCGGTACCGATGCGCAGATGATGGCCGACGCTGCGCGCTACAACATCGACCGGGGCGCGCAGATCATCGACATCAACATGGGCTGCCCGGCCAAGAAGGTCTGCAACAAGTGGGCCGGCTCGGCGCTGATGCAGGACGAGGCGCTGGCCATCGAGATCGTGCAGGCCGTGGTGGCCGCCTGCGAGCCGCACGGCGTGCCCGTCACCCTCAAGATGCGCACCGGCTGGTGCGCCAGCGTGCGCAACGCCCCCACGCTCGCGCTGGCCGCCGAAGCCGCGGGTGTGCAGATGCTCACCGTGCACGGCCGCACCCGCGAGCAGGGCTACAAGGGCCAGGCCGAGCACGACACCGTGGCCCACATCAAGAGCCGCGTGCGCATTCCGGTGGTGGCCAACGGCGACATCGACAGCCCCGAGCAGGCGCGCGAGGTGCTGCGCCGCACCGGGGCCGACGCCATCATGGTCGGCCGCGCCGCCCAGGGCCGGCCCTGGATCTTCCGTGAAATCGCCCACTTCCTCGCCACCGGCGAACACCTGCCCCCGCCCGACCTGGCCGACGTGCGGGTCTGGCTGCTCGACCACCTGCACGACCATTACGACCTGTACGGTGAGTCCACCGGTGTGCGCAGCGCGCGCAAGCACCTGGGCTGGTACGCACAATCGCTGCCGCTGCCCCCCGGCGCGGCCGCCCTGTTCCGTTCGCGCGTCAACGCCGTCACCACGGTGGAGGCGCAGCTGCGCTGCGTGAGCGAGAGCCTGGACGAGTGGTCGTCCGGCGAAACCACAACAACAACCCCGAGCGACAACTGGAAACTGGCCGCATGAAACAGAACAAATTGCACGACTGTGTGCGTGCCAGCATGGAAGACTTCTTCCGCGACCTCAACGGCACCGACCCCGCCAACCTGCACGACATGCTGGTCAAGGCGGTGGAAAAACCCTTGCTCGAAGTGGTGATGGAGCAGGCGCAGAACAACCAGTCGCGCGCCGCGCAATGGCTGGGGCTGAACCGCAACACGCTGCGCAAGAAGCTGCTCGAACACAAGCTCATCGACTGAGCCCGACCGATTTCCCAACCTCCCAAGCCCTCTCTTCCATGCGCGCACTCATTTCCGTCTCCGACAAGACCGGCATCGTCGAACTCGCTCAGGCCCTGCACGGCCTTGGCGTGGCCCTGATCTCCACCGGCGGCACCGCCAAGCTGCTGGCCGAGAAAGGCCTGCCGGTGACCGAGGTGGCCGAGGTGACGGGCTTTCCCGAGATGCTCGACGGCCGCGTGAAGACGCTGCACCCCAAGGTGCACGGCGGCCTGCTGGCGCGCCGCGACCTGCCCGAGCACATGGCCGCGCTCAAGACCCATGGCATCGACACCATCGACCTGCTGATCGTCAACCTCTATCCCTTCGAGTCCACCGTGGCCAAGGCCGGTTGCACGCTGGAAGACGCGATCGAGAACATCGACATCGGCGGCCCGGCCATGGTGCGCAGCGCCGCGAAGAACTGGAAGGACGTGGCGGTGCTGACCGACGCGGCCCAGTACCCCGCCGTGATCGACGAACTCAAGGCCGGCGGCAAGCTCAGCGAGAAGACGCGCTTTGCGCTGTCGGTGGCCGCGTTCAACCGCATCAGCAACTACGACGCGGCCATCAGCGACTACCTCTCGTCCATCGAGTTCGAGGAAGGCGCCAGCGTGCCCCGCCGCAGCGAATACCCGGCCCAGAGCAACGGCCGCTTCGTCAAGCTGCAGGACCTGCGCTACGGCGAGAACCCCCACCAGAGCGCCGCCTTCTACCGCGACCTGTACCCGGCGCCGGGCTCGCTGGTCACGGCCAGACAGCTGCAGGGCAAGGAACTCAGCTACAACAACATCGCCGACGCCGACGCGGCCTGGGAATGTGTCAAGAGCTTCGAGGTGCCGGCCTGCGTGATCGTCAAGCACGCCAACCCCTGCGGCGTGGCCGTGGGCAAGGACGCGCAGGAGGCCTACGGCAAGGCCTTCCAGACCGACCCCACCAGCGCCTTCGGCGGCATCATCGCGCTCAACCGCGTGCTCGATGGCGCGGGCGCGCAGGCAATCAGCAAGCAGTTCGTCGAGGTGCTGATGGCGCCCGGCTACACGCCCGAGGCGCTGGAGGTCTTCAAGGCCAAGGCCAATGTGCGCGTGCTCGAAATCGCGCTGCCCCCGGGCGGCGCCACGGCGTGGGACAAGGGCCTGAACCTCAGCGATGTGAAGCGCGTGGGCTCGGGCCTGCTGATCCAGAGCGCCGACAACCACGTGCTGCAACGCAGCAACCTCAAGGTGGTCACCCGGCTGCAGCCGACCGAACAGCAGATCGAAGACCTGCTGTTCGCCTGGAAGGTGGCGAAGTTCGTGAAGTCCAACGCCATCGTGTTCTGTAAGGACGGCATGACCATGGGCGTGGGCGCGGGCCAGATGAGCCGCCTGGACTCGGCGCGCATCGCCAGCATCAAGGCCGGCCACGCCAAGCTCTCGCTGCAGGGCACGGCGGTGGCCAGCGACGCCTTCTTCCCGTTCCGCGACGGCCTGGACGTGGTGGTGGACGCGGGCGCGAGCTGCGTGATCCAGCCGGGTGGTTCGATGCGCGATCAGGAAGTGATCGACGCGGCGGACGAGCGTGGTGTCGTCATGGTCTACAGCGGCGTGCGCCACTTCCGCCATTGAGCGAACGGCGCCACGCGCGCCTGAATGCCCTCCGGGCCGCCGCAGAAACCTGCCGCGGCCCTTTTTCTTGCGTGGTCCCCGACCTTGAATAGTTAACTTCTATTCTTCGGATGCGGCCAATCAAATGGCTGTTTTCAAGGCGGCTCTCTATTCTCTGGGCCGGCGCGATCCAGACGGTCGACCCCAGAACAACAACAGGAGACCCGCATGCTCACCCTGCAGAAGATGCCTGAAGCATCCACCGTGCGTTTTCGGCCCGAGCCCTGGATTCACCTGATCGAGCAGCTCGATGTGATCCTGGCAATGGTGCAAGCCGGTGACTCGAATCCCGTGCTCCGCCGCTTCGGTGCGCGCCGGCGTTCGGCCATGCACCGCCGCCTCATGCTGGAGCGAAGGCGCGTTGTTGTGGAGATCATGGTCTGGGGCCATGCCGACATCGCCATCGGCCCGATGTCGGATGCGCTGGCGCCGCAGCGCGATCTTGATGCCGAGTTCAAGCGCCTCGGGGACGCCTTCGAGCTGTGCGCGCAAGACCCGTCGCCGCTGACGCAGGCCGCGCTGCGGGACTGGCTGACGCTGCGTTCGCACATGCACCGGGAGCACGCCCGTTTTTTCCAGGCGTACTGACCGAAGCCCGCGCTCAGCGCGCCAGCTGCTTGAACACCTCGCGCGCCGCGGCCACCGTGTCTTCGATGTCCTGGGCCGTGTGCGCCGCGCTCACGAAGCCGGCTTCGTACAGGGCCGGCGCGATGTAGACGCCGCGGTCCAGCAGGCCGTGGAACAGGGTGTTGAAGCGCGGGCCGTCGGTGGTCATCACCTTGGCGTAGTTCTGCGGCAGGTCGTCGAACAGGAAGAAGCCGAACATGCCGCCCTCGCTGTCACCGCTCAGTGCCACGCCCTCGGCGGCGGCGGCGCCCTTGAGGCCATCGACCAGCGAACGCGTGGTGGCCGCGAGCTTGTCGTAGAAACCGGGTTGGCGGATTTCCTTGAGCGTGGCCAGACCGCAGGCCGTGGCCACCGGGTTGCCCGAGAGCGTGCCGGCCTGGTACACGCCGCCCAGCGGCGCGAGCTGTTCCATCACCGCGCGCTTGGCGCCGAAGGCGGCCAGCGGCATGCCGCCGCCGATCACCTTGCCCATCACGGTCATGTCGGGCTCGAAGCCGGGGATGAGCTTGGCGTACACGCTTTGCGCGCCGCCCAGCGCCACGCGGAAGCCGGTCATGACCTCGTCGAAGGCGAGCAGGGCGCCGTGCTGCGTGCACAGCTCGCGGCAGCGCTTCATGAACGGCACGCTGGCGCGCACGAAGTTCATGTTGCCCGCGATCGGCTCGATGATGAGGCAGGCCAGTTCAGGGCCGTGCTCGGCGAACGCGGCCTCGAGTTGTTCGAGGTTGTTGTATTCGAGCACGAGGGTGTGCTGCACCACCTCGGGCGGCACGCCGGAGCTGGTGGGGTTGCCGAAGGTGGCCAGGCCCGAGCCGGCCTTGACCAGCAGGGCGTCGGCGTGGCCGTGGTAGCAGCCCTCGAACTTGATGATCTTCTTGCGCCCGGTGGCGCCGCGCGCCAGGCGGATGGTGCTCATGCCGGCCTCGGTGCCCGAGCTCACCAGCCGCACCATGTCGATGCTGGGCACCAGTTCGACGATGGCCTCGGCCAGCTCGACCTCGCGCTCGGTCGGCGCGCCGAACGAGAAACCCTCCAGCACGGCCTTCTGCACCGCCTCGACCACCGCCGGGTGGCCATGGCCCAGGATCATCGGACCCCAGGAGCCGATGTAGTCGATGTAGCGCTGGCCGTTGGCGTCCCAGAAGTGGGCGCCCTGGGCGCGTTGCACGAAACGGGGCGTGCCGCCCACCGCGCGGAAGGCGCGCACGGGCGAGTTCACGCCGCCGGGGATCAGCGCCTTGGCGCGGTCGAACAGTTGCTGGTTGCGATCGGTGGTCATGGGGCGAAGGTCAATGTCTCGTGGTGTCGAGCGGGAAATCGTTGGCGTCGAGTGTGCTGTCGGGCGTGCCTTCGGCGGGCGCTTCTTCTTCCTCGCCCTCGTCGTCGTGGGCCCAGAACAGGCGGTCGGGCACGGCGTGGCCCATGCCGGGCTGGAAGCCCGCGTCCAGGCACTGGTCGAGGTAGGTGAGGGCTTCGGCGCAGGCCGCCTGCAGGTCGCTGCCGCCCGCGATGAGCGCGCACAGCGCGGCCGACAGGGTGTCGCCCGCGCCGGTGAAGGTGGCTTCGAAGCGCTCGTAGCGCGCCGTGGCCAGCACCGTCTCGGGCGTGGCGAGGTGGCTTTCCAGGTACTGGTCGGCCGCGTTGAACCCGGTCACCAGGGTGTAGGGCACGCCGTGCACGGCCGCCGCGCGGGCCACCTCGCGGGCGGTTGGCGGGCGATCGCCTTCCCATTCGGGCAGCAGCCAGCGGCACAAGGTGCTGTGGTTGCCCACCAGCACCGTGGTCTGCGGCAGCAGCAGTTCGGCGCAGGCGTCCAGGTAGGTGTCGATCGCCATCTCGTCCCACCAGGAGAGGTCGGGCATGTAGGTGATGACCGGCACCTCGCTGTAGTCGGTCGTGATCTCCGCGATCACGCTCAGGTTTTCCGGGCTGCCCACGAAACCGACCTTGAAGGCCTGCACCGGCATGTCCTCCAGGGCGCAGCGCGCCTGGTCGGCCACCGCTTCTTCATCGAAGGCGTAATGGTCGTGGATGTCGGAGGTGTCGCGGATGTAGGCGCCCGTGACGATGGGCAGCACGTGCGTCGACGCGCTCGACATGGCGGTGATGTCCGCGCTCAGGCCGCCCGCGCCGCTGGGATCGCTGGCGTTGAAGGTCAGCACGCACGGCAGGGAAATCTCGCCGGGCTTCTCGACCGTTTCGGGCGCGGAAGTTGCGGGTGTATCGGGCATGGGTACGGAGGGGGGAAGGGTTGTGGCGCGGTCACCCGGGTGGGTGCGTTGCGCAGGGCGCCAAACGTGATCGACAGCCGGTCCAACTGGCTTACGGAGCGGCTTATGTCGCTCGATACAATGCTTGCATTCTAAGACAATGCCCCCTATAACCATGACCGAAACCAAGACTTGGATGTGCCTGATCTGCGGCTGGATTTACGACGAAGCCGCAGGTGCACCCGAGCATGGCGTGGCCGCCGGCACTCCCTGGGCTGAGGTGCCGATGAACTGGACCTGTCCCGAGTGCGGCGCCCGCAAAGAAGATTTTGAAATGGTGCAGATCTGAGGTCGGGGTCTGCGCGCTTGATGGTTTCCTGGCGAACCCGGTAGGGTATTTCTCCGGTCTCGCTTTCCTCGTTCTGTCCCACCCTCTGGAGCTAGTGAAACGTGAGCACAACGCCTGCCCTCAAAGTCCTGGTGGTTGACGACAGCAACACCATCCGCCGCAGCGCCGAGATTTTCCTCAAGCAGGGCGGGCATGAAGTCCTGCTGGCCGACGACGGCTTCGACGCCCTGGCCAAGATCAACGACTACCAGCCCGATCTGGTGTTCTGCGACATCCTCATGCCGCGCCTCGACGGCTACCAGACCTGCGCCATCATCAAGCGCAACGCCCGCTTCGCCAGCATCCCCGTGGTGATGCTGTCGTCCAAGGACGGCGTGTTCGACAAGGCGCGTGGGCGCATGGTCGGCTCGCAGGACTACCTCACCAAACCCTTTACCAAAGACCAGCTGCTGCAAGCCGTGCAGCAGTTCGGCGCCAACCTGACAGGAGCAGTGTGATGCCCATTCGGAAAATCCTCGTGGTGGACGACTCGAAAACCGAGCTGATGGTCCTGTCCGATCTGCTGGGAAAAAACGGCTACACCGTGAGCACCGCTGAGAACGCGGACGAGGCCTTCCGTCGGCTTGGCGAGGAAAAGCCCGATCTGATCCTGATGGACGTGGTGATGCCCGGTCAGAATGGGTTTCAACTCACGCGTGCCATCACGCGGGACCCTCAGTATTCGAGCATTCCCATCGTCATGTGCACGAGCAAAAATCTGGAGACCGACCGCGTCTGGGGCATGCGCCAGGGCGCACGCGACTACGTGACCAAACCGGTCGACGCGGAAGAGTTGCTGTCGAAGATTCGCGCGCTGGGTTGACCGCACCAACGACCTGAACCGCACCGAGCATGGCCAAACGTCAATCACTCAAGGAACTCCAGGAACGATTGGCCCAGCGTTTGACGGCCGCCAAGACCGAAGCCGTCACCGCCACCTGGTTGGCGGTCGAAGCCGGCGACCGGCGTTACCTGCTCCCTCTGGTGCAGTCCGGTGAAATCTTCCCCTGGTCCGCGCTGCAGCGCGTGCCCTACACCAAGCCCTGGTACGCCGGGGTCGCCAGCCTGCGCGGCGGCCTGCACGGCGTGATCGACCTGGCCCGCCTGGTCGGCTCGGCGGCCTCGGCGCTGCCTTCCCCGACCAGCGAACGCGTGACCTCCGAGTCGCGCCTGGTCAGCCTGCACACCGCGCTCGGCTTCAATGCCGTGATCTGGATCGACCGCCTGCTCGGTCTGCGCAACCCCTCCATGTTCACCGCGCTCGGGGCCAATCCCGAGGGCGCGCCTTCGTATTTCACCCGCTCGCTGGTCGATGCCCAGGGTCAGTCCTGGCAGGAGCTGGATCTGCAGATGCTGGTGGCCGAGCCCGAGTTTCTGGCGATCGCCGCCTGAAGGTTGAACCCGCGGACCGCATGGGGTCCATTCGTCATTCTGTTTTCAGTTGGAAGGTTTTTACATGGCTATGCTTGATCGATTCCAGGGTCTCTTCAAGAAAAAAGCCGGCGACGAACCCGACCTTTCCAATGCCACCGACCAGGAGGTCGCCGAACTCGTGGCAGCCCGCCTGGCGCCGACGCTTGCATCGGAAGGCCTCGTCGGCAATCCGATGGTGGACGAGGACAGCCCCGACGCCAGCGGCCAGGTGACCCTGCCGCTGCTGGGCAGCAAACCGGCCGAGCAGCACCAGCGCACGCTGGCCATCCTGCTGGCGCTCGGCCTGGTCGTTCTCGGTGGCGTGACGCTGTATGCCCTGACCCAGACCGAAAAGGTGGGTCAGCAGGTGGCCGCCAGCGGCCAGGCCCTGATGCAGTCGCAGCGCCTGGCCAAGAGCGTGTCGCAGGCCCTGATCGGCAGCCCTACCGCCTTCCCCGAGGTGCGCGACAGCTCGACCGTGATGGCCCGCACGCTGCGCGGCCTGCAAGGCGGCGACAGCGAGATGTCGCTCGACGCGCTGGGCGCCGAATATTCGGAAGACCTCGGCAAGATCCTGCCCAAGGTGGACCAGGCCGAGCGCAATGCGGCGGCGGTGCTGGCGCAGCAGAACATCCTGACGCAGGTGGGCAACGCCTTGCGCACCATCAACCGGCAGTCGTCGGACCTGCTGGAGATCGCCGAGACCGTGTCCTCGCTGAAGCTGCAGCAGAACGCGCCGGCCGCCGAGATTTCGGCCTCGGGCCAGCTGGTGATGCTGACCCAGCGCATCGGCAAGTCGGCCAACGAGTTCCTGACGATGGAGGGCGTGAGCCCGGAAGCGGTGTTCCTGCTCGGCAAGGACTTGAACACCTTCAAGGAAATCGCCGAAGGCCTGCTCAACGGCAGCGACGAACTGCGCCTGGCCGCCGCGCGCGACCCGCAGGTGCGCGAGCGCCTGGACGCCCTGCTCAAGCTGTACGAAGCCACGCGCGTCGAAGCCGGCGCGATTCTGGGCAACCTGCAGGGCCTGGTCTCGGCGCGTGAAGCGCAGGCCGGCATCATTGCCGACAGCGAACCCTTGCGCCTGAGCCTGGAGAAGCTGCAGGGCGACCTGTCGTCGCGCTCGGGCCTCGGTGGCGGCCAGTTGGCGGCCCTGGCCCTCTCGGCCCTGTTTGCCCTGCTGTGCGCGGGCGGCCTGGCCTATGTGCAGCTGCTCGACAGCCGCCAGCGCCAGTCGGTCGCGGAATCGCAGCGGCTTGCTGCCGAATCGCTGGAGCAGGACGCCAAGCGCGTCAACGACGCCAACCAGGCGGCCATTCTTCGCCTGATGAACGAACTGCAGACGGTGGCCGAAGGCGATCTGACGCAGGAAGCCACCGTCACGGAAGACATCACCGGCGCCATCGCCGACTCGGTGAACTACACGGTGGAAGAACTGCGCTCGCTGGTGGGCAACGTGCAGGCCACGGCCACGCGCGTGGCGCAGACGACGTCGGCGGTGGAAAGCACCTCGACCGAGCTGCTGGCCGCGTCCACCGAACAGCTGCGCGAGATCCGCGAAACCGGCCAGTCGGTGCTGGACATGGCGCAGCGCATCAACCAGGTGTCGGGCCAGGCGCAGGAGTCGGCCACGGTGGCCCGCGCGTCGCTGCAGGCCGCCGAGTCGGGCCTGCAGGCTGTGCAGGACGCCATTGGCGGTATGAACGCCATCCGCGACCAGATCCAGGAAACCTCCAAGCGCATCAAGCGGCTGGGTGAGTCGTCGCAGGAGATCGGTGAAATCACCGAACTGATCTCGGACATTACCGAACAGACGAACGTGCTGGCCCTCAACGCCGCCATCCAGGCGGCGTCGGCCGGTGAAGCCGGCCGGGGCTTCTCGGTGGTGGCGGAAGAAGTGCAGCGGCTGGCCGAACGCTCCGCCGATGCCACGCGCCAGATCTCGGCGCTGGTGAAAGCGATTCAGACCGACACGCAGGACGCGGTGGCCGCCATGGAGCGTTCCACGCAGGGTGTGGTCGAAGGGGCCAAGCTGTCGGACAACGCCGGTACCGCGCTGTCGGAGATCGACCGTGTGTCGCGCCGCCTCGCCGAACTGATTGAACAGATTTCCGATGCCGCGTCCCGCGAAGCGGATTCGGCCAACGAGGTGGCCGGCAACATCCAGCACATCTTCGCGGTGACCGAACAGACCGGCGAAGGCACGCGCTCCACGGCGGCCCAGGTGCGCGAGCTCTCGGCCATGGCCGAGGAACTGCGCCAATCCGTGGCCCGATTCAAGATCGCCTGACGACCCCGCTCGGCGCCCGCGTCAACCCACTGGAAGAACATGCTCGACTCCGCCATCGACACCGACAGCCTGCCAGCGGACGCGCCGGTCGCCGACCTCGGCCCCCTGGCCTGGGTTTTCGAGGAACTGCGCAAATCGCTCGACGGCGCCAACAAGGCCATCAGGCGCTTCGTGCGCGAGACCGAACTGTCGCGCAACAACGACCTGGAGGCGGTGGACCCCGGTTCGCTGCGGCTGGCGCGCCAGCAGTTGCACCAGGCCGTGGGTGCGCTGGAGATGGTGGGGCTGACCTCGCCGGCCCAGGTGCTGCGCGCGATGGAAGCCGCGGTGCAGCGCTTCGTGCAGCGCCCGAACACCTGCAACGAAGAGGCCGCGGGCAAGGTCGAGCGCGCGAGCTTCGCGCTGATCGAGTACCTGGAAGCGGTGCTCAACAACAAGCCGATCCAGCCGGTGGCGCTGTTCGCGCAGTACCGCGAGGTGCAGGAGCTGGCCGCGGCCGAGCGCGTGCACCCGGCCGATCTGTGGCCCTTCGAACACCGGGGCAAGGAGGTCGGCGCGCCGGCCGACGTCGCCGCGCTCGAATCCAGCGCGGCGGTGCGCTCGCTGTTCGACCGCCTGGTGCTGCTGGTCGTGAAGACCCAGAGCGTGGCCGCCGCGCAGCAACTGGCCAAGCTCAGTGCCGGCCTGTCCGCCGGTGCCGCCGATGCGCGCTCGCGCACGTTCTGGCGCGTGGCCGCCGGTTATTTCGAGGCGGTGGCGCAGCGCCTGCTGCCGCCCGACGTCTACGTCAAGCGCGCAACCTCGCGCATCCTGCTGCAGTTCGTCAACCTCAGCCAGGGCAAGGCCCAGGTGTCGGAGACCCTGCTGCACGACCTGCTGTTCTTCTGCGCCCAGCCCACGGCGGTTTCCGCCACCACCACGCCCCACCTGGCGGCGGTGCGCGACGCCTTCGGCCTGGGCCACTTGCCGCCGGTGGACTACCACCAGGCCACGCTGGGCCGCTATGACCCGGCGGTGCTCGCCCAGGCGCGCAAGCGCATCCACGCGGCCAAGGAAGTCTGGTCGCTGTACTCCGGCGGCGACAACAGCCGCGCCCGGCAGGTGGCCGACCAGTTCAGCCTGATCGGTGATTCGCTGCTCAAGCTGCACCCGGCCAGCACCGTGCTGGCCCAGGCACTGGTGAAGGCGGCCGATCAGGCCGTGCAGGAAGCCGGCAACGTGCGCCCCGAGCTGGCGATGGAAGTCGCCACCACCACGCTGTACCTGGAAGCGGCCTTTGAAGACTTCGACCCCAGCGCACCCGAGCTGACCGAACGCACGCAAGCCCTCGCCGAACGCCTGGAAGGCGTGCTCGCCGGGCGGCCCGCGCAGCCGCTGGATGTGTGGATGGAGCAGCTGTACCGGCGCGTGAGCGACCGCCAGACCATGGGCAGCGTGGTTGGCGAACTCAAGGCCTCGCTGGGCGAGGCGGAAAAATCGCTCGACCAGTTCTTCCGCAATCCGCAGGAGAAGGCCGGTCTGCACGTGGCGGTGTCCCAGCTGGGGCAGATGCGCGGCGTGCTCTCCGTGCTGGGCCTGGAGCAGGCGGTGCTCACCGTGGCCCGCATGCGCAACGCGGTGGACCAGATCCTCGACACCGAGGTGGACGAGGCGCTGGCGCGCGAGGCCGGCACCTTCCAGCAGCTGGGCAACAACCTGAGCGCGATGAGCTTCCTCGTCGACATGCTCAACTACCAGCCCGCGCTGGCCAAGAAGCTTTTCGTGTTCGACGAAGAGAAGGGCGAGCTGTTGCCCCTCATGGGCCGCAGTGTGGGGGCCGATGTGGCGCACCAACCCGCCCTGGAAGAGGCGCAGGCCATCAGCGATGGCGTGCAGCGCGTGGTCGACAGCGTGCAGGGTGGCCTGAGCCTGGTCGATCTGAGCGAACAGCTCGACTCGCTGGCGGATCAGGCTTCGCTGGCCGAGCAGTCGGGCGTGGCGCGGGCCGCGCGCGAAGCGGCCGAGGCGGTGGTCGGTGACGATGCTGCCGCCGGTGCGCAGGCCCTGGTGGGCCTGTCGGCGTCTTCCACGGCGGCCCAGGTGCCCGAGCCCGAAGCGCCCAGCGACGCGGACAACGACGAAGACGACCTGCTCGACATCTTTCTGGAAGAGGCCCGCGAGGTCGTGGCCAACGGCCTGGAAGCCGTGTCGCACCTGCAGGTGCAGCCCAGCGATCTGGAGCACCTGACCACGCTGCGCCGGGCGTTCCACACGCTCAAGGGCAGTTCGCGCATGGTCGGCCTGGACGAGTTCGGCGAAGCGGCCTGGGCCATGGAGCAGTTGCTCAACACGGTGCTGGCCGAACAGCGGCCCGCCAGCCCGCCCCTGCTCACGCTCTCGGGCGAGGCCATGACCGAGTTCGGGCGCTGGGTGGACGACATCTCGGCACGCCGTGCCGTGCCCTGGCGCTCGCTGCCCTTCCGCGCCAGCGCCGAGGCGCTGCGCGACCAGGGGCAGTACCTGCCGCTGGCCTCGCCGGAGGCGGCCACGTCCGCACCGGCGCCTCTGGTGGAAGCCACCGTGTTCGTGCCACCGGAGGCGGCCGAACCGGCCCCGGTGGGGGAGGCCCTGGCCGAGCCCTCGTTCGACCTCGATCTCGATGCCGTGGCGGCGGCCGCAGCCGCGGCTGCGACCGCAGAGGCGCCTGCCGATGCACCGCCCACGCAGGATTTCCCGCCGGTGGACGCCGCCGCCGAGCCGCCGGTGGTGGCCACGCCGCTGGACGCCGAGCCGCTGCTGGCCGACATCGATTTCGGCAGCCTCGCCGCGTTCTCCTCCGCCGCGCAAGCCGTGCCGGCCGAAGTGCCGGTCGAACCCGAGCCCGTCCTGGCCGAGCCCGAATGGGCCGACCCCGAGCTGGCCCAGGTGGTCGATCCCGTGGAAGAGCCGCTGCCGGCGAGCGTGCCCGAGGTGGTGGACGAGGCGGTGGTGGCACCGCTGCCCGAGCCCGTCGAGGCACCCCCCGCGGACGATCACCTGGCCCTGGAAGTGGCGCAGTCGGTCGAACCTTTCGCGCTGTCCGAACCCGAGCCCGAGGCCATCCCCGACGAACAGACCAAGGTCATCGGTTCGCTGCGCATCGGCCTCAAGCTCTACAACGTCTACCTCAACGAGGCAGACGAGTGGTCCCGCCGCCTCAACACCGTGCTGACCGAGTGGGCCCTGGAGCGCCACGAGCCGGTGCCCGAGCAGGCCGAGGCGCTGGCGCATTCGCTGGCCGGCAGTTCGGCCACGGTGGGCTTCCAGTCCCTGTCCGACATCGCGCGCGCGCTGGAGCATGCGATCGAATCGGTGGGCATGCACCAGCGCTCGGGCCACCCGGCCAGCGCCGGCCAGGCCCAGCTGTTCGTCGAGGCGTCGGACGACATCCGCCGCCTGTTGCACCAGTTCGCCGCCGGCTTCCTCAAGGAGCCCAACGCCGAGCTGATGGACGCCCTGTACCGCGTGGTGCACGACCCGCAGCCCGAGCCCGAGCCCACCGTCGAGGCGCCAGCGCCCGCCGAGGTGCAGGCGCCCCAGGACGACGGCGCGCCGGTGCTGGCGCTGACCGGTTTCGAGGTGCCCGACCGCGCCGAACACACCACCGCCTTCACCGCGCCGCACGCCGACGTGAGCCGCGTGCACGAGGTGGTGCAGGACATCGACGACGACATCGACGTGGCCGACACCGTGGACGTCGACCTGTTCCCGATCTTCGCGGAAGAGGCGCAGGAGCTCATTCCTCAGCTCGACGGCGCCTTGCGCCAGTGGGTGGCGCGCCCCGACAACAGCAGCGCGCGCGCCGAGGTGCTGCGCAATCTGCACACGCTCAAGGGCAGCGCGCGCCTGGCCGGCGCCTTGCGGCTGGGCGAGATGGCGCACCGCATGGAAACCACCGCCGAGCGGCTGGGCTCCGACCTTCAGCGCGGCGCCGACCTCGAACCCCTGCAGAGCGCGTTCGACGCCATCAGCGCGCGTTTCGAGCAGTTGCGCAACGCCGACGCCCAGATCATCGACATCGCGCCGCCGGTGCCCGAGCCGGTGCCGGCCCAGCCGGTGGCAGAAGCCGCCGCACCGCCCGTGGCCGCCACCGCCTCCATCGGCGGGGAAGGGGGCCTGACCGGCATCTCGCTGCCGCAGGCGCCCACGATCCTGCAGGCCCGCGCGGGCGCCGCCGTGCGCGTGCGCCCCGAGCTGCTGGACCGCCTGGTCAACCAGACCGGCGAGGTGATGATCACGCGCTCGCGCATGGAGTCCGAACTCGTGACCCTGCGCGGCTCGCTCAAGGACCTCACGGGCAACCTGGACCGTCTGCGCGGCCAGCTGCGCGACATCGAGCTGCAGGCCGAGACCCAGATGCAGTCGCGGCTGGCCCAGGCGCGCGACGCCGACCAGTCGTTCGACCCGCTGGAGTTCGACCGCTTCACCCGCGTGCAGGAACTCACCCGCATGATGGCCGAGTCGGTGAACGACGTGGCCACCGTGCAGCGCAACCTGCAGCGCGCGGTGGAGGCCACCGAAGACAGCCTGGTCGCCCAGGCGCGCCAGACGCGCGAACTGCAGCGCGACCTGCTGCGCACGCGCATGGTGGAGTTCGAAGGCATCTCCGAGCGCCTGTACCGCGTGGTGCGCCAGGCCTCTAAGGAAACCGGCAAGCAGGTGCGGCTGGACATCACCGGCGGCAACATCGAAATGGACCGCGGCGTGCTCGACCGCATGACCGCCGCTTTCGAACACCTGCTGCGCAACAGCGTGGCCCACGGCATCGAAGCCCCCGAGCGGCGCCAACAGGCCGGCAAGCCGACCGAAGGCCAGATCGAGATCGTGCTGGGCCATGAGCTCAACGACGTGTCGCTGGTCTTCACCGACGACGGCGCCGGCCTCGACCTCGCGCGGCTGCGCGAAAAGGGCCTGGCGCAAGGCATCGTGCCGGCAGGTACCCAGTTGAGCGACGAGGAAGCCGCCCAGCTCGTGTTCGAGCCCGGCATCAGCACGGCGCGCGAGGTGTCCGAACTGGCCGGTCGTGGCATCGGCATGGACGTGGTGCGCAACGACGTGGTGGCGCTGGGCGGCCGCATCGAGACCGCCACGCAGGCCGGGCAGGGCACCAGTTTCAAGCTGGTGCTGCCGCTGACGACCGCGGTGACGCAGGTGGTGATGCTGCGCGCGGGCGGGCTCACCGTGGGCGTGCCGTCCAACCTGGTCGAGGTGGTGCGCCGCCTGGGCAACGACGACCTCACCAAGGCCTACACCAGTGGCCACCTCAATGTGGCGGGCGAGGACGTGCCCTTCTACTGGGCTGGCGCGCTGCTGCAATCCTCGGCGCATTCGACCGAGGTGCATGGCCGCACACAACCGGTGGTGATCTTCCGAAGCGCGGCGCAGCGCGTGGCCATGCACGTGGACGAAGTGCTGGGCAACCAGGAAGTCGTGGTGAAGAACCTGGGGGCGCAGCTCTCGCGGCTGCCGGGCCTGGCGGGCATGTCGGTGCTGGCCTCGGGCGCGGTGGCGCTGATCTACAACCCGGTGGCGCTGGCCACGGTGTACGGCGCCCAGGTGGCCGAGTGGGTGGCGAACCAGCGCACGACGCCGCAGGCGGCGACGTCCCTGGGCGAGGCGCTGGCGCAGAGCGCGGCGGAGGTCAACACGGTGCCGCTGGTGCTGGTGGTGGACGACTCCATCACCGTGCGCCGCGTGACGCAGCGCCTGCTGCAGCGCGAGGGCTACCGCGTGACGCTGGCGGCCGATGGCCTGCAGGCGCTGGAGAAGCTGCAGACCGAGCGCCCGACCGTGGTGCTGTCCGACATCGAGATGCCGCGCATGGACGGCTTCGACCTGGTGCGCAACATCCGCAGCGACGTGCGCCTGTCCGACCTGCCGGTGATCATGATCACCTCGCGCATCGCGGAGAAACACCGCGAGCACGCGCGCGAACTCGGGGTGGACCACTACCTCGGCAAGCCCTACTCGGAAGACGAGCTGCTGGCCCTGATCGGCCACTACGCGAAGGCGGCGGCCGAGGCCTGATGCTCAGCGGGGCGTCTTGCCTGGTTGTTTGACGACGGCGTAGCGCTCTAACGTGCGCTCGCGCGCCATCGCGTGGTCCACGATCGGCTGCGGGTAGCCCTCGCCCAGCACCAGCCCGGCCGCCGCCAGCTCGATCTCGTTGGCCTTCCAGGGCGCGTGGATCGCCGCGTCCGGCAGGCCGGCAAGCTGCGGCAGGTACTTCCGGATGAACTTGCCCTGCGGGTCGAATTTCTCGCTCTGCGTCACCGGGTTGAAGATGCGGAACCAGGGCTGGGCATCGCAGCCGCTGGAGCTGGCCCACTGCCAGCCGCCGTTGTTGGCCGCGAGGTCGAAATCGATCAGGTGGTCGGCGAAGTAACGTTCGCCCCATTGCCAGTGCAGCCCCAAGTCCTTCACCAGGAAGCTGGCCACCACCATGCGCAGCCGGTTGTGCATGTAGCCGGTCTGGTTGATCTGCGCCATGGCCGCGTCGATCAGCGGGTAGCCGGTGCGGCCCTCGCACCAGGCCGCGAACTGCTCCTTGGCGTGCTTGCCGTGCTCGAACTTGATGGCGTCGTACTCGGGCTTGAAGGCCTTGTCCACCACGTGCGGAAAGTTGGCCAGCACCTGGTGGTAGAAGTCGCGCCAGACCAGTTCCGACAGCCAGGTGCTCGCGCCCGCGATGCCCTGCAGGTGCATCTGGTAGGCCACCGAGGCGAGGTGGCGGATCGAGATGGTGCCAAAGCGCAGGTGCGCGCTCAGGTAGCTCGGCCCCTTCACGGCGGGGAAGTTGCGCGCTTCGGTGTAGCGGTCGATGCGGTCGACGAAGTCCTCGAACAGCGCCTGCGCCCCGCTCGTGCCCGTGGGCAGGGCGAGTTGCGCGAGGTTGGTGGGCTCGAAGCCGATGTCCGACAGGCTGGGAACCGGCACCGCGTGCTCGGCCGGCACGCCGGCCAGCGTGCCCGCGTACCGGGCGACCGGGTAGGCCTTCAGGTGAAAGGGCGTGAGCGCCTTGAGCCAGGCGTTCTTGTAGGGCGTGAACACGCCGAAGGCCTGTCCGGCCTGCGTGAGCACCTCGCGCCGCTCGAAGACCACGTGGTCCTTGTGGCTGTGCAGCAGGATGCCGGCGTGCGCGAGGTCGCCGAACACGCGCGCGTCGCGCGCCAGGGCGGCGGGTTCGTCGTCGTGGTTGGCGAACACCGCCTGCACGCCCAGCTTCTGCGCCAGCGCGGGAATCGCCTGCCGGGCCGGCGCGTGCAGCACGATCAGGCCCACGCCTTCCACGCGGTGCGCCCGCCCCAGCGCGCGCAGCCGTTCGTCGAGCTCCACCAGCGATTCGCGGATGAACTCCACGCGCCGGTCGGCGCGCAGGCCGCGTTCGATCAGGTCGTCCAGGATCTCGGTGTCGAACACGAACACGCACCACACCTGGCGGCAGACCTTGAGCGCGTGGTACAGCGCCGCGTTGTCCTCGGCACGCAGGTCACGGCGGAACCACATCAGACCTTTGTCGTAGCTGTTCATGGGCCAGGGCGGGGGTTGCCCCTGCCGGGCAATGACCAGCAGAGTAGGCGGCTTAAAATCGCGCCATGTCCGCTGATTTTGCCCCCATCAACCTGACCAATCATTTCCTGATTGCGATGCCCGGCCTCAGCGACGAGCTTTTTGGCCGCAGCGTGGTATTCATGTGCGAACACAGCGAGCGCGGCGCCCTGGGGCTGGTGATCAACAAGCCCAGCGACATCCTGCTGCCTCGCCTGTTCGAGAAGGTCGACCTGCCCATGGGCCGCGACGACCTGGCCGAGCTGCCGGTGTTCCAGGGCGGCCCGGTGCAGACCGAGCGCGGTTTCGTGCTGCACGAGGCGGTCTCGGGCGAGGGCGAGTCGGTCTACGCGTCCACCCTGTCCATTCCCGGCGGCCTGGAGATGACCACCTCCAAGGACGTGCTCGAAGCCATGGCCTCGGGCGCCGGCCCGCGCCGGGTGTTCGTCTCGCTGGGCTACGCCTCCTGGGGGCAGGGCCAGCTCGAATCGGAAATCACCGAGAACAGCTGGCTCACGGTGGAAGCCGACCCCAACCTCATCTTCGACGCGCCGGTGGCCGAGCGCTACGAGCGTGCCATGGCCCTGCTGGGCCTGCAGCCCTGGATGTTGTCGCCCGACGCGGGGCATGCATGACCGTGAACGCACCGGCGCCCACGACCATTGAAGTCCCGGCGCATTGCCAGGTGTTCCTGGCGTTCGACTTCGGCCTCAAGCGCACCGGCGTGGCCACCGGCAACCGCCTCACGCGCAGCGCCACCCCCCAGCCCACCATCGCCGCCGAGGGCGACGCGCGCTTCGCGCAGATCGCGCAGCGCCTGAAGGAGTGGCAGCCCGACGCCCTGGTGGTGGGCGTGCCCTACCACCCCGACGGCGCCGCGCACGAGAACACCGCGCGCGCTCTCAAGTTCGCGCGCCAGCTGCGCGGCCGCCATGGCCTGCCGGTGTTCGAGGTGGACGAGCGCTACAGCACCACCGAGGCCCACAGCCTCGGGGCCAAAGACGCCGATGCCGCATCGGCCTGCATCATCCTGGAACAGTTTTTGAGGAGCCTGCCTTGACGTCGTCGTCGTCACCTTCCCACCTGCCCGATGCTGAGGCGCTCTACGCGGAGCTGGCGCGCGGGGTGAAACAGCTGCTGGCCTCGTCGCCCGCGCCCGTGGTGCTGGCCGGCATCACCTCCGGCGGCGCCTGGCTGGCCGAGCGCCTGCAGGCCGACCTGGGCCTGAGCGGGCCGGCGGGTGTGATCTCGTCGAGCATGCACCGCGACGACTTCGCGCAGCGCGGCCTGGCTTCGAGCGCGCAAACCCGACTGCCGTTCGACGTGAACGGCGCGCACGTGCTGCTGATCGACGACGTGCTCTACACCGGCCGCACGCTGCGCGCCGTGATCAACGAACTCTTCGACTACGGCCGCCCCGCCAGCGTGCGCCTGGCGGTGCTGGTGGACCGGGGCGGGCGCGAACTGCCGATCGAGGCCAACCTGTGCGCCGCGCGCCTGGACGTGCCCGCGGGTCGTTCGCTCGAGCTCGCGCGCGACGACAGCGGCCGCCTGAGCTTCGTGCTGGAAACCAAGGAAGCCTGACCGTGCAACGCAAGAACCCCCAGCTCAACAAGAACGGTGAACTGATTCACCTGCTCTCCACCGAGGGCCTGTCGCGCGACATCCTCACGCAGATCCTGGACACCGCCGCCAACTTCGTGAGCGTGAGCAACCGCGAGGTGAAGAAGGTGCCGCTGCTGCGCGGCAAGAGCGTGTTCAACCTGTTCTTCGAGAACAGCACGCGCACGCGCACCACCTTTGAGATCGCGGCCACGCGCCTCTCCGCCGACGTGATCAACCTCGACATCGCGCGCAGCTCCACCGCCAAGGGCGAATCGCTGCTCGACACCATCGCCAACCTCAGCGCCATGGCGGCCGACATCTTTGTCGTGCGCCACAGCGAGTCGGGCGCGCCCTACCTGATCTCGCAGCATGTGGCGCCGCACGTGCACGTGGTCAACGCGGGCGACGGGCGCCATGCGCACCCTACCCAGGGGCTGCTCGACATGTACACGATCCGCCACTACAAGAAGGACTTCACCAAGCTGTCGGTGGCCATCGTCGGCGACGTGCTGCACTCGCGCGTGGCGCGCTCCGACATCCACGCGCTCACCACGCTGGGCTGCCCCGACGTGCGCGTGGTCGGCCCGCGCACGCTGGTGCCCAGCGACCTCGCCCAGATGGGCGTGCGCGTGTGCCACACGCTGGAAGAGGGCATCAAGGACTGCGACGTGGTGATCACGCTGCGGCTGCAGAACGAGCGCATGAGCGGTGCCCTGCTGCCCTCGAGCCAGGAGTACTTCAAGAGCTTCGGCCTCACGCCCGAGCGCCTGCGCTGGGCCAAGGACGACGCGATCGTGATGCACCCGGGCCCGATCAACCGGGGTGTGGAGATCGATTCGGCCGTGGTGGACGGGCCGCAGAGCGTGATCCTGCCGCAGGTCACTTACGGTATCGCGGTGCGCATGGCGGTCATGGGCATCGTCGCGGGGAACGAGGCATGAGCGTGGCCCCCACGCTCCACCGCTGCGCGGGTCGCTGCCCCCCAAGGGGGCTGGCCTTGCTTGGGGCGGTCCTGCGCCGCGGCCGTCTGCTTGCTGTGCGAAAGAACCTCCTATGAAAATCCTGATCCAGAACGGCCGGGTGATGGACCCGGCCAGCGGCCGCGACGAGATCGCCGATGTGGCGATCGCCGCCGGCCGCGTCATCGCCATCGGCAACGTGGCGCCCGACTTCCACGCCAACCGCACGCTCGACGCCAGTGGCTGCGTGGTCGCGCCCGGCCTGGTGGACCTCTCGGTGCGCCTGCGCGAGCCCGGGCAGGAGCACGCCGGCATGCTCGAGAGCGAGATGGCCGCCGCCGTGGCCGGGGGGGTGACCTCGCTGGTCTGCCCGCCCGACACCGATCCGGTGCTCGACGAGCCCGGCCTGGTGGACATGCTCAAGTTCCGCGCCGAGAAACTGCACCTGGCGCGTGTGTTCCCGCTGGGTGCGCTCACGCGCGGCCTGCAGGGCGAGGTGCTCACGGAAATGGCCGAGCTCACCGAGTCCGGCTGCATCGGCTTTGGCCAGGCCGAGGTGCCCATCGTCAACGTGCAGGTGCTGCAGCGCGCGCTGCAGTACGCCGCCACCTTCGGCTACACCGTCTGGCTGCGCCCGCAGGACTTCTGGCTTGGCAAGGGCGTGGCCGCCAGCGGCCCGCTGGCCACGCGCCTGGGCCTGGCGGGCATTCCTGCCGCCGCCGAAACCATCGCATTGCACACGCTGTTCGAGCTGATGCGCAGCGCCAAGGGCGGCGGCGCGGGCGCGCGCGTGCACCTGTGCCGCCTCAGCAGCGCGGCCGGCCTGGCCCTGGTGCGCCAGGCCAAGGCCGAGGGCCTGCCCGTCACCTGCGACGTCAGCGTGCACAACCTGCACCTCACCGACGTGGACATCGGTTACTACGACAGCCGCCTGCGCCTGCAGCCGCCGGTGCGCCAGCAGCGCGACCGCGACGCGCTGCGCGCGGGCCTGGCCGACGGCACCATCGACGCGCTGGTGTCCGACCACAACCCGGTGGACAGCGACGCCAAGACCCTGCCGTTCGCCGAGGCCGAGCCGGGCGCCACGGCGGTCGAGTTGCTGCTGGGCCTGGCCTGCACCTGGGCGCAGCAGGAAGGTCTGGGGCTGATGCAGGCGCTGGGCGTGCTCACCGTCGGGCCGCAGGCGGTGCTGGGCGCGAGCCTGGGCACGTTGCAGGCCAGCGCGGGCCGCATCGCCGTGGGTGGCGTGGCCGACCTCTGCATCTTCAACCCGGACAGCGCCTGGACCGTGCGGCCCGAGGCGCTGCGCAGCCAGGGCAAGCACACGCCCTTCGGCGGCCACGAACTGCCGGTGCGCGTGCACGCCACGCTGGTGGGCGGGCAGCTCGCCTACCAGGCCGACACCGAGCGGGCCGCCACCGCGTGAAACCCTTTCGCGCGCTCTGGCGTGGCCTGCGGGCCACCGCGCACGTGCTAAGTGCGCTGTGGACCATCCGCACCGAGCTCGGCCGCCTGACCCCGTCGCAGACCGAACTCGTGGTGCGCGAGTGGACGCGCCGCATGCTGCTCATCCTGGGCGTGGAGCTGGTGGTCGAGGGCACGCCGCCCGAACACGGCCCGCTGCTGCAGGTGGCCAACCACATGTCGTGGCTGGACATCCTGGTGATGAACGCCGCGCGACCGAGCCGCTTCGTTTCCAAGGCCGACGCCGAGCACTGGCCCTTGCTGGGCTCGCTCATCACCGGCGCGGGCACGCTCTACCTCGAACGTGGCAACCGGCGCGCGGCCATGCGCATGGTGCACCACATGGCCGAGCGGCTGGAGCTGGGTGACATCCTCACGGTGTTTCCCGAAGGCACCACGGGCGACGGCCGGGCCCTGCTGCCCTTCCACGCCAACCTGCTGCAGGCCGCCATCGCGGCGCGCGCGCCCGTGCTGCCCATTGCCTTGCGCTTCGTGCAGCGCGACACCGGCGAGCCGCACCCGGCGCCGGTGTTCGTGGGCGACACCACGCTGATCGGCTCGATCTGGGCCACGCTCAACGCCGACGGCCTGCGGGCCGTGGTGCGCTACGGCGAGCCGCAACACGACCAGGGACGCGACCGCCGCGCCTGGGCCAACGACCTGCGCGCGGACATCGACCGCCTGCGCGCGCTCTGAAAAAAGGACCCACCATGGGCACCGAAGGGCGCGACCAGCGCATCGACTACATCGAGTTCAACGTGGGCGACATCGCGCGCGCCAAGGCCTTCTATGGCGCGGCGTTCGGCTGGACCTTCGTGGACTACGGCCCGGGCTACTGCGAGTTCAACGACGGGCGCATGACCGGGGGCTTCGCCACCGGCGAAGCCGTTCGCCCTGGCGGCGCCCTGATCGTGCTGTACGCGGACGACCTGGCCGCGACGCAGCAGCGCATCGAGGTCGCGGGTGGGCGGATCTCCAGGCCCGTGTTCGAATTTCCCGGCGGGCGCCGGTTCCACTTCCTCGACCCGGACGGGCACGAACTGGCCGTCTGGTCGACGCCTTAACCCGCGTCCGGCGCCTGCGCCTTCTGCAGCCGCCGGTACAGCATGCCGCGCGAGACGCCGAGCGCGCGCGCGGCTTTCGCGATGTTGCCGCCGCACGCGGCCAGCGTGCTCTCGATCAGGCGCTGCTTGTGGTCCAGCAAGGTGGCTTGCGCGTGGTCGGTTTCCGGCGGTGTGGCCAGGGCCGGCGTGTCGAGGGCAGCCGGTGGGGGCGCCGTTTCGGTGACTTCGGGCGCGGGCTGTGACACGGCCACCGCGTGCTTGAAGTCGGCGCCGTTGCTCGCGGTCAGCGTGCCCGTCACCCACACGCCCAGGCCATTGGGCAGGCGCAGGGTCTGCGCCTGGTGCTGGCGCGGCAGGGCCAGCAGGCGCTCCAGCGGCACGCCGAACACCTCGTCCACCGTGTGCCGCTCTTCCATGCGGCAGCCCGTGAGCCGGCGGCCCGCGCCGTTGAGCCACAGCACCCGCCCGCCGGCGTCGATGCCGGCCAGGGCCTCCATCGGCGTGCCCAGCAGCGTGGGGCTGGCCTGGAAGTGCAGCACCAGGTGCTCGACCGACTGCAGCTGCAGCAGGCGGTTCTCGATCGTGGTGGCGTACATGCCCACCACCGACGCGGCATCGAACTGGAAGCGCCCGGCCTCGATCGACACGTCCAGCACGCCCGCGAGCTGACCGTGGATGTCGCGGATCGGCGCGGCCGCGCAGTGCAGGCTCTGCAGGCTCTGGAAGAAATGCTCGGCGCCGGTGACGGTGCAGGCCTCTCCGGTGCGCACCACGATCCCCGGCGCGTTGGTGCCGACCTGGCCCTCGGTGAGGTTCACGCCCACGCGCGAGGCGGTCTTGAGCAGCGGGTGATGGTTGGTCGCGGGCAGCTGGGTGGCGTGGATGATCACGCCCTGCGCGTCGGTCAGCAGCACGCGGCAGTCGGTGCCGGCCAGCGCGGCTTCCATGTGGTTGAGCTCGAGGTTGCCGGCCTGCAGCAACTGCCGGTTGCGGTTCAGGCTGGCGTGGGCCCGGCTGCGCGTGACCTGCTCGAAGCTCACGCGGTCGGTGGGCTGCTGGTGCGCCGAGGCGCAGCGCAGCCAGGACTGGATGACCGCCTCGCCCACCAGGCCGGAGGGGCGCGTGCCTTCGTCGAAGAAGCGCTGGCGCGCCAGCGCGGTGCGCTGTTCGGTGGTCTGGAAAAAGAGCTGGCGCGGCGTGCTCGCCTGCCCGTTCGTAGGGTGGGGCATGTTCTTGTCCTGCTGGGCGTCTCCTCGATCAGTATCCCGTTCATCGGCGCGCGGTGGCATGCGGGTAAGCCCTGCCCGCCGCCCGTCGGATGTTCCACGCCGGAACACATCGGCTTCAGGGAAATCCCGAAGATGAATCGGCTCCCGGAGAGGCAGAAGATGGCAAAGCTGGGCCGAGCACGACAGGCCCTGGCAGCCCCACAAACAGGCCTGCGCGCCGCAGGCAGCACAAGGAGACACGATGAATCCGTCACCACTTGCTTTGGTCAGGTGCCGCGCGGCCGCCTGCCTGTTCACCGCACTCACCACGCTCTGCGGCGCCGCGCTCGCGCAGCCGCAGGCCCCCATCAAGGGCTCGCAGGAGCACATCCGGGCCGCCGTGGGCAAGGTCAACGCCAGCTTCATGAAGGCCAACGCGAGCAAGACGCCGGACTGGCCCAGCTACGGCCTGGACTACGCCGAGACGCGCCACTCCAGGCTCAACCAGATCAGCACCGCCAATGTGAAGGACCTGGGCCTGGTCTGGTCCTACAACCTCGAATCCTCGCGCGGGGTGGAGTCCACGCCGCTGGTGGTCGACGGCATCATGTACGTCACCGCCTCCTGGAGCATCGTGCACGCGGTGGACGTGCGTACCGGCAAGCGCCTGTGGACCTTCGACCCCAAGGTCTCGCGCGAGGCGGGCTACAAGGGCTGCTGCGACGTGGTCAACCGCGGCGTGGCGCTGCACGAGGGCAAGGTCTTCGTGGCCGCCTACGACGGCCGGCTGATCGCGATCGACGCGGCCACCGGCGAACAGGTGTGGTCCAAGGACACCATCATCGACCGCAAGTTCAGCTACACCATCACCGGCGCGCCGCGCGTCTTCAAGGGCAAGGTGATCATCGGCAACGGCGGCGCGGAGTACGGCGTGCGCGGTTACATCACCGCCTACGACGCTAAGACCGGTGACCAGAAGTGGCGCTGGTTCACCGTGCCGGGCGACCCGAGCAAGCCGTTCGAGGACGAGTCCATGGCCAAGGCCGCCAAGACCTGGGACCCTTCGGCCAAGTGGTGGGAAGCCGGTGGCGGCGGCACGGCCTGGGACACCATGACGTTCGACCCCGAGCTCAACCTGATGTACATCGGTACCGGCAACGGCTCGCCCTGGGCGCGCAGCAAGCGCAGCCCGGCCGGCGGCGACAACCTCTACCTCGCGTCCATCGTCGCGCTCAACCCCGACACCGGCAAGTACGTCTGGCACTACCAGGAAACCCCGGGCGACAACTGGGACTTCACGTCCACGCAGCCCATGATCCTGGCCGACATCAAGCTCGACAACAAGCCGCGCAAGGTGATCCTGCACGCGCCCAAGAACGGCTTCTTCTTCGTGATCGACCGCACCAACGGCAAGTTCATCTCGGCCAAGAACTTCGTGGACGTGAACTGGGCCACCGGCTACGACAAGAACGGCCGCCCGATCGAGACCCCGGCCGCGCGCACCGCCGACCGGCCGCGCGAGATCATCCCCAGCGCGTTTGGCGCGCGCAACTGGCACTCCATGTCGTACAACCCGGCCACCGGCCTGGTCTACATGCCGGTGCAGGGCGTGCCGCTCACGCTGATGGACAACAAGGACTGGAAGTTCAACGCCGACCGGCCCGGTGAACCGCACGCCAACATGGGCTGGAACCTGGCCACCTTCGCCAACGTGGAGCCGCCCTCGAGCAAACCCTTTGGCCGCCTGGTGGCCTGGGACCCGGTGCAGCAGAAGGCGCGCTGGACGCAGGAGCAGATCTCGCCCTGGAACGGTGGCACGCTCACCACGGCCGGCAACCTGGTGTTCCAGGGCACGGCCGACGGCCGCTTCATCGCCTACAACGCGACCAGCGGCGAGAAGCTGTGGGAAACGCCCACCGGCACCGGCGTGATCGCCGCGCCTTCGACCTACATGGTGGATGGCAAGCAATACGTGTCGATCGCGGTGGGCTGGGGCGGGGTCTACGGCCTGGCGCAGCGCGCCACCGACCGCCAGGGCCCGGGCACGGTCTACACCTTCGCGGTGGGCGGCAAGGCGCAGCCGCCGGCCTTCGTGAACTACCAGCTGGGCAAGCTCGTGGCCGGCGTGAAGTACGACCCGGCCCACGTGCCGGCCGGCACCGCGCTGTACGTGAGCAACTGCGTGTTTTGCCACGGCGTGCCGGGGGTGGACCGGGGCGGCAACATCCCCAACCTGGGTTACATGGATTCGACCTTCATCGAGAATCTCGACAAGTTCGTGTTCGCCGGTCCGGCCATGGCACGCGGCATGCCGGACTTCACCGGAAAACTCACACCCGATGATGTCCAAAAAATCAAAGCATTCATCCAAGGCACGGCCGATGCCATTCGGCCGAAGCAGTAGCGCCCCCACGCTCCGCCGCTTCGCGGGTCGCTGCCCCCCGGGGGGGCTGGGCCTGCCTTGGGGCGGCCCGGCGGCTGGCCCGGTCGCTGCGGGCTGGCTTTTGTGGGGTGCCTGCGCCTTGTTTGCACCGCCCGCGCTGGCCCAGCCGGACGGCGACACCGCCGGCGCACTCGCGCCCGTGGTGATCACCGGCGGCTCGGCCTGGCAGCAGCGCTGGCTCGCGCCGGGCTCGGTCGAGGTGGTGGATGGCGAGGAACTGCGCGCGGGCCAGTTGCAGATCAATCTCTCCGAGGGCCTGGGCCGCGTGCCCGGCCTGGTGGTGCGCAACCGGCAGAACTACGCGCAGGACCTGCAGATCTCCATGCGCGGCTACGGCGCGCGCGCGCCCTTCGGTGTGCGCGGCGTGCGCCTGTACGTGGACGGCATTCCGGCCAGCGCGCCCGACGGGCAGGGCCAGGCGGCGAACTTCCCCATCGGCAGCGCCGACCGCATCGAAGTCATCCGCGGTCCGTTCTCGGCGCTGTACGGCGCCTCGGCCGGTGGCGTGATCGCGCTCTACACGCTGGACGGCCAGCGCCCCACCGAGTGGCGCACCGGCGTGGTGGCCGGCTCCAACGGGCTGTGGCGCTTCTCCACCCAGCTCAGCGGGCAGACCGGCAGCGCCGAGCAGCCGGGCTGGTCGTACACCCTGGACGCGGGCAAGTTCGCCACCGACGGCGAGCGCCCGCAATCCGCCGCGTCGCGCAGCACGGGCAACCTCAAGCTCAGCCGCGCGCACGACGGCGGGCGCACGGTGCTCGTGCTCAACCGCCAGAGCAGCCAGGCGCTGGACCCGCTGGGCCTCACGCGCGCCGAGTTCGACGCCGACCCCGGACAGACCACGGCGGCGGCCACGCAGTTCAACACGCGCAAGAGCGTCTCGCAGACGCAGGTGGGACTGGCCTGGGAGCAGGCGCTGGGGCAGGGCCACCGCATCGAACTCATGGGCTATGGCGGCCAGCGCGCCGTGCGCCAGTTCCAGGCCATTCCCACCGGCGCGCAGATTCCGGCCGGCAGCGCGGGCGGCGTGATCGACCTGGACCGCGACTACTGGGGCTGGAACGCGCGCTGGCGCCTGGACCGCAGCTACGACAGCGGCCGCCTCACCGTGGCCGCCGGCATCGCCTCGGACCGGCAGACGGAGGACCGCCTGGGGTACGAGAACTTCATCGGTGCCGCGCTGGGCGTGCAGGGCCGCTTGCGGCGCGACGAGACCAACCGCGCCAGCACCTTCGACCCTTATGTGCAGGCCGAGTGGCGCACACCGGCGACCACGTTCCTGGCCGGGCTGCGGCACTCGCGCGTGCGCTTCACCTCGGCCGACCGTTACATCGTGGCGGGCAACCCGAACGACAGTGGAGCGGCGGACTACGACGGCTTCAGCCCGGTGCTGGGCATCCGCCGGGAGATCACGCCGCAGCTGCAGGCGTTCGCGAGCGTGGGGCGCGGTTTCGAGACGCCCACGCTCAACGAGGTGGCCTACCGCGCCTCGGGCCTGACGGGGCTCAACCCCTCGCTGAACGCCTCGCGCAGCCTGAGCGCCGAGACGGGTTTGCGGGGGCGCCAGGCCTGGGGCAGCTGGAGCGCCACGCTGTTCGAGACGCGCACGAAGGACGAGATCGTGGTGTTGTCGAACACGGGGGGGCGGTCCACGTTCCAGAACGCGGGGCGCACGCGCCGCCAAGGGTTTGAGTTGGCGGGGGTGATGCAGTGGGGCAAGTTCACCGTGACGCCGGCGTACACGTGGATGGACGCGACTTACCGCGATGGTTTCCTGACCTGTGTGGCCACGCCGTGCGCGGCGCCGAATGTGCCGGTGGCGGCGGGCAACCGCCTGCCGGGCTTGGCGAAGCAGCAGGCGTATCTGCAGGTGGCGTGGGAGCCGGGGTGGGCCAACAGTGTGTTCACGCTGGAGGCGTTGCACACGGGGCGCATGGCGGTGAACGACCGCAACACGGATTTCACGTCCGCGAGCACGGTGTTCAACCTGGGGGTTCGGTTCGAGCAGAGCCGGGGTGACTGGACCTGGCGGGAGTTCGTGCGCATCGACAACGTGAGCGACCGTTCTTACGCGGGGTCGGTCATCGTGAATGAGGGGAACAACCGGTTCTTCGAGCCTGGGGGTGGGCGGTCCCTGTACGTGGGCTTCGAGTTGGTGCGGCGGTTTCCCTGAGCTTCTTCGTTCGGGGTGTTTCCGGCGGGGACCTCGCGTCAGGCCAGTGGCGGTGCCCGCAGGCCTCCGGCCGCTCGCGGGTGTCTGCCCAGGCGCGCACAGATCACGTCGTCAACACCATCCCCGCACGCCTCCCTTTGTGGCAACCGCGAATGGGGTCTGCGCCTGCGGGCACCGCCACTGTCCTGCGAACAAACGCTGGCATGCAAAGGGTGGCGAGCCGACTTTGCTTGTAGGTGGGTGGGCAAGGGGTGTTTGGGCGCAGGCCCCATTCGCGGTTGCCACAGAGCGAGCGTGCCAACCAAGGTGTTGACGAAGCGGTGAAGGCGAACCCGGGCAGCCGCCCGCGAGCGGCCGGAGCCCAAACACCCCTTTGCC
>Ga0247823_10000039_pt1 | contig 88636 bp, 68 predicted proteins | sample 13C_PalmiticAcid_2_FD_192426 | JGI IMG/M metagenome (GOLD analysis project Ga0247823, IMG submission 192426) | Soil microbial communities from agricultural site in Penn Yan, New York, United States - 13C_PalmiticAcid_Day30 | ecosystem: Environmental > Terrestrial > Soil > Agricultural land... | reverse complement strand
AGCTCTCGATAATCCACCGCGGCCCCGCCCTCGGTGTGACAATGACGCTGCCGGTGGAAGACCGCTTCACGCTCACCAAAGAGCGCGCCCAGGCGATGATCGCCTACATGATGGGCGGTCGCGTGGCTGAAGAGCTGATCTTCAAGCACCTCACCACGGGCGCGAGCAACGACATCGAGCGCGCCACCGAACTCGCTCGCCGCATGGTGACTGAGTGGGGCATGAGCGAGAAGCTCGGGCCTCTCAATTACGCGAAGTCGCAAGAGAACATCTTCCTCGGCCGCGAGATCTCGCAGCACTCGGTGTTCAGCGCCGAAACATCGAAGCTCATCGACGATGAGATTCGCAAGATCGTTGAAGACGCCTACGACAAGGCGATGAAAGCCATGACCAAGCACAAAAAAGAGCTCGAAGTCATGGCCGAAGCCCTGCTCAAATACGAAACGATCGATGCCGAAGACGTGATTGCCATCATGGATGGTCGTCCGGTTGTGAAGGACATTGGCGTGCGAGAAAAATCTATCGAGAAAGAGGCAAGTCCCAAAGAAACCACCGATGGCGATCAAGTCAGCGTGGTGGATTTGGCCAAGCCGGTGAAGGTGTAACAAAGACCAATGTGGGGGTTTTGGGAACAACTGACGACTCAGTGGAGATGGCAAGATCTCATCGACGTCGTCCTGGTTTTCATGGTGATCTACAAGCTTTTGCAGATCATTCGCGGCACACGTGCCGTACAAATCCTCACGGGTCTCGGCGTTTTGTCGCTGGCGCTGATCCTCAGCGACCGCTTTAAGTTCACCGTTCTCAATTACCTTCTGAAACAGTTCTTTGAGTACCTTTTCCTGATCGTGGTGATCCTCTTCCAAGACGAGATCCGCCGCGCGCTCGCGAACATCGGCAAGAACCCCTTCTTGTCGTCGGCCTCGGAGAAGTCCAAGGCCGCACAGGTGCTCGATGAAGTGTGCAAAGCTGCCAACGTGCTCGCTGCCAAACGCATCGGCGCGCTGATCGTGCTCGAGCGCCAGCACGGCCTCAAGAACTACGCCGAAGGCGCCACAATCATCGACTCCGAAGTGAGCGCGGAGCTCCTCGTATCAATCTTCAATACGTCGTCGCCGATTCACGACGGCGCGGTGATCATCTCCTCGGGACGCGTGATGGCGGCCGGTTGCTTTGTGCCTGTGACCCTCGAGGGCGATTTGGATCGCAACCTCGGCACGCGTCACCGCGCGGCCGTGGGTCTTTCGCAAGAGACCGACGCGCTCATCGTCGTGCTCAGTGAAGAGCGCGGCGAAATCTCGCTTGTTGAAATGGGCGAGCTCTACCGCGACCTCAATTTGCAGACGCTTCGCAAAAAGCTCTATACAGCTTTTGATTTGCACGGTACCGGTTCTAACGCCATGGCGGCGAAACGAGGCGCTATCAACGTGGAGTCCGAAGATTCCCGCGATAGCGGTAAAGATGCTTAGGCGATGGCAGCTCTATAAACAAAACCACGACACTTGGCTCTTGCGCTCGCTTGCGCTTGTGATCTCCCTCATGCTTTGGTTCTCGCTTCTTGGCGGCAAAAAGGCCGTCGTTGAAAAGGATGCCGAGATTCGCTTCGATTTGCCCAAGGGCTGGGTGCTCTCGCAAACTTCCGCCCGCAAGGTGAGATTCACCGTAAGTGGGTCGGGCCCCTTCTTGCGCGACCTCGAGAAAAAATCTTTCGTGCTCCCGGTGCCGATCACCGATCCGGTGGAAGGCCCCTTCGAACTGAAAGTCACCAAAGACGTGCTGCGCTCACAGCTCGGTTTTCAAACTCAATCCGTTTCCCCCGAAACCATCACGCTGCGCGTGGAGCCGGTGGTGAAACGCATGCTCTCGGTGCGGCCCGTGATCACGGATCGCCTGCCGCGCGAGATCGAGATCGAACAGATTTCGGTGAACCCTGCCTTTTTTGAAATCTCCGGGCCGCGCTCGCGCGTGGAGCGCATGGACTCGATTCCGACACGCGCCCTCACGCTGAGCCTTTCGCAGAGCCGTCAGGAGCATCGCGTGGATCTGGTGCTCGAAGAGGGCATCACGCTCGAATCCTCGACGCTGGTTCCGCAGGTGGATGTAGAGATTCGCCTTAAGGGTTCGATGTCGCGTCGCTGGATGCGCCAGGTTCCCATCGCGCTGCGCTGGGGAGATCTCGACGCCGCTGGGCGCAAGGTTTTTAAAAATTCCACCATCACTTCGCGTCCGCAACTCGTGGACGTGCTCATCGAAGGGCCTTCGTCCGTGCTGAAGCGTTTGCAGACAAGCGACGTCAACGTGTGGGCCCTTGTCGAGGGCGAGGTGGCCAACAAGAAAAAACTTCCCCTCGGGTGGTCTCTGCCCCCCGACATCTTTCTGATTCGCGGTTCTTCGCAAAATATTGAGCTGAATGTCGACGCCCGCTGAGATAAAGGAGAATCTGTGAAACGAGAATTATTCGGAACCGACGGCATCCGCGGTATCGCCAATCGTCACCCCATGACCGCCGAAGTGGCCCTCGGGGTAGGTCGCGCCGTTGCAAAATACTTTCGTGGCAAATCTTGCCGCGTCGACAACCAATCCATCGTGCTCATCGGCAAGGACACGCGCCGCTCGTCGTACATGATCGAGCAGGCCCTCGCCGCTGGCGTCACGAGCGCAGGCGCTTCGGCACTGCTCGTGGGCCCCATGCCCACGCCGGGCGTGGCTTTTCTCACCTCGAGCATGCGCGCCGATGCGGGCATCATGGTGAGCGCTTCGCACAATTCTTACGAATACAACGGCATCAAACTTTTCGGACACGATGGCTTCAAGTTGCCGGATGAAGTGGAAGCCGAAATCGAAAGCCTCGTCTATTCGGACGCGCTAATCGACGAGCTGCCTATCGGCGCTTCGCTCGGTCGCGCTCGCCGCATCGACGATGCCATGGGTCGTTATATCGTGCACGTGAAGTCGGCCTTTCCTCTGGAGTCGGACCTCTCGGGCATGCGCATCGTTCTCGATTCGGCGAACGGCGCGGCCTACAAGTTTGCTCCTACTGTGTTCTCCGAGCTGGGCGCTGAAGTTATCGAGATCGCCAACCAGCCCAATGGAACGAACATCAACGACGATGTGGGTGCGGTGCACCCCTACCGCATGACCGAAGCGGTGAAGGAATTTCGCGCTCACCTCGGAATCGCGCTCGACGGCGACGCCGATCGCGTGATCCTGGCCGATGAGAACGGCGACATTGTGGACGGCGATCAGCTCATGGCGCTGCTTGCGATCGAACTCAAGTCTAAGGGGCTGCTCAAGAAAAACTCACTCGTCGCGACGCCCATGAGCAACATGGGCCTTGAAATCGCGCTGCGTGCGCACGGCATTTCGGTGGCCTACGCCGGAGTGGGCGACCGCTCGGTCGTGGACCTTATGAAAAAAGAATCTTACAATCTCGGCGGTGAGCAATCGGGCCATATCGTGTATCTCGACAAATCCACCACGGGTGATGGCGTGCTCGCAGCGCTGCTGTTGATGGCGGTGGTGCGCGGTAGTGGGAAGCCGCTCTCGGAGCTGCGCAAGGTGATGAGCCTTGTCCCTCAGGTGCTGAAAAACGTGCGCGTCGCTTCGAAGCCAGATCTCGCCACCATCGCGCCCGTCAAAAAGCGTATCGCCGAAGTCGAATCCAAGCTCGGAGCGCGCGGCCGCATTCTGGTGCGCTATTCGGGCACCGAACCCCTCTGCCGCGTGATGATCGAAGGTGAGAACCGCGATCAGATCACCGATTGGGCCACGGAACTCTGCGACCTCATTGCCAAGCATACGGGCTAGTAGGGTGGGCTACTTCGACGCCGACATCGCCGCGCTATTGCCACAGCTCAAGAAGAAGCTCGCGCGGCCGTGGCTCATTTTTCTTGAGGGCGATCTCGGTGCGGGCAAAACCACTTGGACTCAAGAGTTTGTTGCCGCGCTAGGTGGCAACTCACACGAAGTGAAGAGTCCCACCTTTTTGAAACTCCTCACGCACGAGGTGCCCGGCTTTGGCCAGGTACTGCACATCGATGCGTACCGTATCGAAGACGCCGAAGACTTTTTGAAAATGGGTATGGAATCTTACGAACGCTTGGGCGCGATCGTTGTGGAATGGCCCGAGGTATTTGGGGAATTTTTGCGGGCCTATCCCGAATACCGCAGTCTGCTAGGACTGCGGGACTGCCTGCGCATCCGCTTTGGCATCGATCCCACGCGCACATCGCGCGTGGAGTCTTTTAGCTGGGAATCACTTTAACGAGCGTTTGATATCACGAATCGCGAAGGCGAGCTGCGACTGCAGCGAGGCGAGTTCGTTGAGTTGGGCGCTAATGGCACTCAGGCGCATTTCGCTTTCGGCTTCGGCATGAGGGATCACCTCGGCACGGTAAGGAGCAAAGCTCACCTCATCCCCGCGAGGGATCAAGTGGTCCAATTCCACCAAGGCATTGCCAAAGTGAAATTTGGTCGGCGTGCTTTTGTCGTGTCGTGCTCCCATGGCTACTTTCTCCTACTTCAAAATGAACTCTCTACCTACGATGCAAATGAAGGGCCTGCCGTGCCAAGGGTGGGTCCGCGTCTATATCTCTTAAAATACAATGGCTTAGGTGGCGGGAAGGCTCGCACCCACCCCACGGGCCTGCCGGCGCGACGATTTGCGCCCTTAACCTGACCAAACTTTGGACACCCCGGGGACGGGTTAAAGTACCGGGTTAAGGTAACGGATACCTTTGTGGGGGGAGCGCGGCAGAGGAGGGGATTTTTGCTATAATCGGCCTCGATGAAGAAGGCTTTTGCTTGGATGCTGGTTTGGGGAGTGGGCACGCCTTTGGCGATGGCTCATCAAGTGCACTCACGCTCGATCTTGGATCGCTGTCCGAGCACGCATCCCGCACGGGTGGAAACTGAGGTGCGGGTGCGCCCCAATGCCGAGCTGCTGCAGATTTTTGCAGGAGCCCCCCTCTATCTGCGCGCCAAGTTTCTCAACGATAGCGCCCACGGACCGCGTCTCTCGGAGACCCAGCTTGTGCCAGTGGACCTGGATGCCGGCGCGGCCTCCCTGCGCTTAGAAACCCTTTCGAAAGCCTCCGGCCACCATTACCGAGTGATGCTCTTTGATTGGGGTGTGAAGGATGAGCAAGGGGCCTTTTTTGATTTAAGTGCTCAATTCAAAAGCGATATTTCTCCATCCGAGGGCGAGCCCTGCCGCACGGAGTGGGGTGGCGATACGGACTTTGCCGAAAAGGGTGTCGAAACCGTAGATTAGTTATTGTGCAGCGCGTTAAAAACTGCTAAGTCCGTGTGGCCACAAGGCACGGAGGCCACTTGGTTAAAAAGATTCTTCTCTCCCTATTTTGGATGCCCCTCATGCTCAGCTGCGACGTCTCTTCGCCCCGCGACGAGAACACGCTCAGCGAGACGCAGCGCCAGGTGCTGCTCGAGGCGGGCTCGAAAACCCTCGCGCAGCTCAAGACTCAGGGCTACGAGTTACGCACCTCCCAAGCTGATAGCGAGTCCCAAAGCGCACAAATCGGAGACCGCATACTTGTCGAGTACTCGGGCAATATGTCGCTCGCCGCAAGTCCCGAAGAGCTCGCCCCCGCGATCACCCTCAGCCGCATCAACGGACCTCGCTCGCTCAGCACGTCCGGATTGAGCCAAGAAAAATACCTGCTCACGGGCCTCGAATGGAACCGCGAGCGCAGCGAAGTGGAGCGGATCGTGTTCACCCGCGTTGCGCCCACAGCTAGCGCTACGGAGCTTCGTCAGGTCAAATTCTCGTCTCGCAGAAACGACTGGATTGAAGTGATTCGTCTTGCTAAGGACTCTTCCCATCGCGCCGTCTCAGAGAACGTCTACATCGACGACTTTGGGGCCGCGCAAATCGGTGATTTGTTCACCGAACTACAAAAAGGATTGGAAGAACTACAATGATTCAAAAAGGTAAAGTCATCGGCATCGCTTACACCCTCAAATCCGCCACCGGCGAGATTCTTGACCAAGGGACGGCCGCCGAGCCTTTGATGTACCTGCACGGATACGGCAACCTCATCCCCGGTCTCGAGAACGCGCTCGAAGGCCAAGCGGTGGGTTTCAAATCCAAAGTCGAAATCGCTCCCGAAGAAGCTTATGGCCCCGTACACGAGTCGCTTCGCCAAGTGGTCGATCGCTCGGCGTTCCCCGCCGGTGCGGAACTCGCCCCAGGCATGGGTTTTCACGCGCACGGCAACGACGGCTCGCCCATGGTGATCAAAATCACCAAAGTGGACGGCGCCAACATCCACATCGACGGCAACCATCCGCTCGCCGGCGAGACGCTTTTCTTTGATGTCGAAGTGCTCAGCGAGCGCGACGCCACCCAAGACGAAGTTTCGCACGGTCATGCGCACGGTCCCGGTGGCCACCATCACCACTAAGCACGTGCGACTGCGCTAAGTCCTAGAGAGAAACGGCGAGCCGAGATACACTACAAGGATCCCATGAGGAACAATCGCATCGCGGTTTCCGTTTTTTACTTTTGCATGGGCCTATGTTTTTCGACATGGGCCTCGCGCATTCCCGACATCAAAGACATCCTTGGCCTCGGTGCCGCGCAGCTGGGAAGCATCCTCTTTGCGCTGCCCGTGGGTCAGTTTTTGGCACTGCCCTTTTCCGGAGGCTTTGTCACCCGCTTTGGCAGCAAGCGCGTGTTGCCGGTGGCGATCTTTCTCTACGCCTGTGGTCTCACATTCATCGGACTGGCCTCCACGCCCTGGCACCTGGTCATCGCGCTGATGTTCTTTGGCATCTCGGGCAATCTCAGCAACATCTCGGTCAACACGCAGGGCGTGACCGTAGAGCAGCTCTACGCGCGGCCCATCATGGCCGCTTTTCACGGTGCCTGGAGCATCGCGGGTTTCACCGGCGCTCTCCTCGGCCTGGGCGCCATCGCGCTGAAGCTTAGCCCCTATCAGCACTTTTCGATCGTCGCCACGCTCGTGGTGCTCGTCACCTTGATCTTTAAAAAGCACCTCGTGCTGGTGCCGCCCAATCCCCACGCGCCCAAGCGTAAAAAGTTCTTCTCACGTCCCGAGGGCATTCTCTTTCAGCTCGGCATCATTGGCTTTTGCAGCATGGCCACCGAAGGGGCAATGTTCGATTGGAGTGGGGTTTATTTCAAAGAAGTGATTCGGGTGCCCGCCGTGCTCGTGCCCGTTGGCTATGCCTCGTTCATGATCATGATGGCCTCGGGCCGCTTTGTCGCCGACCGCCTCATCGCCAAGTTCGGACGCCAGCGCGTGCTCTTTATGAACGGCCTGCTCATTTCTACGGGCATGTTCATCGCGGTGGCGTTTCCCTACCTCGTGCCCGCTACCATCGCGTTTCTCATCGTCGGTTTCGGCGTTTCGGCCGTGGTGCCCTCGGTGTACAGCGTGGCCGGTCGCTCGTCGTCCACTCCTGGCATTGCCCTTGCGGCGGTAACCAGCGTGAGTTATTTGGGTTTTCTTATGGGGCCGCCGCTGATCGGCTGGATCGCTTCGGTCTCGAGCCTGCGCGTTTCGTACGCGGTGGTGGGCAGCTTTGGCTTTTGCATCTCCTACATCGTCTCGCGCTTTCGTGAACTCGATTAGGTTCTCGTGAGCAGACTGCTTTGCTCTTGAGTCGCCCCTCGCGTTTCTATAATTTTGCCCGGCATGCGACTCCGCCGCGCCCTATTCGTATGGTGCTTTGGGCCCCTCGTGGCCGCGGCTTCCCAAACGGTTGCGCTCACTCCCGAAGACGGCAGCGCTGAGATTGGTCGCTGGTACTATTCCCAAAAATCTTCCTTCTTCATGAACCAGAACGATGGCGCGCTCGCGGCCCTGCGCGCGGTGGGTGAAGAACACGGATTTGAAGTGACGGATGTCGGAGTGTTTTATCCGTGGATGCAGGATCTTTTGCTCTTTGATAGCCGTGGCCGTTTTGTGCCGCAGGCGGCGTACCCGGATTTCGCTACGGGCTCGGCTGAGGAAATTTTCCATGGCCTCACCTTGGGAGTCTACAGCGAAGACGGGGGGCTTTTGCGTTTTCCCACGACGGCGGCCGCGCTTCTGGCGCCCCTCGCGCCCGCGATGCAATCCACTCTCATCGAGGGTGGGGCTCTCATTAGCGGACGCCGCGCAAGCGGTGCGCCTTACGCCATCCTCGAGCGGGATGCTCTGGTGCGCGCCCGGGCTTATGTCTTGCGCGAGTCGGGTCTCGAGGCGAGCGACGCCACTTTGCATACGCTCCTCGCCAAGGATCTGGGCGTGCGGAGCGAGGATCTTGTCTTGATCGACAGCGACCGTCACCTGGATCTTTTCATGCTCGCCATGCCCGGCGAGCGTATTCTTGTGCACGATCATCGCGAGGTCATTCGCACTCTGAAGTCGCTGCTTGAGAGCGGACAAGTGCCCTCCTCCGAGATCTCCCGTGTGACGAGCCTCCTGGCCGCCCACGAGCGGGGCATGAGGGGCGAGCTCTATCATCAGAACGAGGTTTACGACACCGCGGCGGCGCAGCTGCGCACGGCGGGCTTTGAGGTTCTTCGCGTTGCAGGGGATTTTTCGGAACTGGGTGCGAGCGTGGGTGAGTCGCATATCAATTTTATGAATAGTTTTCACGGCACCGACCCCGCCGGTCGCCACTGGATGGTGTCGAGCCCAGCCGCAGGACTGACTTCGCTGGAGACCTTTTGGCGTCAGCTCATCACCGGCCTCGCGCGCCACGACCTCACCTCGACATCGGTATACTTTGTGGGCGCTTACACACCCGGCAGCGGTATGGATTGCACCGGCGCCGTCGCCGCCCGCATCCGCTAGAGCGCTGCTTCGCTTGGCCACATCCCGCAATTGATGTTATGACGATCCCCGATGAGTCTTCTCCTATCCGCGCACGAAATTTCTAAAAGTTTTTCCCACCGTAAGATCTTCGAAAAGCTGAGCTTCGGCGTGCGCGAGGGCGAAAGGGTAGGCCTCATTGGACCCAACGGCGCAGGCAAGTCGACGCTCCTCAAGATCATCGCCGGTATTGAAGATGTGGACACGGGTCAGCTCTCGCGCTCCAAGGGCCTCAAGATGGCTTACCTCGAGCAGGATCCCAAGTTCGGTGAGAACGCCACGATCCTCGACGGCATGCTGGAGAAGGCCGCCGCCGCGGGCGCGGACATCCACGACTGGGAAGTTCAATCCAAGGTTTACGAATACCTCTCCGCGATGGGACTCGAAGAGCGCGGCTTCGGCCCCGACACGCTCATCTCTTCGCTCTCGGGCGGTTGGAAAAAACGTATCGCCTTTGCGCGAGAACTCATTCTGCAACCGAACCTTTTGCTCCTCGATGAGCCCACCAACCATCTCGACGTCGAGGGGATCTTGTGGCTCGAAGAATTTTTGGACGGGGCTCCCTTCGCGACGATCACCATCACGCACGACCGCGTCTTTTTGCAGCGGGTGTCGAACGTGATCTTTGAACTCGACCGCCGCAATCCCGGCGGCATCCTGCGCGTCGAAGGCGATTACGCCACCTACTGTGAGGTGAAGGCGAACCTTATCGGCATGCAAGAAAAAGAAGAATCCACGCTTAAGAACGTACTTGCGCGCGAGTCCGAGTGGCTGCGCCGCGGAGCCAAAGCGCGTACAACCAAGCAGCAGGCGCGCATCAACCGAGCGCACGACCTGATGGACAAGGTCGACGAGGTCTCCGAGCGCAATATGATGCGCGAAGTGAAGATCAAGTTCCAGGCGGCCGACAAAACTCCCAAAAAACTCATCGAAGCCAAGGCCATCACCAAAGCCTATGGCGATAAGATCATTTTCAAAGACCAAGACCTCATCATCGCCCGCGGTACGCGCATCGGCCTTATCGGCACGAACGGGGTGGGCAAGTCGACGCTCATTCGCTGCCTTCTCGGCCAAGAGAGCGTGGATAGCGGCTCGGTGGTGCTCTCCGAGAATTTGCAAGTGGCGTATTTTGAGCAAACGCGCGAAACCCTGAATCCCGAGGAGACCGTGCTGCGCACCGTTTGTCCGCAGGGCGACCACGTGAAGTTCCAGGGCAATTACGTGCACGTGCGTTCGTACCTCGACCGTTTTCTCTTTTCGGCGCAGCAGTCCGAGATGCCGGTCAAAAAACTCTCCGGCGGCGAGCAGGCGCGACTCCTGGTCGCGAAGCTCATGCTCCGCGAAGCGAACCTCCTTGTGCTCGACGAACCGACCAACGACCTGGACCTTCCCACGTTGAACATTCTCGAAGAGCAGCTCAAGGGTTTTGCCGGCGCTGTGATCCTCGTTTCGCACGATCGCTACTTCATGGACCAGGTTTGCGACCAGATCCTCGCCTTTCCGGTGGATCCTTCGCGGCCCGGACTTACAGAGTTTGCAAGCCTTGCCCAGTGGGAGGTGTGGTTCGAAGAGCAAAAGGCGCGTCTCGAGCGCGCCTCTGCGTCCGCATCGAGCGCGGCTTCGGCCCCGGCTACGGCGAGTGTCGAAAAGAAAAAGCTCACCTACAATGAGCAGCGCGAGCTGGATCTTATGGAGCCCACGATCTCTAAGCTCGAGTCCCGCATTGCCGAATTGAGTGCAGAGACCCAGCGCCCCGAAGTGGTGAGCAATGCCAAGCGCCTCGCCGACCTCTATGCGGAAATGTCTCAAGCGCAAAAGGAAATCGATACTCTCTACCGCCGCTGGGAGGAGCTCGGCCAGCGATGACGCTCACGCAACTCGAGTACGTGGTGGCCGTCGCCACCCACTTAAGTTTTTCGCGCGCGGCTACGGAGTGTGGCGTGGCCCAGCCCACACTCAGCGTTCAAATTCAAAAACTCGAAAAAGAACTCGGAGTGTATATTTTCGAACGCAGCGGATCGCGCGTTCGGCTCACCGAGTCCGGGCAGGAAATCGTCGAACGAGCCCGCAAGGTCCTGCTGGAATCGTCGCAGCTGCGTGAGTTCGCCGCTTTCCGTAAAAAAGATCCGCGTGGCACTCTCCGTCTTGGGATCATCCCCACGATTGCGCCTTTTCTCATTCCCTACATGATCCCGGCCTTCTCGCGTGAGTACCCTGAGGTGCAGGTGGAGATTGTCGAAGACAAGACCGAAACCCTGGTGAAGATGTTAAACGACAACCTCATCGACGTGGCACTGCTCTCGACGCCGCGTAAGATTCAGGGCAACTTTTACGAAAAGTTTTTGTACAACGAGCCTTTTGTGATTTACGCCGCGCGTGGGCACGAGCTGCTCAAAAAGAAAAGCCTCACACTGCACACCATCGAATCCCTGGAGCCCGTGCTTCTCGACGAGACCCATTGCATGCGCGATCAGGTGGAGTCGATTTGTGGCAAGGCTCTCGGCGTCGATCCCCTGAGCTTGCGTCGGGGCACGCTGCAAACGCTGCTCTCGATCGTAGAAGTGCGGGGCGGCTTTACGTTGGTGCCTTGGCTCATGGCGCAATCCCTTGGGGCCGCCCAGGCTCGCCAAGTGCGTCCGATCCTCAGTCCCGCACCTTGTCGCAAAGTAAGCCTTCTCTACCATGGCACCTTTGTGAATCGACCCACGCTTGAGGCCCTGCACCGGGTGATCCGCGAAAACTTGCCTCGTGAACTTCTCAGCGCCCGCCGGGCGGAGAAGGTTTTTAATCCTTCGGGACATCATTTTTAAAATAGTTATTAGCTATAGCCCTATTGTTTCTACCTATTTCATTAATGCCCCAAAGGGGGCCATAATGGATATCGATGACAACGAGATCGTGGGAAGACTACCTCGCTACTGCCGTCGCTCCGGCCGGGACTTCTGATCAACGACTTTTTGATTGGGCGCGTTCGGGAGATCTCGAGATCTTCGAGGCCGCCTCTCCGACGCGCGAGCAGATCAATGCCCACAACGAAAAGGGGCATAGCGTTTTGATGCTCGCCGCTTACAACGGACACTACGAGCTGGCCTGGTGGCTCATTCAGCAAGGTGCCGACGTGAATTCGTTCGACAAATCGGGCTCCTCGATTCTGATGGGAGTGGCTTTCAAGGGTTACGACGAGCTTGTGCACCTGCTCATTCAAAACGGGGCGGATCCCGCACACCGCAATGATGTGGGCCAAGATGCGTTGCAATTTGCCGAGATGTTCGGTCGCAAGAACACGGCTCGGCTCTTGAACGTTTACCTCGATCGCCAGGTTCCCGCCCGCCATTCGTGGTGGGGCGCACGCCTGCGCGGGTGGGCGAAGTTTTTTTATCAATCCCTGCCGAGCTTTCTCAAAAGGGTTGTCGGCGTCTCACAGCAAACACATCAATAAGGAGCTCACAAAATGTCTAAAGATAAATCCACCCTAACCACGGCCGGCGGTCATCCTGTCGCCCACAACCAAAATTCGCTGACGGCCGGTGCCCGCGGGCCAGTGTTGATACAGGACATGCACCTGGTCGAGAAGCTGGCGCATTTCAACCGCGAACGCATTCCCGAGCGTGTGGTGCACGCCAAGGGTTCGGCAGCTTATGGAACCTTTACCGTGACAAAAGACATCACGCAGCTCAGCAGCGCCGCGATCTTTGCAAAAATTGGCAAAAAGACCGACGTCTTTTTGCGCTTTTCCACTGTGGCCGGTGAGCGCGGCTCGGCAGATACTGAGCGTGACCCTCGCGGTTTTGCGCTAAAGTTTTACACCGACGAAGGGATCTGGGATCTTGTGGGCAATAACACGCCAGTTTTCTTTGCGCGCGATCCGCTCAAGTTTCCCGATTTCATTCACTCGCAAAAGCGCCATCCGCGCACCGGTTACAAAGACCCTTTCCGTATGTGGGACTACTGGGCCAAGTCGCCCGAAGCCCTACACCAAGTGACCATTCTCTTTGGGGATCGCGGCATTCCCGACGGCTACCGTTTCATGCATGGATTTGGTTCGCATACCTTTGGCCTATACAACCAGCGTGGAGAGCGCGTTTGGGTAAAATTCCATTTCAAAACAATGCAGGGCATTCGAAACCTCAGCCCTGAGCGCGCCGCAGAACTTGCGGGCACCGACCCCGATTACGCGGGACGAGATCTTTTTGAAGCTATCGAGAGCAAAGATTATCCCAAATGGCGTCTCTGTGTGCAGGTGATCACAGAAGCCGAAGCGAAAAAGTTTCCTTTTGATCCTTTCGACCTCACCAAGACTTGGTCGCAAAAGCTTTATCCATTGCAAGAGGTGGGCATCTTGGAGCTGAACCGCAATCCCATGAATTATTTTGCCGAGGTGGAGCAGGCCGCCTTTTCGCCAGCAAACATTCCTCCGGGGATTTGCGCTTCGCCCGACAAAATGCTCCAAGGGAGACTTTTTGCTTATGCGGATGCGCACCGCTATCGCATCGGAACCAACTACCAGCTGCTGCCTGTGAATCGTCCTAAGAATGAAATTCATTCGTATCAGCGCGATGGCGCGATGCGCTTTGACGACAACGGAGGCACGGTGGACAACTACGAGCCGAACAGTTTCGGAGGCCCCGTGGAAGATCCCACCAAGGGTGAGCCGCCACTGGCGCTCGATGGCGCGGCCGATCACTACGACCATCGCAAAGGCAACGACGATTATTCGCAAGCCGGTGATCTTTACCGCTTGATGAAGCCCGACGAGCGTGAGCGTCTCACTGCGGTGATCGCGGGCACGATGCGTGGTTTGCCGGAATCTGTGGTGCGACCCAATATCGAACACTTCAAAAAAGCGGATCCCGATTACGGAGCGAAAATTACGCAGAAGCTTGGCCTGAAGTGACAAGAAAACTTAATAAAGTGGGGAGACGCGCGTCGCGCCTTCCCACTTTTTGGCGATCGTGATACTTTCTTGGACATGAAAAATATCTCCCAAAAAGGTTCGAAATTTTTGACCTTGGTCATGCCCTTTGTCCTCGGTGCCTGTGCTTCGCAAGCTCCCACCAAAAGCGCTGAAGAGAGCATCGAAGAGAGCTCCAAGCCCGTCGCCAAGGCCATCGTTTACGAACTTCCCAAACTTCCTTACGCCTACAACGCCCTTGAGCCGCACGTGGATGCGCGCACGATGGAAATTCACTACGACAAGCATCACCGCGCTTACGTGACAAATCTCAACAAAGCGCTCGAAGGCTCGCCGCTCGCGTCGAAACCTCTCGAAGAGCTTCTGGCCTCGCCCAATCTGCCGGCGCCTGTGCGCAACAACGGCGGTGGTCACTACAATCACACGCTCTTTTGGAGCGTGATGGTTTCGCCCTCTCAGGGCGGAGGTGTGCTTAAAAAAGGCGCCGTTCAGAGCGCGATCGTTCGCGACTTCGGCAGCGTTGAAAAGTTCAAAGAGGCCTTCACCCAAGCGGCTCTCACGCGCTTTGGCTCGGGTTGGGCTTGGCTCGTGGTCACCGCCGATGGCAAGCTCGCCGTCACCAGCACCAATGCTCAAGACAATCCGCTGATGAAGGTCGAAGGTGTTGTCTCTGGAACGCCGATTCTCGGCCTCGACGTTTGGGAGCACGCCTATTACCTGAAGTATCAGAACCGTCGCCCGGACTACATCAAAGCCTGGTGGAACGTGGTGAACTGGCAAGAAGTAGAAAGTCGCCTCGCAGGCGCTACGGCTAAGTAGTTTAGACGTTTGCGATGAGTATCGACAATAAGCTGCACCGACACATTGGTTTGTTTGCGCTCGTGGTTTACGGGGTGGGTGACATCCTCGGCGCGGGCATTTACGCGCTCGTAGGCAAAGCCGCCGGCGAGATGGGCAATGCCATTTGGCTCGCCTTTCTTGCCAGCATGGTGGCCGCCGGACTCACGGGCCTCTCCTACGCTTCGCTCGGCTCGCGTTATCCACGCGCCGGGGGCGCATCGTTTTTTACGCACCATGCGTTTCGCAACAACTTTCTAGCTCATGTGGTGGGTCTCGCCGCGCTCTCGTCGGGGGTGACTTCGATGGCGGCTGGCAGTCGTGCCTTTGCGGGATACTTTGAAACGCTGATTCCCACAGGGCTGCCGACTTCGGCGCTGGTGATCGCCTTTTGTTTGGTGATCGCCACGGTGGTGATGCGAGGCATTCGCGAATCTATGTGGATGAATCTGCTCTGCACCGGCATCGAATTTGCGGGGCTGATCTTTGTGATCGCTGTCGGCGCCAGGTTCCTCGGCAGCGTGGATTATCTCAACGCGGTGACGGTGACTCATCCGAGTGGAGATTTGAGTTTGTCGCTGGTGCTCTCGGGTGCCGTGCTCACGTTTTATTCTTTTGTGGGATTCGAAGACGTGATCAACGTCAGTGAAGAGGTCATCGAGCCCGAGCACAACGTTCCGCGCGGTCTCTTGCTCGCGGTGCTGATCTCCTCGGTCATCTATGTGGCGATCTCCCTTGTGGCAGTCTCTGTGGTTCCGGCTGCAGAACTCGCCGCTTCGGGCGCACCGCTCGTGGACGTGGTCAAGCGCGCCGCTCCCTGGGTGCCGCCCTTGGCCTTTGGCTTTGTTGCCATGTTTGCGGTCGCCAACACGGCGCTGCTGAATTTCATCATGGGCTCGCGCTTGATGTACGGAATGGCGAATCAAGGGCTCTTGCCCTGCGTGCTCGGCAAGGTGAGTCGTCGCCGCACTCCCTACGTCGCCTCGCTCGTGGTGCTCATTTTCATGCTCACCCTCGCGCTCTCGGGCGACATCGCCTCGCTCGCTCGAGCGACCAGTGTGCTGCTGCTCTTTTGTTTTATGGTGGTGAACATCGCGCTCGTGGTGCTCAAGGCGCGCAAGGGCGAAGCGCGTGGCCGCTTTGAAGTGCCCTACGTGGTGCCGGTGCTTGGCGCCCTGGTGTGCGCGGCGATGCTCTCGTTCTCGAAGCTCGAAGAGCTCCGAGTGGCGGGCACGATCATGCTGGTGATCGTGGTGCTTTACTTTGTGGTCAAGCCCAAAGCCTCGGATCTCGAAACACCTATTCCGGACTAACGCAGCGATTCGACGAGTTTTGTTAATGCGTCGATCTTGGTGTGCAGCTCGCGAATCTCGGCTTCGGCTTTGATGTTGGTCTCCAGGTCGACTTCGGCGCGCAAGCGGTCTTTGGCCTCTTGGCGGTTTTGGCTCATCATGATGATCGGAGCCTGGATCGCGGCAAGGCACGAGAGCACGAGGTTCAGCAGGATGAAGGGGTAGGGATCGGCCGGCTCCGTGCTCACGTGGCGCGAGTTGAAGGCGATCCACAGTCCCAGAAAACCCAAGAAAGCCAGGATGAAGGGCCAGCTGCCGCCGACGTTGGCGAGTTGATCGGCCACCCGTTCGCCGAAAGAGGCGCTGCGATGGTAGATGGCGTGCGTGTCGAAAGGGTTGTGGGGTTTGGGCGTTTTCATATGGGCTTATGATGCGCCAGGTGGCGCCCGCTGACAAGTCCTTGATTTTTGGCCCCCTATTCACGCAAATTTAACTTCCCTATCTATAGATAGGGATGTATCCTATCTGCAGGTAGGGAAGATATGCCGAAGACAGACACATTCGAACGCGCCTTGGTCGAGGGGCGACACCTCTTGCAGCGCTACGGCTTTAATGGGTTTTCGTTCAAGCACCTTGCTGAAGCTCTGGGCATTCGCACACCGAGCCTCTACGACCACTTTGCGTCCAAAGAAGAGCTGGGCAACCGTCTTATCGACAGCTATCGCGAGATGCTCTCTAAGTGGCATGTCAAAATCGAAACCCTTGAGCCGCCCGAAAAGGTGCGCGAGTTTTTTGTGATTTTCGGAAAGTTTTCTCGTGACGGTTTCAAGCTCTGTCCGGCTTCGGCCCTGACGGCCGATTGGCAGACGCTGCCCAAGTCCATGCGTAAAAACATTCAGCGCCTCGTGAGCGATCAAGAGGCTTGGCTGGCGGGAGTTATCGAAGAGGGCATCCGTCGCGGCGATTTTGCCGCAGGCGAGAGCGCCCGGCTGGCCACTGTGGTTTACGCCATGGGTATTGGCGCGCCCTTCTTGGCGCGTGTGCACGGCGAGGTCGCGGTCGTGGAACAAATTCAAAATGAGGCCCTGCGCTTTTTGCGGGGTTCTAAAACGTGAGGAGCAAGATATGAAAAACTTTAGAGATGTTTTCGTTGTGGGAGGCGCTCGCACTCCCTTTGTGAAGAGCGGCACGGCTTATAAAGACGTCACGCGTGACGAGTTGTTGATGGCGCCACTGCGCGCGCTCGTGGCTCGCTATGATCTTGGCGCCCAGCCGCTGGGCGACGTTGCGCTCGGCGCGCTGCTCAACAGTTCGTCGAATTGGGGCATCGCGCGCGAGAGCGTGCTCAAGGCGGGCATACACCCTTACACTCCAGCGTATTTTGTGCAGCGTGCTTGTGGAACGAGTCTCGAGGCCGCTGGGCAGATCGCACTCAAGATCGCCTCTGGGCAAATCGAAGACGGCATCGCTGGCGGCGTGGACACCAATAGCGACGTTCCTATTGAGGTCTCCGAATCTCTGCGTGCGCTGCTGCTCGAAGCCAGCACCAAACGCAGCACGGGCGAGAAACTTGCGACCTTTATGAAATTTCGTCCGAGCTTTTTAAAGCCCAAGCTTCCCGCCGTGCGCGAGCCGCAAACGGGGCTCTCGATGGGCGAGCATTGCGAGCTGATGGTGAAAGAGTGGAAGATCCCACGCGAAGCTCAGGACCTTCTCGCGCTGGCGAGTCACCAGAACGCGGTGAAAGCGTTGGAGCGCGGCTTCTTTAAAGATCTCGTAGAACCCTTCGGCGGCCTCAACAAAGACGGATTCCCGCGCGGCGACACTTCGCTAGAAAAACTTGCCAAGCTCAAGCCCGCCTTTGATCGCAGCCCCTCCGGCACGATCACCGCGGGCAATAGCAGCCCTCTCACCGACGGCGCGGCCGCGGTGCTCCTGGCATCGGGTGAGCAGATCCGCGCGCGTGGCTGGCGCGCGCAGGCCAAGTTTGTCGACGCGCAAAGTGCGGCGGTGGATTTCGTGCATGGTGATGGATTGCTCATGGCGCCCACAGTGGCGGTGGGCAAGCTCCTGGCGCGACACGGGCTGAAATTGCAGGATTTTGATTTTTACGAAATTCACGAAGCCTTTGCCGGCCAAGTGGAGTGCACACTCAAGGCCTGGGAGTCGGAGGACTACTGCCAAAAGTTTCTCGGCAGCAAAGCGCTCGGATCCATCGATCGCTCAAAGCTCAACGTTGTTGGTAGCAGCATCGCCGTCGGTCACCCCTTCGCTGCCACGGGCGCGCGCGTGGTGGCCACGCTCGCAAAGCTGCTGGAAGGCACGCGCGGCAAGCGCGGGCTTATTTCGGTGTGCACGGCGGGCGGCATGGGAGTTGCGGCCATTATGGAATCGGTAGACTAGGTTTTGAAATGACCTCTAAGCGCCGAGGCGCCGCGTCCAGCGGTCGATGAGTATCGCCCACGTGGCGCCGCAAGCAAAGCCTGCGAGGACGTCCGTTGCGTAATGCACGCCGAGGTAGGTGCGCGAAAAGCCAACGAGTACGATCACGATGAGGGCAAGGATCACAAAGAACTTGCGCTGCTCGGCGCGCTTGAGCGCGCGGCCTGCGAGAAAAGCAAAGGTCAGGTACATGGCGGCCGAGCCGAAGCTGTGACCACTCGGAAACGAAAGGCCCGAGGCGTCGACGAGTTGTTCGACGATGGTGGGCCGCTCACGTAAAAAGAGCGCCTTTAGCAGCGATGGCCAAAGCGCCGCACCCGAGCCTGCAAGCGCAAGTTGTACAAGGCCTGCGCGATCACGATGCAGGTAGAGCGTGATCGCCACCACGATGGCCATCAATATCAGCACCGAGAAAGATCCGAGCGCGGTGATATCTGTCATCACTTGCGTAATAGGCTCTATGCGAATCTGCGAGAGTCGTAGCAGAATCCCGTCGTCAAAATTCTGAATCAGATCCCACATCTCCTGCATTCGTTATCCCTCTCGTCTCGGGACCATCACATTGATAGCTGCGGGCAGCACTTCGAAAGTGGCAGGCGTTTTGAAATCCGTGGCGCCTTCCACGTCGATCTCTTTAGGGGGCAGGGTGCGGATGGTGAACTTTTTGGCGCGCAAAATGCTCAGTCCCTGGGAGTGGTGGTTGCGTTTTGTGGGAAGCAGAGCTCGGAAAAAGCCCTTGAGATAATTTTTGGTTTTGATGATCGAAACGTCGAGCATAGCGTCGTCGAGGGACGCCTCGTTGTGAACTTGCACGTGCGCGCCGTAGTACTTGCCATTGACCACGGTCACCTGCAGCGCTTTGGCTCGCGTGATCTCGCCGCGATCGTTCTCGACCTCTACACGAAAGCCTTTGTGTTCACTCATAAGGAGGCGCAGTGCCTGAAAGGCGTAAGAGATGGAGCCCCAGCGTTTTTTTTGCTGAGAGGGCACAGACTTGTGCACTTCGGTACTGAAGCCGATGCCCGCCACACTCACAAAGAGTCGGTCGTTCACTCGGGCGAGGTCCATGGGCACGCTGACACCGGTGGCAATCACGCGGCAAGCGTCTTCGAGTGTGAGCGGTACGCCCAGGCTTCGGGCCACGTTGTTCGCGGTGCCGAGGGGCAGAATCCCGAGGGGAATTTTTGTTTGGCGAAGAGCTTCGGCCGCGCATTGCAAGGTGCCGTCGCCGCCCCCCACGATCACAACGTCGATCTCCGCAGAGTGCTTTAAAATGAGCGGGGTGTAGTCGGCGCAGCTGCGAGGTTCGCCGCGAAGGATTTCGATGCCCTGCGCGCGCAACGACTCGGCGACCCGATCGAAGGTTTCGCTGGCCTGAGAGGCCTTGGCATTGATGATCACTAGGGCTTTGCGCATAGGCTAAGCTTAGGGATACCATAGGGGGGCCAAGCTTTCATTTACGGGCCAGCGATTATGGCCTAGAGCATCGTTTCATCATGAGCGGTCCTTTCGACATTTTGCACATTGACGATCACCTGGTGGTCATCGACAAGCCCGAGGGCTTTCACGTGCATCGCCCCGAACTGAAGGGCGTCAAGGTCGACGATGATGTCGTCGTGCTGCAACGACTGCGCGATCAGCTCGGCCGCTGGGTTTATCCCGTGCACCGGCTCGATGCGCCCACGAGTGGCTGTCTTGTGCTCGCCTTTTCGGGTGAGGTGGCATCGCAGCTCTCGAAGGGATTTGGCAGCGAAGACTTTCAAAAAACCTATACGGGCGTCGTGCGCGGATGGACCGCGGAGCAGCTCGAGATCGAGTTGCCGCTCGAGTCGCCCGAAGACAAAGCAAAACTCTTGCCTTCGCTCTCGCGCCTGCGTCGTCTCGCCACCACAGAGTTTGAGGAGTCCGTGGGCAAGCGCCACGCGACGGCGCGCTTTTCGCTCGTCGAGCTCGAGCCCGTGACGGGCCGCTTTCATCAGCTGCGCCGCCACCTCAACCGCGTCGCGCACCCGCTGGTGGGAGATGTGATGCACGGCGATCGCTACCAGAATCATTTCTTCGCCCAGCGCCTGGGCATTGAAGGCCTCTGCTTGCGCGCTTCGGCCCTGAGCTTTCTTCATCCCGAGAGCGGCCAACGTATTGAAATCAAAGCACCGATCACGGACAAATGGCGACGCATTCGCAATGTCTTTGACTCACCTAGTCACGCTCGCTAGTCGCTATAGCCATGCATCGGATCTGCTTAGTTGTGGCCCTGGCTTTGGCTCAGGTTCCCGCGCACGCGATGCGCGCGGTGTGGACCGAGGAGGCCCTGGCCCAAGGCTTGGACTGTTTTTTGATGCTTGCCGAAGCGGCGCGCGGTCCGGGAGCCCGCACCAATTTACAGATACGCTACGGAGCTCTCAACGGCAACGGTCTCAGCGAAGCGGCCGGCCATATGATGCACTTCAATTATCACCTGCCCACGATCTTGCAGCACGCTCTTGAGGAGGGCAGCTTCACCCCACCGGAGCGTGAAGTGCTGAGGAAAATTTTCTTTGCGCTCGGCCACGAACGCCGTCTCGAAAATTTGCATTTTCTCTCGGAGGCCGCCGACCCCGACGCTTTTCGCGATGCCGGTGAGAACCGACTCGCGGCGACGGGCAGCGAAGTAGGGACGCCGATTCGCATCAACACCGATCGCCTGGCGGCGACTTCTGCCGCCGAAAAGATCGCGCTTCTCGTTCACGAGTTCGGGCACCATCAAAAGCTGCCGGACGACGAGCTGCGCACTCTCGACACACTGGGCGCCAAGGTGGCCGCCTCGATGCGCCTTCAAGAACAACCTCTCGAGCTTGCGGGATTTGAACACTTTAAGCTCACGCGCTTTGAACTCGAACTCGCGCAAACGCGTGCCTCGTCGCCCGAAGAAGCCATGGGCCTCACCCCGCCGCACATGAACGACTTTGGTTACGGCACGCACATGATCCTCAGCGATGGCATCCGCTCTCATGACCTGCGCGATATGGGGCGCCAGTTTTTTGCAGGCGGCTTTGACGATCAAATCGTCGCGATGCGCATCGAGCCCAAATCCTGGCGTGTTGAAGAGCGCGAGGGCATCCCGGTGCTCGTCGCCAAGATGATGATGAATCGCCAGGTGATACGTGAGGTCGACAACTTGAGTTACGAATTTTTGATGCCGCTCACGAAGGACGAGGGTGGTGTGTGGCGATTTCAGGGCGATGGCGAATTTCGTCCGCACGTGAAGCGCATTGAATTTCGCGAGCAGGACGAAGCCACCTTGATTTGGCTTTGGCGCCAGACGGGTCCCATCGCACGCGGGCGCAGCGTGGCCGAGGATTTGGTGCTCGAGCGCGGCGCAGACGGTCGCTATCACTTGAGCTTTGAAACGGAACTTTCCCCGGGCTTTCGTACCAATTCCCAAATTGATTTGCTCTTTGTGCAAGAGAACGAGCGCGAGGACGGCACGATCTTTCGCTCCATGATCCGCTGGAATCACTCCATCGCTCGCTACCTCAGCGGTCGTTACGCTATGGACGAGATCTCACCGGGGCGTTTTAGAATTAGCCTCACCCTTCCGGAGGGCGCCCCCTTTGAGGCCGATTCGCTAAAATTGGCGTCCATGCTTTTACGCACCAACGGCGACGAGGTCTTCGCCATCACTCCCGAAGTGCTCCCCACGATTCGCGCGAGCGAGCCGCGACCCGTGGTCATTCCTAGGCTAAAAGCCGAGCTCAGCGAGCTGAATTTGCCGATTCGACGCTCGGATCTGCACCTGGGAGACGATGGACTGGTGGGCTACTTTGACCTCAATGTCGAAGTGCCCAAGGATTTTGAGATTGATTGGGGTTACGACTCGTGGACGAAAACGATGAGCGAATTGCAGGGAATTTTTGCCGATGCCGATCGCGATCACAGCCGTAGCTACATGACGTTCGGCATGCCCGTGTATTCTCACACCCTTGTGCGCTTTCGTCCGGAACATGGCGAGATTGTCGAGGAGGGCGGCCGTCGCCTGCTCAAGCTCAAAATTTACTACCGTCTTTACTACGCGATCTTTCCTTCGAATTGGCAGCCCATTAACTTTAATGCTCCTGCAGACCTGAAGCTGCAAGGGTTCATTCTGCGGGACTCGAAGTTTCGCACATGGGAGATCCCCCTGAACCTTCGCATGGAATTTCTTCGTGATTAAAGGCTAACGCGGCTTCGTTACTCGAGACCTAGGTAGCTAAGCTTGGGGGCCGCGCCGCGGGGGAATTGAATCTGCAGACCACCGGTCAAGGTCACTCCACTCTGACAACGGAATAGTCCGCGCAGATTCAGCGTGCGGTTCGCCCCCCAGGCGGCGGCGGGGGTTTCGAGCGCCACGCTGAGCAGGCTGCTGCCTTTGTACTTGCGGCAAGGGTCGTTGGCTTCGATGAGATCAGCCACGCGGTGCGATTCGGCACCTTCGCTGACGAGGATCTCTCGCGATACAGAATCCGCACTTCGCGAATAGAGCATGAGGAGCTCGCCGCCATTGTAGGGGGCTTCTACCCAAGACTTTTGTGTGATCGCTTGCATGCCTTCGCTAATTTTGCGGCGCGCGTCTTCGGAGTAACCACATTTTTCGAGAATGAGGTCGCTGAGCAGCGCTACGGCGTTGTCCTTGGTAACGAGCGTGGTGCCGTCTTCGGCATAAAGCCGTTCTATGCTCAGGTAAAAGTTCCTGTCGCCCGCGTCCGCACCAAGGCAAATGCCTCCGCGCACGAAGCCGCCACCGTGCACACAGGCGGTGAATTTTTCTTCGGAGTAGATGAGGCGCTCATCGAGCGAACCGGTCGCGTTGGCAGCCATGAGCTGGCGCACCACGAGGGCTTCGTCGCTATTGGGCTCGAGCGAGTGCAGATAAGCATTGGCGTACTGATCGAGGCGGTTAAAGAAAATGCGCAGCAGAAGTTCGGAGGTGCCGCCACCGTTGCCGATGCGGTCGCCAAAGGCGGCGGCCACGTGGGGAGCGGCCACAAGGAGAGTGGTCAGAATGGGCGCCACGCGCGCACGGGTGCGTGAGAGGATGCCCGAAGCCGACGAGTCGCCGTCGGCGATCTCAGGGGTGGCGTCGGGCTCGTGTCTTTCGAGCGCACGACCGGCTTCGTGGATGATGTGAGTGCAGGGGTCCGATTCCTTGGTCGCGAGGGCCGCGTTCGAGGTGCAGGCTAAGTAAGCGATCCCAAAGGTCCAAATGAGATTTGTGAAGGGCGTTCTACGCATGCCGCGCGGACGCTACTATAAATCTTTGTTGAGGCACAAGGGCGAATTGAGCTAGTCCCGAACTATGGCCTTTTCGGTGTACGATTATTCGGAGTTCACCAAGCTCCTCGAGGCCTTGAAGCGGAGCTATCCGGGCCGGCAAAAACCCATAAGTTATGACCTCTTGGCCAAATTACTGGGTTACAATTCCCCTCGCGTATTCTCGATGGTTCTCAATGGGCGCCGCTCGCCTTCGCACAAGCTCGTGCAAAAGATCTGCACGGCCCTGGATCTCAATGAAAACGAACAGTCCTACGTAGAGTTGCTACGCACTCGCGAGCTGCTCGCTCAGGGCAAAGAAGATCAAGACTCCGTGCCGCGTTCGCTGATTCGGCATGTGGAATCGATCGAGACGATTGAGCGTCGCCGCGCCAAACTCACGGCCATTGACCTCGACAAGTTCGCCTTTATCTCAGAATGGTATTATTCGGTGATCAAGCAGCTCGTGGTGAACCGCGGTGCTGGCGCGAGCTTTGATTGGATAAGCCGCAAACTGGGCGACACCATCGACGCCGCTCTCGTGCAAAAGGCGCTCGACCGTATGGTGGAGCTCAAGATTCTTTTTCTTGAAGGTCGCTTTTATTATATCTACGAAGGCTCGGAGAGTTTTGATGTGGGCGATACTATCCCCTCGCTTTCCATCAAACGTCACCATGCGCAGGCCATGCAGTGTGCGGTGAACGCCCTCTACCGACATCCCATGGAAAAGCGGGAGTATCAGTCGCTCGTGGTGGGCGTGAATGTTGAGGACATGGCCGAGGTGAAAAAATTCATCCGGTCTTTCGTAGAAAGCTTTCGGCGCAAATTCGGCGCCGAGCCGACAGAGCACATCTGCCGGCTCAACTTACAATTTTTTGAACACACCTCGGCCGAATCGGAATAGATCTATTCCGTAGCGTCTTCGACGGTATCTTGAACCTCGTCGCCCGCGTCGTGGATGCCGTCACCCACATCGTCGGCGACGTCTTCGATGGTGTTCTCGGTGTCCGAGTCTTTGTTACATGCTTGCATGCCAAAACCCATGAGGGTGAGGGCAAAAACGGCGGCTAAAGATTTCAATCTGATCATCACTTTGGTCCCTTTCTTATTTTGGTCTTTCTTAGGTTTTGGCAAACAAAACCCCATAACTCAAGCCTCGCGCCGTCAGGGCTTCGTTAAGTTTTCTTGAACGGCACTCACCGTTGATCTAAGCAGTAGGGCATGCCTTCTTTTGACATCAGCTCCGAAATCAACTGGCAAGCCATGGACGACGCCATCAACCAAACGCTCAAAGAAATCACCAATCGTTACGATTTCAAGGGCATTCGAGTGGAACTCGAGATGGACCAAAAGGCGAAGACGATCAAGATCTCGAGCACCGACGCGCACAAGCTAGATGCCATCAAGGAAGCCTTTCATAGCCGACTCGTAAAACGCGGAGTTTCGCTGCTCGCCATCGAATACGAAGCCGAAGAAAAGGCCTCGGGCATGGGAGGGCGCGTGCTCGCCAAAGTGGCCGCGGGCGTTTCTAAAGAAAAGGGCAAAGAAATTGTCGCTTTCTTAAAACAGGCGAACAAAAAAGTTCAGGCCCAGATTCAAGACGAAAAGGTTCGCGTCACGAGCAAGAGTCGCGACGAATTGCAGGACGCCATCGCCCAGCTCAAAGCGCAAGAGAGCAAGCTCGGACTGCCTATGCAGTACGGAAATTTCCGCGAGTGATTTGATTTACCAAGGCAAGGCTTTGTCGAGGTGAAAGTAGCCGCCCGTGGGTCCCGACTCGGGGAGCAGGGCGAGCTGCACGCTTGTGCGCGCTCCGTCTTCGACGTCGAGCATCGCGCCCTCACCGCCCATATCGGTCTTTACCCATCCAGGATGCGCAGAATTCACTTTGATGGGCGTGTCTTTGAGCTCTTGCGCGAGGTGTACCGTGAAAGCGTTCAGTGCCGTTTTTGAAGAATTGTAAGCAAAGCGCCACGATCCGTAAATCGGTGAGGTGGGGTCCGAGTGTTGAGCGAGCGAGCCCAGGCTGCTCGAGAGGTTCACGATGCGGCCGGCATTCGAGAGGCGAATCAGCGGCAATAGCGTTTGAGTGAGGGCGACGAGGTTAAAGAAGTTTGCGTCGAAGGTCTCGCGCAGCACATTTTGCGGAGTGGTGCTTGCGGTGCCGTTGTCGGCATCACGCAAAATGCCCGCGTTGTTTACGAGGATGTCGAGTCGCCCGTAATTTTTTTGAATGTAATCGAAGGCCGAGAGGTGGTCTTCGCGGCGGTTGACGTCGAAGTTGAGCAAATCAGCTTCAACGCCGTGAGTGGCGAGCGACTTGAGCATGGCTTCGCCGCTCGCGCGGTCGCGTGAGCCTGCAATCACCCTGACGCCCTGCTTGCCGAGTTGGAGGGCAGTTTCGAGACCGATGCCGCGGTTAGCGCCCGTGATGAAAGCCACTTTTTGCTGAGTTGTCATGAGCTTGGTCTACTGCCGTAGAAAACTTATGTCCACGTCTTCGACAGTCAATGGAACCGGGCGTAAAGTGCCCGGGTGTCGTCGGATTTTAAAAAGTTTCTGTGGGCGAGATTCCTTTTTACCTTTGCGGTGCAAATGCAGGCGGTGGTGCTCGGGTGGCGCATCTACGAATTGATGCGCGATCCCCTCTATCTGGGTTTCATTGGACTAGCCGAAGCCGTGCCGGCCATCGGTCTTGCGCTCTACGCCGGTTATCTCGTTGATCGTATGCGACCCCTTCATGTGTACCGCCGCGTCACTTACGTAAGTTTGGTCTCAGGACTCATTGTGCTCGGGGAACATCTCTTTGCCAGCCATCTTCCCGTCATCCCGCAGGCCGGCATGCTCTACTTCGCCGCCTTTCTTACCGGAACGGCACGCTCGTTTTCGCAACCCGCGGTTTTCGCCGCACTCCCCAAGCTCGTCACGCGCGAGCAGTTGATGCGCGCCACGGCGATGTCGAGTTCGACCTCGCAAGTGGCTCGCATTGCAGGGCCCGCGGTGGGCGGTCTCAGTTTTGGATTTTTAGGTGCGGTGTTTTCGTCATCGGTTGTCTGCATTTTGCTCGTGGCTGCGGGACTCGCGATGCTCTTTATCCGGCGCGACGTGCCGCCACCGGAGCGGCGCTACCAGCACACCTCGATCAAAGAGGAGTTGCTCTCGGGCGGAAAATTTGTGCTGCGTCATCCAATCTTATTCCCAGCCCTCTCGCTCGACATGGTTTCGGTGATGTTCGGTGGGGTGACGGGACTCTTGCCGATCTTCGCCCAAGACATCCTGCACGTGGGCCCTAAGGGGCTGGGCGCCCTGCGAGCCGCGCCCGCAGTGGGAGCCGCATTGATGAGTTTGTACCTGGCGCGTCGCGACCAACTCCGCACGGGTCACTGGCTTTTGTGGGCCGTGGCGGGTTTTGGCTTGTGCATCTTGGTTTTCGGCATCAGCACCAACTTCTACCTTTCGCTCGCAGCCCTCGCCGTGAGCGGAGTTTTCGATAGCGTGAGCATGGTGATTCGATCAGGGGCCGTGCAGCTGCTCTCGCCCGATCACATGCGCGGCAAAATCTCGGCGGTGAATTCGATTTTCATCGGATCTTCCAACGAAATTGGCGAGCTCGAATCGGGCATCGCCGCCAAGCTCCTGGGCACAGTGCCCGCCGTGATCTTCGGCGGCGTGATCTGTCTCTGTACCGTGGCGACGGTCGCTCTGCGCGCTCCCATCCTGCGCCGAATGGACCTAGCTAAGCTCAATTCCAGCGAAACTTAGTAGCTGATGACTTTTTCTACGCTGCCGCCGTAGCTTTCTTGCGTTTGGTCGAGGCCTTTGACGCCGCCCTGGATATACCAGCCGGCGCCGAGAGAGCGTCGCACTTCGACGCGGTTCACGTCGCGGGCGTCGGCTCCCACGGAGACCGAGGATTTGGAGTCGAGGCGCACGCGCGCGGTGGCTTCGCCGGTTTCGGGGTCAAAGTAGATCGATTCGATCGGTGTGGAACCCAAAAAGTATAGCGATGTGAGCGAGAAAAGACCTGTGGCGAACATCTGGCGTGCCGCCGCCAGGGAGCTTTGCTCTTCGTTCTGTAGGGCGCTCATGGGCTTGCCGAAGACGAGCACCGAATAAATGTCATTCTCGGCGAGCGGTGGGTTGCTTGAGAGGCTCAGCACGGGTTGTTCGGTGGTGCCTTCGACGTTGGCGGTGACCACGTAATCGGGCAAAAAGAATCTCACTTCGCTATTGATAAGACTCGAGCTGTGTCCGCCGTCGGTGCGGAAATGCAGCGACCTGACTTCGAACTTGCGTCGCAGGAATTCGGCCTTCAGCGGCAGCAGCTTGACGTCGAGCCCGGCGAGGGCGCCGTCTTGCCAGTCCAGATCAAAGAGGATGCGCAGTGGCGGCTTGATGAGATTCGTGGTGATCTGCACAGGATTCAGCACTTCGGTTTTGATCTTGAGCGGCGCAGACTCTTTGACGGGCCGGGGCGCATCGCGCTCGGCGCGCTGAAAACGCGAATCCGCGAAGAGCGCCGGTTTGGGGTCTCGCAAATTCCACTGCGGCAGGCGCAGAGCCAGGTTGCGCAGCTTGAAATCCACGTCGATCGCGGGGTTAAAATCTTTGCCCCGGAAATCCGCGCCAGTGATGAGCTCAAAATCGAGTCGCTGGGTTTTGTCTTTGAGTTTGACGCTGAGGTTGGACACTTTGCGCAGTCCCTCGGAGGGAGCGATCACCACGCGAAGGTCTCCGTTCATCGAATTGAGTGGCGCCGGTAGTACGGTGTACTCGGCGGGCACTGTGCTCAGCCAATCGCGAATGTTTTGAATCTCTAATTCGGCGTTCAAGGGCGGGATCAATTGGTCAAAGAGGCCTTTGATTTTGTTCTCGCGCAGATGGCTCAAGTCATAGTTTCCGCCCGTGGCAAGGCGCAGGCGCGTGTATTTGGCCGCATGCTCGGTGAGGTAGTCCACGTGTCCCTGTTCGAGATTGTCGGCAGGGGCACGCAGTTTGAGCACGTTGTTAATGTCAAACTCGAGCATGCCGCGTGCGAAAGGGTAGCGAAGTTGAAGCGGACAACGCAGTTCTAAGGCCACTTCGTTGCTTTCGCTCAAATTGGCCGCCACTTGGCAGCCCCGATTGCGTATGTGGATCGTGCCGCCGATGGGACTAAATTGCAGGCTGGCCTGAGATTCGAGGCGCACGTGGCGCGCCTCGGCCACGAGGGTGGCGTGCAGCTCGCGAGACTTTAAAAAAGTAAAGCTCGGGTCGCGCGCGCTCAGCGCAAAGGCAAAGCGACCCGGATCTTCGCGCGCGTGCGTCGCCTTTAGCTCTGCGTGCGCCACGCCGACATGCTCGCCTCGGCCCGCGATTTTCAGACGTGTGCCAGTGCCCCACGTGAGATCGAGGCGAATCTTCGAGCGTGATTGAGGCACGCCTCGCAGGTCGACACCGATTTGCACCATGTCGCTCGCTGCGGGCGTCGTGGTGATACCGCCCTCGATGTGCGAGTCTCCATTCGCATAAAGCACTTGTGGAACACGAAGTTCGACGGCTGGTTTGGGCAAGGCGAGGGTTTGGCTTAAGATGCGGTGGTAGTTTTGATAAATTTGCACCAGGGGCGTGCTCTCGCTTGTCTCAGTTTCATGGGTGTCGCCACTCTGGCGAATTTCGAGGGGACGCTCGGCGATCACCTCGGCTCGGCGGAGCGCTAGCCAGCGCAGTCCCGCGCGGCCGTATTCCAGCGAAGTGTCCACGTGCAGACGATCTAGGCAGCCCGCGATCTTCAGCGTCGCGGATTCGTGAGCCACGCAAGCGTCCTCCAGGTGCAGCTCGATGTCCTTGGCGAGCAGAGAGAGCGATCGGGTTTTCAATTCGAAAGAGCGAAAGCTGATGTGGTATTCGGGCAGAAATTTTTGCAAAGCCCAGCGCACCGTTGCGGGTCGCAGCACGAGTTCTGGGCGCCACCAAATCACGCCGAGCGCGAGTAGAGGCATAAGCACGAGTGCGGCAATCGCTGCGAGCAGAGGCTTCTTTTTCACTAGAACCCCTCTCCGAGGCCGATGAAGTAGTACCATTGGTCGGGAATCGTGGACGCCTCAGTAAAGGCGCGTGCAAAAAATCCGTTCACAATGCCGATGGGCGAGAGCCAGCGCAGGCCCACGCCCACGGAATAAAGCCAGTCGGGGCCTAGCTCGAGGGGACGTTGACCCGACTTGCCCACGTCGGCCAGGAGGTAAGGTTCGAATTTGGGCCAGGCAAAGGGCTGCACGCGCAAATCTAGGCCCGCCGAAACTTGAGTGAGGCCGGGGTTGAGGGGATTTGTCACGTCAAAGCCGCGCAAGGTGCGCACGTCTCCGAGAAAGGTTTGTAGCGAAGGTGGAATCTGGTCGAGGGGCACGTTGCGATCGGAGATGTTGACTTGCGCGTTGTGGCGCAAAGCCAGAAAACATTCCGCGAGTGAGCAGTAACCCAGGCGCCACACCTTTTTGTAGTCGAGTTCGGCGCGCAGGAGATTCGTAAAAAATCCGAGCAGCGGATTGCGGTACTCGAGCTTTGTGCTCAGCGTGTACCCAGCTTCGGGATGATTCTTTTTGATCTCATAGGCGTGTGCCAAAAGATAGAGGTCGAGTTTGAGTGCCACGCTGAGATCGCGTTGAAAGGTGGTCTCGCCTTCGGGCCTATGCCAAGTGCGAATGAAATAAGGCCCGCCTTCGAGGCGGAGGGATTCTTCGCGAAATTCCCAAACGTAGCCGGGGGTGAAACCCACCGCGGCCCGGATCTCCTCGATGCCGGTGCTCGTGTCGTGGGCGATCGAGGGCAGCACCGAATAGTAAAATCGCGGCGTTTCGAGCGAAGGGTAAAAGGAGCCTTCGATGTTGAGCGTTTGCTTTTCGAACGACGCCATCGCATTGATGCCAAGTTGGCCGAGGTTCTGAGTGAAACGGTTGTTCTTCCAGCCCGCGTAAGCGTAAGGGCCAGTTTCGGTGTCGGCGCCGAATCCGAAACGAAAGGTGCGCGGCATGCCCAGCACGTATTTATGCTCAAGATAAGCGTCCTCCGCGCTGGCCGAATCTTCGCAGCGGGTGATGAAATAGCTTCCCGAGACGACTTCGGATTCGTCGATGCGTTGGCGCGTGAGCGTGAGGTCGTCCAGATGAAACTCATCTTCTGCTGTGAACGAGTAGTAGCGACGCAAGAGCTCGGCGTTGAAGGCTGCGTTGGAGTCGATCGCAACGTGATTGAAGCGGCGTCGCTCTCCAAGTGAAGAGATCACCGTGAGGGCGCCGCTCTGCACGTCGATTTGCGACGTGGTGCTGGCGCAGGGGTAGCCCTGGTTGCGGTGAAAGGCCTTGCCTGTGCCTTCCACCAAATTCAGAAGATCGGGCGTGACGATGCGCTTGCGGTAGCGCAAGAGAGTGTCATTCAGTGCGAGGTTCTCGGGGTTGGACTGGGTTTTCTCGACCCGGAGCACGGGGCCGCAGTCGACGAGCAGTTGATTGTTCTCGAAGGTCATTACGGGTGTGGCGTAGCCCTGGGTTTGCAAAAACGCCGTGAGGTGTGTTCGGGCTTGATAGAGGGGAATGTCGCGCCATGCCCGTGTGTTGGGGTCGCCGCAGATCATGCGCCGGTGGAAGCTGTCGAGATCAACGGGTTCGGAGACCCAGTAGATCTCCCCACAGAGTTGGCGTTTTTCAGCCTGTGCGGAGCGAGCAAAAAAGCTCAGGGCAAGAGCCAAGCTCACGACCCATATCCACAGTTTCGCCATGCCCACGAATATAGGGCATTTCACTTCGCAATCAAGTTATGAATTCTTGTCTTCAGTGGGCATGTGCTTCGTGGGCCGCACAAGGGTCGCCTTCGAGCTCCACATCGAGGGTGATGTGCTCAAAACGGTGGGCCGCCAGCAGGCGGTGCACCTGCGTTTTGGTCGCCACGATCTCTTCGCGAGTAGATCGGGGATCGAGCACCAAGTGCGCCGAGAGCACGTGGTGCTCGCCGTCGAGGGTCCAGGTCTGCGTGTTGTGTACCGAACGCACGCGCGGCAAGGCCTCGCGCACTTGGCGCGAGAAATCTGTAGCATCGAAAGACTTGGGCGAACGCTGCATGAACACGGAAAAGACGCGGCTCAGATTTTTGCCCACGTTCCACAGCACAAAGATCGAAATGCCGATGGACATCAGGGGGTCGAGCATTGGCACATCCCATAGGGACATGACAATGCTGCCGATGAGCACGGCCACCCAGCCGAGCACGTCTTCAATAAGGTGCCAACTGACCGCTTGCTCATTGAGCGAGGTGCCCGATTTGATCTTGAGCACGGCGGCGCCGTTGAAGGCGATTCCCACGATCGACATCAGAATCATGCCTGGAGCGTAGACGGGCTGGGGGTCTATCAGGCGACCCACGGCGCTTGCCACAACGCCGACACCTCCCACGAGCAAGATGAGGCCGGTGATGAAGGCTCCGAGCACCGAAAAGCGGCGGTAGCCATAGTTGTATTCGTCGTTGCGCTGGCGGCCCGAGACTTTGTGCAAGTACCACGCGATACCTAGAGTGATGCTGTCGCCGAAGTCGTGCAGGGCATCGCTCAGAATCGCGATGCTATTGGTCCACAGACCCCCTGCGACTTCGAGCAGGGTAAAACTGAGGTTCAAAAAGAAGGCGACGCCGATATTGCTCGAGCCATGATCGTGGTGGTGATGGTGAGCGTGATCGTGCGCCATAGGGATATTGTTCCCGGGCTAGGGGCCGCGGTCAATCGCATGTGCACGTAAAGATCGTCGTTTAGGCTTTTCAGACACCGGTTGATTGGCAAAAATCCTGGCCTAGGATCCCATCTCAATCATGGATTATCACTTTTTGCTTTTGATCAAATTCTTGGGGATGCTCGTTTTTTCGGGGGGCATCGTGGCCGCCTTTGTGGCCGAATCGCCGGCTGCCAAAAAGGTTGCTGTACACCGCATCGCCTCTACGGGTTTGCTGATTTTATGGATTTCGGGAGCGTTCCTCGCGACCAAGCTTGGCGTTTCGCACGCTGAGCTTTGGATCACGCTCGGATTTTTCTTTTCTTTTGTCACCCAGGGCGCTCTCGTGTCGAGTATCAAGACCACGAAGCCCGGCCCCAAGGTGGTTGCCATTGTGTTTCTTGTGCTCTCGCTTGTGGACATGGTTTACAAGCCCACATGGGAACAGCTGCTTAAATAAGTCCTAAGGGGATTACCAGGTATCGCTGAAGCTCTTTAGCGTGAGCGTGCCGTCGTTGTTGAGCTTAAAGATGCGTGCCGTGCCCGCAGAGCCGGCTGCCGCGTTGTTGCCCGTACCGCCTGGAGCGCCGCCCGTCACGTCGGCCGTGAGGCCGCCCGTGTAAGCTTTGGTCGCGATCCAAATCACGCCACCGCCACCGCCACCGCCGTCGCGGTTAGAGGTGCCGAGCACGCCCGCGCCACCGCGTGCGCGCACGGTGCCGGTGCCCGTAATGGAGTCGGCGATGATGACAATCATACCGCCGCCGCCGCCACCTGCGCCACCGACCGTGTTTTGACCGTAGCTACCGCCACCGCCACCGCCGAAGCCGTTGCCGGCCGTACCGCCAGAACCACCCACGCTACCGATGTCGGCGCCTTTGCCACCATTACCACCGTTGCCGTAAGTGAAGCCGTCGTTGTACATCTGTGCGGTACCGATACCGCCCACAGCAGTACTATTGTTAAAAGAACCACCGTCGGTAGCCGAACCACCGTTTTGACCGTTCGTGCCGGTAGACGTGTTTGCCGAGCCACCGCCGGAACCGCCGCGACCACCGATGAGGCCAGAGCCAGCAGCACCGTCGACGCTCAGAATTGCGCTCGTGCCCATCGCGAGGGTTTCGGCGCGCAGGAACATCACCGTCGGGCCCGTCGAGGCAGCCGATACGGTGCCGTTGATCGTGAGCGTTTTTGCGGCGTAAGGTTTCACGCGCGAGTAGCTGCTTGCGTCGATCGTCGCTGTGTCATTAAGCGTGGCGTCGCTGAGGCCTGAAGTGTCAGGAAGTTCCCACTCGGGGAAAGGCAAGACTGGAACGGTTGCCACGCTGTCGCTCGTGAAGGTGTGCAAGAAATTACGTTCGGTATAAGAACCGTCCGCATTGATTTGATAAAGTTTTGAGGTACCCGTAGCGCCATACTGAGCCCAGTAGGTAGGCAGGCCGTAACCCGCGCCCTTGACGTCGGGTCGAATACCGCCGTTGTAAGATTCCGTAGCTACCCACACGACACCGCCACCGCCGTGTCCACCGAATTTGGCTTGTTGCAGACCTGTACCACCTGTGGCTTGGACGGTTGCGGTACCGCTGATGCTTTCGGCCACGATGGCCACAAGACCACCGCCGGCACCGCCGCCGCCGCCTGTAGAACCACCCGAACCACCGCCACCGCCACCTGCGCCGTTCGCGCCCGCGCCACCGGCGCCAGGCAGAGAACCGCCACCAGTCGTGCCGGCACCGCCACTACCATAAGTAAAGCCGCTGGCGTAAGTGCCTGCGCTACCTGTTCCGGCAAGCCCTTTGGAAGTGCCCGAACCGTCAGTTCCGTTTCCGCCTGAACCACCGGCACCGCCAGGGTTGGAGCTCGAGGAACCACCGCCACCGCCACCGCCCGAACCACCGTTCGAACCGTTTTTGGTAGTGGTTGCAGAACCGTTGGCCTGAATCGTGTAGCCCGTGCTGAGCACGAGATCTTGCGCACGCAGGAAAAGGCTCGTGTAACCGGCGGTGTCCCAATTCAAGTTGCCACTGATGGTGAACACCTTGAACTGTGAAGGCGCGGCTCGCGTAGAGTTCAATACGTTACCGCTCAGGGATCCGTCCGAGAGCGAGCCCACCGCGGTCAGGCCCTGACCATCGTAAGGGTTTGCGGTGATCGCCGCCACCGTCCAGTTTGTAGCGCTATCGGCCGAGCCCGAGGCGTTGCCCGCGTTGTCGACCGCGCGGATCTGCACTTTGTAGGTGCTGGTGTTCGTGAGTGAGAGGCCCGTGATGCGGTAGCTCTTGCCGGTACCGAAGTTTGTCCAATCGACTTCGGTCGAGTTGCTGTCGGTGATGTCGATGATCTTGTACTCGTAGTGCGAGAATCCAGCCGAGCCGTTGTCGGTGCCGGCGTGTGTGAACGAAATGTCTGGTGAGTACGAAGTCGAAGACGACGTGTTGCTTGTGTAGGTGCTGTAGAGAGTGACACCGGTAGGAGCGTCAGGTGCAAGCACGTCGCTACCTGCGATGCCGCCGCCCGTGTGCGTGCCACTGGAGGAGACGGCGTTGCCTGCGACGTCCGTAGCGTTTGCTACCGCGATCGTGATGTCGCCGCCGCCGACCTGCGAGCCTGTCGACCAAGTGAGGCGATAGGTGTTGCCCGAAACGATGGCCACCGAAGTGGGGTTCGCGGCGAGGGTGCCCTTGCCGGTGCCAGATATGGTGTAATTGCTAGCCGTGGTCACTCCGGTGCTCATGGCTTCAGAGAAGGTCACGTCCACAGTGAGTGTCGTTTGTGCCGTTACGGTGGTCACGGTCGGAGCGGTGAGATCGAGCACGTAGGCCACGGTGGCCGTCGAGCACACCGAAGCGTTGCCGGCTTCGTCTGTCACTTTGGCGTAGAACCCATAGGTGTTTGCCGTGAGAGTGCTCGAGGTCACGTCGGCCTGTGTGGTCGAAGCGAGCTGCGATCCTACTTGAGTCGTACAGCCCGAGTTCGTGAAGAGCGTTACGGTAGAGCCCGAAGCCACGCCGCCACCGCTGACGCGAATCTGCGGAGTCGTGTCGTTCGAGGGGCTCGACGCGGGGTTGTTGAGAGCGAGAGTCGTAGGTGCGGCGGGGGCGTCGGTGTCGAGCGTATAAGCCGCGGCTACGGTAGAGCAAACCGAAACCACCGAGTTTGCGGTGACGGTAGCGTAGAAGAGATAAGATCCGTCGCTGCTGACGGTCGAGGTGGCGCTCGCCACGTTGGAACCGTTTGCTGTGGCGTTCGACCCGAACTGCGTGCCGGTACAAGCCGAATCTGTATAGAATTTCACCGTGCGGCCCGAAGTGACGCTGCCGCCCGAGGCTTCGATCGTGACACTGGTCGCGGTGCCCGGCGTGGAGGCCGGCGAGGTGCGCGTGAGGGTTTGCGGAGCCACAACAGGAACCAAGTTGAACGTCGTGCTCGAAATGCTGCCGCCCGCGCCGTCGGAGACCGTAAAGTTAAAGCTGTCGAGCGTGCTCGAAGTGCTTGAACCGTGCAGGTAAGTGATGAGGCCGCTGTCGAGATCGTTCTGTGTGAATGTGCCCGAAGCGCTGATGTTGGAGCCGTTCTTTTTGAGCGTGCCGCCCGTGGGAACGCTCGTTACCGTATAAGTGATTTGCGAAGCCGTGTTGTCGATGTCGCCCACCGCGAGGTGCGATGCCGCGGTGATGGTACCCGAAGTGCCCGCCTGGAGCGTGAGCGTGTTGTTGCGCGTGAGCGTGGGAGCATCGTTCACGGCGTTCACCGTGAGCACGAAGGTGTCGTTTGCAGTGAGCGAGCCATCGGTCACCGTAAAGGTGATCGTTGTCGTTCCCGAGACGTTCGCCACCGGTGTGATGGTACCCGTGCAGCTCGGTGCCGTACCCGACCAGACAACCGACGAGCTGGCAACCACTCCAGTGTCCGAAGAGCTCATCGATACCGAGGCGCCGCAGGTCAGCGTGGAATCCGTGTCGTTGATCGTGAAACTCACCGCCTTGGCGGTATCTTCGTTGGTGGAGGTGTCGGCGATGTTAGAGATCGTCGGCGCGTCGTTGTCGGCGGTGACGGTGAGCACGAAGGTGTCGTTCGCGGTCAGAGAGCCGTCCGTTACCGTAAGGGTGATGGTCGAAGTGCCGGTAGCGTTTGCGGCAGGCGTGATGGTTGCTGTACAGCTTGGTGCTGTGCCCGACCAGACCACGGCAGAGTTTGCCACGACCGAGGTGTTCGAGGAGCTCATCGACACCGACGAGCCGCAACTGAGCGTAGAATCCACATCCGTGATCGAGAAGGAGACCGCTTTGGCGGTGTCTTCGACGGTCGAGGTGTCAGATTGATCGGAGATCACGGGAGCGTCGTTCACGGCATTCACCGTGAGTACGAAGGTGTCGTTTGCGCTCAGCGAACCGTCCGAAACCGTGAAAGTGATGGTTGACGTGCCAGTGGCGTTCGCGACTGGCGTGATGGTGCCTGTGCAGCTTGGGGCGGTGCCCGACCAGACGACGGCGGAGTTTGCGACTACCGAGGTATTAGACGAGCTCATCGATACCGAGGCACCGCAAGTCAGCGTGGAGTCGACGTCACCAATGGTAAAGCTGACAGCCTTGGCAGTGTCTTCGTTCGTCGAGGTGTCGGCGATGTTGGAAATCGTCGGAGCGTCGTTGTCACCATTCACCGTGAGCACGAAGGGGTCGGCGGCGGTCAGAGAACCGTCCGAAACGGTGAGGGTGATGGTCGAGGTGCCGGTGGCGTTCGTGGCCGGTGTGATGGTCGCGGTACAGCTCGGAGCGGTACCCGACCAGACAACGGCGGAGTTCGCCACAACCGAGGTGTTCGAGGAGCTCATGGATACCGACGAGCCGCAACTGAGCGTAGAATCCACATCCGTGATCGAGAAGGAGACCGCCTTGGCGGTGTCTTCGCTTGTCGAGGTGTCGGATTGATCGGAGATCACGGGCGCGTCGTTCACCGCATTCACCGTAAGGTCGAAGGTGTCATTGGCTGTGAGAGAACCGTCCGTCACCGTGAACGTGATGGTGGCGGTACCGTTGGCGTTGGCGACCGGTGTGATGGTGCCCGTGCAGCTTGGGGCGGTGCCCGACCAAACGACGGCCGAGTTCGCCACAATCGAGGTGTTCGACGAGCTCATCGATACCGAGGCGCCGCATGTGAGCGTAGAGTCGATGTCGTTGATCGTGAAAGAGATGGCCTTGTCGGTGTCCTCAGCGGTTGAGGTGTTGGCGATGTTGGAGATCGTCGGCGCGTCGTTATCAGCGTTCACCGTGAGCACGAAGGGGTCGTTTGCGGTGAGCGAGCCATCGGTCACTGTGAGGGTGATGGTCGAGGTTCCCGTCGCGTTGGCGACCGGCGTGATGGTCGCAGTACAGCTAGGAGCCGTGCCCGACCAAGCTACAGCGGAGTTTGCCACAACCGAGGTGTTCGAGGAGCTCATGGATACCGACGAACCGCAACTGAGTGTAGAATCCACATCCGTGATCGAGAAGGAGACCGCCTTGGCGGTGTCTTCGCTCGTGGAGGTGTCCGATTGATCGGAGATCACAGGGGCGTCGTTCACCGCGGTTACCGTCAGGACAAAGGCGTCTGAAGCGGTGAGCGATCCATCGGAAACGGTGAAGGTGATGGTCGAGGTGCCCGTGGCGTTCGCGGCGGGCGTGATGGTGGCCGTACAGCTCGGCGCGGTGCCCGACCAGACGACGGCGGAGTTTGCGACTACTGAGGTGTCCGAAGAGCTCATCGAAACCGAGGATCCACAGGTCAGCGTAGAGTCGATGTCGGTGATCGTGAAGCTCACGGCTTTGGCGGAATCTTCGGCTGTAGACGTGTTCGATTGATCAGAGATCACGGGAGCGTCGTTGGCTGCGGTGACGCTCAAGTCAAAGGTGTCGTTTGCGGTGAGCGTTCCATCCGTAACCGTGAAGGTGATCGTGGAGGTGCCCGTGGCATTGGCGACGGGAGTGATGGTGGCCGTGCAGTTTGGCGCTGTGCCCGACCAAACCACGGCGGAGTTTGCGACTACCGAGGTGTTGGAGGAGCTCATCGAAACCGACGAGCCGCAAGTCAAAGTAGAATCCACATCCGTGATGCTAAAGCTCACGGCCTTAGCGGTGTCTTCGGCAGTCGAGGTGTCGGATTGGTCGGAGATCGCGGGCGCATCGTTTACTGCGGTGACAGAGAGTACGAAGGAGTCGCTATCGGTGAGGGCGCCATCAGAAACGGTGAAGGTGATGGTCGCCGTGCCCGTAGCGTTGGCCGAAGGGGTGATGGTGCCGGTACAGCTCGGAGCGGTGCCCGACCAAACCACGGACGAGTTCGCCACGAGCGAAGTGTTCGAAGAGCTCATCGTCATTGCGGTGCCACAGCTGAGAGTTGTGTCGGTATCGTTGATGGTGAAGGAGACGGCTTTTGCCGTGTCCTCGAGGGTGGAGGTGTCCGAGATGCTCGAGATGGTGGGTGGATCTGTAACCACGTTCACCGTGAAATCAAAAGTGTCCGAAGCCGTTAAGCTTCCGTCCGTCACTGTGAAGGTGATCGTTGTTGTGCCGGTGGCGTCGAGTATAGGAGTGATGGTGGCCGTACAGCTCGGAGCGGTACCCGACCAAACGACGGCGGAGTTTGCCACAACGGCGGTGTCCGAAGAGCTCATCGAAACCGACGAGCCGCAAGTCAACGTCGAGTCGACATCAGTGATAGAGAAGGTAACCGCTTTGGCAGTGTCTTCGGCAGTTGAGGTGTTGGATTGGTCAGAGATCACCGGAGCGTCGTTCACGGCAGTGACGGTGAGCACAAAGCTATCTGCGTCCGTAAGCGTTCCGTCCGAAACTGTGAAGGTGATGGTCGAGGTTCCAGTCGCGTTAGCGACTGGCGTGATGGTGGCCGTACAACTCGGGGCAGTGCCCGACCAAACCACGGCCGAGTTTGCCACCACAGAAGTGTTCGAAGAGCTCATCGCTACTGAAGTTGCACAGGAGAGCGTTGAGTCATCGTCGGTGATCGTGAAGGTGACCGCTTTGGCGGTATCTTCAGCGGTAGTGGTGTTGGATTGATCCGAGATCACGGGAGCATCGCTCACAGAGTTCACACTGAGGTCAAAGGTGTCGCTGTCGGTGAGGGAGCCGTCGGTTGCGGTGAGTGTGATGGTGGTGGTGCCCGTGGCGTTCGCTACCGGGGTGATGGTGGCGGTACAATTGGGAGCCGTGCCCGACCAAACGACCGAAGCGTTGGCCACAATAGAGGTGCTTGAAGAGCTCATCGAAACCGACGAGCCGCAAGTCAAAGTAGAATCGACATCCGTGATGGTAAAGCTCACCGCCTTGGCGGTGTCTTCGCTCGTGGAGGTGTTCGCCACGTCCGAAATCACTGGGGCGTCGTTGACGGCCGTGACACTCACGCGCACCTGAATGGCGGTGGCGCTAGCGGCACCGCCGTCCCAAGCCTTCACAGTAAAGGCGTTCAGCGTGCCGTTGGCATTCGCTGCGGGAGTCCATTCTACCGAGTCGCCGCTCGAGATGAGCGTCGTGCCACCCACCACGGGCGTGCTATTTTTGGTGAGAGTGCCTGTGCTCACGGCTTCGATTCTAAAGCTCAGGGTGTCGCCGTCGGCGTCGGCTTCGTCGGCCGCCGCTGCCAAATCGGAGTAGGCGATGGTGGCGGCGTTGTCTTCGTTGCCACCCGTGAGAGTGGATACGGTGGTCAGAGTGGGTGCGTTGTTGCCGAGCAGTGCCGAGACATGCACTACGGCAGATTCATTGCCGGCCGCGTCTTTGGCCTGCACGTGAATGTAATAAGTGCCGGTGCCTGTGGCTTGCGTGGCGGTGTCGGTGCCATCGTAAGCGCCCGACGGGCTCGAGCTAGCAGTGGTATTGATAAGGTAGCGGTAGGTACAAGTTTCGCTGCAACCCCAGTTCCAAGTTTTCGAATGTGCCAAGACGCTATCGTTCGCCAGACCCGTCACTGTCGGTGCGGTGCCAAGACCGCCGCTGGTGTCGGTGGCGCTCGAGCTGCTTGTCACGTTGCCCGAGGCGTCTTCGGTATCGGCAGCGGTGATTGTGATGTTACCGCCGATGAACATCTCGCCGCTCGACCAGGTCAGTCTATATTTATTGCCCGAAACAAGGGCTACCGAGTTCGGGTGGTCCGAGAGTGTGCCTTTGCCCGAGCCCGAAACGGTGTAGTTGATGGCGGTCAGCGCGCCCGAGGCGACGGCTTCGCCAAAGGTGACGTCTACCGTGAGGCCCGTTTGCACTTCCACCAAAGTCAGTGCCGGCGCCGTATCGTCTACGGTGTAGCTAAGGTTTGCACTCGAGCACGCCGAAGCGTTGCCGCTCGAGTCTTCGGTGACGGCGCGCAGGGTATAGGTGCCGGCCGTGAGGGCCGAGGTCGTTACTGTGATAGGGGTAGCGGCGCCAGAGGCCTGACCGATAAGGTTCCCTACCGTACAACCCGCCGTTGTGGAGGCTTTGTAAATTTTTACAATCTGCCCCGCTTCGGCCACCACGCCCACGTCAAGAGTCGGCGTCGTGTCGCTCGAAGGTGAGGAAAGAGGAGAGTTGAGAGTGATCGAAAGCGCTACGGCGGGTGGCGTGGTGTCGGCACCCGAGTTGGAGATGGTTACGAAAACCGTGGCGATGGTCGATGTGCGGGCGCCAGCTTTAGCGCGATAGGTAAAGGAATCCGCACCGATTTGGCCTGAGTTGGGAGTGTAGGTGACGTCGCCGGTGTCGGTATCGAGCGAGAGGGTGCCGAGGGTGGGGCTGGTGACGATTTCAAAAGTGACGTCGTCACCCACGGGAGAGACGCCCACAAGACGGCCCGAAACCGGCACGTTCATCTGAGTTGTGAGCGAATGGTTGGCGACGATGGGAGCCAGTGCCGAGTCGGGCACGCCGGGGTGGTGGCCCTTCGAGAGGTCCGAACCCTTTTTGGCGCCCATGAACGGGTTGCCGCAACCTGCGAGCGTTAGCAAGAGGAGCCCTAGGCCCTTAGTTTTGATAAAACTCACGGCGTCCTCCTATGAGGGGTGTCGCCGAGTTGCCAGCTGAGGCCAAGTTCAAAACCGTTGTCCTTGCGAGTGCGCTTGAGGATGCTGGTGTTCTGCTGGGTGTATCCGTAGAAGGTGCCAGCGTGCATCGACCAGCTGCCGATGTCCTGACCTATAGAAAGTTTTCCTTGGTAACCGTAGCCCATATTGGCGCGGTAAGAATTGTTGGATGCGGGTAGGTAGAGTGTGCCCGTGGCTTCAGCCTCGGCGTAAAAAACTCGCGACTGCCAAAACCTGTAGGCGCCGCCCACTTCAAAACGCGGAATAAGAAGGGGCTGGATTTCTACACTGCCGCCACCGCTTGAAAGCCCTTTGTAGAAAACCTCTTGCGCGAGGCCAAAGTAGCCGCGGATCAAGAGGCGATCGTTGACGTGATAATCAATGCCGGCACCGTAGCCGGTGAGAGTCTGAGTGGCACCTTTGATCTCGGCCGTCGCCGTTTCCGAATCAGGCAAGTATTTTTCGCGGTTCACGCGAACGTTTTGGTAAGTGTGCACGTGCGGGCTAATCACTTGTCGCCATTTGAGTTCGAAACCGTAGTTCGCGCCGGAGAGGAGCGAGCCGCGGCTGCCATCGTCACGATCCTGACCATCGATGCGCGAGTAATACATGTGCGGGATGAACTCGATGACACTGTATTCGTCGTCGTTCGCTTCGGTGGTGTCTTCTTTTTTCTCGCTCACGCTTTGATCGAGCACGTCTTGGGCACTGTGTGCGTCCACTTCGGCCACCGATACGCTGCTTTCGGCGGGGTTTCGGGCGGGCACAGTGAGCGGTGTTGGTGTGGGGATGGGTGTGGGTGCTGTGAGGGCCGTTGCGCCCGCGGTCGTCATCGACGACGTGACGGCCGCTTCTTCTTCGGGCATAGGTCCTGCTTCAGTTGCGGGAGCTCTAACGAGATTTTGTTTAGGCGACATATTCGCCTCTTTCATCTCGGGAGTTGCGGAGTGCCAAAACTCTTTCGCGGCCACCCAGGCGCCGGCCGCGAGCGCAGCAGAAAGCAGTAGCCACGTGGCCACGCTCCTCACCCGGTTGTCGCTGCGCTTGTGCTCCATAATTTTGCATCACTTATATCGGGCTTCGCCTTTATTTTTGTGAGTTTAGGGGGGCGTCAAGAATCCTGCCCTTGAGCTCACAATTTCTGGGGATTGTTAAGATTCCGTTAGGAAAATCCCTATTATTTCAAGGCGTTGTCCGTCCTGGCTACATGGTACCGGAAGGGCGCAGGCGGGGGTGTGAAATTTTCGCCACAAAAAAATGGTGAGAAGGGCCCTCGGCTAAGGGCCCGATCTTTAGTTCGTGACTGTGAAGTTCAGGTTAAGCGCCGTGCCTGCCGTTCCCGAAGCCGCGGTGCCCGAGAAAGGCGTGAGGGTAAAGCTCTGCGCGCCAGTGGGGAGCGTGCCGGCTTTGTAATCGCCCGCGGTGTCGCCGAAGAGCGAAAAGGGGGCTTCGGATTCGGTTTTGTAAGAAGGCTTGGTGTTCCACCCAAAACGCACGCTCTTCACTTCGGCTCCCGAGACGTCGGCGCGGAAGTTGAGGTTGCGCGTCGGCAGGGCGGCGAGGCTAATCACCGCTCCCGGGGCGATCGGGGCGAAGCCCGCGATCGGTTGATCGGTGTCCGCGTTGATGAGTGTCAGTCCTGTTGCCGAAAGGACCGGTGCGGTGGAGGTGAAGCTCGCCGAGACGCTCTTGGCGGCGTCCGCGGTGATCACGCAGGAACTCGTACCCGAGCAGGCGCCCGACCAACCGTCAAAGGTGGATCCCGTTTGGGCCACGGCGCTGAGTGTGACGACGGCGCCGGCGACGAGAGACTCGCTGCAGTCGCTACCGCAACTGATGCCCGTGCCGGTGACGGTGCCCTGGCCGCTGCCGGTTTTGGCAACTTGCAGCAAGTGCGTGAGTGCGAAGTTTGCGCTCACCGTTTGCTCGGCATTCATCGTCAGCGCGCAGGAGCTCGTGCCCGTGCAGGCGCCCGACCAGCCGACGAAAATGGAACCGGCGGCTGGAGTGGCACTGAGGGTGACTTGGGTCTTTTCGAGAATCGCTTCGGAGCAATCGCTGCCGCAATTGATGCCAGTGCCGGTGACGGTGCCCTGACCGGCTCCCGCTTTGCTAACCGATAGCGAATAATAAACGGGCTCGGGTGGAACTTCATCGATCACATTGAGTGCGAGATTCAGGTGCGCGCCCGCGGCGCCGGCACCATTCACATCAGCAAATGGGGTGCCCACGATGGAGTTCAGGCCGAGGCTTAAGCTCGAGAGGCCCGCCACGAAAGGCGCGGCGCTGTCGATCGACGGTGTGCCGCCATTCACGACAAAGCGCACGCTCTTGACGAGCGCATTGCTAACGTTGGCGCGCAAATCCACTTGGCGAGTGGGCAAGAGTGCGAGGTTGATTTCGCTGCCGTTCACGATGGGGTCGAAGCCCGCGATCGGCTGCTGCGTGACGGAGTCGATGAGACTCAGGCTCGAGAGAGCGGGCACGGTGGCTTCTTTGGTGAGCAACAGTACCCAGTCGTCGGTATTCAGTCCGGGAACGGCGGGAATCGCGCGCGCGGCGCCGCCTTGCACGACGATGGGGGTGCCTACAAAGAGTCCGCTCTTAGGGCTATACCAACGGCCGTTGAATTTCCCTGCAGCGCTAGTGAGGTTCAAAGTGCCAGTGAGTTTGGCGGTCGGATAATAAATCGCGTAGACCTCTCCCTCTTTGGCAAAGACTTGGCCTTCGCCGGCAGCCGAGGTGGTGGATTCGCCGGTGAGGAGCCCATCGCGCGGAGACATTTCCCAGAAGGGAAGGTTCTCGTCAAAGAACTTACGGGCGTAGCCGCCCCATACAAAGATGTCTTCATAGGTGCTTAGATCGTTGAGACCGAAGGCAGCCGAGCCGATGTAGAATTCCACACCGCCGCCCGACATCAGTGTCGGCCACAGGTTGCTCTTGCGGCGTTTGTCCATGTTGTCGATAGAAAGGTATTGCAGCTCGTCCATATGGATCGGAAGCTTGCGGCCGGCCGCAGCCGAGCGGTCACGCCATTCTTCGACTTCAGCGCCGAAACGTTCTTTGGCAGCCGTATACTGAAACGACGTGAGCGAGAAGCGGCTGTCGCCGAGGAAGGTTGTCCAAACGACGTCGGGATCTCCGTAGTTGTGCACGGTGATGGGATGTTTGTAGGCGTCTACGGATTGCAGGTAGCCCGCCCAAGATTTGATCATTCCGGGCCACGCTTGTACTTGGGCTGGATCGGTGGGAAAGCGGTGATCAAATTCTTCGCTCAGGTTCCACTGCAGAGCTTGGTGGTGACCAAAGCGCGCGGCGAGTTCGCGGTAATAAAGTTTTCGTTCGACGCCGAGGGTGGCGTTGTCGAGCTCTTTTTTGTTCTTCTCTTCAGCTTCGCCGAGCACGAGTTGCAGGTTGAGGCCGCGGCGCTGGGCGTGGGACATGACAATTTCCCACTGAGCGAGGCGGCTAATGTCAAAGTGCAAGTTGTCGTTGGTGGTGGCGCCGGAGAGAGTCACGGTTTTCAGATACGGATGCGTGTTCTGCCCGTCGCCGCCGATGTTCATAAGAATGATGTAGACTGAGTTGATGCCCTGGTCGGCGAGGTAGTTGAGTGCACCGATGATGTTCTTGCCCTTGCCGCCGTTCCAGTCGGGGTCGCCGGGGCGCCAGTCGCTGTTATGAGCGGCAAAGGTGTGATGCTTGCCCGTAGTGGTGACATCGTCAAAGCCTGTGTAGCCAAAGAAATCTTCGGGGTCATCCGCACCCACTTTGACGAAGAAGGGGCCGTTTTGAAACTTTAAGTAATGCTCTCCCACGTAGTCGAGGCGTCCCCACTTGAGAAAGCCCGGCGCGTCGGGATCGAAGGCGCTCACTTCGAGTTCGCCGTCAGCTTCGCTCAGGTTCTGCGCCGCACCCACTTCGGGTTCGAGACTCACGGCCACTTGCGAGCCGTAGCGAAGATCGGCGTCATAGCTCCACGTGCCGCTAAGGTCGGGTGTGAAGCGAACGCGCCAAACATTACCACTGCCGCCTCCATTGCCGTCGCCATCAAAAAATCCGGGCACCATATAAGTCTTGCCCGAAGCGGCGTGCGTAAAGCGCACATTCAATCGGTAATCGAGAAAGGGGTTGTTGGGGCTCGCTGTGCTTTCGCTGGAAGTGGGGCCTGCGAAATCGATCGTAACGCTTTGGTGCTGTACGGCGGGAATGCCGGCGAGCGCGCTGAGGGAAAGCGTGGAGAGAAAAGTGGTGACGAGCCTGCGAAGGTTGACCATGGAGTATTGTCGGATTTTTGCTGGCGATCCTCTAATGAGGTTTTGAAGAATCCGCTGTTAAGATTTGGTGAGTGAGAGGCAGGCTTGCACCGCGTTACTGACACTTAATAATACTTTCCGTCGACAACTTCATTGGACCGCATGGGTCCCTCTATCTAAACCCATCGACAGTTTCGCGGGGGCGGATGTCACTTGCGACAGCAATTACCGGACACTCTATGGAGGAGAAACCAACATGAAAACCTGGATTATGGGCGCGGCCCTCGTCACTTCGCAAATCTTTACCGGCGTGGTTCACGCCCAAGATCAACAAATCGACATCAACAAAGTTAATGCTGTGCTAAGTGCCGCTACGGAAAAAGCCCTCCCGGAATATGCGGAAGTGCTCGATAGCGCGAGCTTTCGTTTTGATCCGCTCACTTTCGATCTTGATCGGCTCGTGACTGACGTCACCGCGAAGGCGAGTTTCAAAAAAACCGCTTGGCAGAATGTGCCGGCAAGACTTTGGCTAACCCTTGGCACCTCGATCGCCGTGCGCGAAGACGGTGAGAAGCTCGCCGCCAAGCTCAACGGTACCTTCAACACTTCCGTGCTGAGTCTCGCTCAGTACCTCGCCGCTAAGGGCATCGACAAGATTGGTGAATCGCGCGAGGAGATCGATGTCATCCTGCTCGCTTATTTCAACGACGTGATGACGGCCCGTCAAGTTGCGGCCGTGTGGAATCGTACCCTCGTGCTTGCGGAACGCGTGAAGGACATCGAGGGCGGTCTCCACGATTTCTTCAATCAAGTGAAGCTCCATACCGTTGGCAACACCTTGACCGTGACTCTGCCGACTTACAAAGAAGAGTTCTTCGGCATCGAGGTCGGTGGCGGAATGTCGCTCGATGACAATTCCATCTCGCTCAAGCTCGACATGGTGGACATCGATCACTCGTTCAAAGAGCAGATCGACGCTAGCAAGGAAGATCTCAAAACCTTCATGGTCGAATTGCAAAACGCCGTGGGCACCAAGTTTGACGACGTGGTGAACGAGCTCAGCACCTACCTGGGGCTCTTTGTGCAGATCATCGCCGGCGAAGCTTGATCTCAATAAAACTTATGGTGAATAGGAGCCAGGGGATCCGCGATCCCCTGGCTCTTTTGTTTTGGCGATGACGCAGTGTTCATCGGAGCGACGTAAGGTTAGCGTGAGTGGTAGAATTTTGAGCCTCGCGAGCTATCATAATACGTCATGGACACCATTGAACTCTCGAGCGTTGTCAAAGAATACCAACTCGGCAAAGTTACCGTGCCCGCCCTCAAAGGCGTCTCGCTCAAAATCGATCGCGGCGAGTTCACAGTCATCGCTGGCCCCTCGGGCAGTGGCAAGACCACCCTTTTGAATCTCATCGGCTGTGTGGACGTGGCGAGCCGGGGCTCCGTGCTCGTGGCGGGTCAAGATACCGCAAAGCTCAAGGAGCGCGAGCTCACGGACCTGCGTTTGCACAAGATCGGCTTCATATTTCAGTCCTTCAACTTGATTCCCGTGCTCAACGTTTACGACAACGTGGAGTTCCCGCTTCTTCTGATCAAAAATCTCAGCAAAAAAGAACGCCACGAACGTGTCATGCATTTTGTCGAGAAGGTCGGCCTCCAGGAACACCTCAAGCATCGCCCCAACGAACTCTCGGGCGGTCAACGTCAGCGTGTGGCCATCGCGCGTGCTCTGGTCACCAAGCCGCGCATCGTGCTCGCTGACGAGCCCACCGCGAACCTCGACTCTAAAACAGGTCAGAGCATCATCGACCTCATGAAGGACATCAACAAAACCGAGCACACCACGTTTTTGTTTTCGACCCACGACGACAACGTGATCCGTCAGGCCAACCGCATCATCAAGCTGCGCGATGGCGTGATCGTGACGGATTGAGGTACGCAGATGCTCCTATGGAAACTCGCCTTTAAGAACCTCTTCGTGCACCGGCTCAAAACGCTGGTGACGGGGCTCATCATCGTCATCGGTACGACCCTGGCCATCGTGGGCAACTCGGTGGTGGACGCCGTTTCCGGGGGCATGCAGAACAGCCTCACCAACAGCATCACAGGCGATATTCAGATCTACGCGGCCGACGCCAAAGAACCCATCGCGATCCTGGGTAGCACCGACGGCAATTTGCCCGACATCGGTCACCTGGCGAGCTTTCGGGCCATCAAAGAAAAGATCGCGCCCCTGCCCAACGTCAAGGCCGTGATCCCCATGGGCGTGAGCTTTGCGATGCAGAGTCCGGGCAACCTTCTCGATATCAAACTCACCGAGATGCGCGCGGCCTACGCGGCCACGCCCCGGGACCTCGCCCGTATCGCTGCGCTTAAGTCGCACGTGCGCGCGATCATCGACGACATTGCCCGCAGCCAAGAGGCGAATCGCGAAAATCTGGGCGGGATTTACGGCGGTGAGGAGATCTTTAAAAACGCGCCGGCCGATTTGGCCACTGCCAAGAGCGAAGCCTTTTGGGCGAGTTTCGATGCCAATCACGAGTCGCGCATCGAGTTTCTCGCCAACCAAATGGCCCCGCTGATCTTCGACGACAACCAGCTCTTTTTGAATTACGTGGGCACGGTTCCCGATCTCTTTCAGCAGAGCTTTGAGCAATTCGAGATCGCTCAGGGGGAAATGATCCCGGCTGGCAAGCGCGGCTTTCTCTTCAGCGATTACGTCTACGAAAATCAGATCAAGCACCGCGTGGCGCGACGCCTAGATCAGATCAAAAAGCAGATCGAAAAAGAAAAACTCACCATCGCTGGCAGCACGGACCTCAAGGATCGCGTCAAGGCCAACCAGGCGCAAGCGGCGGAAATTTACAATCAAATCGAGCCGGCCACGCTGGTGGCGGTCGCGGACAAACTTCGCGCGCTGCTGGGATCGACGAGCCAGGACGTGCCTGAACTCGTGTCGAGCTTTCTCGATATGAACGACGAGAGCTTCATGGCGCGCTATGATTTCTTTTACAAGGAGATCGCCCCACACATCCTTTTGTACAAGATCAAGGTGGGCGACACCTTTGCGATCACGGGCTTCACCAAGTCGGGCTACTCCTCGTCGGTGAACATGAAGGTCTACGGAACTTATCGCTTTAAGAGCTTTGAGAGCTCGCCTCTGGCAGGCACGCTCAATATCATGGACATGGTCTCTTTCCGAAAACTTTTCGGCATGGTGACTTCAGACATGCGCGAAGAGATCAACGCGCTAGACGCCGAGATGGGACTTGCCGATGTGGGCCGCGATGACATCGAGTCGATCTTTGCTGGGTCGGCGCGCACCGACGAGTCCAAATCCAGCCAAACGCTTAAAAAACTAAAAAATGAAAGCTTCGGCCAAGTGGATACCGAGCGGCGAGACCTCGACAGGGTCTACTCTCGTTCGGAGATGGAAGACGGCGTCTTTATGAACGCCGCGGTGATTCTCAAGGATTCGGGCGACACCGATGACACTCTGGAGCTCATCCGCGAAACCGGAAAAAAAGACGGTCTCGGCATCCAGGCCGCCGATTGGCGTGAAGCCGCAGGCGTCATCGGCCAGATGACCATCATGGTGCGCGGCGTGCTCTACCTATTTGTGGTCATCATCTTCGGCGTGGCCACCTTCATCATCATGAACTCAATGCTCATGGCCACCCTGGAGCGTCGCCGCGAAATCGGCACCATGCGGGCCATCGGCGCGCAGCGCTCCTTTTTGATGGGGCTCTTCTTGCGCGAGACCTTCGTGCTGAGCTTCATCTTTGGCATGGTGGGCACGATGATCGGTGTGACGATCGTGAGCCTGGTGGGCGCGCGCGGCATTCCCGCCATGGGCGACGTGGCGACCTTTTTCTTTTCGGGCGACCGCTTGTACCTGCATGTGAATCTCCTGCATATCGCGGTGGTTTTTGTATGTATGACCCTTGTGGCCCTCGTTTCCACCCAGTATCCGGCCTGGCGAGCGATGAAGATCTCGCCGCTCGAAGCCATGCAGTCGAGCGAGTAGGGAGAAAGAGATATGAAACAGTTGTTACGCATCGCTTTTCGAAACCTCTTTAGCCACCGAGGCCGCACGCTCGTGCTCGGTGGTGCCATTGCGCTCGTTACGACCCTTGTGGTGGTGATGCTCGCGCTGACTTCGGGCATCCGCACCCGCATGATCCAAAACGCGACGGCTCTCTCCACGGGCCATGTGAACGTCGGGGGGTTTTTAAAAATCTCCCAGTCTTCGTCAGCACCCGTGGTGAACCACGCCGCCAAGGTTCGCGAAGTCATTGTGAAGACGGTGCCCGAGGCCACCCTCATCGTCGACCGCGTGCGCGCCTGGGGTAAGATCATCTCCGACGAGAACTCCGTGATGCTCCCCATGTCGGGCATCAATATGGAATCCGAAAGGTCCCTGCTCGGAGGTCTCTCTCTTGCCGAAGAGCGCGATTATATCGAAGGCTCGAAATCGAGCGCGGTGCACGGAAGCATCATGGAACTCGAAAAAACGGGCGGCATCGTGCTCTTCGCCTCGCAGGCCAAAAAACTCAAAGTGCGTGTGGGGGACATGGTCACCATTTCGATGCCGACCTACCGCAACACTTACAATACGATCGACCTTCGTGTGGTGGCCATTCTTAAGAACCTTGGGATGATCTCTAGCTTTTCGGTTTTCTTTCACCACAAAGATGCCCGTACGGTTTATGACATGGCCGAAGACACCACGGGCGTCTTTCAGATTTACCTGCCTGACATCGCGCAGGTACCTGCCGTCGAAGAGCGCTTGCGACAATCGCTCAAGGCGGCCAACTACGCGCTCATGGACAAGGATCCCAATCCCTTTTGGATGAAATTCGAGCGTGTGGCGGGCGAATCGTGGTCGGGGCAGCGCCTCGACGTCACGGATTGGCAAGACGAAACCTCCTTTCTTAAGTGGATCCTCGACATTTTCGGGGCGTTGACCTTCGTACTGACGCTGACGCTCATGTTCATCGTGACGATTGGACTCATTAACAACATGTGGATGTCGATCCGCGAGCGCACACCTGAGATCGGCACCATGCGCGCCATCGGCTTACAGCGCCGCGGGGTGATGGTCATGTTCCTATTTGAGTCCCTGCAGCTTGCCGCGCTCAGCGTGGGGGCTGGGGTGCTCGCGGGAGTTCTGATCGTTTCTGCAGTGAACGCCCTCGATGTGCAAATTAGCTCTGAGGCTTTTGTGATGTTTCTCATGTCCAATTCGTTGTGGCTAAACGCCAGGCCCGTGGACCTCGCGATGGTTTTCCTCGTTTTGACCTTGCTGCTGATGATCGGAGCCTTCATTCCGGCCTACCGGGCGAGCAAGATGAAACCCATCACGGCGATCAACCACGTGAACTAAAGGAGTAGAAGTGATGAAAAAAATTCTGGCATTGGCTCTGATCAGCGCGGTGGCTCAAGCGGCCCCGCTTAATCCTCAGCAAACCGCCGAGCTCATCAAGCTCGTCGACGATCGTCAGCGCAATTCGGGCGATTACCAATCGGTGGCTTACATTCGCGAAACCGAAAAGAAAAAAGAACCCAAGGTCTTTCAGGCGGTGGTCTATCGCCGCGACGCCGACGACAAGTTCATCATCCTCTTCACCAAGCCCAAAGAAGAAGCCGGCAAGGGCTATCTGAAGATCGACAAGAACCTTTGGATGTTTGACCCGTCCACAGGCAAATGGGAGCGCAAGACAGAGCGTGAGAAGATCGGCGGCACGAATTCACGCCGCGAGGACTTCGATGAATCTCGTCTCAGCGAAGACTACGATGCCACCTATGAGGGAGAGGGCGAGCTCGGAAAATTCAAAGCGCACAAGGTGCGTCTCACCGCCAAGGCTGGGGTGAAGGTGGCTTTTGAGAATCTTCTCCTGTGGATCGACCAAGCCGATAAGAATATCTTGAAGCGCGAAGAGTCCTCGAAATCCGGAAAGCTCATGCGCACGGCCTTTTACCCGCGCTGGATCAAAAAATTCTCGTCCTCCAAAAAGGCGGATGTGTGGATTCCCGAAGAGATTCGTATTTTTGACGAGATCGAAAAGGGCAATTCCACAGTGGTGCTGATCAAGGAAACCGATCTCAGCTCGCTCGACGCGAATCTTTTTACCAAAGCCTGGATCGAATCTAAGAGCAAATGATGATGAACACGTTAAAGCTTTCTTTGGCTCTTACCGCTGCCCTACTTTTTGTGCCCACGGCGCTTCATGCAGAAGAATTTCCGGGAGAAGCGATCTCAGCCGACGACTTTGAAAAAGGTTTCGGAGAGGCCGGCGCCATCTCGAGCGCGCAAAAAGACAGTGCCGAGGCCGATCGCCTGCGCATCGGCGGCACGCTCGCGGGCGACGCCAATGTGATTGTTGCCGAGGATCGGGATTATTTTTATAGCGTGAGCACGCTGTGGCTCTACTTTGATGCGCGTTTGAAGAGCGACATTCGCGCCTACACCAAGCTGCGCGGTGTGGTGCTGAACAACGACAACCCCAACGCTGTGGCGGCCCTCCCGGGAGGCGTGTCGGACGTCGAAGAGGTGAAGCTCATGTTCAACGCCCACAAGCGAGTTTTCTTTACCGTGGGCAAGCAGAAGATCAAATGGGGTAGCGGCAAGTTTTGGAATCCCACGGACGTGGTGAACTCAGCCCCGCGAGACATTCTCTACAGCGACGATCGTCGCTCTGGGGTCTCGATCCTGAAAACCCACGTCCCTGTGGGATCGGCAAACTTTTACCTGGTGAACACCTTCGACGACGCCTCACGCGTGCGTGAGATCGGCAACGCTGTGCGGGCCGAGGTGCCTGTGGGTCCCGCGGAATTCGCTCTTAGCGCGGCTAAGTTTTACGATCGCGATGCGATCTTCGGTGCCGACCTCTCGGCCGGCGTCGGCCCCGTGGACGTGCACGGCGAAGTAGCCTACTCGGATGGCGAAGTGGGCGACTGGGTGACGGGCATGACTTACGAGCTCGCGTACAACGACAACGATTCCATTCTCTTTACGGGAGAGTATTTTCACAATCGAGATGGGGTGGATTCGCCCAACTATCAGTCGCTACTAGTGGCCGGCACCTACGTGCCTTTCCAGACAGCCAAGCATTACGGCATGTTGACGATCGTGGCACCTAAGCCGGGTTCTTGGAACGACACGACACTGAGCCTCTTCAATCTCGTGAACCTCAGCGATGGCTCGGCGCTCAGCAAGCTCAGCGCAAGCCTCACGCTGATGCAGGACCTCATTTTTGAACCCAGTGTCAGTGTGCGCTACGGCGACAAGAACGGTGAGTTGCGGTTGCTCGGGCAGAAATTCGACGTGGGCACGCGCCTGCGTGTGGATTTTTAGTGCGCTAGGCGTTTGCAGGTTTTGGCGTAGGCCACTTCCACTTGGCACGAAGCTTCGGTCTTGATCTCGCTCAGCACCTCTTCGAGGCGGTAGCTCGCCATCTCCACGGTGCCGCCTGGGCCGTCGGCCATGCGCCCGAGGCAGCGCGGCTCCACAATTTCACAGCGTCGGCCGATCGTGTTCTTGGCATTTTCGAAAGCTCGGATGCAAGTGTCGCCTTTGCCGCTCACCACGCAGCGCTCGGGTGCGGCGTGCGCCATGGTCAGGGAAATGAGACTTAAGCCAAAGGCGAATTTTTTTAAGGAATGAATCACGGGTCCCTCCGTGATTCGATCTAGGGAATTTCGGGCGAAAAGTCTAAGCCTTTTCGAGTAAAGCTTTCACCCGACGGTCGCGCAAGTAGAGGCCGCCCCAGACCAAAGCCGCTATGTAAATCGGAAAGAGCGTGTGGGTGAAGAGCGGATTGCCCACGCGTACGTGGCTCGCGATCGCGCCTCCCAGGTAACCGGTGAGGAGCACGGCGCCGATCACCGCGGTGCGCGGGATCATGTAGAGCACGGTGCAAATGAGCAGGATCGTGCCCACGGTGGGCATGCGCTCGATGGGCCACTGCAGGGCCGCACCGGCCTCCAGGGCTTCGGGCGGCAGCTTGTCCATAAAGAACTTCATGATGGCGTCGAAGAGCAAAAATAACGTGGCGAGGCCGCTGAGCACGCGGCCGGTCCAGGTGCAGGCTTTGGATTGATTCATGTGGAGTCCTCCCTGACTCCTATCTTATCCGAATTTATCGTTTCGATAAGATCTCGTCGATTTTATCAAAAGACTGCGACCAGCCTTCCGTCATCACGGACCGCATGCCCAGGAAATTCGCGCGCTCCTCGGCGGTAGCCGTGCCGTCGATCTCCCACGTCACGGTGACGCGCGTTTGCCCGGGCACCTCTTCGCTAAAGGTCGTGGTGGTGCGCAGCGATTTCGGGTAGCTCATCGGAAAGGGCGCGGGCGTTGGCCGGCCCTGCTCATCGCAAAAGTTTTGCGTGTACACAAACGCGGCGTTCGGGGTGATGTCCTTATAGTGCAGCTGACCGTGCTTCACGTTGCCGTCTTCCATGTTCATCGACCACAGCGAGGTGCCGCCCACACGCACATCGGCGCGCACAAACTTGGCCTGCGCGCCCTCGGGGCCGAGCCAGCGGATGTAGATCTCGGGATTGGACCAGATTTTATAAACGGTGGCGAGATCGGCTTCGAAAGATCGGTTGATGATAAAGACATCGCGGTTCTGAATTTTTTTCTCGAGGTGCTCGCCCAGGCGGTCCCAAGTGCCGTTGCCTCCGGCCTTTTTGATAAACTTCTTCGTCTCTTTGGCCGCTTCGACCGTGTCGAGCGCCATGATCATGTTCATGGTGGTTTTGCCCTTGTGCTCTTCAAAGGTGACGGTCACGGTGAAGAGTTTGGGGCGATCGGGAGTAGCGCCGTGGTCGTAGACGAGTTTTTTGTGGGGCTCCACCACGTGGTAGGTGGTGATGTTCGGGTAATCCGTGCCGTCGGGGCCGTGCATGGTGTAGATCCACTGGCCGCCGACGCGCAGGTCTTTGCTCTTTGTCGTGATGCTAAAGCCGCGCGGGCCCCACCACTTGCCGACCTGTTCGGGATCGGTCCAGGCTTCCCACACGAGTTTGGCGGGGGCGTCGTAGGTACGAATGATTTGCAGTTCATTTGGTTTTACGGACATGGCGTTTTCCCTTTCTAGGTTTCTTCGGCTCGGCCGATTGGATCTCTTTGAGGTATTCACCGAGCCGGTCAAAGCTCGCTTCCCAAAACTGGCGGTACTGTTCCATCCACTTCGTGGCGTCTTTTAAGGGGGCGGCGCTGATGGTGCAGGTACGCCACTGCGCGGATTTGGTTTTTTGGATAAGCCCCGCGTGCTCCAGCACTTTGAGGTGCTTGGTGATCGCTGGCAGACTCATGTCTTTGCGAAAAGGTTTGGCGAGTTCCGAGACGTTCGATTCGCCGAGCGAAAGTCGCGCGAGCATGGCCCGGCGTGTGGGGTCGGCGAGGGCGGCGAAGGTGGTGCTCAAGGCGTCTCTCATAATTTACCTACTAGTTAATTAACTAAATGGTAAATTAAAGCGCCCCCGCCGTCAAGCGCCTCTTTTAAGTGGCTAAATTCACAAGAAAAATTACGGAACGTAACCTTCAAGGAATTGGCATGAGCCGGCGAGGTAGGTGGTCAGTTGGCCTGGAGTCTGCTCACCCGATTCGGGATCGGTGACCGAAATTTCGCGTGTGTTCTGAAGCTGCACCTTGCCCACATAAACTTCGGGTTTGGAGAAGTCCGAAATGTCGAGATCCGTTTCGGCTTGGAAGCCCGTTTTCTTGTCGCGAATCACGATGGAGCCGATTTGCGAGTTCATGAAAAAGCGGAAGTAAAAATTCTCATTCTCGTCTGTGATCTCGTGCACTGCCAGGTCACCGTCGTCGGCTTTGCTTTTGAGATCTTTGAAGATCGTCTTGCGGGGATATTTGCTCTCGTCGGGCGTCGTACGACCGTCTGCGGTTTCGATAAGAAAGCTCTGGCCCATGGAGCAGCGCAGATGATGGCCGAGCTTGAGCACTGCGGTGGCGTCTTCGGGATCTACCGGAGTCTTGGGCCGGGTGTCGGCGAGGGCGGTCCAGGCGATGAATGCGAGAGTGCAAACGAGGGAGCGTGAAACGTTTTTGGTCATGATGGTCCTCCTGTACGGGTCGACCATCGGTCTAACGAAGGGATTGTGGGGAGTCCACGTGCGCTCGGTGACAAAAAGACGTGAATTGTGACAGCGCTTCCTTAAAGCGCCTTAAGCCCTTTGCGAAAGTTTGGGCCCAAGTTATTCCAGAGTATGGAGGGCAATTCGAGATGAGGAAATTTCTTTGGTTAACGGGATGGGTTTTTAGTGCGGGAGTCGCCGTGGGGGCTCCGGGTCAATCGCCGCGCGAGCAGAATTCTCCCGCGTGTCAGAACGTGCGCATGATGCGCGCGCTGTGGGAACTCGACGGCCAGGCCGCCTCTAGCGAGCTCGATCAACTCTCGCGCATGGTGTGCCGATTCCGAGAGGCGCCCGAAGGTCACATCAAATACCCGAGCGGCGGCTTTGCCTACGTAGGGCCCGGCTACCAAGATTCTGGCTCGTGGCGTTACCCCGATGGGGATTTTGCCTTCGTCGGCCCGTCTTACCAAGACGCCGGCTCGTGGAAATATCCCAATGGAAAATTCGCCTTCGTCGGAAAAGCCTATCAAGACGCGGATTCGTGGCGCTACCCCAGCGGCAGCTTTGCTTACGTCGGTCCCGCTTACCAAGACGCGGGCTCGTGGAAATACCCCAACGGAAAATTTGCCTTCGTCGGAAAAGCCTATCAAGACGCGGATTCGTGGCGCTACCCCAGCGGCAGCTTTGCCTACGTGGGCCCGGCCTACCAAGACGCAGGTTCGTGGAAATACCCCGACGGCAAATTCGCTTTCGCCGGCCCCGCCTACAGCGACGCCGGAACTTGGTACTATCCCAACCGTCAGGTTTACCTCACCAACTCGAGCGCGGACACCTCGGGTCGCGATCTCGTGAGCCTCGTGGAGCTCTACCTGAGTGTCGACTTCAAAGACGATGCGCGCTCGCTGCCCGCAGCGCTGCGCACGATGAAGCGGCTCATTTGGGTGCAAGAGCAACTCGCGTCTAAGGCACCCTCAACGCCTTGAGTTTTCGCGCCTAATTTTTTTTGGTGTCGTAGGACTTAGCTTTGGTTTCCAGCACGGTGGCAATGGCTTTACGCTGCTCGGGGCTGAGAGATTCATTTCGTTCGAGTAGCGCGCTCGCGTCGCGGAGCGCCGCTTGGGGAGAATCGTATAGCCTCGACGGAGCCGTCTTATAGGTATTGGTCCCGTAGTAGCGGTGGAAAGGAATACCTAAAGCATTGCTGAGAGCGTTTTCACGGGTCCCCGTGATGATGGTGGTCGAGGGCACCTTGCCATGAACGGCGATGTGGTTTTGCAGTTTCAGGGCAATTTGCAGTCGTCGCTCGCCGAGCGGTAGAGTGTCGAAGCGCAGCGAGGCCATCCGCGCGTCGAGGATCTTCTCGACGATCTTTCGTGTGTCTTCCTTCAGGGCTTGGTTTTCGCCGAGCATCGCGTGGATATCGGTGAGCGCCGCGAGCTCCGAATCGTAGAGTCTCAAGTCGGCCGAAGGTTTCCCGTCGGCGTACGATTGAAGTCCGTAGAGACGGTGGTACGAAAATTTTAACGCATCGCTAAGCGGAATGGTCTTAGAGGTAGGATTCCGGTCGGTGGAGGGGTACTTTCCGCTCGCTCCGATGGACGAGTGCAAACGAAAGGCGGCCGTGCGCCGCTGGTCGGCGAGAGGTAGCTCGTCAAACTTCATCTCCTCAATTCTTGCTTCGATGATTTTACGGACGGTCGTGCGTTGCTTGGCATCTAGATCTTCGTTGTCGTTAACGGTCTTCAACACGTACTCGAGGGCGGCACGGAAGTCGTCGAACAATCGCAAGTGCCTCCGATCGCTGCCCAGTCCGTGCGATCCGGTGCCCGAAAAACGAGTGTATTCGTAGCCCAGGACGTCTTGGAGATTGGGCGTCGGGGTGGGGGTTGCGGTCAGCGCCGGAATCTTGAGGTCGCGCAAAATCGCCTGGTGAATTTTAAACGCACCGTCGCGCCGTAAGTCGTCGAGTTCGGAGGCCAGATACTTTGGTCTATTGTCACCGGGACGAGGCACTTGTTCGAACTGTTCGCGCTGCCCAATTCGCATCTCGAGGATTTGGTTTACCGTAGCGCGATCGGCTTCGCTGAGGGCCGTATTCGTTTTGACGGCCTTCAGAGTGTAGTCCAGCGCTTCCGGTACTGAATCAAAGAGGCGGCTTTCATGCGATTCTCCCCCCGGTGCGTAAGCGTCGATACCAAAAAATCGGGTCTCGCTGAAGGGAAAAATTTCCTTCAGTGAGATCAAACTCGAATCGTCGGGGCGTTGGCGCGGGAAAGATTTGTTTTTTAAGATGGCCGCGTGCAGCAGCCGTGCCGCGTGGTTTCGTTTTTCGGCGAAGGTCAGGGCTTCGAATTCGATCGAAGCGATGCGTTCGCTCAGAGCCTTATCGACGACCGTGATGGCGTCGGGGCTGAGGCTTTTGTTTTGACCGAGCGTTGCTTTCGCACTGCGGAACGCGTCGAGGGGGGAGTCGTAGTACCGGAGCGCGTAGCCTTTGGTGTTCGGAGCGTACTTACCGGTGCCGTAGAATTTGTTGTGATTGATGCCGACGAGCGAGAGAAAATTTTTGCCACGCCAGGCGCTGCCATTGGAAGAGGTGGGCACCGCTCCTAAGGATGCGACGGCATTTTGGAATTTCAACGTGAGTTGGGTGCGCTGCTCCGCGTGCGAGAGTCGTTCAAAACGCAGCTCGTCGATTTTCTCACTTAAGATTTTCTTCACCGCAGCTCGTTCGGAAGCGCTCAGGTTCGGATTGCGATCCACCAGGGCCAAGCTATGTTCAAAGGCGTCCACCGGAGAATCGTGCATGCGTTTGTGACGGAATTGGTTGTCCGGACTCCAGTTGCCGGTGCCCGTAAACTTGCCGTGCGTGAAACCGAGGGCGTCCGTCAGGGGAGAAGTTTGCGTTTTGGGATTGATCTTGGTGCTCGGCACGCGCTGCGAGGTTTTGATCGCGTAGTGAAGGGCAAAGATCGCCTCCTCGATTTCGGCAAATTTTGAGGCAATCACTTTCGCCGCCGCTTCGTCGATCAGGGAAGATGGGCGATGGGGGGATGTGGCTGGCGCCGTCTCCGCTGCCCTGGTCCCCAGTAGCGTGCTCAGGTGCTGACGATCGAGGAACGATCGCAAGCTCGGTGCCTGCACCCCCATCTGTTCTGCGCACCACTCGAGACTGCGATCACGGTGGTCCCAAAGAAACTCGATGGCGGCCGAGGGCACGAGACGGCCGCTTTGTTTGATCATTCCGTAAGGTGAAATGGAGATGTCTTTTTCCGACTCGCGCGCACGCTGGGCGAGTCCGAGGTTCATGATTTTGGCCGATACCGAGGCCTCGGTGCGAATTTCGGCATCTTCGGCGGAATGGATTTCGGCAATGCCGTTGAGCGTTCGGGCGATTTCCGCGTGGGTCATGCCTTCGTCGAAGAGGTCGATCAAGATCTCCGCCTCAACCCGTTTGAAACCTCGGTAACTTAAAATCCGGTTCCAGCTGACTCCGCGGTTTTCGACTCCCTGGTGGTGACGACCGAACGCCGCCGCTTGCGTGGCGCGTTCGAGTAAGTCTGGATGCTCCTCGTAGAGTTTTGCGAGGGAGATGCCCACTAACGAAAGGTCGCGGTACACCTCGCCTTCGGAAATTCCCAGATGCGCTGCCATTTCGGGCACGCTCAGTAGTCCGGCGTTTTCGAAGTAGTAGGGGTAGCGCTCTGCCGCGGGATGGGCTGAAGCCAAAAAGATCTGACGTACTTTGCTTTGGATGTGTTGCAGGAGAGCGATGCGATCGGAGACGAGTCCCGGGAAATCAAAAAAGTTGAGCCCGTAAAACGCCTGCAGGTCGTCTACGGTTTGGCGCTCAAAACCCCAGCGCTCCGCGAAGTCGTCCCAGCGACGTGCTCCGGGTGGCACCTCGGTGTACATGTGGATCAGTTCGTCTTCGAGTTTTTTAATGACGGGGGGATAAGGATCCGCCGGAAAAGCGGCGCGCAGACTCGCGAGCGGTGTCTCCCAAGTGTGGTAGGGATTGACGAGGGCTTGGGCGACTTGTTCTAGATAATGGATGCAGACGGGGTCGGGAGCGGCTTGCGCGGGAATGCCAAACAGCGGGGCCAGCATCATTCCAAGTGGGCCCCAAAAGCGCATACGGCTTGTTAGCCTGAATTACGCATTGGGTCAAAATAAAAGACCTAGGCAATTCTTAAGTTAAGCTGCTGATATATTTAAAAATTCCAATAAAAACCCCGATCCCTCGCGAAGAGAGACCGGGGGTAGGACTTTTCTCATCGAGTTCACCGCCGCTGCGGCACTGAACTAGTTCTGACAAGCCGCTGCGACGGTTTCGTTGCGGTAGGAGTCGAAGTTGTCGTGCTGCACGAAACCCTTCTCGATGCTGTTCACAATCTTACCGTTGACGGTTTTGCAGCTCAGGGCCATGTATTTGTCCATCTTGCCGGTGAAGAGGTTGTCCACGATGCGGATGTTTTCTCCGAAGAGGGCGCGCTCGGGTTCGATCCAGAAGCCGCGGTACACGCGGGCCACTTGGTTGCCTTCGAACTTCGCGCCCGAGGTCATCGCCATCCAGGTCGCGTTGACCGCGAGTCCCGCGTGGTTTTTAGCGCCGCTGTAGAGCGCCGACTGCAGGTAGTTCTGACGGATCAGCGAATCGTGGAACTTGTAGTTGCCGATCGCGAAGGTGCTGCCCAGCTCATCGACATCGTCCGATTTGGTGGCGTCGAATCCATCGCGCATCATCTTCTCGGTGACCACGATCACGTCGTTAGGCGTGTCCACATAAGGTACGGGGTAGGACTGCACGAGGTCGGCATGTGCCGTCTCGCCGCGCTTGAGACCCACGTCCACGATGTACGACTGAGACACTTCTTGGCGGTAGCCGGGGAGCGTAGGGCCCACGCGGATGCCGTCCGAAGTGCCGCCGAAAGCGGCGATGCGACGCACGAGACCCGACGAGTTGGGTTTGAAGTTCACCAACACGCCAGCGGTGGTCGAGTTCAGGGTGCCGTCTTGCACCACAACGTTTTTGGTGGGGAACATGTACTGCTTAGAGCCCATGAGCTTGCCCGAGCGGTAGTGCTTCACAGTGGTGCGATCGCCGAGTTGCAGCGAGTCCGCTTTGAAGTTACACACAGTGACATCGTTAGCGGTCACGGTGAGTCCACCTTTGACCTCGATGCTGTGTACGACACGCGAACCGCGGGCACGGATGAAGGCTTCGTCGATCACAAGATCATCCGCGTAGGTCTTCTGCATGCTACCGCAAGCGCCGACGTCGCCTAGGGTCGGAATGCGACCGGCCGAAAGTTCACGGTTGGCGCAGGGGCAGCCGGCGACAGGTTCCGGACCAGGCTGGGTTTCGGGGTCGGGCTGAGTTTCGGGGAGCACCACACAGCTTTCAAATCCCGGGAGATTCGTTTCGCTTTTCACCACACCGTCGGTGCAGCTCATGAGCAGGTGCGAAGTGGGCGCAGGGCAGCTCAGGCCATAGGCCACGTTAGCCACAGGCCAGCGATTCACAAATTTTTGCTCGCCATGCTTCATGCCGTTCGAACAGTCTTTGGGAGCGGTGCTCGCGTCTGAAGCCAGGTTGAAAGAGAGTGCGACGGTGACTTTGGTGCCCGATACAGGCGTGGCAGTGGCCGAAAGCTTGTGTGTGCCTACAGCGATGGCGCGGCCTGTGACGTCCCCCTCGGAGTCGCCGAAAATATAGTACGGAGCCACGGATTCGCTTTTAGAAGCGGTGTCGAGCACGATTTGCATCGTTTTTAGTTTGGTAGCCGTGTTGGACATGCGCGCCTCAATGCTGAGGTTTTTGGCCTTGATGAGGGCGTCGCTGATCGTGACGGTGGCACCGGGCTGAATGTTTGTGACGATGACCTTGTTGAGATTGGCGTCGACGAGGTGAAACTGAATCTCACCTGCCGCGTGGGCTTGGGCGCAGATCGCCACTGAGGCCACAAGAGAACATAGGGGTTTGAATGATTTCATGGGGTATACGCTCCTTACGATTTTTTGTCGTTACCGCGTACACACCACTCGACTCATTCATTGTAGGGAGGGGCTTTTCTAAAACACAGTTAATCTTTGGCGAATCCTTGTAACTTGTTCTCTAAGAAAAAGATTTCTTCGACCTTGGTTTCGGCTATCGAACTTGGAATCGTTAACTTAGCGGCACGAGTGCGTGACTCTTATTCGCTATTCTAGGAGCGCCAAATCTGAGAAACCTGAATGAGAGAAGGAGGAACGATGATGGAAAACAAAATGCTAAAAATGGTCTTCGCCGGAGTGATGGCTCTCGCCACCGCGGCCGCCCACGCCGAATCTACGAATAGCGACGGATTCTGTGTGCGCTTTGGAGACAAGCTTGTGGAGGCCAACGCGATCGTTCAGATCCGGGGCAGCGAGATTGTCAATCGGCCGTATCTCTTGCTCCACGAGCGCGATCACAATTTTTTTGATTTTAACAACGGGAGTCCGGCACTCCATTCCAACGACTGGGGCGGAGACTTTGTGCTCGTCAAACCTGCGGGAGACTTTATCGAGGGCAAGAACGTAGCGCTCTTTACGGATAGCACCCACTTTGGTTTGGACGAAACGCTGGTTGTCGAATGCCGCGCTCTGGGCGACTAGAGAGCTATGGTGAGCCCACTCAGGTTGCTGAGTGGGCTTTTCGATTTTTACGGATCGATGCAAAATCCCGCTAGAGGATCACCGGCTTGGGCTTCTTGTTGGTCATGTAGCGCTTGCCCGGATAGTTTTTATATTCGTCGAGGCGGAATCCGCGATTCGGGAAATAATAAACCTCCACAAGGTCACGGCGGATGCTCTGGAGCACGTTGACGGTTTCGCCAGCGCGGAAAACAGTGACGCCCGTGATGACGTTGTGGTACCCGCGGTAGGTGTCCTGCGTGTTGGTGTCCACCGCGCGCCAAAATTCACCTCGCGCGAGGCGCGCTTCGATGTTAAGGCAAAACTTTTGAGCTTTCACCGCATTGGCAAAAGGCTTGGGCGATTCGATCACAAAGGTTTTTTCGGCGTCTTCTGTGGCTTCAGCATAAGCCTCCTGACCCTCTTCACCAGCGGGCACGAAACGCGCCGTCACCAGATAACCCTCGATCGCAAATTTCTTTTTTCCGATTTCCACCGGTGTGCAGGCGTATTCCTTGACGTAGGTGAAGTCCGAGTGAAAGTATTCGATAAAGGCGGGCACGGCCAGAGCGGCAACGCGAGGGTGAGGGCCGCCTTCGGTGACGTCGCTCTTGTCGACGAAGTAGGCGTGCGCACTTTGAGCGGCGCCGATCCATAGAAATCCTGCGACCAGGCCGATGTCTTTGATAAGTTTCATAAATCCTCCAAATTCTCTAAATGAGGTTTATGCTTTTAAGGACCTCGCTCGGGCTTCGCAACGCTCGCAAAGACTTATTAAGAGATTGGATGCGTTTGAAGACGGTGAGCTTTAAGATAGCCGTTGACACCGTGCGTCCGGTCGTTAGAAAGGCTCCCCTCATAGGGAGTTTTCATGAAGTTGCCTCGTCTGCTGGTTCTTTTGTTTTTTACAATGCTCTTTGGCCCTCACGCCCGCGCCTCCGCTCTGCTTGATCTCTTCAGCGTGGATTTTCACTCCAAGAACGTTTACGACGGCAAAGATCTCGATGTGGATTACTCGCAGATGCGTTTTTCTTATGGCTCGCGAGACATCACTTTTCGCCAGTACCTCGATGAATACGTCAAAAACGGAAAGTCCGACATCGATGGCATGTGGGAATTCACGCTAGGCATCTCGCTTGTTCCCTTTGTTGCCAAAGACACCGCCGAAAAAAAACTCGGCGCGAGTGTCGACGAAAAGATCGCCTACCTGCATGAGCAGGCCAATCTTCAAATTCCCACGCTCGCTTCGCAGGCGCTGCGAAAATTCTTTAACGCCAATCCTCAGCTTGAGACGGCCTACCTCGCGAACGATCCCACCGCCATTGCCACCGTGCAAGCGGTGGAGCACCAGATTCGCGACACCATCGGTGCCACCATCAGCCAAAAGTTTCAGGAAGCCTCGGCCTCTGCCAAATCTAAAATTGAAGACCGACTAAAGGATCTTGAAATGGAAACCGCCGTTCAAGAGGTTGCGGTTCGGCACGCACACCAAGGCAAGCACTACCTTTCGTACTTTCAAATTGGCAAGTTCCGCGTGAACGGCGCTGGCCCCGTGAACGATCAAGACGAAACCGCCATTGAAAACCTTCGCCCCCTCAACGACGAGGTGGTGCGCATGCTCGGTACGGCCCACACAACGGGGCTCAACGTGGGCATCATCGCGAACTACGATCTCAACCAGGGGCGCAAGATCGCCGTACGCGCAGATTTGTACTTTTTTCATGACCGCAGCCCCTTCATCACCGCCAACGATTACGTGGGCCGCATTGTCGGCATGTCGGACGCGGAATATGCCCAGCACAAAGCTATCGGCGACATCAACTCGGCGATGCTCAGGCTACTTGTGCAGAACGACCGCTGGTACGCTTACCTCACCGCCGCTTCCAGCTCGCGCAGCCACGAGTGGTATGGCGCGGGGCTTTCGTATTCGTTTACCAAAAAGCTTAGCTTCGTGCTGAACACCTATTACGGCAATCGTGAAGAAGCGAAGAAGGCGCTTTCGGCCTACCTCAGCTACAAGGTCAACGACCGTGTGGACATTTACATGGGCGTTGTGGTCACGCGCGACGCGTACACGCCGATTGTGAGCACCTATGGCACCTATAACAAAATCGAAGGGGTGGTGGGCACGAGTGTCGATCTACGCCACAACCTGGCATTCTTCTTTTCGCAGCCGCGCATTTCGGTGGAAGGTTATATGGCCAAGCGGGAATACAACTCCCCTATCGACCGCGCCACCGAGCAAGAAGACGACAAAGGCATACGCCTTAGCTTTTCGGCTAGGATCGGAGTGAACTCTTCGCTCTCGGATTTCCAGGAGGCCAAGGCTTCACTTGAGGAACAACTCGCTCGCGCCAGAGCCAAGCACAAGCCTACGGACAAACTCGAAGCCAAGCTTGCGCATGTGCATCGGAAGATCAAAGAGATCCTTGATTTGCGCGCCAAGCACAAAGTGCTGAAATCACAGGGGAATCCTTAAAGAGCTACGATCAACTCGCAATTCCCTTTACGCGAGGGCCCTTTGGGTTGAACTTGCGAAGTGGGGGGATTAGATCCGGCGAAATGTTCCTTAGGAAGGTGCACTAAATTCGTTATGCCGGTTGAGACACAAGGGCTTATTTACCATTCTTTTCCCAGAATGAATTTGCTGCAGAGCTGTCTGCGCTCTGAACTACAAAAAGAGCTAGACCTGATCAAAAAAAAGAACCCCCGCTATTCGCTCCGCGCGATGTCTAGATCCCTAAAGCTCTCCTCGGGAATGCTCAGTGACTTCCTCAAAGGCAAGCGCTCATTTTCGCTATCTCGAATCGAAATCATCTTGAGTCATACCGACCTCAAGCTATCTAAAACCCGTAGTCTGGTGCGCAAGTTGCGCACTACAGAACTCGCTACCCACGAGGAGATCGTCGATCACTATCCCGCGCGCGACCGCACCAAGATTGACGAAGACCAATACGCGATGATCGCTGAGTGGCACAACTACGGAATTTTATCCCTAGCAAAGACCGCAGATTTTGTGCCCGAAGTGGAGTGGATCGCGAACCGCCTCGGCATTGCCCCGATCTTGGTAGAAGAGAGCCTTGAGCGGCTGATCCGATTGAGACTTTTGGATGGCGACGAAGTGGCGGGTTTCAAAACCACCGGCAAATCGTTCACCACTAGCGATGGCATCTCTTCGGAAATCCTCAAAAAATCGCAACAAGAGAATTTAGAACTCGCCGGCAAGTCATTGTTTCGAGATGACGTCTCGATCCGGGATTTTTGTTCGATGACGATGGCGGTAGACCCGTCGAAGGTGGACGAGGTCAAGCGCCGGGTCAGGAGCTTTATGGAGTCTATTTCGGATTTGCTCGAAAACGGAGAACGTACCGAAGTGTATCAGGCGCAGTTTCAGCTCTTTCCCCTGACGCGTCGTCGGCAAGGTAGGAATTCATGACTCTCAAATCGGTTTGTTTGCTATTGTTTTTAGTCTCGGCTTGCGGGCTACAACGCCCGGAACCTTCCGGTGATTTTAAAGGCAACGGCGGTTACGTTTACGAAACCAGCACGGGCCCACGTCTCCTCGATTTTTACGAAGCCGGCATCACCGTCTCCGACGAGATCGTGGCCGGCGGGTGTGAGTTGCTCCAAGGAAAATCCGAAGCCCTCTCGGCGCTCGATTTCGATCTTCCCTTTTTGTCCAAGGCCGAACGTTGTTGGGTGGCGATCATTCTGTACGAGATTTCCCGCAAAGACGCGCTGCTGAGCTGGACCCTGCGCCAAACCCTGGAGATGTACCACTGGCAGGTGGGTGAGGTCGAAGGGGCGGGACTGGTCGATATCAATGATGTTGATTCTAAGTGGAACCTTGATCGCACCAAACTTCGTCTGGTAGCCAATCGCGATGGCAAGGCGATCGTGGTGGCCCAATCCTTATTAGACAAGCTACCCAGCTTTGATCGGGTGGGCCTCGTGTTTCACGAAATTGTTTACGCGCTCCTCGAGCCGGAGTATCGCGCGGGGCCCCAAGGGCCCTACCAAAAACAAGATTCCGCCACGGCCCGCGAGCTGGTGCGCATGTTCTTTGACACGAGCGAGGGCGCCGATAAACGCTGCTGCAGTGATTTTTGGAAACGCGTGAAGGTCGCTCCCACGGGATCTGCTTCGCCCGATCCCCGCTTAGCCGCGCAATACTTTGCGTCTCCCTCCGTGGGTTTGGGTGACCAGCAGGTGAAGGCGCTGAGAACGACCTACGGCTTTCGTCTTTCGCTAGACGAAGGTGACGACGGCATTGTGCCCGGATCTTGTGTTGGTTATGCCCGGCAAAATTGGTGTCCGCTGACCAGTTTGAAACAATCAAGCGCGTTGGCTCGCACGTCGGGATTGCGGTGGGGGGTGATGGCTCACCTCGGTCGCATGAAACTCGAGTGGAGCTACTTTGAGTCGCTAGACACGAAGGGCAACAAGGTTCAAGCCACGCGGCCGGAGCTTCGTTTGGCCATCGATGCCCTCGGCGACCTCGACGGTGCGAGTGCTAGCGTCTTGCCCACCAAGTTCTTTAAGGACGACGGTCACGATTTGCACGACCTGGTTTTTGATAGCTTTGCGGCGCAGGTCAAGATGATGCTGTCGCAATCCGCCTGGATGCCGCTCGCGATTTAGACCTGAGATTAGGGGTTGAAGACGCAGCGGAAGCCTGTGCCCGCATAGATGGACGAGGTGGTAGGTCGAGTATTCAATGAAAAGATTCCGGGTTCTAATCCTGCTGCTAAGCCCGTGATGTAAATGCCGCGATAAATGTAGGCGGATTCCGTCGTCGAAGAGTTGATGTCGGTGCCGTAATTTTTGCCGGATGTGTAGGAGCCAGCAGTGGGATATTTCTCACCGGGGGTGATCGTTCCGAAGGCTATGTCAGGCGTAGCGTCGCGCCAGCGCACCCACTCGGACGCGTTGCCGCTAAAGTCCCAGATGATGTCACCCGTCGAAAGGATCATGGAGCGACGTTGGGCAAAAGTGCACGAAGTTTGCTGGTCGCACGGGTCGGTCAGATTCGAAACACTCTTCTGAATCGTGGTGGATCCGGTTGCGACGGTGATGCCCAGCGGAAGGGTGCCTGTCCCCACGACTCCGCTGCTCCAGTTGGCCGCGACGTTCTCTAGGTTGCGGGCGATGGTGTTCCACTGAAGGTTATTGATGAGTCGGTATTGCGAACCGAGTGCGGTACAAGCATTGTGTGAGGTGAGATTGCCCTGGCCCATCCACGGGATTCCCGCCGCTTGGCTGGTGGCTACGCCGCCGACGTTTTTCATTTCGAAGGCCGCCACGCAGAATTCTTTGACGCCCATAGCGGCGTTGGCGGGCACGTACACGTAGCCCGTGGGGCAAGTGACGGCGCTAACGCCGTGGAGCACGGGATAACCGCCGGCTCTGTAGCCGAGGGTCGAGCTTGCGCCCGACATCACCCAATAGTCGTTCGTGCCGTTGGTGGTTTCGCCCCAGAAGTCCCAGCCCGCGCTGGTGTAAGTGGACTGCGTTTTGAGCGCGGCTTGCGTGATCATGTCGGTGACGCCGGTGTAAGTATAGGTCGGCGCGGGCACGTTGACCGTCGCCACGTCGCGGGCCCAGAAATTGTCGTTGGAGGTGGTGGGTGCGGTAACACCCGACTTAGTCCCCGTCCATCCGCCTTTGCTAGAGCCCATCGATACGGCCACGGCAGAGTAGTTCTTCACCATTTCGAAAAGACCAACGCCTGGGGTTCGAGCGTCGTTGCCGAAGAGGCCTCCGATATTTGTGGAACCCGTAGCCGTTCCGATAGCGAAGTTGTTGTGAAACTTAACGTCATTTGGTGCGCCGCCAAAAGCTCCCGAGAGTCCCCCCGCCGACGATCCACTGAGGCTGCCGATGAAGGAGTTCTGCAGAAGGCTTACTGTAAAGGTTCCTGTGTTTTGTATGATTCCCCCGGCATTGCTAGTCGCCGTGATGGAAGTGTCGACGACTGAGTTGTTGCTGAAAGTGGTGTTGGCCGAAAGTCCCGCGCAGATGCCTCCGGCCGAACCGCCGGTGGCTTGCACGGTGGAGCTCACGACCGAGCTCCATGAAATGTTGCTAGCATTGGCGCCGGTGATTCCTCCCACGGGACCCACGCCCCGAACGGTGGAATTGATCACTTTGCAGTTTGTGACCTGACCGCCCGAACCAATTACGCCGCCCACGTTGGCGGCGTTGCTAGTGATCGTTGACTGCGAAATCTTGCATCCATTGATTGTTTGGTTCGCGCTAGTTCCGCTGCCGAAAATGCCTCCGGCGCCATTGCCGGTAGATGAAATCGTAGTATTGATCACCTTGATGTTGGTGTATGTGTTTGCCGAGGTGCCTCCCACGTAGCCGTAGATGCCGCCGATATCGCCGGCTGCGCTGAGTGAGCTATTCTTAAGCGTAATGTTGTCAATGGTGGGGCGGGAGGAGGCGGTGGAATTTCCGATCAGGGCACCCATGCGGCCTATGGTACTGGTGAGGTTGAAGTTCGACAGCACCAAATTTTTAAAGGTGGGAGTGTTTGCACCTATATTTCCAAATAAAGCAATGTTCCCAGTGACAGTGTCGTTGTAGGTCCAATTGCTGATGGTGTAGCCCTTGCCGTCGAAGACAAATGACGAAGTGGCTAAGTTTATCGGCTCAAAAGAATATCCGCTGAGATCGATATCGCCGGCGAGGTCAAATCGTTTGCTGAGATTGTTGCGCACATCATCGAGCTGCTCACGCGTACAAATCTTATAGGGAATTGTTGTGCCATCGCCCCCCGAGAACGGCGTTTCGTCGCCGTGCAGGTCGCAATAAGTGTTGTATTTGAACGCGCTGGTCAGCGTGGCGCTCTGCTGGTCCCAGGCGAGAACGGTGACGTTTTTGGTTCCCGGTATGTAGGCTGCCGGGGTGACGCAGGTGATTTCGGTGCTCGAAACCCAAGTGGTGGTGGTACACGCCAGGCCCGCAACGTAAGCAACTGGATTGCCCCCGCCAGTTGATGAGTTCGCAAAATTGGTGCCGATAATTCTCAGCGTGTCGCCGCCGTTGCCGGCCGTGTCGGCATCCGAAAAGCACGACTCACCAGTGCCGGCTCCGTAGCTTGGTGAGCAGGTGTTGGTGCGGGTTACGGAGCTGATGGTTGGGGTATCTAAGAGATCGGTGAAGGTGAGCACGGTCGGATTGTTGCCTTCGTCTTTGATTTCCACTCGGTACCACCGCGTCGGGTTGCCCGACGTGGTGGCCGGAAGACTCGGCATGCGCACGCGATTCAACGTGGAGGCGTCCAAAAAGTTATGCCCGTTGAACGTGCCCGTGCCAATGGCACTGTAAACGTTGTTCACCACTACCGTGCCCTCGGTGCCCGTAGTCGGAAAGAATCCGTTGGTGTTGTAGTTCATGGTCAAACGTAAGTTAGGGCCAGTGGTGATATTGTCCGACACCGTAAAATGAAAATACTGATCATTAAGGCCATCTAGTTTCCTTGCAATCCGGACGGCCACCGAAGGCGCCGTCACGTCCGCAACATCAATGCTGGCGGTGCTGCCGGACTGACAGCGCACGTTGAGCGAGGAGTCGCGCACGCACACTTGATAGTTGTGTGTTTTGCCGTCTTGAATCGCCGAATCGACGTACACGAGTTTGCCCGATTCCGTGGCCAAGCCGCTGGCGGCTCCGCTAAAAATCGGAGTCAGGTTGTCGCAGCCGCCCGTGGAAACGTTGGGCGTCAGCGGACAAACAAAGGCCGCCGACGCCGGAGCCACGTGAACCTTGCGGTAGACAAAGTACGTCAGATCACCGTTGTCGGGCGCCGCCGTATTCTGAGTGTCCTCGGCGGGGGTAAATTTTAGTTTGACGGTGCTGCCAGCCATGGTGGCGGCTGGCGAAGCGTTGAAAGTAGGGGCCTCTAAATCTTTGACTCGCCCCAGGGATACCGCAGCGCTGCCGCCGGTGAATGCCAACGGAGTGAGGTTGCCGACGGCGTCAAAGGCCCGCACGTGCCAGGTGTAAGTCCGGTAAGGCGTGAGCGCCGTACCGTTCGAGTCTTCACTCAGCGTGCACGAGGTCAACGGGTTAGCTACGCAGTTTCCGCTGCCGCCACAAGTACAGTTATTGATGAACACCAGGCTGCCGTTTTCCACGGAGTAAATTTTGAATCCGCGATAATCTGACCAGTTCGAGGGGGCGATCCAGCTGATGTTGATCTGACCGTGAGCGGCGCCGGGCACGGCGTTCGTAATACCGGCAAATCCCGGGGGCGGAGCGGTGTCGGGTACGGTGCGGGTCAGGGTGGCGGCGGTGGCCGAACAATTGTCCGCAGCGTTGAAGGTGGGGGAGGCGTTGTCGCAAGCGTCGACCTTTAGCGTGAGCACGTCGTTTTCTTGGAGTCCGCCTTCGGCGAGGGTGAAGCTCAGAGTCTCTGCGGTGCCCGCTCCCACGCTCGAGGTTTTGGTCAGCACGACATCGCTCAGTGGTGAGCCGCCGCGCGTGCGCTGAATTTTTACCTTATAGTCGCGCACGTCGCTCGCGGTGCTCGTCACGATGCCCACGTCGTAGGAGATCATTCCGGCATTGTACGCCAGCGTTTGTAGGCCAAAGAAGGCGGGTGCGGTGAGGTCGCCCGTGGAGACCACGGTAGAGGTGGGCGTTTCGTCGGAGGGGTTGTTGGAGGAGTCGAAGGCCTGAATGCAAACGCGGTAGTTGGTGCGCGGCGTGAGCGTGGTCAAAGGATAAGTTACCGTGGCGCCGGAGTTGTAGGCCGAGGCGTCGACGGTGGCGATGAGTGTGCCGTCGGCACAAGGCGTAGATGAAGGTAGCGCCGGATGCGTGGCTTCGCTGCGGTAGAATTTGTAAACGGAAGTGCCGCTCAGGGGCGATTGCACTTCGTTTTGCGAGGCCGTCCAAGTGGCCACGAGGCCTACGTCAAAGGCAGATCCGGGGCGCGACAACGCGAGCGTCGTGGGGAGCGAGGGCTTGGTGAGGTCGCCCGTGATCACCGAACGCACGGCAGTGTTGAGACTAATGGAGCCCGTGGGATCTTCGTCGCGCACGGCGTAGCAATATTTTTTGTTCTGATCGAGCGTGCCGAGGGCGGTCATCTCAATAGGCGGATTGTTGGGGTCGGTAAAGGCGACGGCGTTGACTTCGGTGTAGAGGCCGATGTCCGCGGGGCACGCAGTGCTAGTGTTGGCGACTTCGTAGCGATAAATGTGGCGAGCCGTCACCCCACCGTAAGCGGGAATCCACGGCGCGGTGACTTTGGCGACGCCCGAAACGAGTTGCACTTGCGTGATGCCGGGGCTGGTGGGCGCGCCCTTGTCGGCGAGGGTCACGTTGCGCGTGACGGTGTTGGTGTCGCAGAGCTCGCCCGCGCAAGCGCGCACGGCGAAGTGGTATTTCAGCTCGTCGCCGATATCCGTGAGGATTTTGTTTCGAGCGGCGGGATCGGTGACCACGGCCACGGGGTCTTCGTCAAAGATGCCGGTGTTGGAGTTGCCGACCATGCGGTAGATGCGAAATTCGCTGGCGGCCACTCCCGAAGTGGGGCCCCACTTGATGCGCACCGAAGATGAAGAAACGTTTTCGATAACCGTGATGCCATTAAACGATGGCGCGTTGGCGATTTCGGTGGTCACGAGGACTTCGTTTTCGCCGGGCACCAGGACCAGACCCTTTAGCGCTTTGCAAGTGTAGCGATAGGTGTAGCCCTCTTGGAGTTCAGGATCGATAAACTCGGTGAGTTGTGAGGATTCAGAGACCTGCACGAGCACGCCGTCGCGATAAACTTGAACTACGCTGGCGAAAGTGGGGAACTCAAAGGTGATCCTCGCCGAGCTGGTACTGAGTGCCACGCCGCTGAGGCAGCCTTGGTACTCTTCGACGCTATCGCCGGGGCCGCCTTCGCCGCTGAGGTTGCCAAAAACAGAGCCCTTGTTAAAGCAGGCGGATACCAAGAGCAGACACGCCAAGGCGATAAGATTTCCGAGGCTCGGAATGACGTTAGGTTTGTTCATAGGTATTCAGCTATTCTTATCTCACGCTATTTTCGGAGAATGCGGAGTCGAAGCTTAGGTAAAGCTAAGGTTCAGATTTGGCATTCGCATAAGATTCGTTTGCAAAAACCATGGCTTTGATCATTTTTTGACGAATGAAGAAAGCGCTCCATTCTTGCGAGCGGTGTCGATTGACTTATGTATAGGGAGTGCGTCCCACCGATCGCTCCCAATTGTGGAACGCTTTTCGTGAGGTCGCTGTGAAAACCATCAAGACATCTTAAGGCAGTTCCGAAAATCATCTCATGAGAATGTTTGCACATTTGGGAATTTCGCTGCTCGGAGTATCCCTGTCGTTGCTGCTTGGTGCGTGCGCCTCTCAAGAACTGCAGATCCAGAGCAATCCCGAAGGTGCCGAAGTGAGCACGCTCTCTGGAGAAAGCTTGGGCAAGACGCCACTCGTTTTAAAATCCGAAGTTCTAGAAAAGCATTCCTCCGGAGACGTGTTAGATCTCAAATTCATCAGCTCCGGACGTATTCCGCGTGTCATCAGCATGGATGTCAAATCCATACGCTCGATGAGCGTGGTTTTGCCCGAAACCAGCGCGGAATCTTTCAAGTCCGAATTCGCCATTGATTTCTCCGCTCAGCTCAATACCATGCTCCGCCGGGCTTTTTTGATACAAAAGAAAATTGGCGAAGGCAAAAAGGCCGAAGCCGAAGCGGAAATTCAAAAATTCAATACCGATTATCCCTTTGCGGCTTTTGGACACGTGATTTCGGCCCAGCTGTCGCTCATGGGGGGCAAAGAGGCCGAAGCGCGCACGCACTTGCAGCGCGCCAAAATCCTTGATCCCGCGGATACCAGCATTGAGCAAAGCCTGAGGATGTTGCAGGGCGGGCCTCGATGAGAAAACAAAACACGTTCTTTGGCTTGCTGGCGGCGATTGTGGTGTTCAGCGCCCCGTCGCGCGCTCAAAACCAAATCAAGAAGAACGTCTTCGAGATGAGCGAACAACTAGAATCGCGCATCGAATCGCGCGTCAAAAATCTTTTGGGCGCCGAAGCTAGAGTGGTGGTGGGAGTTTTTATCAAAGAAAAACGCGCCCCTGCTTCGACAGATTTTTCGAGCTCCAACCCCTGGCAAGTGGTCGGTCCCTACAGCGTGCCCACTTCGCTCGCCTTTGAGGGCAGCGGTGAATCGGCGCGCGTGGACTTCGAGCGCATGGAAATCAAAGTGCAAATCGAGAAGGCCTACGCCGCCAAATTCCAAAAAGAAGTGGAATCCGTGGTGAACGATACGGTACGTGGCCTGCGCGCCAGCGTGCAAGTGTTGGCCAACTTGGAACCTTTGCCTCCGGTGACGCGGAATCCCGCCAGCGAAAGTCTTTTAGAGAATTACCGTCACCTGCTGCCCGTGGTGGCGGCGGTGATCGTTTTGATGGGTTTTTTGGTGGTGGGCCTCATGCTCCGCTCGGCCGCCACCCAAGTGACCGAAGGTTTCAAGCAGCTCAAGGCGGCCACCAGCGTATCGCTGCCGCAGGCGCCCAGCATCAAAGTGATCGACGGAGAAAGTGCGGATTCGGCTACTAACTCTAAAAAGAGCCTGCCGCCACCGCCCGCGGGTCGCTCCGCCGACGCGCGCAAAAATATCCAGATCATCGAAGGCGCCCTCGGCGAGAGCCCTTTGGTATTTATGCGCTCGCTGAGCCAGGAGCCTCAGGATCTCTTGGGATTGAAGTTTCTCATCACCAAAATCTCGACGGAATCAAAGGCCAAACTGCGCGACCTCTTGGGCGCCGAAATGATCACCAAAATTCAAGATTACCAAGCCGGCGAAGATGTGGTGAGTTTCGATGCGATGGGGTGGCTGCAACAGCTCGCCGAAAAGCTCGAAATGCGCAAACTTGCGGGTGGCACGGTCATCGAAGAAGCGCTCAGTGGCGACGACGCTCTCTCACTCTCGGGCGCGGGTGCCGACGAAATGATCCGCATCGCCGAAGAGCTCAACTCTCCAGCGGCGTGGCGTCTGGCGGTAGATTTCTTGCCCCTCGAAGCCGTCCAGGAAAAGATGAAATCGCTGAGTGAAGACACTTGGCTGCAGGTTTTAAAGTCCAGCGAGCAAAACAATCCGGAAGACATCAAGGGTGCCCTTCAGGAAATTCAGTCTAAGCTCGGCACCCCGGCTGCGAAGGGCGCGGGCGGGCTCGATAAAAAAACCGCCGTTCAGCGCAAAAACTTCTTTTCGCAAAAACTGCTTCCGGTGCTCGTCGATGCGGTGCTCTCGCGACCTTTCGGGGAAGACGATGAGTTTTTGAACCGCCTGGTCGAACAAGCGCCGGATTTCGGTGCGGAGATGCGCGAGCGCATTTGGACGCCCAGTCGTCTCGTCGACATCGAAGACGCCGACCTCAAAGAACTTTTCTTGAAACTCGACAACGAGCAAAAATCCATTCTGATCCACGTGCTGCCCGCGCAGCACAAAGATCGTCTGGTGAGCTTTCTGCCCGAGGGCAACGGCAAGCGCATCGTCACGGATACTGTGTCCCGTCTGGCTTCGGCCGCTGATGCCGAAACTCACCGCGAAAAGCATCAATCCCTGGCCCGTGAATTTTTGGATTTCCTGCGCGCCCGCGCGCAGGACGGAAAACTCAAAATGCGCAAGCCGGTCCTTGATAACGTGACCCCCCTTCAGGCCAAAGTCGATGCCCAGACGCCGACGAGCGAAGAAGAGATTGATCGAGAGGCCTCCTAGCATGAGCGCCGTTTCCTCATCCTTCTTTAAGAGTGCGACGCTGCTGGCGATGCTTTGGTCGGCAGGCGCCGCCCGGGCCGAAGGCTTTAGCCTGGCGCCTAAGATTTTTGCCAAGTACAGCAGCGGAATCATCAGCAACGTCGGTACCGTCACGGGTTCCGGTTTTAGCTTCGGCGGCGTCTACATCGGCGGTTTGTTTTTTATCATGGATCAGGTCGCCCTCGGGGGCGGTTACAAAGTGGAGTCGGATTTTAGCTCCATTCCCCTCAAGGGCGTCGATATCATCGGCCGCTACTATTATATGGGGCCGGGCACGATTTTGAGGTCGCAAAGGTCGAATGGCGACAGCCTGCTGAGGCATTTTCAGTGGGCGCCATACGTGGGGGCGTCGTTTTCGAATCGCAGTTTTAACGTGGAAAACGATTCCGAAACGGCGGCCGAAACCGGTGAGACTACCGTGAGTGGAAACATTTCTACATTCAACTTGTCGCTAGGTGTGGATTATCGCGTGAGCACCCGTTGGGAGTTCACCGCCGAAGGCGAGTACACCTTGATTCCGTTCGGGGGTTCCGACCCTCGCGTGAAGATCAAGTGGATGATGGTAAACCTAGGATTAAACTTTTTGTTTTAAGGGCGAATGCTAAGGGAGGAGAACGTTATGAACATGTCGGCACCATTGGGGTTGCTAGTGGGTCTCGGGGTGGTTGGCTTTGCCACCACACAGGGGCTCGAATCTTCGGCGGTCTTCTTGGACGCGCACGCGGCGATCATCGTGATCGGGGGAACCTTGGCCGCGGCCATGATTTGTATTCCCATCGGAAATCTCCTGCGCCTGGCGAAAGTCTTTGTGCGTACGATGCTGGGTAAGCAGCAGCAAGAAACGCTCAACACTATCAACGAAATCGTGGAAGTGGCCAAGTCGCACTACAATGGTCAGGCCATCGCCGATATCGTAACGGGGGTTAAAAACCATTTCCTTAAAGAATCTCTAGAGCTCGTGGCCAGCGGGGGTCTCAAGGATGCCCAACTTCACGAGGTTCTAGAAATGCGCGTGGAACAGCAAAACGAGATGTACCGAAAAGAAGGCGCCACCTATAAGATCATCGGCAAGTTTCCGCCCGCCTTTGGTCTCGTGGGCGCCACGCTCGGTATGATCGCGCTCCTGCAGGGCCTAGGGTCTCCCGACGCCTTCCAAAAACTCGGTCCTTCCATGTCCGTGGCCCTCGTGGCCACCTTTTACGGCCTCATCTTGGCCAACGTCTTTATCATTCCCATGGGCGAGAACCTCACCCATGCGGCCGAAGAAGACCTCACCATGCGCCGAATCGTGTCGCACGGTGTGATGCTGATCAAAGAAAAAGAGCACCCCCTGGTGGTCGCCGAATACCTGCGCAGTTATCTGGCCCCGAAACAAAGAAATCGCATGAAAGAAGCCGCTTAATCGGCTCGTTTGAGTGGGAGGCATTATGTTAGCGGCGCGAAAAGATACCAAGGCAGAAGAGGCCAACCCGAAAGCGGCGTCGTTCCGACGCCGACCTAAAAAAACGGTGGTGGTGGTGCACGACGACGGCGAGAGCAACTGGCTGGTCTCCTATGCCGACATGATGACCCTTCTCTTTGGCTTTTTCGTGATGCTCTCGGCGTTCTCCACTCCCGACACCAAGAAACTCGAAAAGCTCAAGCAAGCCACCGCTGAACAAATGGGCGGAACTTACCAAAAGCCCTTCGAGGAGCTTTCGAGCAGCATCAAAGACGTCTTAAAACAGATCAACCTCAGCAAAGAAGTCATCGTGAACGAAACCGAAGAGGGCGTGACCATCACGTCTAAAGGAACTCTCTTTTTTGATTCGGGATCGGCGGAGATGCGCGATCAAGCGCTGCGCATGATGGAAGGTCTCAGCGGGGTTCTGGTCAAACAAGCGCAAGGCTTTCGTATCGTGGTGGAAGGCCACACCGACGATGTGCCCATGAAATCGCAAAACTACCCCAGCAACTGGGAACTCTCCTCGGCCCGGGCCAGCATGGTGGTGCGCCTCTTGGAGTCCAAAGGGTTTCGCCGGGAGTTTCTACGTCCCCTGGGGCTGGCCGACACCGAACCCGTTCTACCGAATCGTAGCACGGCGGGAGAGCCCATTGAGTCCAACCGGGCCGAGAACCGTCGCATCGTGATCCGGCTGCAAAAAAACATCTATTCGAAATCCGAACCGGAAAAGGCTCGGAGGGCTCAATGAACCTTCGCTTGAAGATCTTTCTTTGCTGTGCGGTGCTAGTTTTGTCCGTCGGTGGATTTACGGCCTATCTTTTTGCTGGTGCTTGGAAAGACTTGGCCAAAGTTTACGCGCTCGCGTCTACCGAACGAGCCCTGGTGTCGCCCGAAAACGCCGAGGGCGTCGAGTGGATTGTGGAGATGCCCGGAGCTCATCAAATCAAATCTCCCAAAGTCTTTCACACGAGGTTTTTTGAGAAGCTCTTGGGAGAGATCCAGAAAACCAACACCGCGCGCGGAAGCTTTGAACAGAGCGGCCCCGACGGAAAAAATTATTTCATTTCTTTTATGAAAACGCCCTCAGCCGTAACGGCCGAGGAGAAATTTCTCATTTCTGGCGTCGAAACCCAGGTGGTGATCGGTGCCTTCTCGGCGTGGGCTGCCCCGTTTTTGGGATTGGTGCTTGTGGCACTCATTTTGGCCGGACTTTTCGCGGCGCTGATCTCCACTTCGCTCAACCGTGTCTACTTACTGATGGAGCGTAGCCTCGAGAACATCGGAGCGGGTCGCCTCGAGAATCTCGCTCTGCCGCAGTCCCGAGATCCCGCCGTGAAAGGTATGATCTCGGCGCTGGAAAACATGGTGGGCCTGCTCAAAAGCAAGGACAAGAAAATTGCGCAGGTCTCGAACCTGGCCAATGAAGACGCCATGACGGGCATTCCCAACTATCGCGCCTTTGAAGATTTTATGAACGGTCTCATGTCGGGCCTCTTTGTGCCCGAGTCGGTACCCGTGCTGGGAATTTTGGACCTCGACCATTTCAAAAAAGTCAACGACACCTACGGCCACCAAGTGGGCGACTACGTGCTCAAAATTGTAGCGAGCATCATCGAAAAAAATATTCGTGTCGACAGCGCCAGTGACACCCGAAGTCCCGACTTTTTTGGTCGTTACGGCGGCGAAGAATTTGTGGTGGTCTTTACCAGCGTGAGACGAGACAGTGTGCATGTGGGGCCGCAGCGCATTCTCCACGAAATCAAAAACACCATCGTCAAAGTGCCTGCGGAAATCTCCGAAACCAAAACTCCGCTGGAGTTTCCCATCTCGGCTAGCATGGGAATTTCCATTTGGGAGAAGGAATCCTTTTCTAAAGAAGAATGGATCAAGGAGGCGGACACCGCTCTCTACGATGCCAAGCGTAGCGGACGCGGCCGCCTTATCGAACTCAAGCCCCAGCGCCGAGAATGGCTATGAAGCGAATCTCCTGGACATTAATCGCCGAATTCGCCGTTTACTTATCGGTGGCGGCCTGCGTTTTGGGGGCGGCGATGTACTTCGATTTCGCGTGGGGTCCCCGCGGCGATGCGGAGGTGAGTTGCAAAGTGGAAATGTGTTTCTACAGAAAATCGGGTTCGGCGGTTTTTATTCCGCTGTCTAAGGGACGTGTGTGGTCGCTCTCACTGGGCGATCAGGTGGCGACGTTGGGGCAAAGCGCCAAGATGGAAATTTTATTTTCGGACGGCGCCAAGGCCGATCTCAAACGCTACAGCCTTTGGGTTTTGAGCCAAGGATCTCACACGGCGACGCTCGCCGACCAGGGCGAGTCGGAGGGCCCTACCGGAGTGGGCTCGACCAGCGCTCCGGCGCAGAGTTTGATTTATTTTAGTCGTTTTGCGCTGCGACCGCTTTATCCCGAACCTAGGTCGCGCATTGCGGTGACTTCGTTTCCCCACAAGATGCGACTCAGCATGAAGCTCATTGAAGGCGGGGCGGCAGTGGGGGATGAGGATCGCAAGGGGTGGCGCCTTTACGCCAAAGCGCAAGCCGGCGTGAGTCCGGTACCCTTTGAACTTGCGCTCAGCGCGGCCGACACTTTAGAGGCCGAGCTCGCCGTGACCCGTGCGGGAACCTATGTCGTCTTGCCTCCCGGCGTGGACGCTTCGACCCCTGGAGAGCATTACGAGTTTGAGGTGATCCCGTCGCAAAACATCGACACGGCGGTACAAGATCTCATCAAAAATTACGATTCGGGCCAAGGCAGTCTAGAAATCAGAAACTGATCAAAAGTATTCGGACGGCAAGCTCCCACGGTAGAGCAGGGAGTAGTTTGCGCGGTTCTTCAGCACATTGCGCACGTGTTTTCCGGTGCCCTCGAAGGGGATGTCCTCGATGAATTCTTCGATGCTGTTTCGATGGCGACGTTTGAGCCAGCTCTCCACCGAAGGGATTCCGGCGTTGTAAGCCGCTGCCGCAAGGTAAGTTTTGCCATGAAAGTGATCCAAGGATTCGCGAAGGATCGCGGCACCCAGGTCAATGTTGTAAGCGGCCTCGAGGAGCTTTTCAGAGCGAAAATCACCAGTCTTGTTGGCGATGAGGGCGGCTTTTTCCGCCTGAATTTGCATGATCCCGTAGCCAAAGTCAAAAGTGACGACCTTCTCTTGAAATGCTGATTCCTGTCTTGCGAGACCGAGAAGGGTCTCTGTCTCTAGCTTATGTTCGAGGGCAGCGCGTTTGAACTCTTCTAAAAAAGGTTGGGGATAGTAGAGCGAAAGTAAGGGGCTGCCTGGAATCTGATCATCAGCCGGAGAGAGCTGCGTCAGCAGTGCGAAAGTTTCTACAAAGCGTTTCTGAGTGTTGAGATCTTGAGCCCTTTGGAATTCGGTGACAGGAATGGGGGCCGGGGCCTCGTCGCGATGTGGAGCTACAGAGACATTTTTGCGCAGGCGCATCACTGCGAGTTGTCCGTAATAAGAGTAGGGGGCCTTTTGTACAATCTCCGTCAGCAGGTTTTCTCCGGCCGTCTTGGATCGAATTTTGAGTAGGGCAAGGGCTTTCCAGTAGGAGGCGCGAAATTTGTAATCACGGCTGGCTTCAAAGAACTTGCGATGCGTATTGAAGAGAGCGACGGCTTTGACGGGGGTCTCGGTTAAGTAAAGGTAAAAGCCTTGATAAAAGCGTAGGCTCAAGAGCTGGGCTTCGGTGGGAGCTTCACTTTCGAGTTTCTTCAACATTTCGGCGGCCTGCGCAAAATGCTTTCGCCCGGCCGCAATTTCTCGTGCCAATCGCACACCCGCATCAAAGCGCGCAAGCTTCAGAGCGGGGGAGTCAAAGGTGCGAAACTCCGCAACGGCTTTGTTGATCGCCTCCGCGTTGCCCAGATCCCCGTCCGTTGCGTAAACGCGTGCAAGCTTGAGTTTCACATCCATCAGGGCTTCGGCCTCGGCGAGATCAAGAGGTTTGGCGGAGCTATAGACATTGACGTAAGATTTGAGCGAAGCGACGTAGGCCGAGCGATGCTCGGGCTGCATGATGAGCGCGCGGTGAGTTTCGATGATGGCCTTGAGAGCGCTCAGTTCGTAGCGACGGTCCTGGTTATACTTGGCGCCCATCAAATAGGCGTCGAGAGCCGTTAGGGCGGAATCGTGATCGCGGTTGAGGAAGGCAAAGTAGCCCCGAAACAAAAGTTGTTCTCGCGCACCGAAGCCTTCGGCAAAGCTTTCTTGGTACTCGCGTTTCGAGAGCGATTTGGCGCGCTCAATGGGGTCGGGAGTGGAGCTCAGAATGCGCTCGGCTTCGAGCGGTGCTGGGCTTTGCGAAGTGGTAGTGCAGGCAACCAAAGACCATCCGAGAACATACTTTAGGCAGTCCATGGGGAAAGTATAAAGCCATTCCCAACTTCGCACTAGGTTTGGCGTTCTGAATCATCGTTGCTGCAGTACCGGATATGCCAGCGGGGCTCCATGGCTAGAGTTACCCCAGCATTGAACCGAATTGTCCATTTTTAGAGTACAAAAGGCGCCAGTGTTAGAGAAAATTTTCTTATTCCCATAGTCATTTAAATTTCGGTTCCCTCCAGAGCTCGCTGCGCCCCAGCTATAGATGGAACCATCGCTACGCAAAGCCGCAAAGGCGATGTCGGTGTGGTTGGTGGACTTGATGTCGGTCACGGGTATGGAGCCATTCAGCTCACCGGCAGTCGCAGATAAAAATTTCGTGGTGTATTGAGCGGATCCCCAGGTGATGACGGATCCATCTTCTCGAATTGCCGCAAAAGCTCCGTCGCCAACGGCACAACTCGAAAAAACGCTCTTCACTTTCACCGTGCCATCTAGAGTGCCAGCGGGCAAAGTAGAGATATCGCCTCCATGGAAGGCACTTCCCCACGTCACTATGGAGCCATCACTTCGGAGGGCAGCAAAGGCTCCGAAGGTAGCATATATTTTCACCACGGGGATGGTGCCGTCGATACTACCGGCGGGCAGAGCGGAGGCGTCGCCGCCTTGAAAAGGAGATCCCCAGGCGACCACCGAGCCATTGCTGCGAAGGGCAGCAAAGGCTTGACCCGAGTTAACGATATCGGTGACATCAAGGGTGCCATCGAGACTTCCGGCGGGCAATGTTGAGGTGTCGCCGCCATCCCATGAGCCGCCCCAAGCCACTACCGAGCCATCATTTCTGAGGGCGGCAAAAGCGCCTCCGAAATCCGATCCGGTAGCAAAGAGTTTTGTCACGGGAGTGGTGCCGTCAAGGCTCCCCGCGGGCAAGGACGAAGCATCGCCACCTGCGAACGAAGCCCCCCAACTCACGACGGAACCGTCGCTTCTGAGAGCGGCGAAGGCGCTATTGGTTCCTATAATTTTTGTGACGCGAACGCTGCCGTCAAGGCTCCCCGCGGGCAAGGACGAAGCATCACCGCCATAAGAGCTGTTGCCCCAGGCCACCACGGAGCCGTTGCTCCGCAGCGCGGCAAAGGCTTGGGACGTTGTAGAAATGTCTGTTACCGCAAGGGTGCCGTCAAGGCTTCCCGCAGGCAGTGCCGAAGAGTCCCCTCCATTGGGGCCGTATCCCCAGGTGATCACCGACCCGTCGTTGCGGAGGGCAGCAAAAGCGCTTCCATTGTACGAACCGGTCGAAAACACTTTTTTTACGGGGGTAGATCCATCAAGAGCGTCTGGAGCTAAGGAGCTGGTATCACCGCCAGAAAATGTTTTGTTACCCCATGCCACTACAGAGCCATCGAGCCGAAGTGCCGCAAAAGCTCCATAAAACGTAGCAATAAAAGAATTGGGACGAGTAAAAAGGTCAGTGATAGGGTTGGCGTCATCAAATTCTATCGCTGCCGGCACCGTTGCAAGACTGCCGTAGGCTTCATCACCCCATGTGATGACAGATCCATCGTCTCTTAAGGCCGCAAATGCAGATTCCGTGGAATAAATTTTCGTGACGGGTGTCGTTCCATCTAAAAGCCCTACTGCCAGAGCTGAGCTATCCCCACCTTTGTCTGCTGTACCCCAGGTGATCACCGATCCATCTTCTCTAAGTGCAGCAAAGGCTCCTAGTTCCGTGGTGGTATCTTTTCCAGAAGAGGAGATGTCAGTGACCTTAACCGTGCCATCGATGCTGCCAGAAGGGAGAGCGCTGGTATCACCTCCACTTGACGTGAGTCCCCACGCGATGACTGAGCCATCGGACCTTATGGCCGCATAACTTTGAGGGGAGCGAACAATGTTCGTGACGGGAGTGGTGCCGTTTAATGAGTTTGCGGGCAAGTCCACAGAATTCCAAGTCGATCCTCCAGCGTAGGTGACAACCGATAGCCGACCACCGCGTTTTTGATCACCCCACGCGACCACCGATCCATCGATTCTTAAAGCCGCAAACGAAAAGTTGGCCGCGACAATCTTTGTCACGCGAGTGGTTCCGTTGATGGACCCTGCAGGTAAGGAAGAGCTGTTGCCACCAAATTCTCCGCGCCCCCAGGTGATTACCGAGCCATCGCTCCTGATGGCTGCAAAACTTTCTCGGCTGCTGACAATTTCGCTGACGTCGGTGGAACCATCCAGGGTATTGGCGGCCAAGGTTACGTAGGACCATGAGCTAGTAAACGTCGCAACCCTTTTGCTTCCACCCTGAGTGGTCTGGCCCCAAACGACAACGGAGCCGTCATTGCGGATTGCTGCAAAGGCCCCGATCGTAGAGCTAATGCTGGTCACCGGTATGCTTCCGTTGATAGATCCCGCGGGGAGTCCTGAGCTGTTGCCACCGTTAGAGGAATTTCCCCAGGTGATCACGGAGCCGTTGCTGCGAAGTGCTGCAAAAGCTGTGGGCGTTGAAAAGATTTTTACTACGGGAGTGGACCCGTCCAGGCTTCCGGCGCTCAGTCCAGAGCTATCGCCACCGTTAGAGGAATTTCCCCACGTGATCACGGAGCCATCGTTACGAAGAGCCGCAAAGGCTGTGTCCGTTGTGAAGATTTCTTCTACGGGAGTGGAGCCGTCCAGACTTCCGGCGGGCAGACCGGAGCTATCGCCGCCGTTAGTGGCATTTCCCCAGGTAACCACCGATCCATCTTCCCTTAGTGCAGCAAAGGCCGTGGCCGTTGCGAAGATTTTTTCTACTTTAATGGTGCCGTTCAGGCTTTCGGCGCTCAGTCCAGAGCTGTTGCCACCGTTAGTGGGATCTCCCCAGGTGACCACTGACCCATCGGCTCTGATGCCTGCAAAGGACATGGTGTTAGAGACCAGCTCGGTGATGGGGGTGAATCCCGAGGCGTTGTACGTGTCCTTGCTATTCACGCAGGGACCGTTGCCATTGGGATTCATAGCCCGGAAGCTGATTTTAAAGATTCCTTGCCCCAGATGAAGGTTCTTTAATTTAATCCAACCTTGCTTGGCTTCTGTTTTAGAGATGGTGCGGGTGGTGATGTTTCGTTGGCAGTTTTCTTCTTCATAAATGCCCACTCGCTCGCCAGCATTCAGGGTTCCGACCAAAACCACGTCTGGGCTATCGTCGCCTCCGAAGCCAAGCGAAGTGTCTTGGATCATATACGAGCCCACCAGCTTGGTTTTAGATTTCTCTCGGGCGCTCGGATACGACACCATCATTGTGCAAGAACTGAACGCGAGGGGCGCAAGCACCACAACAAAACGACCGCTACTGCAAAGTGACTTCAACCCCATAGAGATTAAGTGTATCAACATCTTTGGGGCTTGAGTTGGGCCATTTTAACGGAATTGGTTAGTGACCCGTTTGACAATGAAATCAACGACTTGGCGTGTTGGGTTTGAGTTAAATTTACAAAGCTTTAGTGCGCTCACGCGGCCAGGGACTGGGAGGCGCGCTCCGCCAGCGCTTCGGCGGAAATGATCAGCAAGCTTTTCTTGGCGCCAGAGGTGTCGGTAACCTCAACGGCTTCAGAAATGTCGGCCGTCATGCTACCTTCGCCCTGATTGTAGAGCAGCTCGGGAAGCTTGATCTTGTCGTTTTCGGCAAAGGTCACGATCGCTTCGACCGAATCGACCACCAGGCCAAACTGCACACCGTTTTTGATAAACACGAGCACTTTGGGAGAGATCCCAGCGGGCGTCTCTCCACCCTTGAGGTACATGGAGCGCGCATCCACGATGGTGACCAAAGTGCCACGTAGGTTGAGAACTCCGCGAACGTGTTTTTTGAGTCCCGGTGGATGCAAGAGATCTTTGGGGTAATCGATGATTTCTTTCACTTCATTGATGGCGATGGCGTAGGCCGTGTCGATGGTGAAGGTGATGTAGGTTCGGCGAGCGCCGCCGGACGATTTCACAGCATCCTTTGTCTTATCTTTGCTTCGGTAGAGGGAACTGTGGCCTCGGGTGATGTTGTTGACCTCATCGTTGCTAAGGATCTTTTGGTGATCGAGGAGCAAAATGTCGGTGTCTCCGTGGCCAGTGATGCAGCCGAGGAACATGCTCGAGCGACTTTGCTCTACCATGGGAAAACTCAGCAGCTCGTCGGGAAAAAAGGAGATGATGCTATCCACGGAATCTACCATCAGGCCAAAGAGCTCATTTTCGAGTCGGATCACGATAACCCGGCGTTCGCCGCTCGTGGCGAGTGCCGTCGGGTCCACCTCGCGGTATTTTAGCAATGCGGCAAAATCGATCACAGGAACGGTCGAACCCCGAAGATCGATGGTTCCCAGGCAAAAGCCTCCGGACAAAACCGCATCGTTAAGCTTGTCGATTTTGAGAATTTCCTGAATGTCCGACATGGGGAGCGCGCAGCGCGCCGGGCCCACCACAAACGAGATACATTGCTTGCGGTTGCCACGTTTTTTGCTGAGACTATCGGCCGCCGAACGCGATTTGCTCGAATCCTTGGGAAGGTTTTTGATTCTGCTGACGTCGAGGATTTGGATGATGCGTTTGCCATCGTCTTTTTTGAAGACGCCTCTGATGATCTCGTCGGTATTGCCGCCCTCAAAATCACTTCTCTCCTCGGCGTGACTCTTAAAGATCTCTCCTGTTTTGTCGAAGAGCAGACCCACGCAAGCGCCCGAGACCTCGACGATGGCCACTTTGGGGTTTTCCGAGCTCGCTGCTCCGCGAATTCCCAAAAGCTCGCGCAAATCCACCACGGGAATCACCATGCCGCGCAAGTTGAAGAGTCCCTTTAAATAAGCGGGTGCTAAAGGCACCGCCGTGTAAGTGCTGGGAGCGTTCACCACTTCTTGCACAAAAGCGACAGACACAGCGAATTCGGCATCGGCCAAATGAAAAGAGCCGAAGATGCCTTGCTCACGGGACTGAGGTTGAGTTTTCTCTGCGTCGCTCATATGTTTCTCCTAAGCGGCGTCGATGATCCTAGGAATCTTTTCGATTCGGTAGGTAAAATCGGAGCCGTCGATGATGATCTTTCGTCCAGTCTCGCCACCCCCTTCGGAGTGGATGATGCGCAAGTGGTTTTTCTTGGCTTCGGCGATGGCCACCTTAAAGTTACTGGTTCCCACGAGTTCGTGATCTTCGGAAGCTTCGGGGTTGGTCATGTTTCCGCCGCCGACAATGATCAATTCCACAGCGCCCACGTCGGTGGCTTTGATTTTCATCAGCGCCATCAGCGATCTCAGGGCTTGGTCTACAAATCTTGCCCCGATCTCAAAAGTTGGCACAGGGCTTGCGGGAAGCAAGCAGTGTGCGAGTCCGCATATTTTTTTCTCTTTCCATAGGATGCCGATGCCGACGCACGAGCCAAGTATGGCTTTCAGGGTTTCGCCGTTTTTGGCGACCTTCACCTGACCGATATGCACGTCTAGCACCTTGGACACGCTAACCTGCTTTCTTGGCGGCGGGAGCCGCGTCGTTTTGGCGGTAGACAAAAGCTTCCACGGCTTTGAAATTGGTTTGGATGTGCGTGAAGGATTCCGACTCGCCGATGATCACGGTCCCGTCTTTGGCGAGGCGAGGTTCGATCAAAGAGATCACGCGTTCTTGATCTGGGCCCTTGAAGTAAATGAGCACGTTGCGCAATAGAACAAGGTCGAATTTGTCTTTAGAGGCCAGGGTTTTGAACAAATTGTGCTGCGAAAATTTGAGGCGACTTTTGATTTCGGGTTGTACCCCAAAAACGCCCGGTTCCATTTCACACATGAATCTTGTAAAAAGTTCTGGTCGGGATTTTCGAAACGACTCGATGGAGCGTCCCGAGTAATGACCCTTTTGGCATAGCGCCACCATCTCGCTGGAGATGTCGGTCCCCGTGATCTGGTAAAGAAAGGCGGGATGCTTTTCCTTAAAGGCCTGACAAAGAACGGCCAGGGTATGGGCTTCTTCACCCGAAGAGGCGGCTGCAGACCACGCGGTAAAGACGGCGTTGGGGTTGGCCGCGTGCCACGTAGGCAGCAAGGTTTTTTCGATATAATCCCAAATGCGCGGCGTTCGGTAAAAATAAGTTTCGTTTGTGGTCACTACATCGATAAAAACAACTTGTTCGGCGCGATCTGACTTCACAAAGTTCAAATAAGACTCGAAGGAAGGCAGATTGAGAGTCACAAGGCGTTTTCGGAGCCGGCCTTCGACGAGCGAAGTCCGGTTTTTCCCGATGGTGATTCCCGTCAGCTCATGGATGAGCTTTAGAAAGTCGCCAAAACATTGCTCGCTGAGGGAGACGTCCACAAGTGTCTCCTTACCCCGCAAATTTCTGTACGGCGGCCTTCAGTTGAACAGCTCCCGAAGAGAGTTCGGTAGTGGCCTGGGCGATGGAATCCGAGGCTGTCGCCGACTTTTCGGTAGCATCGGCCACTTGTTGGATGGCCTGGGCCACGTCTTTGGAAGCCGTTTGCTGCTCTTGAGCGGCCACAGAAATTTCGGAAATTGCCTGGGTGGTTTTTGCGACCCCTTCGACAATCTTCTTAAAGGAATTGGCGGCTTCTTTGGAAACCTCGCCACCTTGGGTGACGCGTTTTACGGACTCGTTGATGAGCTTGGAGATGTCTTTGGTGGCCTGCGACGAGCGCTCGGCGAGCTTGCGCACTTCATCTGCCACTACGGAGAAGCCAAGGCCGTGTTCGCCGGCACGCGCCGCTTCGATCGCGGCGTTGAAGGCGAGGAGGTTGGTTTGGCTTGCGATCTCGCTGATCACTTTTACAATCTCAGCAATTTCTTCGGAAGACTTGTTGATCAGTTCCATGGCTTCGATGGATTTTGCAATGGCCTGGGCTCCCATTTCCGCTTCGCTCTGCGTGCTTTTGGCGATGACGTCTGCCGATTTGCTATTTTGAGCAATGGAGTCGATCGAAGCGCTCAGCTCTTCGACCGAAGCGTTCATCTCTTCGGTGGTCGCTCCAAGCGACTGCGAGTCCTGCGACAATTTGGTGGTTTTTTCGGAGATGTCCCCAACGTTTTTAGAGAAGAGTTCCACCATGCGCACGACGACGTTGTTGAAGTCTTCTTTGCGTTTGACGGCAGCGGTAACGTCGGTGGCAAATTTCACCACTTTGAAGGGTTTGCCAGAGGCGTCGAAGATGGGGTTGTAACTGGCGTTGATCCAAACTTCTTTGGCACCTTTGCCAAAGCGCTTGTACTCGCCGGCGTCGAATTCACCGCGCCCTAGTTTTTGCCAAAAGGCTTGGTATTCAGGAGAAGAGGTGTAGGCCGGATCGCAAAACATGCGGTGGTGCTTGCCTTTGATCTCATCGAGGGAATAACCCACGGTATTCGTGAAATTTTCGTTGGCGGTGATGATCGTGCCGTCAAGGTTAAATTCGATGGTCGCCTGAGCCTTGCTGATCGCGTTGATCTTGCCTTCGAACTCTGCGGTGCGCAGCTTTGCTGCCGTCACGTCGGTGGCAAATTTCACCACTTTGAAGGGTTTTCCAGAAGCGTCGAGGATAGGATTGTAGCTGGCGTTGATCCAAACTTCTTTGGCACCTTTGCCAAAGCGCTTGTACTCGCCGGCGTCGAATTCACCGCGCCCTAGTTTTTGCCAAAAGGCCTGGTATTCAGGCGAAGAGGCGTAAGCTGGGTCGCAGAACATGCGGTGGT
>Ga0247823_10000037_pt1 | contig 89844 bp, 80 predicted proteins | sample 13C_PalmiticAcid_2_FD_192426 | JGI IMG/M metagenome (GOLD analysis project Ga0247823, IMG submission 192426) | Soil microbial communities from agricultural site in Penn Yan, New York, United States - 13C_PalmiticAcid_Day30 | ecosystem: Environmental > Terrestrial > Soil > Agricultural land... | reverse complement strand
GCCACCATGCGCTCGCGGATCGCCGGCACCGTGACCTTGGACAGCTCGAAACGGAAGGCCGCCGCGATGTGGGCCTGCTCGATCGGGCTCTGGCTTTCGAAGAACAGCGTGGCCTGCGTGTAGTGGTCGGCGAACTTCTCGGGCTTGGCGCGCACCTTGCCTTGTTCTTCCTTGGCGTGGATGCGCGCCGGTACGGACACGAAGCCTTGCGCGGCACCGGCCTGGAAGGGACAGCCACCGCCCAGTGAATTCGGTTCGTAGCTCACCCGCCCGCGGTGGATGGCCTGGCGGTGCATGCCGTCGCGCTGGTTGTTGTGCACCGGCGCCAGCGGCGAGTTGATCGGGATCTCGTGGAAGTTGGGCCCGCCCAGGCGGCTGATCTGGGTGTCCACGTACGAGTGGATGCGGCCCGCGAGCAGCGGGTCGTTCGAGAAGTCGAGGCCGGGCACGATGTGCGCCGCGCAGAAGGCCACCTGCTCGGTTTCGGCGAAGAAGTTGTCGGGGTTGCGGTTGAGCACCATGCGGCCCACCGGGCGCACCGGCACCAGCTCCTCGGGCACGATCTTGGTCGGGTCCAGCACGTCGAAGCTGAAGCCATCGGCCTGCTCCTCGGTGAAGATCTGCAGGCCCAGCTCCCACTCGGGGAAGGCGCCCGCCTCGATGCGTTCCCACAGGTCGCGACGGTGGTAGTCGGGGTCGGCGCCGGAAATCTTGACGGCCTCGTCCCAGACCAGCGAGTGCGTGCCGTAGACCGGGTTCCAGTGGAACTTCACGAACACCGAGTCGCCTTCGGCATTGACCATGCGGAAGGTGTGCACGCCAAAGCCCTGCATGGTGGCGTAGCTGCGCGGAATGCCGCGATCGGACATGGCCCACATCAGCATGTGGGTGGACTCGGGCATCAGGGACACGAAGTCCCAGAAGGTGTCGTGCGCGCTGGCCGCCTGCGGCATCTGGTGGTGCGGCTCGGGTTTCACGGCGTGCACCAGGTCCGGGAACTTCATCGCGTCCTGGATGAAGAAGACGGGCATGTTGTTGCCCACCAGGTCCCAGTTGCCTTCGTCGGTGTAGAACTTCACCGCGAAGCCGCGCACGTCGCGGGCGGTGTCCTTGGACCCTCGCTCGCCCTGCACGGTGGAGAAGCGCACGAACACCGGCGTGACCTTGCCGGCTTCCTTGAAGGGCGCGGCCTTGGTGATGTCGGTCAGCGCGTCGTAACACTCGAAGATGCCGTGCGCGCCCGAACCGCGTGCGTGCACGATGCGTTCGGGAATGCGCTCGTGGTCGAAGTGCGTGATCTTTTCGCGCAGGATGAAATCTTCCAGCAGCGCTGGACCACGCACGCCGTACTTCAACGAGTTCTGGTTGTCCGCGACGGGCACGCCCTGGTTGGTCGTGAGCACCTGGCCCGACGAGTCCACGCGCACCCGGTCCAGCGATTCGATGGCCCAGTTGATCCCCTCGGCCGCGACGCTGCCGGTCTTGTCGGAGTGGTTCTCCTCCGACAGGGTGCTGGCCGTGGGCAGGCGGGATGGCGCATCGACCGTGATGCCGGGCTGCACCGCCAGCCCGTTGTCGAAACCGTGTTCGCCGGCCTTGTTGGCATTGAACGGCATGCCCTCGGCCAACTGGCCGGTATGGACCGCCTTGAGCACGGCAGGATCGTTCGCAGGCTGGACTTGGGAAGGCCCACTGTCGGTGTTGCGGGCCGCGGCCCGGGGAGCGCTGTTCGCCTCCGGGTTGGCGCGGCCGGAGTCGGGGGATTTCGATTTAGGCACAGTGGGCTTTCGAGAAAAGTTGAGAGGTGGGACGGTCAGGCGACATCAGCGCCCATGAGCGCCTCCTTGCGCGCCATCAACTCGTCGCGCATGGCCACCAGGTCCAGCGACTTGGCCGCCCTGGCCTTGGGGAAGATCTCGTTGCGCTCTTCCTTCACGTGGTGGTCGATGTACTCGCCCAGCACCTTGACCTTGGCGTCGAACATCTCGTCGGCTTCTTCCATGGCTTCGATCTGGGCGATCAGGTCCTTGGCACCCGCGTGCTCCACCTCGGCTTCGGCCAGGATGTCGGTCTCTTTCAAGGCTTCACGCAGCGCGGGGTAGAAGATTTCTTCCTCGACGGTGGCATGCACCGTGAGTTCCTGGCAGATCTGGTGTGCCAGCTCCAGCTTCTTCTGCGCGGCGCCACGCGCCTTGGAGCCGGCAAGCTCCTCGTAGGTCTTGAACATCTTTTTGACCGCCTTGTGGTCGGTGTCCAACAGGGTGCATGCGTCTGCTTCGGTTCGGGTGGTGGCCATGGAGGGCTCCTGATTTCGGTGTGGGGAGGGATGTTTTGATCGAGAGAAGCAAAACCCCACCCGGCCCAGGTGGGCAGGGTGGGTGCACTGCATCAGCGGTTACGAAGCGTTGTTGTCGCCCGGGCGGCGGGTGCCATCGTCTTGCTCCCGGGCACCGGGACGCGAACCGTCCTGCTGTTGGGACGGGTTGACTTCCTTGCGGCCTTGCTGGTCGGAGCCGCCGGGGTTGCTCTGCTCGCGCTGCCCTGCCGGGTTGCTCTGGTCGCCTTGCTGCCCGCCTTGCTGGCCCGGGCGCTGACCTGGGTTCTGGCCCTGCTGATTCTGGCCCTGCTGGCCTTGTTCCTGCTGGTTCTGGCCTTGCTGGCCCTGCTGTTGGCCTTGCTGGCCCTGGTTGTTCGATGCCATGTCGTTGCTCCTGCATGTGTTGAAAGAATTGCGGCGATCGCGATGGATCGAACGCAAATCTCTTTGGGCAAGGCGCGTGCCCGCGCCGTGTCAACCGGGCTGCCAGCGCAGGCGCTGCCAGGGGCGTGTGTCGCACTTGAGGATGTCGCGCATGTAGGCCAGCGCCGCCGCCTTCTTCTCATCCGTCTCGGCCGCCGTGCAGTCCTCGGGCGCGTGCACCTTGAGGCCGCGCAGAAAGGCATCGGCGGCCGTCAGCTGGATGCAGATGTCGGTCGCCAGCCCCGCCATCACCAGGGAGCGGGCGCCGATCTGGTCGAGCAGGATGTCCAGTGGCGTGCCGAAGAAGGCGGAGTGCATCGGTTTCAACACGGTGAGGTCGCCGCGCTGCGGGCGCAACAGCCGCGCCATGGACGCGCTGACGCCCTGGCCCTGCGCCAGGCGCTTCACCAGGGTGGGGAAATCGGAGCGCCAGCGGCCGAAGTTGTCGTTGGCATAGATCACCGGAATGCCTCGCGCGCGGGCCGCACGGGCCAATTGGCGAGCCGCCCTGGCTGCCAGCAACGCGGGCCCGGCGAGTTCGTCGGCTTCGGGGAAGTCCAACGGGTTGATGAAGTCGATCAGCAGCAGGGCGCGCCGGCTTCGTGGCAGTTCCGCTTCACCCATCGCCCCTCCCTTGCCCCACCTCGCCGGACGAGTCTTTCAACACGCTGATGCCGCCATCGGCCTCCAGAAACGCGTATTTCATGTCCTTCAGGTCGCAATCGGCCTCGCGCAGCGCCCGCTCCACATCCAGCATGGGCACATGGTGCTGCCTGAGGGTGCGGGAGTGAATCCGCCCATCGCGGCCAATTAGCACAGGCTCGCCCTCGGCCAGGGCTTGCAGCCTGGTACTGCGGGCGGTCACCACCGCCACCAGCATATTCAGGGCGATCAGGGTCGCGGCAGCAAGCAATCCACCGGTCACCGACTCCTCGCCCCCACTCAGCCCCGCCGACACCGATTCGCTCAGCAGCATCACCACCAGGAGGTCGAACGGCGTGAACTGCCCCACGGTGCGCTTGCCGGAGAGGCGCACCAGCAGCAGCAGCACCGCATAGATGATCGCGGCCCTGGCGGGCAATTCCCACCAGGCAGTGGAAAGCTCGAACATGGAAACCTCGCTTCACGATGAATGCCCAGGCCAGAGCAAATGGCATTCCCGGAACGCGCAGGTCGACCGTTGAAAGGCACCTCGGTCGCTTGCGGCAAATTTTGCTGATCCAAGACGGCGGGAGCGCTTTTTACCGCTCGAAGCTGTGTGTCATGGCGAACAGTCGGATCGGCCGCAGACAGGCACCATCACGCGCACCAACCGTCCGGAGAACCATGGATTTGCTCGACCTCATGCAATGGCCCGCCATGCTGGTAACGCTGCTGGCGTCCTGGCTGGTGGCTTCGCGCAGCGCCGGGCGGCGCCATGCCGGCTTCTGGCTGTTCCTGGCCAGCAACGCCCTGTGGGTCGCCTGGGGTTGGCATGCGAGCGCCTACGCGCTCATCGCCCTGCAGATAGGGCTGGCCGGCATGAACATCCGCGGCGCCCTGAAAACGGAAAGCCCGTCGTGATGGCACCGCGGCCGGGGACGCGGCCCGCCAGCGAAAGGCTACGCCTGCAGCACCTTGGCCAGCGCCTCGGCCGAAACGGGCTTGGTGAAGTGGTAGTCCACCAACGAAAACACTTCGGCCGCCAGCTCGTCGTCATGGTCCGAGCCGGTCACCGCGATGAGCACCAGGTTGTCGCCGCATTGCTGGCGCAGCGCACGGACCAGTTCCAGGCCGTCCATGTCCGGCATGTGCACGTCGAGCATGACGCACAGCGGCAGCGAATGCCCCACCACCTCGAGCGCCTCCTGGCCGCTGTACGCCGCCCTCGCGCGATGCCCCATGAGGGTCATCAGCGTGGTCAACGAGTCCGCAGCATCCCGCGAGTCGTCGACGATCAATATGTCTAGGTCCTGGTTTGTCATGGCCTTCTCGCCTGTGGTGACCCGACGGGCCCGTTCGCGCGACAGCATAAGGCCTTTCGGCGAACGTTCGCACGGGCGAGCCGATGCGCCGGTATCGCCACCCTGCTGCCCGCCCCGAGCCAGCGTCGTTTTGGCCGGCCGGTGGCGTGATGGTCATCGCGTCGAGCCAAGGTGCAAGCGGTGTTCTTCGACAGCGGCGACCACGTCCGCGAAGGGGAGGCGAACGAAGCGCTGGAACAGAAGGTCGAGCAACGCACAACCGAACGGATGGCCGACCAAGCCCTGCGAGATTTCGGTGTTATCCAGCCGGGTCAACGCCCTGCCGAGCCCCCGACGCGGGAAGGGTGGCTGTTGCGCACGAAGTCCACCAGCTCGGCCAGCGCGCCCTCCGCCGGCGTTCGCCAGAGCAGCTGGGTCTGCAGGCAGGCATCGTCGTGTGCCAGCGGAATCGCCACGATGCTGGCCGGCAGCTTGCCCGCGATGCCACCGCCGTAGAGCGCCACGTGGGTGCTGCGCGCCACCGACTCCAGCAGGATGGGGGTGTCGTCGGGCTCGTACACCACCCGGGGCTTGAAGGCGTGGCGCTCGAACAGCGCAAACAGCAGTTCGCGGAAGGTGCCCCAGCGGCCCGGCGATCCGATGATCAGGCCCTCGTCCCGCAGGTCCTGCAAGTGCAGCTTGCGCTTGCGCGCCAGCGGATGACCCACGCGGCACAAGGCCACGATGGGCTGCGAGTCCACCAGCACCCGGTCCAGTGAAGGCGACGGCGCCAGCGATGCCGGCAGCAGCAGGAAGGCCGCGTCCAGATCGCCCGCGACGATCTCGGCGAACAGGCGCTCGGACGGCGCCTGCAACAGGTTGAGCTCCACATCGGGGAAGCCCACGCCAAAGCTGAACAGCAGTTCCGGCATGGCGCTGTTGGCGGCCTGGGCCGAGTAGCCGATCAGCAGCTTGCGCTTGCTCGAACTGCCGGCCAGGCGGCGCGATTCGCGCACGGCCTGGTGCAGGCCGTCGAACACCGCATCGAGCTGCCCGAGCAGATGGGCGGCGGCCGGGGTCAGCTCCATCGACCGCGTCGTGCGCACGAAGAGCGGGAAGCCCAGCTCTTCCTCCAGCAACTTGATGGAACGGCTGAGCGCGGGCTGCGCGATGCGCAGCGCTTCGGCCGACTTGCGGAAGTTCAGCGTGGCGCTGAGGTGGCGGAACTGCTGAAGCCGCCGCAGGCTGGGGTAGGTCTTCATTGATGCCGGAATTCTATCAATGAGGGATCAAATGGTATTGGACTGGGCCGGGGGCCAAAACTAGCATTCACGCCCACCAGATCCACCACAAGAGCTCATGAAAGCCTCCGTTTCCCAGTTCAAGAGCGTGCGCGACATTGAGAGCAACTTGCGCACAATACGCAGCCACATCGCGACCGCCGCCGCCAGCGGCGCCCAGCTGATCTGCTTTCCCGAAGCCAGCATGGTCGCCTACGAGTCCTCGCGCGAAGAGCTGGTCGCTTTCGCCGGGCAGCAGGCGGCCCGCTTCATAGACGAGGTAGGCGCCAGCGCCAAGGCGCACGCGATCGACGTGTTCGTCGGCCTGTACGAGCCGCTCGATGGCCACCGCACGCGCAACACCTTCGTGCACCTGGGTGCCGATGGGCAACTCAAGGGCCGCTACGAAAAGCTGCACCTCTACGATGCGTTCAGCTTCAAGGAGTCCGACAAGAACCGGCACGGCCAGCTGCTGCCCGCGCACGACGAGGTGTATGTGGTCGACGTGGGCGGCGTGCGCTTTGCCATCCTCAACTGCTACGACCTGCGCTTCCCCGAAATCTCGCGCATCGCGGTGGACAAGGGTGCCGACGTGCTGCTCTACGGCGCGGGCTGGATCGCCGGCAGCCTCAAAGAGCTGCACTGGGAGACCCTGCTGCGCGCGCGCGCCATCGAGAACACCTGCTACGTGCTGGCCTCGTGCCAGCCGCCGCCCACTTCCGTGGGCATGAGCATGGGCATCGACCCCTCGGGCCTGGTGATCGGCGGCATCGCGGCCACCGAGGGCGTCGTGACGGTCGACGTGCTGCCCGAGCGCCTGCGCGATGTGCGCAAGGACCTGCCCTGCCTCGAACACCGCCGCTACCAGATCGCCCTCAATTCCTCCGGAGACAACAACACATGAACAACCAGCAACCGCAATCCCAGAAAAAGGTGCTCTATTCGGCATCGCTCGGCCAGTTCGTCGAGTGGTACGACTTCGTGATCTACGCCTACTCGGCCACCATCATCGCCAAGCTGTTCTTCCCCACCACCGACCCGGCCACCGCCCTGCTCTCGGCCTTCGCGGTGTACGGCGTGGGCTTCGTCATGCGCCCGCTCGGCGGCTTCATCTTCGGCAGCCTGGGCGACCGCTTCGGCCGCAAGGCGGTGCTCTCCGCCATCATCCTGATGATGGGCGGCGCCACCGTCGGCATCGGCGTGCTGCCCACCTACGCGCAGATCGGCATCGCGGCGCCCATCCTGCTCGTGGTGCTGCGCCTGATCCAGGGTCTGTCGGCGTCGGGCGAGACCATCGGCTCCAACTCCTTCGTGGCCGAACACGCGCCACCGGGGCGCCGCGGCCTGCACGTGGCCTTCACCTACGCCTTCGCCAACCTGCCGCCCGTGGCGGCCGCGCTCATCATCCTCGCCGTGACCAGCCTGCTGGGCAGCGAGGTGTACGAGAGCTGGGGCTGGCGCATTCCCTTCCTGATCAGTGGCCCGCTCGCGCTGGTGGGCCTGTACATCCGCAATCGCGTCGATGAATCGCCGGCTTTCGAGGTGGCGCGCGCCAAGCAGGAAATCTCGACCACGCCGGTGTCGGACGCCATCCGCGACCAGAAGAAGGCCATGGGCTTCAGCTTCGCGCTGGCCGCGTTCTCCAGCCTGACCTTCTACACGCTCGCGGGCTACTTCGTGTCCTACCTCACCGTCACGGTGGGCATGAGCCGCAGCGACTCGCTGATCTCCAACGGCATCGCCATGACCGTCGCCTTCCTCACGATGATCGCAAGCGGCTTCGTGTCGGACAAGGTGGGGCGCAAACCGGTGATGGTGGTCAGCCTGCTGTTCAACGCCATCGTCTGCGTCCCGGCCTACATGCTGGCCGGCGAAGGCACGCTGTTCCACGCGGCGCTGGCGCAATCGCTGCTGGCCATCGGCATGGGCTCGTTCGCCGGCCCGCTGGGCATCACGCTGCTCGAGCTGTTCCCGACCAAGACGCGCTTCAGCGCATCGGCCATCAGCTACAACCTGGCGTACACCATCTTCGGCGGCACCGCGCCCTTTGTCGGCACCTACCTGGTGCTGGCCACGCAGTCCAAGCTGGCCCCGGCCGCCTACCTGGCCGCGGTGTCCGTCGTGGTGCTGTGCGTCACGCTCTTCCTGCCCGAGACTTACCGGCGCTCGCTGACGGACTAGCCTCCTCGATGCCCTGCGCCAGCAACTCGGTGGCGAACTCGATGTAGCCCCGCACCAGGGCATCGCTGCCCGGCCGCTCCTTGAAGAGCACCGCGAGCATGGGCTGGGCATCCATGAAGAAGGTGCACATGCCCAGAATGGCGACGTGCAGGTAGCGCGCGTCCAGTTCGCGCGCCGGCTTGTCACCGGGGATGGGGTTGAGCACGAACTGCGTCAACGCCAGCCCCCGTTTCGCCACCGTGTTGAGGTCCCCCACCTCCATCTGGGCCTCTTCATCGGAGTAGATCTCCTTGAGCACCAGATTCATGAACTGCGGGTTGCGCTGCAGTGAATCGATCAGCATCTGCAGGCGCGTGCGGATGCGGTGGCGCAAGGGCCCCGGCTCGTCCAGCACGAGCCGGCTGCGTTCCTGGATGTCGTCCAGCAGGCCCACCGCCGCGGCCCGCAGCAGGCCCTTCTTCGTGCCGAAGTAGTAGCGGATCAGCGCCGGGTCCACCTTCGCGGCACTGGCCACCTCCACCACCGTCAGCGCCTCCGGCGCCTTGTGGCGCAACAGCGCGAGCGCCGCTTCGACGATCTTCTCCTTGCCCACGCCGCTGCTGGAAGCGGGCCGGCCCGCCGTGCGGCGCGGCTCCTTGCGCCGTCGACGGGGCGTGGTGGTGTCGTTGTCCTTCATCACGCCATTCTAGGAACACTTCGCGCGCGGCACGCCCCGCATCGAAGGCCGGCGGCATTAATTCCCATGAAAAGGAAATATCCACACTGCATGTAGGGATTGTCATTTCGGGTTGACAGGCGTTCCGCCAGGGTCTTAGCATCCGCTCAATTCCTATTTGTAGGAATTAAAAGAACTTCAACCCTCTGCTGAATGTCCCCCCACATGTCTGTCGTTGCGATCACCTTCAACCCCCATCTCCTCAGCGCCAGAACCGCCACGCGGTCCAAGGACGCCGGGAACGGCCTGATCTTTCAACCGGGCGAAGAGGACAACCTGCGATGGCAAAGCCGTCCCAGCGAACCGTCTGAGGAGGAACAGGCCCTGGCCGCGGCCATCGTGCAGATCTACGCCGACGACGGCCGCTCGCCCGAGGCTTTCGCCGAAGCGCTCAACGCGAGAAACCTGCTGCAACCCGATGGCAGCGCATGGACGCCCGAGACCTTGTGCGCCGTGCTCGAACGCCTGGCGGTCTGACCCCCATCGATCCGAAAGAACACCTCATGAAATCCCACGACATCACCCGGCGCGAGCTGATGCTGGCCGGCATGGCCCTGGCCGCTCCCGCCGGCGCCTTCGCGCAATCGGCCCGCCCCACGCAGCTCATCGTCGGCTTCCCCGCGGGGGGAGGCATTGACCTGCTGGCGCGCCTGATGGCGAGCCAGCTGCGCGCGCACACCCCCGAGCCCGTGGTCGTCGACAACAAGGCGGGCGTGGCCGGCCGCCTGGCGCTGGAGCACATCAAGCGCGCGCCGGCCGACGGCAGCGCCTTGCTGCTCACGCCCGACTTTCCCCTCACGATCTTTCCGCACATCTACAAGAAGCTGGCCTACCAGCCGCTGCAGGACTTCACGGCCGTGGCCGCCTGCGCGCGCTCGGAGCTGGTGCTCAGCGTGGGACCCATGGTGCCGTCGAGCGTGAACAACGTGCCCGAGCTCGTGAAATGGATGCAGGCCCACCCGGACAAGGCCGACTACGCCTCGTCGGGCCCCGGTGGGGTGCTGCACCTGCTGGGCGTGATGTTCAGCCAGGCCACGGGGGTGCAGATGACCCATGTGCCCTTCAGGGGCAGCGCGCCCGCGCTGCAGGCGCTGGTGGGCGGGCATGTGGCCGCGAGCTTCAACGCCGTGGGCGAAGCCCTGCCCTTCAAGGCCTCGGGTGGCCTGCGGCCGATCGCGACCTTCGGCGCCAAGCGCTCGCGCTACCTGCCCGAGACACCGTGCATGGTGGAGCTGGGTTATCCGAATGTGCAGGCCGACACCTGGCTGGGCGTGTTCGCGCCCCCTCGCCTGCCTCAGGCCCTGGTGGAGCAATGGAACACCCGGATCACCAGCGTCGTGAACTCCAGCGAGTACATCGCGAGCCTGGACAAGCTCTCGATGGAGCCGCTCACGCTCAAGCCCGCGGCGCTCGCCTCCCTCGTCAAGACCGACATCGAGCGCTGGGCGCCTGTCGTCAAGGCCTCCGGTTTCACCGCCGATGAATGAACACCCCCAACACCCCATGAGCATGGACGAAGCGACTTTGAAAACCGATGCCGCGCAGCGCGTGGAGCGCGGCCTGCTGAACTACTGGTACCCGGTGCTGCCGAGCTACCGCCTGGCGGGCACGCCCATCGGGATCACCCGCCTGTCCGAAGAGATCGTGCTGTGGCGCGACGACGAGGGCCAGGTCCGCGCGGTGGAAGACCGCTGCCCGCACCGCGGCGCGCGGCTGTCGCTGGGCTGGAACCTCGGCGACCGGGTGGCATGCTGGTACCACGGCGTGGAGGTGGACGGCCGGGGCAAGGTGGTCGATGTGCCGGCCATGCAGAACTGCGTGCTCACCGGGCGGACCTGCCTGAAGTCCTACCCCGTGGTGGAAGCCCACGGCGCGATCTTCCTCTGGTTCGGCGATGGCAGCCTGGACGCGCCAGCCGCGTTCGAACTGCCCGAAGAGATGACCGCCGAGGACTACTCCGGCTTCCTCTGCATGCAGAACTGGAAGTGCAACCACCGTTACGCGATCGACAACGTCATGGACCCCATGCACGGCACCTACCTGCACTCGCAGTCCCATTCCATGGCCGAGGGCGACCGGCAGGCCGAGATGACGGTGCGGCCGACGGCCACCGGCCTGATCGTCGAAAAGGTGGGCCAGCGCGGCGTGAACTTCGACTGGGTCGAGTTCGGCGAGTCGGGCCTGATGTGGATGCGCCTGGCCGTGCCGTACAGCAAGCAGCATGGGGGTGGCCAGTTCATCATCGTGGGCTTCGTCACCCCGGTCGACGAGACCCATTGCCAGGTCTATTTCTGGCGCATCCGCAAGGCCTCCGGGTTCGACCGGCACGTCTGGCGCTTCCTCTACCGCAACCGGCTCGAAGGCCTGCACTGGGACGTGCTCGAGCAGGACCGCAAGGTGATCGAGAACCTGACCCGGTCCGCCCGCTCGCAGGAAACGCTGTACCAGCACGACGTCGGCATCGTCCGGGTCCGCCGCCTGATGGAAAAGCGCGCCCAGGAACAGGTCGCGCAGCGCCTCGCCAGCGTGGCCTGACCCGCTCTCCCTCTTCCGTTACCCCTCTGTCCGGGGACCCGTCGGGTCCCCCGGGCATCCCTTCGCCCAAAAAATGGAGTCCCCATGAAAAAGCCCCCCTTTCTTGCCGGTTTGAGCGCGTGTGCCTGCCTGTTGGCGAGCGGCGCCGTGAGCGCGCAGAGCACGGTGTCGATCTACGGCGTCATCGACGCCTCGGTGGAACACGTCACGAAAGCGACCCCCGGCGGTGGCGGCCTGACCCGCGTGCCGTCCCTGACCGGCAGCGCGCCCAGCCGCCTCGGCTTTCGCGGCACCGAAGATCTGGGCCAGGGACTCAAGACGGTCTTCACGCTGGAAACAGGGTTCTCGCCCGACACCGGTGTGGCCAACCAGGGCGGCCGCGCCTTCGGGCGCCAGGCCTTCGTCGGGCTCTCGGGCCCATGGGGCACGGTGTCCCTGGGCCGGCAATACACCATGCTGTTCTATTCCATCCTGGAGTCGGACATCCTCGGCCCCAACCTCTACAGCTCGGGCTCGCTGGACAGCTACATCCCCAACGCCCGCGCGGACAACGCCATCACCTACCGCGGCACCTTCTCCGGCCTCACGCTGGGTGCCAGCTACAGCCTCGGCCGAGACGCGGTGAACGCAGGGCCCAGCCCGGCCGGCACCAACTGCGCCGGCGAAAACCCGAACGACAGCAAGGCCTGCCGGGAATGGTCGGCCCTCGTGAAGTACGACACCGCCACCTGGGGCACCGCGCTCGCGGTGGACGAGCTGCGCGGCGGCACCGGCGCCTTCGCCGGCCTCAACTCCAGCGCCATGACGGACCGGCGCACCTCCGCCAACGGCTACGTCAAACTGGGTGGCCTCAAGCTCGCCGGGGGCCTGGTCCGCCGCGCCAACGGCGCCAGCGCCACCCAAGGCAAAAGCGATCTGTGGTACCTCGGCGCGACGTACCAGGTCACGCCGACGTTGCTCGTGGACGGCGAGGTCTTCAGCCTGCGTTACAAGGACTCGGTGAACCGGGCCACCCTCGCCGCCGTGCGCGCCACCTACAGCTTCTCACGGCGCACGGCGGTCTATGCAACGGCCGGGCACATTCAGAACAAGGGCACGCTGGCGCTGTCGGTCAGCGGCGGGCAGCCGGGCGGCGCGCCGGTGCCCGGTGGCTCACAAAGTGGTGTGGCGTTCGGCGTGCGACACAGCTTCTGAGCCGGCCATCGCCACGCAGGGAACTCAGGTCATGTCCAGGGCGAGCCGGATGGCCAGAGCGATCAGGACCAGGCCAGCGAGCCGGGTCGCGGTTCGCCGGCCACCAGGGACTGCCGCGAAACGCACCGCCACGACGTTGCCGATCAGCACCAATGCGGCCTGGTAGAGCAGGCTGAGCAAGGTGACGTGCACCATCATCACGACCAGGGTCGCGGTGGACGCCTGCGGTTTCAGGAACAGCGGAAAGAACGCGACGAAGAACAGGATGACCTTGGGATTGGTCAGGCTGACCAGGAAGGCACGGCGAAAGTGCATCAGCGGCGCCTGGGCGTGGGCGCGCGCCGATGCACCCTCGCCCGGCCGGCTGCGGATCAGCTGCACAGCCAACCAGCCGAGGTAGGCCACGCCGAACCACTGCAATCCCCGGAAGAGCCAGGGATGGGCCTGCATGACGGCGGCGAGCCCCGCCACCGCGGCGACCATGAATAGAAAATCCCCCAGCAGCGTGCCCAGGACAGCGGCCAAGCCCGAGCGTCGCCCGTCGCGGGCCGTGGCATCGAGGATGGCAATCGTTCCAGCACCTGGAACGGCCTGGAACACAAGGATGGCGGCGATGAAACTGGTGTAGTTCTGGATGTCGAGCATCTGGCCAATGGGTCTGGTTGAAACGGGACCAGATCATCCGATGCAGATCGCCACAGGTACAGCGCATTATTCTTGCTTATTGAAGCATCTGTCACTTCTTTTCTGGCAGTATCCGCTCATGGCAAGAATTCCATCCCACGAACTGGACGACATGGCCTGGCGCCTGCTGCGTGCCCTGCAGCTCGATGCGCGAGCGCCCTTGAAGGCCCTTGCGGAGGCCACGGGCCTGTCGGTGGCGGCCACGGCCGAGCGGCTCAAGCGGCTGCAAGACATGGGGCTCGTGCAAAGGTTTTCGGTCGAACTGGATGCGTCGAAGGCGGGCTACCCCGTCAAGGCCATCATCGGGATCACGGCCACGCAGCCCGGCAAGAAGCCGCTGCTGGAACGGCTGCGCCAGGCACCCGAAGTGCTGGAGTGTCATCACGTCGCGGGTGCCGACTCCTACCTGCTGACTGTGGTCGCCACCGGCCTGGCGGATCTGGAGCGTTTCATCGGAACGATCAACGGCTACGGCGAGACCCGGACGTCCATCGTTTTCTCCACGCCCATTGAACGCCGGGGCATGGTGCCGCCGGGCTCCGCGAAGCGCACCTAGCCCGCGCCACCAGAGGCCATCGCCTTTGGCTTGCGATTCGCATCTGTTCGAAGACCGCCCGCCCTTTCACCCCCATCTTGCCGAAGAGATCACGTTCCGCAGGTTGGAGATCTTTCTGATCTTCATGGAGACCCGCCAATGCGGGCCCTGGGCTCATCGCCGCCATCGGCGGCGCCGGTCTTCATCAGTGCGCGTGCGCGCTCACCAGCGGAAAGTCGTAATGCGCATCCACCACGCGCGCGGCCATGGTGGGCAGCATGCGGTCGATGAACACCTCACCCACCCAGCGGCGCAGGGCCGGGTTGCTCATGGGCCCGGCGGCCTGCAGCGTCATGCTGCTGAAGGTGTTGATGCCGTCTTCCATGAGCAGGCCCATGGGCACCGGCGGCAGTTTTTCGGTGGACGCGGCGCTGGTGGACTGCTGCCAGGCGCTGAGGAAACGGTCGAAGCTGCCCACGGTGCCTTTGCGCCAGACATCGGCGATGTAGAAGATCCAGGCACCCTGGTCTTCCACCACGAAGCCCCAGGAAAACTCGTGGATGCCGTCGGGCGCCTGCGCGAACACGCCGATCTCCTGCACGTCTTCGCGTGCCTTGTACTCGGCGAACAGCGGGCCGGGGCCTGAGAGTTCGCCACGCACGAAACGCTCCAGCATACCGGGGTCCGAGCTGAACAGGGGCAAGGGATCGGACCACGAACGCTTGGCGCGGTGGATGAGGCGCGAGGTGGCATCGGCGCTCTTCTGCGCCTGGATGCAGCGGTCCATGAAGGTCTTGCGGCCGTCGGGCGTGGAGATCAGGTCCACGGTCTCGGTGAAGGCGGCGTCGTTCTTGAGGTAGCCGTCCTCGCGCAGGCGCAGCACGATGTCGAGCATGGAGCTGCGCGTGATGTGTTCGATCATGTAGGCCATGTCGCCACCCTCGAAGTCGGCCATCGACCGCTGCACCCAGGCCATGGTCTCCTCGTGGGAGAGCCCCTGGGGTGCCTTGGGCATGTCGTTGAACAGGGCGCGAAGCACCCTCACCGTATCCAGATCGCTGGCCATTCATCCTCCGTCGTTGGCATCACGGCCGGCCCGGGGAGATAAGGCCTGGACCGGCCTGACAGTCAGGATAGGCGTTTTTGGCCTTTTGCCTGACAGGGGGCCGGTGGCGAGCGTGACTTTTGCAGTCGATGGCGCGGTTTTCCGCGCAACGGTTCAGGCCTGGCGCGCCGCCCGTTGCGTGCCCACCACCACCAGGGCCACCAGCATCATGAGCACGCCAGCCAGCTGGCTGGGGCTCAGGGCCCGGCCGTACACGGCCCATTCCACCGCCACGGCCGAGGCCGGGTAGACGAACTGCAGCACGGCCACGCGCCCGGCGCTGAGGCGCGCCACGCCGGCGTACAGCACCACGTAGGCCAGGCCGGTGTGGATGGCGCCCAGCCCCGCGAGCCAGGCCCAGGCCGGCCCCGCCGGCGGCCAGCCGTGCACGAAGGGCCACCACACCAGCACCACCGCGCCCACGGCGCACTGCCACCAGGCCAGGGCCAGTGGCGTGATGCCGCGCGCCCGGTTGGCGATCAGCGTGAGGGCGGCATAGCCCACCGAGTTGAGCAGCGCCAGGCCGATGCCCCAGAGGTAGCTGGACGACCAGCCCGCGCCCGTGAGCGCGCCGTCGACCCAGCCCGAGGCCAGCGCCAGGCCGATCAGGCAGGCGAAGGTGGCGATGCCTTGCGCGCGCGTGATGCGCTCCCTCCACCACAAGGCCCCGAACGCCATCACCAGAAAGGGCTGCACGTGCACCACCACGGTGGCCACGCCGATGGAGGTGCGCTCGATGGCCTCGAAGAACAGGATCCAGTTGACCACCGCGAGCACCCCAGCGCTCACCGCCGCCAGGCGCGCCGCACCGCTGAGCCGGAGTTCCCGCCAGCGCCGGGTGACGGCGAACCAGGCGGTGAGCGTGAGCAGACCGAACGCGCAGCGGAACCACACCGCCGTGAGCGGGCTCTGGCCGGCCTCTTCGAGAAAGATGCCCAGCGTGCCGAGCATCAAACCACCGGCCACCATGAGCCACATGCCCGAGCGTTCGCGCGCGGCGGCGTGAGGGTGGGCGCCGAGGGACGTGGACAGGGAAGCCGTGGAGTTCATGCGCCGATGGTCGGCGGGCATGCTCCATCTGTACAGCGGATAAATAGAATCCAATGCATTCGACAATCGAATATTGGAGCCGACCGCCATGACCCACACCGACCTGCAACTGGACTGGCTGCGCGCCTTCGTGGCCGTGGTGGACGGCGGCTCGCTCTCGGCCGCCGCGCCGCTGGTGCACCGCTCTCAGCCGGCGGTGAGCATGCAGATCCGCAAGCTGGAAGACGCGGTGGGCCGCGCCGTGCTGCTGCGCGGCCCGCGCCACCTCGAACTCACGCCCACCGGCACCGAGTTGCTGGGTTACGCGCGGCGCATGCTGGCCTTGCACGCCGAAACGCTGGAGGCCCTGCATGGGCCGGTGCTCAGCGGCCGCGTGCGCCTGGGCGTGCCCGACGACTACGCCGTGAGCTACCTCTCGCCCGTGCTGCGCAGCTACGCCGCGCGGCACGCGGGCGTGGAAATCGAACTGGACTGCGAACAGTCCACCTCGCTCATTCCCAAGGTTCAGCGCGGCGAGATCGATCTGGCGCTGATTTCGCGCGACAAGTCCACGCGCGGCACGCTGCTGTTCCAGGAACCGCTGGTGTGGGTGGGCGCGCCGCAGTTCGAGGTGTGGCGCCGCGACCCCCTGCCGATCGCGGTCTACGAAGCCACCAGCCAGGCGAGGCGCGCGGTGATCGCCGCGCTCCACGCGCAGCGGCGCGCCTACCGCGTGGTCTACAACAGCTCCAGCCTCGCGGGGCAGTTGGCGGCGGTGGAAAGTGGGCTGGCCCTGGCGGTGCTCACGCGCTGCAGCGCGCCGGCCCACCTGGCCATCCTGGGCGAAAAACAGGGCCTGCCGGCCCTGGACTTCATGGACGTGGCGCTCTACCGCAGCCAGGCCTCGCGCCACCTGCCCGCGGTGGACGCGCTGTTCGAGCAGATGGTGCAGACGCTCAGTGCGAAGGCACCAAGAAGTCCTGGCTGATGCGCCCACCCAGCTCGTTCACGCGGTCCAGGAACTGCGTGAGGAAGGCGTGCAGGCCGGTGGAAAGGATCTCGTCGATGCGGGCGTACTGCAGATCGGCTTTGAGCTTGCCCGCGCGGCGCAGGGTTTCGCCGCTGTGGTCGTTGGACACCACGCTGAGGTTGTTCACCACCTCGTTGAGGCTGGCGGCCAGGCTGCGTGGCATGTCGGCGCGCAGGATCAGCAGCTCGGCCACGCGCTCGGGCGTGATCACATCGCGGTACACCTTGCGGTAGACCTCGAAGCCGCTCACGCTGCGCAGGATGGCGCTCCAGTGGTAGAAGTCGTACTCCTGATCGAGCTCGCTGGCGGCGCCGAAGAAGTCGCTGTGCACCGCGTGGAACTTCACGTCCAGCAGGCGGGCGGTGTTGTCCGCGCGCTCCAGGAAGGTGCCCATGCGGTAGAAGTGGAAGGCCTCGTCCTGCAGCATGGTACCGATGGCCACACCGCGCGAGAGGTGCGAGCGGAACTTGACCCACTCGAAGAATTCACCCGGGTCGCGCTCGAAGTTCTTGCCCTTGAGCATGCGCGTGAGTTCCAGCCAGGTCTGGTTCTGCGTTTCCCAGAATTCGGTGGTGAGGGCTCCGCGCACGGCCCGCGCGTTCTCGCGCGCGGCCTTCAGGCAGGTGTAGATGCTCGACGGGTTGGACTCGTCGCGCACCATGAAGTCGAGCACGTTGCGTGGCGTGATTTCCTTGCCGTACTTCTGCGTGTAGGGGTGTAGCAGCTCGCTGATGGCGAGCAGCCCTTCCCAGCCCACCTGCGCCACGGCGGCGGACTGGGGCAGCAGCGAGGTCTGATAGTTCACGTCCAGCATGCGGGCGGTGTTCTCCGCGCGCTCGGTGTAGCGGGACATCCAGAAAAGGTGGTCGGCGGTGCGCGAAAGCATGGTGTGTCCCTCAGTCTTCAAGAATCCAGGTGTCCTTGGTGCCGCCGCCCTGCGAGGAGTTGACGACCAGCGAGCCCTCCTTGAGCGCCACGCGCGTGAGGCCGCCGGGCACCATCTGCACTTCCTTGCCGCTGAGCACGAAGGGGCGCAGGTCGATGTGGCGCGGCGCCACGCCGCTTTGCACATAGGTAGGGCAGGTGGAGAGCGAGAGCGTGGGCTGCGCGATGTAGCCGCCCGGGTTGGCCGCCACGGCCTTGCGGAAGTCCTCGATCTCGGCCTTGGTGGACGCGGGCCCGACCAGCATGCCGTAGCCACCCGCGCCGTGCACCTCTTTCACCACGAGGTCCTTCATGTTGGCCATCATGTATTTGAGGTCCTCGGGCTCGCGCCCCATGAAGGTGGGCACGTTGTTGAGGATGGGTTTCTGCCCGAGGTAGAACTCGATCATCTTGGGCACGTAGGGATAGATGGACTTGTCGTCCGCCACGCCGGTGCCCACGGCGTTGCAGATGGCGACGTTGCCGCTGCGGTACACGCCCAGCAGGCCTTCGCAGCCCAGCGTGGAGGTGGGGCGGAACACCGAGGGGTCGAGGAAGTCGTCGTCCACGCGGCGGTAGATCACGTCCACGCGCTTGGGGCCACGCGTGGTGCGCATGTAGACGAAGTTGTCCTTGACGAACAGGTCCTGCCCCTCGACCAGCTCGATGCCCATCTGCTGCGCGAGGAAGGCGTGTTCGAAGTACGCGCTGTTGTACATGCCGGGGGTGAGCACCACCACCGTGGGCTCGGCCGTGGTGGCCGGGCTGCTCGCGCGCAGGGTTTCCAGCAGCAGGTCGGGGTAATGGGCGACCGGGGCCACGCGGTTCTCACCGAAGAGTTCGGGGAACAGCCGCATCATCATCTTGCGGTCTTCCAGCATGTAGCTCACGCCGCTGGGCACGCGAAGGTTGTCTTCGAGCACGTAGTACTCGCCCACACCTTCGGCATTCGGGGCGCGCACGATGTCGATGCCCGAGATGTGCGAGTAGATCTGGTGCGGCACGTCCACGCCCATCATCTCGGGGCGGAACTGCGCGTTCTGGAAGATCTGGTCGGCCGGCACGATGCCGGCCTTGATGATTTCCTGGCCGTGGTAGACGTCGTGGATGAAGCGGTTGAGCGCGGTCACGCGCTGCACCAGGCCCTCCTCCATGCTGCGCCATTCGTGGGCGGGAATGATGCGCGGGATGAGGTCGAAGGGGATGAGGCGCTCGGTGCCGGAGCCGTCCTCGTCCTTGGCGCCGTACACCGCAAAGGTGATGCCCACGCGGCGGAAGATCATTTCGGCCTCTTCGCGCCGGGCCGCCATCACGTCTTCAGGCTGTTGGGCCAGCCAGCGCGCGTAGTTCTGATAGTGGGCCCGGACCTCGCTGGGCGAGGCGTTCATTTCGTCAAACATCGGTCTGCTCATGGGCTTTTTCTCCTGAGCACAGCATAGCAAGGACTGGGCCAGGTTTTGGCCACCTCGCCGCCCCGCCGCGCGAAATCCCCTCAGTGTCTTCCCGGAGCCGGCGCAAGACCCCAACCCTTCCCGCCGGTGCCAGCGGGGTGCTTGCACGCCTGCCGACGATCCTGTATTGTACGGACCATAAATTCAATTGTTCGCTCAATTAACTCGGTCTGTACGGACCATTACCTGGAGACGATAAGCATGAGTGGGTTCATCAAGAAGGCCGTTCTGGGTCTGGGCATCGCCGCCCTGGCCGCTGCCAGCCACGCGCAGGAAACGCTGAAGATCGGTGTGCTGGGCGGCATGACCGGCCCGGGCGCGCCGTGGGGCCTGGCCATCGACGGTGGTGTGCGCGTGGCGACCGAGGAGATCAACGCCAGCGGCGGCCTGAAGGTGGCGGGCAAGACCTACAAGTTGGAGATCGTGTCCTACGACGACCACTACAAGGCGGCCGACGCCGTGACGGCGGTGAACCGCCTGATCGACCAGGACAAGGTGCAGTTCATCATCGGTCCGATCGGCTCGGCCTCCCTGCTGGCGATCAAGCCGATCACCGAAAAGAGCAAGGTGGTGCTGCTCTCCAACACCTACACCACCGAGGCACTGAACGCCGAGACGCGCTACATGTTCCGCGTGCTGCCCACCACCAACGAATACGACGCGCAGCTGATCGGCTGGCTCAAGCAGAACCGCCCCGCGATCAAGCGCGTGGCCGTGATCTCGCCCAACGACGCCACCGGCTGGAGCACGCAGAAGGGCAAGAAGAAGGCCTATGAAGCCGCGGGCTACGAGATCGCCGACGCCAAGTTCTTCGAGCGCTCGCAGAACGACTTCCGCACCATCCTGGCGGGCATCCTGGCCAAGCGCGTCGACCTGATCGAGCTCGACGTGGTGCCGCCGGCCCAGGCCGGCCTGGTCATCCGCCAGGCGCGCGAAATGGGCTACAAGGGCCCGTTCACCAAGTTCGGCGGCAACAACGTGGCCGAAACCGTGAAGTCCGCTGGTGCGGACAACGCCGAAGGCACCCTGGTGTATTTCTCGGCCGACCCGGCCAGCGACGCCTACGCCAAGCTGAGCAAGGCCTACGCGAAGTACCACCCCAACGCCATGGACGACTTCGCCTTCTATTTCTACGACGCGGCCAAGCTGCTGTTCGGCGCGATCCAGAAGGCCGGCACCACCACCGACACCGACGCTGTCGTGAAGGCCATCGAAGCCACCAAGTCGTACGACGGCATCCAGGGCAAGATCGTCTGGGGTGGCAAGGACACCTACGGCATCGACCACCAGATCGCGACGCCGGCCTACCTGGGCGTGATCGAAAACGGCAAGGGCAAGGTCGTCACCAAGTTCGACGCCCGCTGAGCCCGCGCGCCCCGCGCAGCCGCCACCGCGGGGTGGCGCCGCCGGGGCGCGAGCCCCTCCTTCTTCCCTGCTGAACGCGCCCGCCTGCGGCGCCAGCCGCGGGCCTCGAGCCCGCTCTTCCCATGCAAATCGCGATACAGATATCCATCATTGCGCTGATGTCGGCGTTCGTCTACGCGCTCATCGCGCTGGGCTTCACGCTGGTGTTCGGCATCATGCGCGTCGTGAACTTCGCCCACGGCGAGTTCTACATGCTCGGCGCCTACGCCATGTACGTGCTCTACGGCCTGCTCGGCTGGCCGTACGGCTCGGCGCTGATCGCCGGCGCCCTGCTCGTCGGCCTGGCCGGTTTCGTGCTGGAGCGCGTGCTGTTCCGGCGTTTCACCGGCGACGAGATGGGCGGCATGATCATGTCGCTCGCCCTGGCCATCACGCTGCAGGCGGCGATTTCGCTGGTGTTCACGGTCGACGACCTGTCGGTCGCGCGCCCGGTGGAAGGCGCGCTGCAGATCGGCTCGGTGTTTCTCGCGCTGGATCAGCTGTACGTGGTGGGCGTCACCCTGCTCGCCCTGGCCGCGTTCTACGTGCTGATCGAGAAGACGCGGGTGGGCATCACCATCCGCGCCGTGGCGCAGGACAGCGAGGTCGCGCGCCTGCAGGGCGTGCGCTCCTGGCGCATGACGGCGCTCACCTTCGCGCTCAGCTGCCTGCTGGCGGGCCTGGCGGGCGCCCTCATGGCACCGGTCTACACCATCCACCCGCACATGGGTGAACTCGTGGTGGTGAAGGCCTTCATCATCGTTGTGCTCGGCGGCCTGGGCAGTTTGCCAGGTGCCGTCATCGCGGCGCTGATCCTGAGCTTCACCGAGGCGATCGCCTCCACCTTCTACAACTCGACCGTCGCCACGATGCTCTCGTTCCTCATCGTCATGGCGGTGTTGACCGTGCGCCCGGCCGGCCTGATGGGGAGATCCCGATGAGAAACGACCTCACCCTGGTGCGCCGCCCCGTGGGCGTGCGCGTGGCCGAGCTGCTGATGGCCGCCGCCCTGCTGGCCTGGCCGCTGGCGCTGGGCGAATCGCGCTTCGCGCTGCACGTCGGCGTCATGGTGGCGCTGTACGCCACGCTGGCCATGAGCATGAACCTGATGCTGCGCATCGGGCAACTCTCGCTCGCGCACGGCGCGCTGTTCGGCATCGGCGCCTACGTGTCGGCCATCCTCACCCGCGATGCGGGCCTGGGCTTCGTGTCCGCCTTCGTGCTGGCGGGCCTGGCCTCGGCGCTGATCGCCCTGGTGACCGCGCCGCTCTTCATGCGCATCAAGGGCGTGCACTTCGCCTTGTTGACCTTTGCCTTCGGCGAGGTGGTGGTGCTGTGTTTCGTCGAGTTCGTGGACATCTTCGGTGGCAACAACGGCTTCGGCCAGATCCCGCCGGCCCAGCTGCTCGGCCACACGCTGGACCGCTACGGCAGCTACCTGCTGGCCACCACGCTGGCCCTGGCGAGCTACTTCTCGCTGCAGGCCATGTACCGGCGCGAGCTCGGCGTGATCACCGCCTCGCTGCACCAGGACGAAGCCCTGGTCACCGCCAGCGGCTTCGAGGCGCTGCGCTTTCGCATCGCCGTGTTCGTGCTCAGCGCGGCCATGGCCGGCTGGGCCGGCAGCCTGTTCGCGCACTACCAGGGCTACATCTCGCCCGACTCGTTCGGCTTCTGGACCGCCGTGAACGCGGTGATCATCAACGTGCTCGGCGGCGTGGGCGCCCTCGCTGGCGTGGTGGTGGGCGGCTTCCTGCTGATCCCGCTGCCCGAGCTGCTGCGCGACCTGCAGCAGTACCAGCGCTTCATCTACGGCATCGTGCTGATGGCCCTGCTGTGCTTCATGCCCAAAGGCCTGGCGGGCCTGTGGGCCACATGGATCGGGCGCCTGCGCGCCGGAAAGGCCCAGCCATGAGCGCGGTGCTTCAAGTCAGGAACCTGTCGCGCGCCTTCGGCGGCATCCGCGCGGTGGACGGCGTGTCGTTCGAGGCCGGCGGGGACGGCATCACCGGGCTGATCGGCCCCAACGGCGCGGGCAAGACCACGATGTTCAACCTCATCACCGGCACCACGCGCGCCAGCGCGGGCGAGGTGGTGTTCCGGGGCGAGCGCATCGAGCGCCTGTCCGCCCCCGCCATCGCGCGCAAGGGCCTGGGCCGCACGTTCCAGATGACCCACGTATTTCCAGGTCTGAGCGTGCTGGACAACCTGTACCGCGCGGCGCTGTTTCGCCAACTGCCCTCGCCCTGGTCGCTGGTGCGACCGGCCACGGTGCGCCAGGGGCGGCGCCAGGCGCTGGCGCAGGCCGAGCAGGCCCTGGCCATGATCGGCATGGAAAGCCTCGCCAGCGACGACGCCGGCGCGCTCGCCTACGGCCAGCAGAAGATCCTGGGCGTGGGCATGGCGCTGACCACGCAGCCCTCGATGCTGCTGATGGACGAGCCGGCGGCCGGCCTCAACGCGGTGGAAACCGATGCCATGAGCGCGCTGATCGAGCGCGTGCACCACAGCGCGGGCGTGTCCATCGTGCTGGTGGAGCACGACATGAACATGGTGATGCGCCTGTGCTCCCACCTCGTCGTGCTGGTCAACGGCCGCCTGCTGGCCAGCGGCCCGGCGGCCACCGTGCGCGACAACCCGCAAGTCATTGACGCCTACCTGGGCGCGGATCTCGAAAATGCTTGAAGCCAGAAACATCTCCGTCGCCTACGGACCGATCGCGGCCCTGCGCGACGTGTCGTTCTCCGTGCGCCCCGGCAGCGTGTGCGCCATCGTCGGCGCCAACGGCGCGGGCAAGTCCACCCTGATGAAGGCGCTGTGCGGCCTGGTGCCGCTGCAGGCCGGCAGCTTCCACCTGGACGGCCAGGACATCACCGCGCTGCCCACCGACCAGCGCATCGCCAAGGGCCTGGCACTCTCGCCCGAGGGCCGGCGCCTGTTCCCCGAGCTGAGCTCCTACGAGAACCTGCTGATGGGCGCCTACCTGCGGCGCGACCGGCAGGCGATCCGCGAGGACATTCAAAAGGTCTACGGCTACTTTCCCCGCCTGGCCGAGCGGCAGCACAGCCAGGGCCGGCACCTCTCGGGCGGCGAGCAGCAGATGTGCGCCATCGGCCGCGCGCTGATGTCGCGCCCGCGCCTGCTGCTGCTGGACGAGCCTTCGCTCGGCCTGGCGCCCAACGTCACGCTCGAAGTCGCCCGCGCGATCCGCCGCATCAGCCAGGACGGCACCACCATCGTGCTGGTGGAGCAGAACGCCCGCCTGGCGCTCAAGCTCTCGCAGCATGCGCTGGTGCTGGAGACCGGCCGGCTGGTGCTCGACGGTCCGAGCGACGAGATCATGAACAACCCCCACGTCACCGCCGCCTACCTCGGTGGCCACGCCCCCGCCTGATTGCCCCATGCCCAACATCTACCAAACGGCCATGTTCCATGCGCTGCGCAGCCCGCGCAGCACGGCGCTGTCGGACAGCCACACGGCCATGGACTTCGCCGCCCTCTGTGCCCGCGCCCGCGCGCTGACCGCCCACCTGCAAGGCCTGGGCGTGCGCCGGGGCGACCGCGTCGCCGTGCTCATGCACAACGCCATCGACTACCTCGCGCTGATGCACGCCACCGCCGTGGGCGGCTTCAGCCTGGTGCCGGTGAACACGCGCTACAGCGCCGCCGAGCTGGCGTTTCTCATCAGCGACTGCACGCCCCGCGTGCTGGTGCACGACGCGGAGTTCTCGCCCCTCGTCGCGGAGCTGCCGCGGCACCTCGCGCCGGACCAGCTGCCGGTCTGCCTCGACCACCTGGCCAGCGACCTGGCCGACGTGCCGGCCACCGCCGACCCGGTGGCCTGGCGCACCGGCTGCGTCGAGGACGGCGACGTCGCGATCATCATGTACACCTCGGGCACCACCTCCACGCCCAAGGGCGCGATGCTGACCCATGGCAACCTGGTGTGGAACGCGATGAACTACATCATGGAACTCGGCATCGACGCGCAGTCGCGCTCGCTCATGGCCACGCCGCTGTTCCACATCGGCGGCTTCGGCGTCATCAACGGCCCCATCCTGTACGCCGGCGGCAGCCTGCACCTGGTGCCGCGCTTCGATGCGCAAAGCGTGGTGGAGGCCTTGCAGCAGAACCTGCCCACGCACGTGTTCCTGCTCTCGGCGATGTGGGTCGGCCTGACCGACCACCCGGGCTTCGCGCAGCTGCGCCTGCCCTCGGTGCGCTACGTGCAGACCGCCGCGGCGCCGCTGGGCGAATGGCGCCAGGAACTGATCCGCCAGGTGTTTCCCAACGCCGAGTTCGGCTGGGGCTTCGGCATGACGGAGAGCTGCGTCACCACCATCAAGAACCGCTACACGCACGAGATCCTGGACCACCCGGGCTCCATCGGCTACCTCTGGCGCCACGTGGCGCACCGCCTGGTGGACGAGACCGGCCAGGTGCTGGCGGACCAGCACGGCCCCGGCGAGCTGCAGGTGAAGGGGCCCACCGTCTTCAAGGGCTACTGGAACCAGCCCGAGCTGACCGCCGCCACGCTGGACGCCGACGGCTGGCTGCACACCGGCGACCTCTTCCGCTTCGACGACGAAGGCTTCGCCTACTTCATGGGCCGCAGCAAGGACATGATCAAGACCGGGGGCGAGAACGTGGCGGCGCAGGAAGTGGAGAATTGCCTGGTCGGCCACCCTGATGTGCGCGAGGCCGCCGCCTTCGGCGTGCCGCACGAACGCTGGGGCGAAGAACTGGTGGCCGCCGTGGTGCCGATCGAAGGCCGCCAGCCGGACACCGAGGCGCTGCGCACGCACTGCCGCGAAAGCCTTTCGGGCTTCAAGGTGCCCAAGCGGATTTTTCTGGTGGACAGCCTGCCGCACTCCTCGTCCGGCAAGGTCCAGAAGTTCAAGTTGAGACAAGGATTCGACGCATGACAACGGCCCCTTCCAGCCTGTTGGACGAAGGCTACCTGCCGGCCCTGGCCCGGCGCGCGCAGGCGGACGGTTTCGTCGCGCGCCACCGCACGCTGGCCCATCTGAGAATCGGTTTTCGCCACAGCGAGACGGGCCAACGCGCCTGGATCGCGGTGACGCCGGACACCATCGAAGCGGGCCAGGCCGGCGAGGCGCCCTTCACTTTCGTGGGCGACGAATCGGCCCTGCAGGCCCTGGCCAGCGGCTTCCCCTTCAACCGCCTGGTGCGCCAGCACCGCCTCAGCGTCGAAGGCGACCTGCGCGCCTGCGTGCAGAACTGGCTGCTGATCCACGCCGTCTTGCGCCTGTGCGCGCCCAGGAGCGAATGACATGCCCTACGTGACCACGGCCGACGGCCTGCGCGCCTACTACGACCACGCGGGCGACCCCACGGGCGGGCGCACGCCCCTCGTGATGGTGCATGGCGCCAGCCAGGACAGCCTGTCCTGGCAACACAACCTCGATTTCTTCGGCCAGCACTACGCGGTGTACGCGCTGGACCTGCCGGGCCACGGCAAGAGCGGCATGCCCGCCGGCGGCCCGCACACCGACAGCCCGAGCAACGCGCGCCATGTGTTGCAGGTGATCGACGCGCTCGGCCTGGACCGCCCGGTGCTCATGGGCCATTCCATGGGCGGCGGTGTCGTGGCCGCTGCCGCGGCGCTGGCGCCGCAGCGCGTGCGCGGCCTCGTGTTCGTCGACGGCGCCTCGGTCAACGTGGTCAAGAGCTCCGGCTACAACCCGGCCATCCTCGACATGGCGCGCATCAACCCGGGCGACTGGTTCGAGGTGAGCTTCCGCACCCTCATGGGCAGCGGCACCGACGCCGCGCGCGCCGAGGAGATCGTCATGGACGCGCGGCGCTGCATCCCCGAGGTGGCCTTCGCCGACATCCGCGCCTTTGGCGGTTTCCGCATGGAAACCCTGCTGGACCAGCTACAGTGCCCCTGCGTGATCGTTGAAGGTGCCGAAGACTGGTCCGTGCCCCCCGAATCCGCGCGGAATGTGGACGCCGCCCTGCAGGCGCGCGGCATTCCGACGGTGTACCTCGAGTGGCCCGGCGTGGGGCATTTCCCCCATAGCGAGCAGCCGGCCATCTTCAACGTCGAGACCCTTGCCGCCCTCCAACGTCTGGACCTCTGATGCCGGAAACCCCCAGCCCTCCCCGCCGCACCACGCTGCACAAGAGCCTCAGCGACGAGTTGCTGCGCATGATCAAGAACGGGGACTACCCGGTGGGCAGCAACCTGCCGACCGAGAACGAGCTGTGCGCGCGCTTCGGCGTCAGCCGGCACACCGTGCGCGAGGCCACGCGCCGCCTCTCCGACCTCGGCCTGGTGGTGCGCAAACCGCGCACGGGCACCACCGTCGTGCGCCAGCACACCCAGCCGCAGTTCGGCCTGGCGCTGGAGAACACCGAGCAGCTCACCCAGTACCTGGAGACCACGGCGCTGAGCGTGCACCGCGTCACCACCGAACTGAGCGCGCACCCCACCGAGCTGCGGCTCGAAGGCGTGCCGGCGGACTGGCTCAAGGTCTCCACCTTCCGCTGCGTGCCTGGCACCGACCGGCCGATCTCCTGGACCGACATCTACATCCGCCGGGAGTACCAGGCCGTGGTCGAGCACATCGGCCAGCAACCCGGCGGCGTGTACCCGCTGTTCGAACGCCTGTGCGACGAAACGGTGGAGACCATCGACATGGAGATCTCGGCCGCCACCTTCCCCGCCGCCATCGCCAAGCGCCTGGGCTACACCAAGAGCGATCCCGCCCTGCTGATGGTGCGGCGCTTTCGCAACCCGGCCGGCAAGCTGCTCGAAGTGGCGGTGAGCTACTACCCGCCGTTCGGCTTTCGCTACATGTCCCGCCTCACGCGTGTGCAGGGACGCCACCAGACCGCCCCATGATCCCCAAGGAGTCCGATTTGAAACCCACGTATGGCCAGAGTGTGACGGTGACCGTCGAAGGGCCGGTGGCCCTGGTGCGCTTCGACCGCGGCGTGAACCGCAACGCCATCAACCAGGACACGCTGCTGGCCCTCACCCAGGTCGCGCGCGACCTCGGCGACGCCCTGGACATCCAGGTGGTCGTGCTCACCGGTGCCGCCGACATCTTCTCGGCCGGCATCGACCTGAAGGACCCGGCCAAGTGGAACGAGGACGACCAGGCCCTGCTGCAGCGGCGCGACATGGCGCAGCGCGGCGCGCGCCTGTGCCGCGCATGGGAAAGCCTGCCGCAGCTCACCATCGCGGCCATCGAAGGCATGGTGGTGGGCGGCGCGGCCGCGCTCACCCTGGCGTGCGACTGGCGCGTGGCGTCCAGCCAGGCCGCGTTCTACCTGCCCGAAGTCAAGGTCGGCCTCAACATGGGCTGGGGCGCGATCCCGCGCCTGACCAGCCTGCTCGGCGCGGCGCGCGCCAAGCGCGCCATCCTGCTGGGCGAGAAGCTGGGCGCCGCGCAGGCGCTCGACTGGGGCCTGGTGGACGTGATCAGCGAGCCCGGCCGCGCGGTCGAAGATGCCCAGGCGCTGGCCCGCAAGACCGCCGAAACGCCGGCGGCCCTGCTGCGCATGACCAAGGAATCGGTCAATGCCTGCGCCACCGCGCTGCACCACCCCAGCATCTACATGGACGCCGACCAGGCCCTGGTCTGCCGCGACAGCCAGGAAGGCCGCAGCGCGCGCCAGCAGTTCGTGCAGGCCGGCTGAACAGGTTCAGGCCGTCAAGGCCACACCGCCGCGCAGGCGCGCGGCGACCTCCTCGCGCACGTTGAGAGGTGCATCCGCGAGCAAGGCCGGCCAGTCCGCCTGCGCGGCCTGCACCAGTGCCTTGCAGTGCCGCAACACCACCGACCTGCGCAGCAGGCCGGCGCTCTCCAGCAGCGATTCGAGCTGCGCCCAGGTGAACGCGCGCAGCCTGGCGTCGATGGCGCGGTTGATGCCGTAGTCCGCCGGCGGCATGCCGGCGAAGAAGGCGCTCACGCAGACCGGGTCGTACAAGGGCGCCAGTTGAGGCTCGATGCCATCGGGGTACAGCAGCGCCCAGTTCTTGAGGTGCGCGTCGGTGTTGCCCATGAGGATGAAAGCCAGGAAGCGGCCGAGGAATTCGCGCGTGTCGCGCGCGGGCTGCACCGAATACTGGTTGAGCAGGCGCAGCATCTGGCCGTAGTCCCGCTCGATGCCCCTGCCGTACTTCTGCCTCGGGGCATAGCCCATGACCTGCGCGAACTCTTCCATGTGCACGCGCAGGCCGTGCCGGCGGTCGAAGCGCTCGACCGCCAGGATGTGCGGAAAATCGACCGGCTCGGGCAACTGCGCCTGATCCCGCGTGATGATGCTCGCGCGAGCGCAATCCAGCCCCAGCGCGGCACACAGCCGGTAGCCGGTGTACTCGTTCTCGACGAGTTCGGGGTGGCGGGTGGTCGGCAGCTTCAGGATGTGGCTGCCCGCCACGCCATGCCGCTTGACGACGTAGCGCCGCCCCTCCTGCACCGCGGAGAACTTCGTCACCATCCCGGGCAGGGACGCGGCGTCCTCGACCGGCAGCTCGACAAAGCCCGGCTCCAGCACGTCGAGCCCCAGCGCCGCGTGCCAGTGGCGAACCACCTGCGGGATGTCTTCGTCGGCGGGCACGGGCTCGACTTCCAGCGCGCCCATCAGGTCGTGCCCGGCGGCGGCCAGCAGTTCGAATTCGTCTTCGGTGGTGCAACCCCTTTGCGCGGCCAGGCGTTCGCGGTTGTGGCCTTCGGGCAAGAGGTTCTGGAAGAAGACCGGCCAGCGGCCGTCGTTGCGCACCAGGCGCTCGTCGCGCGTGGCGCTCAGGATCTGCCGGGTGGCCGCGTCGTCCATCCCACGCAGGCTCATGGACAGCGTGGGCCGGCGCGGGTCGCTCATGTACGGCTCGTCGAAGGACATGCGCAGGATGTCGCCGTACTGCGAGAGGTAGCCGATGGGCTGCTTCTCCCCCGCCGGCGTGTGCAGGGACAGGCGCAGGTAACGGATGAAGGTGCTCACGGCCGGCCCCTTTCAGGCCGGTGTGTCCAGCAGGTCCACCAGCGACTTCGGCGCACCCGCCCCCGCGGGCTGCCCGAGCACGCGCCCACCCGAGCGCAGGAAGCCCTCCACCTCGGCGCGCAGCGCGCGCGGCACCAGCATCAGCTCCATGCCCATGGCGCGGGCCAGTTCCTGCAGCGTGGACAGCCTGGGATCCATGCCCGCCTCGATGCGCGACACAGTCATGCGGCTGACGCCGGCGCGCTGCGCCAGTTCCTCTTGCGTCAGCGATGCGGCCTTGCGTGCGCCCTCAACGTCTTGAACGATGCTCGTCATGTTGAGCTTTCCAATGATTTTGATAAGTCAATTTATCATTTTTCGCTCGACTCAGCAAATCTATTTGATCGTTTAATTGATCATTTTAATGATTATGATCGTTATATTAATCATTTTCCTGCTTGCCAGGATGGTGCCAGTACCGGCGGCCGACCTCGCGCTGGCACATCACGCGGTCGGGCTCGGCGCTGCGCCAGGTCGCCGCGCCACACCCGGGTGAGTTCACCCAGGGAATGCCGCGCTGGGCATAGCGCTCCAGCACCACCGGCGCGGGGTGGTTGAAGCGGTTGCGGTAGCCCGACTGCACGATCACCAGGCTCGGGCGCAGGGTGTTGAGCAGCACCGGGCTGCTGGAGGTCTGGCTGCCGTGGTGGGGGGCGAGCATCACGGTCGCGCGTTGCTCGGGCCGCGCGAGCGCCAGGCGCACCTCGTGCGCGGCATCGATGTCGCCGCCCAGCCAGGCGCTCTGCGCACCGTTGGACACGAGCAACACGCAGGACATGGCGTTGCTGGAGAGCCGCCCCCGGCCGGTCTCGTCGTAGTCATCGGGTTGCGGGTGCAGCACCTCGAAATCCACCCCATCCCACCGCCAGCGCTGGCCCGCCACGCAGCGGCGCGCGGCGTCGCTGTCGTAGGACGAGAGCCAGCGCGCCTGCGGCTGCGCCGCCTGCACAGAGGGCGCGCCACCGGAATGGTCGCTGTCGCTGTGGCTGACCACGACCGTGTCGAGCCGCTCGCCGAGCGCGCGCAACAGCGGCAGCACCACACGGTCGCCGGCGTCGGGCTGCGGCCCATAGCGCGGGCCGGTGTCGTAGAGCAGGCTGTGGCCGGCGGTGCGCAGCAGCACCGCGCTGCCCTGCCCGACGTCCAGCGCGATCAATTCGAACTGGCCCGGCGCTGGGCGCGGCGGCGCGTAGAGCAAGGCCGGCCAGAGCAGCATCAGGCCCGAGAGCCGCACCACCCAGGGCAGGCGCAACACGAGCAACACACCGCCCAGCACCGCCGCCAGGGCCAGCGGCCACGGCGCCACGGGCCGGAACAGGGCCGCGCCCGGCCACTGGGCCAGCCACTGCAAGGCAAGCGACAAGGCCTGCACCGCCCAGGCGGCCCCATCCCACAAGGGCGGCGCGAACACGCCGAGCAAGGCCAGCGGCGTGACCAACAGGGTCACCCAGGGAATGGCGGCGAGGTTGGCCACCAGCCCCACCACCGAGAACTGGCCGAACAGCAGCAGGGTGAGCGGCGCGAGCGCCACCGTCACCACGCCCTGCTCGCGCAGCAAGGCCAGGAAGGCCCGCGCCGCGCGCTGCGGCCAGGAGCCCTCGGGCGCGGGCGAGCGCCGGCCCGGGTCGGTGGCGAACAGGATGCCCACCGCCACGAAGCTGAGCCAGAAGCCGGCCTGCATCAAGGCCCAGGGGTCGAGCAGCAGCACCACCGCCATGGCCAGCAGCCACACATGCGGCCAGGGCCACTGCCGCACAGACAGGCGCAGACCGAACACCACGGCCAGCATGAGCACGGTGCGCTGCGCCGGCACGCCCCAGCCCGAGAACAGCGCGTACGCCGTGGCCAGCGCCACGCCACCCAGCCCGGCGGCCCAGGGTGTGGGCAGCGCCAGCAAGGCCTTGGGCCAGCGCAGCGCCAGGCGCCGCCAGAGCGCGCCCACCAGCGCCGTGGCCAGCCAGGCGAACAGCGTCACGTGCAATCCTGAAATGCTCATCAAATGAGCGACGCCTGTGGTGCGGAAGAGGTCCCAGTCGCTGCGGTCGATGGCGGACTGGTCGCCCACCACCAGCGCGGCCAGCACGCCCGCGCTGCGCGGGTCTTCGTGCACGCGGGCCTCGATGCGCTTGGCCACGCCCTGGCGCAAGCGATCCAGCGGGTGCCAGGGTGTGGCGCCCAGCCGCTGGGGCGCCGGGTCGCGCGGGCCGCTGCGCACATAACCGGTGGCCTGGATGCCCTGCTCCCAGAGCCAGCGTTCGCGGTCGAAGCCGTGCGGGTTGGCGTTGCCGTGCGGGCTGCGCAGGCGCACCGTGAAGCGCCAGCGGTCGCCCGCGCGCAGGCCGGGGCCGGCCCCGCCGGCCTCATCGGGCCGCAGGTACCAGCCCAGTTGCAGGCGCGGTGGCAGCGCCACCGCCTGGCCGCCGCGCGCGGCCGACTCCACCACGAACTCGAAGCGCTCACCCTGCGCGCTTCGCTGCGGCAGGGAGGCGATGCGCCCGGTCGCCTCGATGTCGATGCCTTGCAGGGCCGGGTCGAGCGCGTCGGCCGCGAAATGCACGGCGCGGGCGCCGGTGGCACCGACACCGATGAGCGCCCCCGCCACCCAGGCCAGCAACAGCGCAGGGGCGGCACGCCGGGTCAGCCGCAAGGCCCCCAGGCCCAGCACACCGGCCAGCAGCAAAGCGCCGTAGACCTCCAGGGACCACAGCGCGGGCTGCTGCAATTGCAGCCCCACGCCCAGCACCCAGCCCAGCAGCGCCCCGAAGCCGGAATGGCGCACGATCAGACCGGGCGGCACCGCTTGGTGGAAATGTCATGTGGCCGTGGCGCAAGACTTGCTAGCATGGCTGCAAGCCGCGTCGGCCGGTTGGTGGCTCGCGGATCCATTGTTGTTCCCCTCCCAGGAAAGTCTCTCGTATGGCCATCCATGTTGCCCTGAGCCACATCACCCATTATCGGTACGACCGCCTGGTCAAGCTGGGGCCTCAGGTGGTCCGGCTGCGGCCCGCGCCGCACAGCCGCACCAAGGTGCTCTCGTATTCGCAGCGCATCGAACCCGGCGAGCATTTCATCAACTGGCAGCAGGACCCTTTTGCCAACTACCAGGCGCGCCTGGTGTTCCCCGAGCCCACCACCGAGTTCAAGGTCACGATCGACCTGGTGGTGGAAATGGCGGTCTACAACCCGTTCGATTTCTTCCTGGAGCCTTCGGCCGAGAACTTCCCGTTCAAGTACGACGAGGCGCAGAAGCAGGAACTGGCCCCGTACCTGGCCACCGCGCCGCTCACGCCGCTGCTCAAAGCCTACGTGGCCGAGGTGGACCGCAGCGAGCGCCGCACGATCGACTTCCTGGTCGAGATCAACCAGCGGCTGCAGCGCGACATCGCCTACACCATCCGCATGGAACCCGGCGTGCAGACGCCCGAAGACACGCTCAAGCTCAAGAGCGGTTCGTGCCGTGACAGCGGCTGGCTGCTGGTGCAGATCCTGCGCCACATGGGCCTGGCCGCGCGCTTCGTCTCGGGCTACCTGATCCAGCTCACGTCCGACGTGAAGTCGGTTGACGGCCCCAATGGCCCCGAGAAAGACTTCACCGACCTGCACGCCTGGTGCGAGGTGTTCCTGCCCGGCGCGGGCTGGATCGGCCTGGACCCGACCTCGGGCCTGCTCGCGGGCGAAGGCCATGTGCCGCTGGCCTGCACGCCGCAGCCCTCGAGCGCGGCGCCGGTGGAAGGTGGCGTGGACAAGTGCGAGGTGGAATTCAGCCACCACATGAGCGTGACGCGGGTCTACGAGTCGCCGCGTGTCACCCGCCCCTACACCGACGAACAATGGGCTGGCGTGCTGGCCCTGGGCGAAAAGGTGGACGCCGACCTGGAACAGCACGACGTGCGCCTGACCATGGGCGGTGAGCCCACCTACGTGGCCACCAGCGACCGCGACGCCGCCGAGTGGAACACCGACGCGCTGGGCCCCACCAAGCGCGGCTACGCCACCGAGCTGCTGGGGCGCCTGCGCGCCGAGTACGGCGCGGGCGGCTTCGTGCACATGGGCCAGGGCAAGTGGTACCCGGGTGAGCAATTGCCACGCTGGGCGCTGTCGATGTTCTGGCGCGCCGATGGCGAGACCCTCTGGCACAACCCGGCCCTGCTGGCCGACGAGCGCGACGAAGCGCGCTGCACCAGCGACGACGCGCGCCGCTTCACGCAGGCGCTGGCGCGCAAGCTCGGCCTGTCCACCCAGTACATCACGCCGGGCTACGAGGACACTTGGTACTACCTCTGGCGCGAGCGCCGCCTGCCGGTGAACGTGGACCCGTTCGACAGCAAGCTCGACGACGAGCTCGAACGCGCCCGCCTGCGCCGCGTCTTCGGCCAGGGCCTGGACGCCACCGTGGGCTACGTGCTGCCGCTGCAGGCCTCGGGGCGCAACGGCGCGCTGTCCAACAACGGCAAGAGCGGCTACCCGCGCATCTCGGGCACGGTGTGGTCCACCGGGCCCTGGTTCTTCCGCGACGAGCGCATGTACCTGATCCCGGGCGACTCGCCCATGGGCTACCGCCTGCCGCTGGACTCGCTGCCCTGGGTGTCGGCCGGCGACTACCCGTACCACATCGAACAGGACCCGCACTCCGCGCGCGACCCGCTGCCGCGTGGCGCGGCCGTGAAGCACCAGGTGTCACCGCACCAGGTGGGTGGCGGCTTCGCCGAAGGCGGCACGGTCTCCATGCAAGGTATGGACTTCGACCCGGATGCCGAGACGGTGGAAGGCCTGCGCCCGGGCCAGCCCGGCCCCGGCGCGGCGCCCGCGCAGGCCTTGGCCGCGCGCTTTCCGCAGCGCGCCGAATCGGCCGCCTGGCTCACACGCACCGCGCTGTGCGTGGAAGCGCGCGACCCGCACCGCGCCAACGGCCCCAAGGCCGAGAAGGCCGGCGGCGGCAAGAACCAACACCTCTACATCTTCATGCCGCCCATGGCGCTGCTGGAGGACTACCTCGACCTGCTCGCCGCCGTGGAAGCCACGGCCGAGAAGCTGGGCATGAGCATCGTGCTCGAAGGCTACCCGCCGCCGCGCGACCCGCGCCTGAAGATGCTGCAGGTCACGCCCGACCCGGGCGTGATCGAGGTCAACATCCACCCCGCGCACAACTGGGGCGAGCTGGTGGAGCACACCGAATTCCTCTACGAAGCCGCGCACCAGACGCGCCTGTGCGCCGAGAAGTTCATGACCGATGGCCGCCACACCGGCACCGGCGGTGGCAACCACTTCGTGCTCGGCGGCGCCACGCCGGCAGACTCGCCCTTCCTGCGCCGGCCCGAGCTGCTGGGCAGCCTGCTGGCCTACTGGCACAACCATCCTTCACTGTCCTACCTGTTCAGCGGCCTGTTCATCGGTCCGACCAGCCAGGCGCCGCGCGTGGACGAGGCGCGCAACGACCAGCTCTACGAACTGGAGATCGCGCTCGCGCAGATCGGGCAGAACCGCAAGACCTACGGCGAAGACATGCCGCCGTGGATGGTGGACCGCACGCTGCGCAACATCCTGATCGACGTCACCGGCAACACGCACCGCAGCGAGTTCTGCATCGACAAGCTCTACTCGCCCGATGGTCCCACCGGGCGCCTGGGCCTGCTGGAGCTGCGCGCCTTCGAGATGCCGCCGCACGCGCGCATGAGCATCGCACAGCAGCTGCTGCTGCGCGCCATGATCGCGCGCTTCTGGAAGCAGCCCTGGCAGGGCCGCCTCACCCGCTGGGGCACCGAGCTGCACGACCGCTGCCTGCTGCCCACCTTCGTGCGCATGGACTTCGAAGACGTGCTCACCGACATGGCCGACGCCGGTTACCCCTTCGACATGGCGTGGTTCGAGCCGCACTTCGAGTTCCGTTTCCCGCTGGTGGGCGAGGTCGCCGCGCGCGGCATCGAGCTCACCATCCGCAGCGCGCTGGAGCCCTGGCACGTGATGGGCGAAGAAGGCGCGGTCGGCGGCACGGTGCGCTACGTGGACTCTTCGCTGGAGCGGGTGGAGGTGCGCGTGAGCGGCTTCAACGACAGCCGCCACGTGATCACCTGCAACGGCCGCGCCCTGCCCCTGCAGAGCACCGGCACCGCGGGCGAGTACGTGGCCGGTGTGCGCTACAAGGCCTGGAGCCCGCCCTCGGCGCTGCACCCCTCGATCGCCGCGCACGCGCCGCTGACCTTCGACATCGTCGACACCTGGCTCAAGCGCTCCATGGGCGGCTGCCAGTACCACGTCGCCCACCCGGGCGGGCGCAACTACGACACCTTCCCCATCAACGCCTACGAGGCCGAGAGCCGCCGGCTGTCGCGCTTCTTCCAGATGGGGCACACGCCCGGCCGCATGGACGTGGCGCCGGCCCAGCACAGCCGCGAGTTCCCGTTCACGCTCGACCTGCGGACCTGAACCCGCGGCCCGGGCCTGCCAGAACCTGTTTGAAGGATGCCACACGGCGATTCACGTCCCCCCGGCCCGCCGATACCCCAGCGGGCATACTCTAAGCCCGTGAATCCCGACCCCACCGAATCCCTCTTTGCCCAGTTGCGCCCGGACACCCCGGGGGCCTGGGCGCTCTCCCTTTCCGTGCCGGCGGACGCGGGCCACCGAGACGAGCTGCGCGCCGGCGGTGACCCCGAGGCCTCGGCGCTGTCGCGCCCCTGGGCCAGCTTCTTCGAACACATCGGCGCCGACGGCTTCAGCGACCTCAACCGCCGCGCCGAGAACCTCGAGCGCCAGATCCGCGACAACGGCGTGACCTACAACGTCTACGCCGACGCCTCCACCGGGCTCGAACGCCCCTGGTCGCTCGACCTCTTCCCCAAGCTCATCGGTCCGCAGGACTGGGCGCAGATCGAGGCCGGCGTGCTGCAGCGCACGCGATTGCTCAACGCCATGATGGCCGACCTGTACGGCGAGCGCGAACTGCTCAAGCGCGCGCTGCTGCCGGCCGCGCTGGTGCAGGGCCACCCTGGGTACCTGCGCTCCATGCAGGGCGTGCGCCCGCCGGGCGACACCTGGCTGCACATCGTGGGCTTCGACCTCGCGCAGGGGCCCGACGGCCGCTGGTGGGTGGTCGGCCAGCGCACCCAGGCGCCTTCGGGCCTGGGCTACCTGCTGGAAAACCGCATCGCCATCGGGCGCCAGTTCCCCAAGGCCTTCGCCGGCATGAAGGTGCAGCGCCTGGCCGCAAGCTACCGCGCCCTCATGGACGGCATCAAGCGCATGGCGCCCGAGGGCGAGAACGCGCGCATCGCCCTGCTCACGCCCGGCCCCTACAACGAGACCTACTTCGAACACGCCTACCTCGCGCGCTACCTCGGCCTCACGCTGGTGGAAGGCAACGACCTCACGGTGCGCGACCAGCGCCTGTTCCTCAAGACGCTCAGCGGCCTGGAGCCGGTGCACGCGCTCATCAAGCGGCTGGACGACGAGTGGCTGGACCCGCTGGAGCTGCGCTCCGATTCGCGCCTGGGCGTGCCCGGTCTGCTGCAGGTGCTGCGCGCGGGCAACCTGCTGCTGGCCAACGCGCCGGGCTCGGCTCCGCTGGAATCGAGCGCGCTGCTTGGCTTCCTGCCCGCCATCAGCCGCCACCTGCTGGGCGAGGAACTGAGCCTGCCTTCGCTGGCCACCTGGTGGTGCGGCGAAGACGCCGCGCTGCGCGAGGTGCTGCCGCTGCTGCGCGACAGCGTGATCAAGCCCACCTACCCGCGTTCCGGGCTGGACACCGTGATGGGCCAGAGCCTGAGCGCGCGCGAGCTCGACGAGTGGTCGGGCCGCATGGCCCGCCACGCCGACGACTACACCGTGCAGTCCTGGCTGCCGCTGTCGCAGACGCCGACCTGGAGCGGCGAGCGGCTGATGCCCCGCTCGGCCATGCTGCGCGTGTTCGCGCTGGCCGATGGCCCGAAGTCCTGGCGCGTGCTGCCCGGCGGCATGGTGCGCCTGGCACCGCGCGGCCAGCTTATCGCCGCCATGCAGCGCGGCGGCAGCAGCGCCGACTGCTGGGTGCTCACCGACGGTCCGGTGGACCACACCAGCCTGCTGCAATCCGCGCCGAGCACGCTCACGCTGGCACAGCAGAAACGGCCCGTGACCAGCCGCGCCGCGGAAAACCTGTTCTGGCTCGGCCGCTACACCGAGCGCGCCGAAAACAGCGTGCGGCTCGCGCAGATCGTGCTCAGCCACCTGGGCGGCGAAGAGCCGAACTCGCGCGCGCTGATGGCCTGGCTGACCAGCATGGCGCGCGAGAACGCCCTGGTGCTGCCCGATGTGCCGACCGCCTCGCTCTCGGCGCGCGTGTTCTCGCGCAGCCTCATCGCCGCGCTCTCGCCCGCGTCCGGCGATGCGCTGGCCGCGCAGTCCTTCAGCGTGGGCTTCAACCTGCGCGCGCTCAAGGCGGCGGCCGCGCAGGTGCGCGAGCGCCTGTCACAGGAGCACTGGAACCTGATCGAGCGCACCGAGGCCAGCTTCGCGCGCGACTGCGCCGCCCTGTCCACCGACGCCGAGTACGCCACCGCCGAAGCCATCGCGGCGCTGCAGAACGCCAGCGAGCTGCTCGCGGCCATCACCGGTTCGCAGACCGACCGCATGGTGCGCGACGACGGCTGGCGCCTGCTCTCCATGGGCCGCCACATCGAACGGCTCATCACGCTGGCGCGCGCGCTGTCGCTCGCGCTCGAACACGGCTGCGTACACGACCAGGCCGGCTTCGAGGCCGTGGTCGCGCTGTTCGACAGCACGATCACCTTCCACGCGCAATACCAGCAGCGGCGCGACATGGTGGCGCTGATCGACCTGCTGGTGATGGACCGCGACAACCCGCGCTCGCTGGCCTGGGTGGTGCACACGCTGCGCTCGCGCCTGGCCAAGCTCTCGCACAGCGCCACGCCGCAGGACGCGGTGCTCGCGCGCGGCCTGCCCGACCCCAACAGCTGGGTGCTGCCCGACCTGAGCAACTGGCAGCGCAGCCCGGACGGCCAGCGCGTCTGGAGCGACCTGGCCGCCTTGCTCGACGGCTGCGAGATCGCGGCGATCGACCTCTCCGACGAGATCACACGCCTGCACTTCAGCCACGCGGACCAGCGCAACCAATCGCTCGGGGCCTGACATGCTCCTGCGCATCCTGCACCGCACCCGCTACCGCTACCACGGCGCCATCGACATGGCGCAGCACATGGTGCACCTGCGGCCGGTGGACACGGCCTCGCAGCGCGTGCGCTCGCACGAGCTGCGCATCGACCCCGAGCCGGCCGCGCGCAGCGAGACCACCGACGTGTTCGGCAACCCGCGCACCTTCTTCTCGCTGCAATCCATCCACAGCATGTTGACCGTGGAGGCCGACAGCCTGGTCGAGACACACGCGCCCGAGCCCCTGCCCGAAGGCCCGCCCTGGCGCGGCATGAACTGGGAGCGCGTGCGCGAGCATTTCCGCTACCGCGCCCAGGCACCGTTCGACGCGGCCAGCGAGTTCCTCTTCGCCTCGCCCTACGTGCCGCGCGACGACGCCTTCGCCGCCTTCGCCCGCCCGGCCTTCAAGCCCGGCCTGCCGGCCCTGGAAGCGGCGCGCGCGCTGATGGAGCGCATCCACAACGAACTGAGCTACGAGACCCACAGCACCGAGGTGAACACCCCCGCGCTCGACGCCCTGGCGCAAGGCAAGGGCGTGTGCCAGGACTTCGCCCACATCATGCTGGGCTGCCTGCGCTCGCTCGGCCTGCCCGCGCGCTACGTCAGCGGTTATCTGCTCACGCGCCCGCCGCCGGGCAAGCCGCGCCTGATCGGCGCCGATGCCTCGCACGCCTGGGTCTCGGTGTACGTGCCCCTGCCCGCCTCGGCCGACGCCCCTGAGGCCGCGCCCACTGGCGCATGGTTCGACTTCGATCCCACCAACAACCGCTGCGGCTGGGGCAGCCCGGGCGAGGACTACGTGACCCTGGCGATCGGGCGCGATTTCGCGGACGTCTCGCCCATGCGCGGCGTGATCCAGAGCGGCGCGCGCCACACGCTGGCGGTGGCCGTGACGGTGGCCCCGCCCGACGAGCTGGAACAACTCCAGACGGCCGAAGACGCCTGAACCCGTCGATAGAATGGACCGCTCATTCTTCAGGAGCCTTCCATGAGCATTTACGACAAGCTGACCCAACTCGGCATCACCCTGCCGCCCGTGGCGGTGCCCGCCGCGGCCTATGTGCCCTTCGTGCAGACCGGCAAGCTGATCTTCCTGAGCGGCCACATCGCGAAGCAGGACGGCAAGCCCTGGGTCGGCCAACTCGGCCTGACCATGACCACCGACGAAGCCAAGCCCGCGGCGCGCGCCGTGGCCATCGATCTGATGGGCACACTCGCCGCCGCCTGCCAGGCCGCTGGCACGGACCTCAATGGCGTCAAGCGCATCGTGAAAGTGCTCAGCCTGGTCAACTCCACCGCCACCTACACCGAGCAGCACCTGGTCACCAACGGCTGCAGCGAGCTGATCGGCGAGGTGTTCGGCTCGGCGGCCGGTGCGCACGCGCGCAGCGCCTTCGGCGTGGCGCAGTTGCCCCTGGGCGCCTGCGTGGAAATCGAGTTGATCGCAGAGCTCAAGTAACCCCCGCGCGCCTTCGGCGCGGGGGGCTCACTTCTTCCTGCGTTCGTTGGCGCGCCGCACCTGGCGGCTCTGGGCGGTTTGCGAGACCGCCTCGGCCTGGCCGGCACGGCGCTTCGCAAAATACCGCGTGGCGAAGCGCGCGACGCCAAAGGCCAGCGCCGCCATCACCGCGGCGACCACGATTCCCGTCCATTCGCTGTTGTCCATCGTCAGCTCACCTGCGTCATTTCATTCGGATCCGGTGGGCACCAGGAAGCGCTCGAACCGTTCCAGTTCCTCGTCCAGCGCACGCCGGAAAACGGCATCTCGGGGACGTGCCTCGGCAAACCCCAGTTCGTGCCGAAGCTGCCCGCGCTCCAGGCGCAGGTTGGCCCAGCCCACCATGCGTTCGCCCCACAGCACCGGCAGGGCGTAGTGGCCCATGGTGCGCTTAGGCGCTGGCACATAGGCTTCGAAGCGGTACGCCCAGTCCCACAGCATCTCGAAGCGCCGCCGGTCCCACACCACAGGGTCGAACGGCGCAAGCAGCCGCACCCCTTCATCGGGCTGGTGGCGGCGCGAAGCGGGGTTTTCATCGGCCGGCCAGAACCAGGTGGTGCCGTCGATCACGGCATGGCCATAGCGTTCGCGCGCGGTCTTCACCACGGTGCGTGCCTCGGCCGACAGGTGATTGGCGCCGTAGCGCAGCAAGGTGACCAGGTAGCCGAGGCTGGGTGCCGGAATGGGTGCGTACAGCGCCACGATGACATCGACCAAGGCCTGGGCTCGCGCCAGACGCGCCGCCGGGCTGTCGTCCTGCTCGGTGTGCCGCATCGCCTCGTACACCCGCGTGCCCGATTCGCGGCGGCGCACGCGCAACCAGCCGTGGTGGTGCATATCGTCGAGCAGCCGGGTGCTGGCATTGAGTTCACCGCCCCAGTAGCCGGCCACGCGGCCATGGTGCACGAAGGCCTCGCCCACCTCGCGCGGGTGGACCACGCCACGCTCCTGCACGAAGGCCAGCAGCTCGCGCGCGCGGCCCATGGTGGCCGCGTCCCAGGGCCGGCGCGGCGTGCGCGGGTGCAGCAGCGCCAGCATCTCGCGCGGCACGAAGCCGTAGTTGACGAACGCGTCCTCCTCCACGCCCAGCCGCTCGTAGCGGCGCTCCAGGTCGCCGGCGCGGTAGTCGCGCACCCGCTGGTAGAGGATGAGGTCCTGCGCGCGCGCCGGCGCGCGCATGGGATCGGCCTGCACGAAACCGAGCCGGCGGATCGCGACCGGCAGCGTCACGGGTTTGAACAGGCTGCGCGCGATCGCATAGCGGCGCAGCTCGGCCAGGGTGGGCGAGCGCGCCATGGCCGCCTTACTCCACCCGCGTGATGCGGCTGGGCTTGAAGCCCAGGTCGGCCGCCTTGCCCTTGCGGGCCCGCGCGGCGCGCGCGTTGTTGAGGCTGCGGATCTCCAGCGTTTCCTCGCGCTCCTTGCCGCCGCGCCCGATGCCTTCGATCTTCACGCTGCGGGTGTAGGCGGCGGCGCCGGCCAGGGTGTCCTTGGCTTCGAGGTCGATCAGCATCAGGCCGCGACCGCCCTTCTCCATCAGCTTGAGTTCGCCGATCTCGAAGGTGAGGATGCGCCCGCCGGTGGAGGCGCAGCACACGTGCGTGGCCGGCACCAGCGGCACGCCGCCGGAGGTGAAGGCCGCGTGCGACGGCGCGCACGGCGTTTCGCCTTCGCCCAGGTTGAGGAAGGTCTTGCCGCCGCGCTGGCGCGACACCATGTTCTCCACCGTGGCCAGGAAGCCGTAGCCGCCGCTGCTGCTGAGCAGCAGCGCCGCATTGGCCGGGCCGGCGAAGTAGTGCAGCGGCTGCGTGCCGCTTTCGAGTTCGATCAGCGTGGTGATGGGCTGGCCGTCGCCGCGCGCGCCCGGCAGGCTGGCCACCGGCACCGAGTACACGCGCCCGTTGCTGCCGAAGGTGATGAGCGTGTCCACCGTGCGGCACTCGAAGGTGCCGTACAGGCCGTCGCCGGCCTTGAACGCGAAGCTGCCGGCCTCGTGGCCATGGCCGGTGCGCGCTCGCACCCAGCCCTTGCTGGAGATCACCACCGTCACCGGCTCGTCCACCACCTTGATCTCGGCCACGGCCTTCTTCTCGGCCTGGATCAGCGTGCGGCGCTCGTCGGCGAAGGTCTTGGCGTCGGCCTCGATCTCTTTCACCATCAGGCGCTTGAGGCTGCCGGGGTTGCCCAGGATGTCTTCGAGCTTGCCCTGCTCTTCGCGCAGTTCCTTGAGTTCCTGCTCGATCTTGATGGCTTCGAGCCGCGCCAGCTGGCGCAGGCGGATTTCAAGGATGTCCTCGGCCTGGCGGTCGCTGAGCTTGAAGCGTTCGATCAGCGCGGCCTTGGGCTCGTCGCTGTGGCGGATGATGCGGATCACCTCGTCGATGTTGAGCAGCACCAGCTGCCGGCCTTCGAGGATGTGGATGCGATCCAGCACCTTGGTGAGGCGGTGCTGCGAGCGGCGGGTGATGGTGCCCTGGCGGAATTCGATCCACTCGGTGAGCATCTGCCGCAGCGACTTCTGCGTCGGCCGGCCGTCGAGCCCGACCATGGTGAGGTTGATCGGCGCCGAGGTTTCCAGGCTGGTGTGGGCCAGCAGCGCGGTGATGAGTTCCTGCTGCTCGATGCGGCTGCTCTTGGGCTCGAACAGCAGGCGCACGGGCGCGTCCTTGCTCGACTCGTCGCGCACGCCGTCGAGCACCATGAGGATGCTGGCCTTGAGCTGCGTCTGCTCCTGCGTCAGCGCCTTCTTGCCGGCCTTCACCTTGGGGTTGGTGAGCTCCTCGATCTCTTCGAGCACGCGCTGCGTGCTCACGCCCGGCGGCAGCTCGGTCACCACGAGCTGCCACTGGCCGCGCGCGAGGTCTTCGATCTTCCAGCGCGCGCGCACCTTGAGGCTGCCGCGGCCGGTGCGGTAGGCGTCGGCGATGTCGCTGGCGGGGCTGATGATCTGGCCGCCACCCGGGTAGTCGGGCCCGGGCAGCAGCGTGAGCAATTCGTCGTCGGCCAGCTTGGGGTTCTTCACCAGCGCCACGCAGGCATCGGCCACCTCGCGCAGGTTGTGGCTGGGAATCTCGGTGGCCAGGCCGACGGCGATGCCGCTGGCGCCGTTGAGCAGGTTGAACGGCAGGCGCGCGGGCAGCTGCTTGGGCTCGACGGTGGAGCCGTCGTAGTTGGGCACGAAGTCCACCGTGCCCTCGTCGATCTCGTCGAGCAGCAGGGTGGTGATCTTTGCCAGGCGCGCTTCGGTGTAACGCATGGCTGCGGCACCGTCGCCGTCGCGCGAGCCGAAGTTGCCCTGGCCGTCGATCAGCGGATAGCGCTGCGCGAAGTCCTGCGCCATGCGCACCAGCGCGTCGTAGGCGGCCTGGTCGCCGTGCGGGTGGAAGCGGCCCAGCACGTCGCCGACCACGCGCGCGCTTTTCACCGGGCGCGCGGCCGTGTTGCGGTTGGGCCCGCTGAAGCCCAGCCCCATGCGGTCCATGCTGTAGAGGATGCGGCGCTGCACCGGCTTCTGGCCGTCGCACACGTCGGGCAGGGCGCGGCCCTTGACGACGGAAAGGGCGTATTCGAGGTAGGCGCGTTGCGCGTAGCTCGCCAGCGAATCCTCATCGGGCACAGGGGGCTCCGATGGAGGCATATCCAGATCGGTGGTGTCGTTCATATCAGGTTCGCAAGTAATTCAAAGAAGCGCCACGCATGAGCGCATTCAACCAGGGATACCGCAGATCCGGCTTTGCCGGTCTGCTGGTATCGCCCCCGTGAGGGGGTGACGCGAAGCGGCGCGGGGGTTAAACGTCAATCTCCACCGAGTCGCCATGCAACTCCATCAGCTCGCGGCGCGAGGCGGCTTCGCCCTTGCCCATGAGCTTGGTGATGAGGGCTTCGGTGCCGGCGAAGTCGATCGCGCCGAGCACGACCGGCATGAGGCGACGCGTGTCGGGGTTGAGGGTGGTGTCCCACAGCTGCTCGGCGCTCATTTCGCCCAGGCCTTTGAAACGGCTGATCTGGCATTTCTCGGGCGGCACGCCGTCCTTGGCGGTCTTGTCGAGGATGGCGTGCAGCTCGCCTTCGTCCAGCGCGTACTGCTTGGCCGCCGGCTTCTTGCCGCGCGCGGGGATGTCCACGCGGAACAGCGGCGGGCGCGCCACGTACACGTGGCCGGCCTCGATGAGTTTGGGGAAGTGGCGGAAGAACAGCGTGAGCAGCAGCACCTGGATGTGCGAGCCGTCGACGTCGGCGTCGGACAGGATGCAGACCTTGCCGTAGCGCAGGCCGCTGAGGTCGGGCGTGTCGTTCGGGCCGTGCGGGTCCACGCCGATGGCGACCGCGATGTCGTGGATTTCGGTGTTGGCGAACAGGCGGTCGCGCTCGACTTCCCAGGTGTTGAGCACCTTGCCGCGCAGCGGCAACACGGCCTGGCTTTCCTTGTCGCGGCCCATCTTGGCGCTGCCGCCGGCCGAGTCGCCCTCGACCAGGAACACCTCGTTGTGCGCCAGGTCCTTGCTCTCGCAGTCGGTGAGCTTGCCGGGCAGCACGGCCACGCCGGAGCCCTTGCGTTTTTCGACTTTCTGGCCCGCCTTCTGCCGCGACTGCGCAGCCTTGATGGCCAGCTCGGCGAGCTTCTTGCCGTAGTCCACGTGCTGGTTGAGCCAGAGCTCGAGCGCAGGGCGCACGAAGCTGCCGACCAGGCGCACGGCGTCGCGCGAGTTCAGGCGCTCCTTGATCTGGCCCTGGAACTGCGGGTCGAGCACCTTGGCCGAGAGCACGTAGCTGGCGCGCGCGAACACGTCTTCGGGCAGCAGCTTCACGCCTTTGGGCAGCAGCGCGTGCAGTTCGATGAAGCCCTTGACCGCCTGGAACAGGCCGTCGCGCAGGCCGCTTTCGTGCGTGCCGCCGGCGCTGGTGGGGATCAGGTTGACGTAGCTCTCGCGCACCGGCTGGCCGTCTTCGGTGAAGGCCACGCACCAGGCCGCGCCCTCGCCTTCGGCGAAGCTGTCGTGCCCGCTGTCGGCGAAACCTTCGCCTTCGAACAGGGGAATTACCGGCTCGCCGGTGAGCGTCTGCTGCAGGTAGTCGCGCAGGCCGCCCTTGTAGAGCCAGGTCTGGGTGTCCTTGGTCTTTTCGTTCACCAGCGTCACGCTCACGCCCGGCATCAGCACCGCCTTGCTGCGCAGCAGGTGGGTGAGCTCGGCCATGGGCAGGGTGGCGGCTTCGAAGTACTTGGCGTCGGGCCAGGCGCGCACCGTGGTGCCCTGCTTGCGGTCGTCTGCGCCCTTGGGCGAGATCACCAGCGGTTCGATCACGTCGCCAGCGGAGAACGCCAGTTTGGCCACCTGGCCTTCGCGGAAACTGGTCACTTCCAGCCGGGTGGAGAGCGCGTTGGTCACGCTCACGCCCACGCCGTGCAGGCCGCCGGAGAAGCTGTAGGCGCCGCCCTTGCCCTTGTCGAACTTGCCGCCCGCGTGCAAACGGGTGAACACGAGTTCGACCACCGGGGCCTTTTCTTCGGGGTGCAGGCCGAACGGGATGCCCCGCCCGTCGTCTTCCACGCTGACCGAATGATCGGCATGCAGCGTGACCTTGATCTTCTTGCCGTGCCCGGCCAGGGCCTCGTCGGCCGCGTTGTCCAGCACTTCCTGGATGATGTGCAGCGGGTTGTCGGTGCGGGTGTACATGCCCGGCCGCTGCTTGACCGGTTCCAGCCCCTTGAGGACGCGGATCGAGCCTTCGGAGTATTCGTTGGGTGTTTGGGTCGCCATGGGGGCGGATTGTATGCCCCGAAGACTGTATGCAAATACAGACTTTCGGCTTCAGGCCGACCAGCGATGCGCGCGATTCATCAGTGGCGCGGGAAAATATCAAGCCTTCGCGGCATGCCCGTGACAGGCAAGGCCCATCCATCTTCGCTACAGTTCCCGGATGCCCTCGACCCCCACCCTCCCGACCCCGCCCCGCCTCTCTGCCCTGCAGGTGCTGGCCTGCGGCGCCCTGATCGTCACCCTGTCCATGGGCATCCGCCACGGCTTCGGCCTGTGGCTGCAGCCCATCACCCAGGCGCAGGGCTGGTCCCGCGAGACGTTCTCGTTCGCCCTGGCGATCCAGAACCTGTCCTGGGGGATCTTCGGCATCTTCGCCGGCATGGCGGCCGACCGTTTCGGCGCCTTCCGCGTGCTGATCGGCGGTGCGGTGGCCTATGCCCTGGGTCTGGCCGGGATGGCGCTGAGCACCTCGTCTCTGGGTTTCGCGCTCACCACCGGCGTGCTGATCGGCGCGGCCCAGGCCGGTACCACTTACGCGGTGATCTACGGTGTGATCGGCCGGCAGATTCCGGCCGAGAAGCGCTCCTGGGCCATGGGCGTGGCTGCCGCGGCCGGGTCGTTCGGCCAGTTCCTGATGGTGCCGGTGGAAGGCTGGCTCATCAGCAGCTTCGGCTGGCAGCAGGCCCTGCTGTTCCTCGCGGGCGCCGTGCTGCTGGTGATGCCGCTGGCCCTGGGCCTGCGCGAGCCGGGCTTCGCGGGCGGCGCACCGGTGCACCGCGAACAGACCATTGGCCAGGCCTTGCGCGAGGCCTTCCGCTACCGCAGCTTCCAGCTGCTGATGGCCGGCTATTTCGTCTGCGGTTTCCAGGTGGTGTTCATCGGCGTGCACATGCCCAGCTACCTCAAGGACCACGGCCTGTCGCCCCAGGTGGCGAGCTACGCGCTGGCGCTGATCGGCCTGTTCAACGTGATCGGCACCTATGCCGCTGGCGCGCTGGGCCAGCGCCTGGCCAAGCGCCACATCCTGGCCTTCATCTACTTCGCGCGCGCCGCGGTGATCGCCGTGTTCCTGATCGCGCCGCTCTCGCCCATGAGCGTCTACGTGTTCTCCGCCGTCATGGGCCTGCTCTGGCTCTCCACCATTCCGCCCACCAACGCGGTGGTGGCGCAGATCTTCGGCGTGGCCCACATGTCCATGCTGGGCGGCTTCATCTTCTTCAGCCACCAGATCGGCAGCTTCCTGGGTGTGTGGCTGGGCGGCGTGCTGTACGACAGGACCGGCAGCTACGACATCGTCTGGTACCTCGCGATCGCGCTGGGCGTGTTCGCCGGGCTGGTGAACCTGCCGGTGCGCGAAGGCCCGATCTCGCGCGCCCCGCAACGCGTGGGAGCCGCGGCGTGAAGCCTGTGGCCGTGCGCGCCCTGGCCTGGGCCGCGGCTGGCGCGGCCCTGCTGGCGACGTTCGCGCTCTACCACCGGCCCGAGTTCCTGGTGAACCTGGCCGACCAGATCTGGAGCTGCTTCTGATGCATGGCACCGAGGCGCCTTCGGCGTGGGTGCGGCGCTGGTCGCACCTGGTGCCCACCGGCGGTTCGATGCTCGACGTGGCCTGCGGCCAGGGTCGCCACCTGCGCTGGTTCGCTCAGCGGGGCCACCCCGTCACCGGCGTGGACCGTTCGCCCGAGGCCATCGCTGCCGTGCAGCCCCTGGGCCGTGCCGTGCTGGCCGACATCGAGAACGGGCCCTGGCCGTTCGACGGCGAGCGGTTCGACGCGGTAGTCGTCACCAACTACCTCTGGCGCCCCCTGCTGCCCCGCATCGTGGACAGCGTGGCCGAAGGCGGCGTGCTGCTGTACGAGACCTTCGCGGCCGGCAACGAGAGCGTGGGCAAGCCCTCGCGGCCCGACTTTCTGCTGCAACCGGGCGAACTTTTGCAGGCCGGCCAGGGTCTGCACGTGGTGGCCTATGAAGATGGTTTCTGCGACCGCCCCGAACGCTTCGTCCAGCGCCTGGCGGCGGTGCGAAAACGGCCCGGGACCCCCGTGCCGCCCCCCAGGTATCCGCTGGATGCCACTGGGTAGAATGCAAGATTCGCGCGCGCTGCCCGCCCCACCGGGGCGATGCAGGGTGGACGCCTCCATTTAAGCCTTTAGCCTATGAACCCCATCACCGGCAGCATCGTGGCCCTGGTCACGCCCATGCATGAAGACGGCAGCGTCGACTACCCCACGCTGCGCAAACTGATCGACTGGCACATCACCGAGGGCACGGACTGCATCGGCGTGGTCGGCACCACGGGCGAATCGCCCACGGTCAACGTCGAGGAGCACTGCGAGATCATCCGCGTCTCGGTCGAGCAGGCCAAGACGCACGGCGCCAAGCGCGTGCCCATCATGGCCGGCTGCGGCGCCAACTCCACCGCCGAGGCCATCGAGCTCGCGCGCTTCGCCCAGAGCGTGGGTGCCGACTGCCAGCTGCAGGTCGTGCCCTACTACAACAAGCCCACGCAAGAGGGCCAGTACCAGCATTTCAAGGCGATCGCCGAAGCCGTGGGCGACCTGCCCACCGTGCTCTACAACGTGCCCGGCCGCACCGTGGCCGACATGGCGCACGACACCGTGCTGCGCCTGGCGCAGGTGCCCGGCATCGTCGGCATCAAGGAAGCCACCGGCAACATCGAGCGCGCGCAGTGGCTGATCCGCGACGTGCCCAAAGGTTTCTCGATCTACTCGGGCGACGACCCGACCGCCGTGGCCCTCATGCTGTGTGGCGGCCAGGGCAACATCAGCGTCACCGCCAACATCGCCCCGCGCCTGATGCACGAGCTGTGCGTGGCCGCGATCGCGGGCGACGTCAAGCGCGCCATGGCGATCCAGCTCCAGCTCATGCCGGTGCACAAAAACCTGTTCGTGGAAGCCAACCCGATCCCGCTCAAGTGGGCCATGGCCCGCATGGGCCTGTGCAACGAGGCCATGCGCCTGCCGATGACCCCCATGACGCGCTCCCTGGCGCCCGTGGTCGAAGGCGCGCTGAAGCAGGCCGGCCTCATTTCCTGACCCCTTTCGTTTCTACCGAGCCCCATTCATGTCCAACCGAACCCAGTCCTCGACCCCGCGCATCCTGACCCGCCTGGGCCTCCTGGCCGCCGCCGCCCTCGTGGTCTCGGGCTGCTCGATGCTGCAGGAAGACAAGATCGACTACAAGAGCGCCAAGCGCGGCAGCACCCTGGACGTGCCGCCCGACCTGAGCCAGCTCACCCGGGATTCGCGCTACAACGTGCCCGGCTCGGTGGTCACTGCCAGCGGCTATGAAACCGCCCAACCCGCGCAGGCCACAGCCGCCAGCACCGCCGCCGTGAGCGTGGGCGACGTGCGCATCGAGCGCGCGGGCAACCAGCGCTGGCTGGTGGTGAGCCGCCCGGCCGACAAGCTCTGGAGCCCGGTGCGCGATTTCTGGCAGGAAAACGGTTTCCTGCTCGACATCGACCAGGAAGGCCTGGGCATCATGGAAACCGACTGGGCCGAGAACCGCGCCAAGCTGCCGCAGGACTTCATCCGCTCGACCATCGGCAAGGTGTTCGAGAACCTCTACTCCACCGGCGAACGCGACCGCTTCCGCACCCGCTTCGAACGCACCACCAACGGCGGCACCGAGATCTACATCAGCCACCGCGGCATGGTGGAGGTCTATTCCACCAAGGAAAAAGACCAGACCGTGTGGCAGCCGCGCCCGGCCGACGTGGAACTGGAAACCGAGTTCCTGCGCCGCCTGATGGTCAAGCTCGGCGTGAGCGAGGCGCAATCCCGGGCCGTGACCGCCACCGCGCCGGTGCAGGCCGCGGCGCGTGTCGCCATGGTGAACAACGCGCCCGTGGTGCAGTTCGACGACAACTTTGACCGCGCGTGGCGCCGGGTCGGCCTGTCGCTCGATCGCACGGGCTTCACCGTGGAAGACCGCGACCGCAGCCAGGGCCTCTACTTCGTGCGCTACGTCGAACCCGTGGTCAACGCCAAGGAGCCAGGCTTCTTCGCCAAGATGTTCGGCGCTTCGAAGACCGAGGCCTCGACCGAGCGCTTCCGCGTGTCGGTCAAGAGCGTCGAGAACCAGACCACCGTCGCGGTGCTCGACAGCCAGGGTCGGCCGGACAGCTCGGCGTCCGCGCAGCGCATTGCCAAACTGCTGGCCGAAGACCTCAAGTAAGAACGCCACGCACCAAAGAAAAAGCCGCCCGAGGGCGGCTTTTTCTTTGACCGGCCCGCAGCGCGGGCCTGCCCCTCAGGGCTGGGTCACTTCACAGCGGCCTTGGCATCGGCGGCGGCTTCCTTGGCCTTGTCGGCCACTTCCTTGGCGGCGTCCGCGGTGGCAGCGCCTGCGGCCTTGGCGGCGTCGGCGGTGGCGGCGCCGGCTTCCTTCGCAGCGTCCACGGTGGCAGCGGTGGCTTCCTTGGCGGCATCGACGGCGGAGGCGCCGGCTTCCTTGGCGGATTCGGCAGCGCCGGCCATGGAAGGCGCAGCAGCGGCCGGAGCGGGTTCAGCGGCCGGTGCCGGTGCGGCGACCGGTGCCTCTTCCTTCTTGCCGCAGGCGGTCAAGGCGATGGCGGCCAACAGGCTGGCGAGCAGGATGGTTTTTTTCATGATGACAGTTCCAATGGATGAGAAAGACAGGCGGTCGAACGACCGGTTCGGAAAGGTTCCACGCACCCTGGGTGTTGTGTGACGGGAGGCCATCCAGCGGAGTGGGTTGACGTGACAACCCTCCCCTGCCGCGCGGATGATACCGCCCCGTCCTGGTGCAAGAAGCGAGAGGGGTTGTTTTTACCTTTGCTCACAGCCCCAGTGTGGACGCCGGGAAAGCGGGCGTGCTCTTGAGCGCCCACTCCTGCAGCTGCTCCTGCAGGGCCACGCGGCGCTCCGCGCTGCGGCTCACCACCATGGTGCATCGCAGGGGGTCCAGCCGCTGCAGCGTCCAGGCCGGTGACCACAACACGCTGGGCAGTTCGCCCACCGAGGCACTGGCACAGGCCTGCGCCTCCACCAGGTGCCCCCAGGTGCTGCGCCACTGCACGAAACGCGGGTGCGTCTGCCGCAACACGCTGTAGTCGCGCGCCAGCAGGTGCAGCGAACGGCCGCGTTGCGACCACGCATTGAGCGAAGCCACCACATCGCGTTCGCCCAGCGGCCAGTCGGCGAAGTCCGCGTCGCACAGGACCATGCGCGGCCAGCCCTCCTGCGCCGCCGTGGCGAAGGCCTGCCGGATCAGGTCGATGAAGGCCACGCGGCCGGAGAGTCGGCCTTCGGGCAGCGCGGCGATCGAAGCATCCAGGGGATCGGTCATGCGGGTCTCCTGACGAGGCGCCCACAGCGCCTCAAGCGGGTTCGATGCGATGCAGCCAGCCGGCGTCGAACCAGTCCTGCAGCAGGGCTTGCGCACCTTCGCTCGCGCGGACCACCTGCCGCTGGTCCAGCGCCCGCTGGTCGGCCAGCGCGCGCATGAGTCGGGCATCGGCACCACCGGCACGAAAGCTCTCGCCGTTGATGAAGATGTGGCGTTCGTCGTACATCATGCGCGTGCGCCGGTCCAGCCGCAAGGCGCCCGGCGCCCAGTCCCCCTCGGGTTCGTCGAACCAGATGCGCGGCTTGGGCTCGGTCATGACCTCGCCCAGCGCGCAGGCCAGCGACTGGCGTTCCGCCAGCAGGCGCTGCAAGGCGTCCACCGCGAAGGCTTCGAGCGCGGCGGGCATGGCCGCCGGGGTCGCGGTGGCGGGCTGCCCCGGGTCACGAAAGAGCGTGTCGTCGTCCAGCTCGTCGGCCATGCGCTGCAGCAGTTCACCCGCCAGGCCGCCGCGCTGCGGCGCGCGAAAACCGATGGAGTAGGTGCTGCAGTCCCCGCCCACCGCATCCCCGTCGTGCGCCCAGCGCGGCGGCAGGTACAGCATGTCGCCCGGGTTGAGCACATGCTCTTCCTCGGGCTCGAAATGGCTGAGGATCTTGAGCGGCACGTCGGGCTGCAGCGACAGGTCCTTCTGCCGGCCGATGCGCCAGCGCCGCTGCCCGGTGGCCTGCAGCAGGAACACGTCGTAGCTGTCGAAGTGCGGGCCCACGCCGCCGGCGTCGCTGGCCCAGGAAATCATCAGATCGTCCAGGCGCGCATCGGGCACGAAACGGAAGCGCTGGAGCAACTCGTGCGCGGCGTCCAGGTGCTGGTCGACGCCCTGCACCAGCAAGGTCCAGCCGGCTTGCCGCAGCGGCGGCAGCTGTGGGCGGGTCAAGGGGCCTTGCCTGAGCGTCCAGCCCTGGGGCTTGCGCACGATCAGGCGCGACTCCACCGCCTCGTCGGCCGCCATGTCGAACAGCTGTTGCCGGCTCAACAAGGGCGTGAAACCCGGGATGGCGTTGCGGATCAGCAGCGGCTTTTTCTGCCAGTACCGGCGCATGAACTGCGCCGGGCTGAGGCCGCCGAGCAGGTCGCAGGGCAGGTCCGGCGCGGGGGCGGACAAAGAGGGGGGGCTGGATGGGGAAGCATGGAGCATGGGACAATTGTCGGATGAAAATCAACCAACAATGCGTGGTCGCGCTGACCTGGACCCTCAAGGACACGCTGGGCGAAGAACTCGACGTGCTCGATGAGCCGGTGGAGTTCCTCGTGGGCGGCAACGACCTGTTGGCCAAGATCGAGGAAGCCCTGCTGAACCACTCGGCGGGCGACACGATCGACCTGCACCTGGAGCCGGCCGACGCCTTCGGCGACTACGACGACCGCCTGCTGTTCCTCGAACCCCGCCACCTGCTGCCCGACGAGATCGAAGAAGGCATGGGTTTCGAGGGCCTGCCCCCGGGCTGCAACCCCTCGGCCCCCAAGGACCGCCTGTACTTCATCAGCGACATCTACCCCGAGCACGTGGTGCTGGACGGCAACCACCCCCTGGCCGGCATCGCCTTGCGCATCAGTCTGAAGGTGCATGCGGTGCGCGAGGCCCGGGAAGACGAAATCGGCCAGGGCACGCTGGGCACCGGCTTCTTCCGCATGCAGGTGGACGCGCCCGACGAACTGCAGGGTCCGGGCCTCACGCCGCCCGGCCCCCACACACTCCACTGATCAGGACACACCCCCGCCGCGCTGCGCGCGTCCCCCTCAAGGGGGCGGTGCCTGCGGCCCGGCAAAGCCAGTTCCGCGGCACCTCTTGATCAGACCACCTCGCGCGACGACGGTCTTTTATCCTCTGCCCGTGGAACCGTAACCACCAGCGCCGCGCTCGCTCGCGGTGGCGAAGTCGTTCACCACGTTGAACTCGGCCTGCACCACGGGCACGATCACCATCTGCGCAATGCGCTCCATGGGCTCGATGGTGAAGGCCACGTCACTGCGGTTCCAGGCGCTCACCATGAGCTGGCCCTGGTAGTCGCTGTCGATCAGGCCGACCAGGTTGCCCAGCACGATGCCGTGTTTGTGGCCCAGGCCGGAGCGCGGCAGGATCATGGCGGCGTAGCCGGGGTCGGCCAGGTGGATCGCCAGGCCGGTCGGCACCAGTTGCCACGCGTTGGGCGCCAGCACCAGGGGCGCGTCGAGGCAGGCCCGCAGATCGAGGCCGGCACTGCCGGGCGTGGCGTAGGAAGGCATCTGGCTGACCAAACGCGGGTCCAGGATGCGGACATCAAGTTTCATAACAACCGAGACAATGTCAGTGGGAACGAAAAGGCCCGCTGCACGCAGCGGGCCTCTGCCCAGATGCACCATGGACCCGGTCGAGCCGGACCGCAGGTGCGGCTTTCAAGATCAGATCTTCACGCCAGCCATGTACTGGTTGAACGGGAACTCCGAGAAACGGTTCCACAGAATCTGATCGCGCTGGAAGGTGCGCATGTCCTGGTGGATCTTCTTGAAGGTGGGCGACTTGGCTTCGTGCTCGGCGAACACTTCCATGCAGGCCTTGAAGCCGGCATCGATCACCGCCTTGGGGAACGCCTTGAGCTGGGTCTTCTCGGCCACCAGCTTCTTCAATGCGATCGGGTTCACGGCATCGTACTTGGCGGTCATGTCTGTCGCAGCCACGGCCATGGCGGCATTCAGGATGGCCTTGTTTTCATCCGACAGGGCGTTGAACTTCTTCAGGTTGATGAAGAACTCCAGATCGGCGCCGCCTTCCCACCAGCCCGGGTAGTAGTAGAACGGAGCCACCTTGTGAAAGCCGAGTTTGGCGTCGTCGTGCGGACCGACAAATTCGGCCGCGTCCAGCGTGCCCTTTTCCAGCGCCTGGTAAACCTCACCGGCTGGCAGGTTCTGCGACACCACGCCCAGCTTGGCCATGCCCTCGCCGAACACGCCGCCGCCCATGCGCATCTTCAGGCCCTTGAGGTCGGCGGCGGTCTTGATCTCCTTGCGGTACCAGCCGCCCATCTGCGTGCCCGTGTTGCCGGCGCTGGCGGTGCGGAAGTTGTACTGGGCGAAGAATTCATCGAGCAGCTTGCCGCCATTGCCATGCTGCTTCCACGCAGTGTTCTGCCGGGCGGTCAGGCCGAAGGGCACCGCGCAGCTGAAGGCGAAAACAGGGTCCTTGCCGGTGAAGTAATAGGCGGCCGTCTGGGCCATGTCGATGTTGTCGCCCTGAAGCGCGTCCACGACGCCGAACGCAGGCATCAACTCGCCCGCTGGGTGAACGGAGATCTCGAACTTGCCGCCCGACAGTGCCTTGACGGTCTGCGACAGCTTCTCGGCACTGCCGAAGATGGTGTCCAGCGAACGCGGGAAGCTCGAAGCCAGGCGCCAGCGCACCGCAGCTTGCGCATGCACGGCCGGTGCCACACCAGCGGCCAGCACACCGGCCAGGCCGGCACTCTTCACGATAGAACGACGATCCATTGAGATTGCTCCAGGATTGCTTGATGAAAGCTTGAAAGAAAGGCGCAGCCTCTTGCGTGGCACACACCGGGATGAAGAAAGGTGTTTTGATTCTATTGATATCTGCCGTGTCTCAAGGGCAAGGCCGCCGAGGGTTTTCCCTCGACAGCCCGCGCTTCGTCACGCCACAGGCACGCCGCTGGCAGAGCTCACTTGCGGCCGAGGGCTTCCTGCATGGCCTTCATGGGGTCGTCTTCCGTGGCGGCCTTGGCGTCGGGGCCTGCTTCGCCAGCCGCTTCCGGCTTTGCAGAGGGCTGCTCCTGACCTTCTTCTGACGGCGCGGTCTGCTCATCCGCACCGTAGCCACCTTCGGAGCCCGGGTTGAGGTCTTCCATCATCTGCTCTCCCACGGCCTTGAGGTCGTAGTCACCGACCTTGTCGAGGCTGCCCGTGACCAGCCCCGGGAAGGCGATCAGCACGCCCACCATGAACAGCTGGATGATCAGGAAGGGAATCGCCCCCTTGTAGATCTGCATGGTGGTGACCGGGGCCATGACTTTGTTGGTCACGCGGTCCACATAGGGCTTGTCGGGCGCCACCGAACGCAGGAAGAACAGCGCGAAGCCGAACGGCGGGTGCATGAACGAGGTCTGCATGTTCACTGCCAACAACACGCCGAACCAGATCAGGTCGATGCCCAGCTTGTCGGCCACCGGCGCCAGCAGCGGGACCACGATGAACGAGAGCTCGAAGTAGTCGAGGAAGAACGCCAGGAAGAAGATCAGGACGTTGACCACGATCAGGAAGCCCACGGGACCGCCCGGCAGGTCAGCCAGCAGATGCTCCACCCAGATCGGACCATCGGCCGCCTGGAACACCAGGCCGAAGATCGTGGCGCCGATCAGGATGAACATCACGAAGCTGCCGAGCTTGGTGGTCGTGGCCAGGGCCTGTTTGAGCAGCTTCATGTCCAGCCGCTTGCGCATCAGGGCCATGATGATGGCGCCCATCGCCCCCATGGCGCCGCCCTCGGTGGGGGTGGCGATGCCCAGGAAGATGGTGCCGAGCACCAGGAAGATCAGCAGCAGCGGCGGGATCAGCACGAAGGTCACCCGCTCGGCCAGGCGCGAGAGCAGGCCCAGCTTCGCGTACTTGTTGGCCAGGGCCATCACGAGAGCCACGAAGGCACCGCCAGCCATGGCCACGACGACCTTCTCGTCGGTGGGCACGGAGGTCACCTCGCGGCCCAGCCACCAGGTGTGGACTTCGGGCATGTAGCGCGCCAGCACGATGGAGACCATGAACGAGACCACCATCAGCACCAACAGCGACTGGTAACCACCGCTGCCATTGGGCTCGCGGTAGATGCGCGCCTCGGTCGGCAGCGCAGGCACGCTGGCGGGCTTGAAGATGGCCAGGCAGGCGATGTAGAGCACGTAGCAGCCGACCAGCATGAAGGCCGGGATGAAGGCCCCCTTGTACATGTCACCGACGCTGCGGCCCAGCTGGTCGGCCATGATGATGAGCACCAGCGAGGGCGGAATGATCTGCGCCAGCGTCCCCGAGGCCGCGATCACGCCACTGGAAAACTGGCGGTCGTAGCCATAGCGCAGCATGATGGGCAGAGAGATCAGGCCCATCGAAATGACCGAAGCCGCCACCACACCCGTGGTCGCGGCCAGCATCGCACCCACGAAAACCACCGCCAGTGCCAAGCCGCCACGCATCGGTCCGAAGACCTGGCCGACGGTGTCGAGCAGGTCCTCGGCCATGCCGCTGCGCTCCAGGATCAGCCCCATGAGCGTGAAGAAAGGCACCGCCAGCAAGGTGTCGTTGGCCATGATGCCGATCAGGCGCTGCGGCAGCCAGGCCAGCACCGAGGAAGGAAACACCCCCATCTCGATACCAACGATGCCGAAGGCCAGGCCACAGGCGCCCAGGCTGAAGGCCACCGGGAAACCCAGCAGCAGAAAGATGATGAGCCCCGCAAACATGATCGGGGCGAAGTTCGCCGCAATGAATTCCATCGTCGATTCCTTGGCCGGTTACTGCGAGACTGGCGTGCCTTTGGCGGCATCCCGCTGGCTCAGGATCTCGGCCAGTTCTTCCTCGGCAGACTTCTCGCCGGCCTTGATCGTGGGGTCGGGACCCCGCCCGGTGAGGAAGGCCACGCGCTTGATGAGTTCGGACCAGCCCTGGAGCATCAGCAGGATGAAGCCTGCCGGGATCGCCAGCCACACTGGCCAGCGGATCAGGCCACCGGGGTTGCCCGACATCTCGCCCGAGGTGTACTTCTCCATGAAGATCGGGATGCCGTAATACAGCACGAGCAGGCACACCGGTGTGAGGAAGAAAGCGAAGCCGAGGATGTCAATCCAAATCTGCGCCTTCTTGGGCAAACGGCTGTTGAGGACATCGATGCGCACATGCTCCCGGTTGAGCAGCGTGAAACCGGCCGCTATCAGGAACGACCAGGCAAAGAGATACCACTGGATCTCGAGGAAGGCGTTGGAGCTGGTGTTGAAGGTGTAGCGCACAAGCGCGTTGACGGCGCTGATGACCGTGGAACCCATGATCAGCCAGATCGCGTGTCTGCCCACCCAGGCGTTGAGCCTGTCGATGGCCCGAGAGAAGTTGAGAAGTGCACCCATCCTGATTCCCATTTCTTGTGAACATAGACCCCACACCCCATTTATCGATGGATAAAGAAACACGCAGCGAGCGAAGTACCGCAGCTGCGTGTGGGTGGTATGGAGCGGCTGATTGTAGGGGATGCCTTTTTTGCATCAAAGATGCCTGCGTGCAGGGTAAACCCGTTTTCCACGCTCCGGCGCTGCAGTTCAGCCGACCGCTTTCACCACGGGCGCGAGCAGATTACCAAAACGCGTGCGGATGGCGCGTTCGATGCCCGTTCCATCCAGCCCCAGGCCGGCCAGCAGCCGAGCCGGATCGCCGTGGTCGACGAAGGTGTCCGGCAGGCCCAGCTGCAGCAAGGGCAGTGCGAAGCCCTCTGACTGCAAGGCCTCCATCACGGCGCTGCCAGCGCCACCCATCACACTGCCTTCCTCGACTGTGACCAAGGCATCGTGCGACGAGGCCAGCTCGCGCAGCAGTTCCACATCGAGCGGCTTGACCCAGCGCATGTTGGCCACGCTGGCGCCCAGCTTCTCGCCGGCGGCCAGCGCGGGCTGCAGCAAGGTGCCGAAGGCCAGAATGGCCACGCGCCGGCCCTTGCGGCGCAGCTCGCCACGGCCAAAGGGCAGGCCTTCGAGCCCGGCGGGCTGGGCCACACCCGCACCTGCACCGCGCGGATAACGCACCGCCACAGGCTGGTTCTGCGCGAACGCGGTGCTCAGCAGCTGGCGGCACTCGGCCTCGTCGGCCGGGCAGGCCACGGCCATGTTGGGGATGCAGCGCAGGTAGGCGATGTCGTAGGCGCCCGCGTGCGTGGCGCCGTCGGCACCGACGAGGCCGGCGCGGTCCAGCGCGAACACCACCGGCAGGTTCTGCAGCGCCACGTCGTGGATGAGCTGGTCGTAGGCACGCTGCAGGAAGGTGGAGTAGATCGCCACGACCGGTTTGAGCCCCTCGCAGGCCAGGCCGGCGGCGAAGGTCACGGCGTGCTGTTCGGCGATGCCGACATCGAAGTAGCGCGCGGGGAAGCGGCGCTCGAACTCGACCATGCCCGAGCCTTCGCGCATGGCCGGCGTGATGCCGACCAGGCGCGGATCGGCCTCGGCCATGTCGCACAGCCATTGGCCGAAGACCTGGGTGAAGGTGGTCTTGGACGGTGTGGCGGGCTTGGTGATGCCCACCGCGGGATCAAACGTGCCCGGGCCGTGGTAGGCCACAGGATCCGCCTCGGCGAGCTTGTAGCCCTGGCCCTTCTTGGTGACCACGTGCAGGAACTGCGGGCCGCTGTCGGTGTCGAGCAGGTGGCGGATGTTCTCCAGCGTGGGGATCAGCGATTCGAGGTCGTGGCCATCGATCGGACCGATGTAGTTGAAGCCGAACTTCTCGAACAGCGTGGCCGGCACCACCATGCCCTTGGCGTGCTCCTCGAAGCGCTTGGCCAGTTCGAACAGGGGCGGCGCACCCTTGAGCACCTGCTTGCCCACGTTTTTCGCGGCGGCGTAGAACTGCCCGCTCATGAGCTGGGCCAGGTAGCGGTTGAGCGCCCCCACGGGCGGGGAGATCGACATGTCGTTGTCGTTGAGCACCACCAGCAGGCGGCCTTCGGCCACACCGGCGTTGTTCAGCGCCTCGAAGGCCATGCCGGCGGTCATGGCGCCGTCACCGATGATGGCGATGGACTTGCGCGGCTCGCCCTTGATCTTGGAGGCCAGCGCCATGCCCAGCGCGGCCGAGATGCTGGTGGACGAGTGCGCGGTGCCGAAGGTGTCGTACTCGCTCTCGTCGCGGCGCGGGAAACCGCTGATGCCGCCGAACTGGCGCAGCGTGGCCATGCGGTCGCGCCGACCGGTCAGGATCTTGTGCGGGTAGGTCTGGTGGCCCACGTCCCAGACCAGGCGGTCATCGGGGGTGTTGAAGACGTAATGCAATGCCACTGTGAGTTCCACCGTGCCGAGGTTGGAGCTGAGGTGACCGCCCGTGCGCGCCACGCTCTGCAGCAGGAAAGCGCGCAGTTCATCAGCCAGCGGCGAGAGTTGCGTGCGCGCGAGTTGGCGCACATCGGCGGGGGATTCGATGGTCGACAACAGGGAATTCATGGGCGGTGGCGCTTGGGTCATGGTGGATCGGCCTTGTTTCGGGCCTCAGGACGCACGCCGCCCCACCCAGTCGGCCAGGGCGTGCAGGGTGGCGGTGTGGTCGAGGCCGGAGCGGCGCAAGGTGTCGTGGGCCTGGGCCAGCACGCGGTCGGCATAGGCCTGCGCCTGGTCCAGCCCCATCAGGGAGACGAAAGTGGGTTTATCGGCCGCGGCGTCCTTGCCGGCGGTCTTGCCCAGCGTGGCCGAGTCGGCGGTGACGTCGAGGATGTCGTCCACCACCTGGAAGGCCAGGCCCACGCAGGCGCCGTACTCGGCGAGCAGGGCCAGGGCCTGGGGCGAGGGCGTGCCAGTGGCCGCGCCCATGGTCACGCTGGCCTGCAGCAGGGCGCCGGTCTTGCGACGGTGCATGGCTTCGAGCGCGGGCTGGTCAAGTGCCACGCCCACACTGGCGAGGTCCACAGCCTGCCCGCCGGCCATGCCGTCGGCCCCGGCCGCGAGCGCCAGCAGGCGGCACAGGCGCGCGCTCATGCCATCGCTCAGGCTGCCGTCGCCCGGCACCAGCAGTTCGAAGGCCAGGGCCTGCAGCGCGTCGCCCGCCAGCAGGGCCTGGGCCTGGCCGAACTGCACGTGCACCGTGGGTTTGCCCCGCCGCAGCACGTCGTTGTCCATGCAAGGCATGTCGTCGTGCACCAGCGAGTAGGCGTGGATGAGTTCGACCGCGCAGGCCGCGCGCATCGCCGCCGCCGCGTGGCCGCCCACCGCTTCGCAGGTGGCCAGCACCAGCAGCGGGCGCAGGCGCTTGCCGCCGTCGAGCACGGCGTAGCGCATGGCGTCGCCCAGCCCGGCGGGCGCGTCGGCGGACACCCAGCGCTCCAACGCGCGTTCCACCGCGTCCTGTTGCGCCTGGCGCCAGGCCACGAAATCATGGGTATCGGAGAGCACGGCGTTCACGGCGCGTCCCAGGGCTTGAGCGTGCCGCCTTCGAGCACCTTGATCTGGTTTTCCACGTCATCCAGCCGCGAGCGGCAGAACGCGAGCAACTCCGCGCCCCGCTGGTAACGGGTCAGCAACTGGTCCAGCGGCAGTTGTCCGGCATCGAGCTGGGCCACCAGTTGCTCCAGTTCTTCCAGCGCCGCCTCGTAGCTGGCGGGCGCATTGGGAGAAGGGGCCGCACGGGGGGCGCGGGAGGGAGAAGGTGTGGGCATGGATTCTGTGGGCTGAGGCCCTTCGCAAACCGCGGTACTTGCTTCGCCGCGCGGTGGGGCGGGCTGCATGGGCCCGGCCTTGGGGTGCTGAAGATGGCCTGGTGAAACCGGCATTTTATGCCCGGCAGGGATATTCCCCCCCGGGGTACAATCCGCTCTCTTTTTTTCTCCACACCTCTTCACTACGGACAGCCCCTGTCCGGAGGGACGCACCACCCCACCCATCCCGCGCGAATTCGTCTGACGAGCACAGCGCTTACCCTGCCCCTTCATAGGGGGAGTCTCTAGGTCAGGACCACCATGTCTGATTTAAGTCTTCAACTGCAGCAGGCCGCAAGCCAACTTCCGGTTTCCAGCTACTTCAGCGAGGCGCTGTTCCAGCGCGAAAAGGAAACGCTCTTCCAGCGCGGGCCCCGGTATGTGGGGCACCAACTCGCGGTTCCCGATGTGGGGGACTACCACGCACTGCCGCATGAGGCCGGTGGTCGCGCCCTGGTGCGCACCGACAAAGGGGTGGAGCTGATCTCCAACGTGTGCCGCCACCGCCAGGCCATCATGCTCAAGGGCCGGGGCAACCTCGGCGAGACCCGCAGCGGCAGCGCCGGCGGCAACATCGTCTGCCCTCTGCACCGCTGGACCTACAGCGGCACGCACGGTGAACAGGCCGGGCGCCTGCTCGGCGCCCCGCACTTCGAGCAGGACCCCTGCCTGAACCTCAACAACTACCCGCTGCGCGAGTGGAACGGTTTGCTGTTCGAGGACAACGGCCGCGACGTGCAGGCCGACCTGGCCAACATGGGGCCGCGCGCCGCGCTCGACTTCGAGGGCATGGTGCTCGACCACGTGGAGCTGCACGAGTGCAACTACAACTGGAAGACCTTCATCGAGGTCTATCTGGAGGACTACCACGTCGCCCCCTTCCACCCGGGCCTGGGTGGTTTCGTCACCTGCGAAGACCTGCGCTGGGAGTTCAAGCCGGCGTACTCGGTGCAGACCGTGGGCCCGGCCAACCTGCTGGGCAAGGCCGGCAGCCCGGTCTACCAGCGCTGGCACGAGCAGCTGATGCAGTACCGCCAGGGGAAGATGCCCGAACACGGCGCGATCTGGCTTACCTACTACCCGCACATCATGGTGGAGTGGTACCCGCACGTGCTCACGGTCTCGACCCTGCATCCCGTCAGCGTGGACAAGACCCTCAACATGGTCGAGTTCTACTACCCCGAGGAAATCGCGGCCTTCGAGCGCGAGTTCGTCGAGGCGCAGCGCGCGGCGTACATGGAGACCTGCATCGAGGACGACGAGATCGCCGAGCGCATGGACGCCGGGCGCAAGGCCCTGCTCGCGCGTGGCGACAACGAGGTCGGCCCCTATCAGAGCCCGATGGAAGATGGCATGCAGCACTTCCACGAGTGGTACCGCCGCCACATGGCGGGCGCCATCCCGGGCTGACGCCATCGGCACCGGCATGTGCCCTTCGCCCACAGGAGCCTGATCCATGCAGGCCCTGTGGATGCTGCTCGCCTCGCTGTTCTTCGCCTCCATGGGCGTGTGCATCAAGTTCGCGTCCAGCCACTTCAACAGTTTCGAGATCGTCTTCTACCGCGGCGTGGTGGGTGCGATCTTCCTGATCGCGATGACGCGCGTGAACGGCGTGTCGCTGCGCACCAGCATGCCCATGATGCATGTCTGGCGCAGCATCGTCGGCACGATCTCGCTCACCGCCTGGTTCTTCGCCATCGCCGCCCTGCCCCTGGCCACGGCCATGACGCTGAACTACATGAGCAGCGTGTGGATCGCCACCTTCCTGCTCGGCGGCGCCCTGCTCATGCAGGGGCGCAACGCCCCCATCCGCGAGCAAGGCCCCTTGTTCCTCACCGTGCTCATGGGCTTTGGCGGCGTGGCCATGATGCTGCGCCCCACGCTGGCCGACCACCAGGTCGTGGGCGCGCTGGTGGGTCTGCTCTCGGGCATCTTCGCGGCCTTCGCCTACCTGCAGGTGGCCGCGCTCTCGCGCGCCGGCGAGCCCGAGAGCCGCACCGTCTTCTACTTCTCGATCGGCGCCGTGCTCGCCGGCGGGGTGGGCATGCTGTTCGCGGGCGTGAGCCCCTGGCATTGGCCCAGCGCCCTGTGGCTGCTGCCTATCGGCCTGCTGGCCTTGTTCGGCCAGCTCTGCATGACGCGCGCCTACTCGCGCGGCGCGACCATGGTGGTGGCCAACCTGCAGTACTCGGGCATCGTGATCGCCGGCATCTACGGCATCGTCTTCTTCGGCGACCAGCTGCCGCTGATGGGCTGGCTGGGCATGGCGCTGATCATCGTCAGCGGCATCACCGCCACGGTGCTGCGCACCCGCACCGTGCCGAATGCACCCGCGGAAGAACACTGAGGGGCATCTGCCCCACAATGCGCGCATGCACACGACCCTGATCTCCGCACCCGAACTCCAGCAACTCATTGCCCGTGGCGCCCCGTTGCGCATCTTTGACTGCAGTTACGAGCTGATGAAGCCCGAGGCAGGCCTGGCCCAGTTCGAGGCCGAGCACCTCCCGGGCTCGGTGCACGTGCACCTGGAGCACCACCTGAGCGACAAGTCCGGCCCCGACCGCGCCAGCGGCGGGCGCCACCCACTGCCCTCACGCGCCACCTTCGCCGCCCGCCTGGGCCAGCTGGGCCTGGACAACAGCCAGCAGGTGGTGGTGCTGGACCGCCAGGCCATCACCACCAGCGGTCGCCTGTGGTGGATGCTCAAGTGGTGCGGCCACGAGGCCGTGGCCGTGCTGGACGGCGGGCTGGTGGCCTGGAAGGCGGCCGGTGGTGCCGTGGAAAGCGGTCCCGCGAATCCTCCAAAGCCAGCGGTCTTCGAACTGCGCGAGCCGCTGGTGCAGACCGTGAGCACGGCGGACATCGCCGGCGCGCTCGGGCGCCCCGCCATGACCCTGGTCGACGCTCGCGCCGGTGCGCGCTTCCGCGGCGAGACCGAGCCGCTGGATCCGGTGGCCGGCCACATCCCCGGCGCGCTCAACCGCCCTTTCGGTGACAACGCGGCACCGGACGGCCGCTTCAAGCCCGCGGCCGAACTGCGCGCCGAGTTCGACCGCCTGCTCGCCGGCCGCGACCCCGCCACCGTGGTGCACCACTGCGGCAGCGGCGTGAGCGCCGTGCCCAACCTGCTGGCCATGGAAATCGCCGGCCTGGGCCGCGCGAAGCTCTACCCGGGCAGCTGGAGCGAGTGGTGCAACACGCCGGGCCTGCCCACGGCGCAGGGCTGACAGCGGGCGCCTGCCGACCAACCCCCATGCCTCCGACCTCCTCCCGCCTTCTGGAACCGACGGACCAGACCCCTGCGCCGGACGGTCAACGCAAGCGGGTGCTGGAGCTGCTGGCGCTGCTGACCGGCATCGCCGCGCTGATCGTGCTGGTGATCGACCTGATGTTCGCCAGCCCGGGGCAGCGCGAAGCCTGGATCGCGGCCTGCCTGGTCCTGGTGTCGGGTGTGGCCTATGCCCTGGTGCGCTGGGACCGCATTCACTACGTGGCTCCCCTGATCGTGATGGGCACGCTGGCCACGGCCGTGCTCTCGGTGGTCACCTACGGCTCAGTGCGCACGGCGGTGGGCTTCCTGTTCGTCGCGGCGGTGGCCGGCGCAGGCACCTTCCTCGGGCGCACCGCGCTCATTGCCACGGTCGCGGCGAGCGTGGGCGCGCTCGGTGTGCTGACGCTGGCCGAGGTCAATGGCTGGTTCAGCGCGACGCCCTATTTCGAAGTCGGCCTGCGCGTGTGGATCACGCACTCGGCCACCGTGATCGTGGTGGGGGTGATGGTCTATCACAGCGGGCGCCAGTTGCGTGAGGCGTTCGACCGGCAGAAGGCCGAGCTGGAGCTGCGCAAGAAAACCGAGCACCAGCGCGACCTCAACCTGGAGCGTTTCGCCCGCATCTTCCGCACCAGTCCCAGCCCCATGATCGCGCAGTCGGCCCGTTCCGGGATGATCCTGGACGTCAACCCCGCTTTCGAGCGCTGCTACGGCTACACCCGCGACCAGGCCCTGGGCCGACCCGACAGCTTCCTGTGGGCGGACCCCGAACAGCGGGAGACGTACCTGGCCGCCCTGTTCGCCGCGCGGCGCGCCGAACAGTACCCCGCGCGCGGCCAGCGCGCGGACGGCAGCACCTTCGAAGGCCTGGTCTCCAGCGAGATGGGCGACGACCGCGAAGACAAGCTGGTCATCACCACCATCAGCGATGTGAGCGCCCAGAACGAGGTCATGGAGCGGCTGCGCCGCTCCGAGGAGCGCTTCGCCAAGGCCTTCCATTTCAGCCCGCTGAACATGACGATCTCGCGCCTCTCGGACGGCGCCATCATCGAGGTCAACCGCGCGCAGGACCGCGCGCAGGGCCTGCTGCCGGAAGAGATCAGGGGCAAGACCTCGGTGGAGATCGGCGCCTGGCTGACCCCCAAGGACCGGGAAGCCTTCGTGGAACAGCTGCTGTGCGAAGGCCACATCGACGGCTACGAAACCCGCATGCGCCACAAGGACGGCTCGCTGGTGGACACCCGGATCTGGGCCGAGCTGCTGGACATCGACGGTGAGCCCTGCATCCTGGCCTGCACCGTCAGCATCACCGCCGAAAAGGAGCGCGAGGCGCTGCTGCTCAACGTGGCGCGCGGCGTGGCCGCCGAGACCGGCGAAGCCTTCTTCAGCGCGCTCACGCGCCACCTCTGCGAGGCCATCGGCTCGGACATGGTGGTGGTGGGCGAATGTCGCGACGACGGCCGCGTGCGCAGCCTGGCGATCCGCCAGGACGGGCAGGCCCGGCCCAACTTCACCTTCTCCATCGAAGGCACGCCCTGCGCGCGCTCCCTGCTCCAGCAGGACATGCTCATCTGCACGGACGGCCTGGCGCAGCAGTTCCCCCAGGCCACCAGCCTCATCGAGTCGGGCTGCCAGGCCTACCTGGGCAAGGCCCTGCGCGATGCCGACGGCACCGCCATCGGCGTGATCTTCGCGCTCTGGCGCCAGCCGGTGGAACTGCGCCCGGACACGCAGGCCCTGATCGCCATCTTCGCCGGCAGGGCCAATTCGGAGCTGGTGCGCCTGCGCCGCGACCGCGAGATCCAGCGCCTCAACGAGACGCTGGAGCACCGCGTGCGCGAGCGCACCGCCGACCTGCAGCAGCTCAACGCCGAGCTCGATTCGTTCGCGTACTCCGTGTCGCACGACCTCAAGTCACCGCTGCGCGCGATCGACGGCTTCACCCGCCTGCTGGAGGAGGAAGTGGGGCCGCGCCTGAGCGCCGACGAGCGCCAGCTGCTCGACCGGGTGCTCAGTTCCACCCAGCGCATGGGCTCCTTGATCGACGACCTGCTGGCCCTGGCGCGCGTGAGCCAGGGCGTGCTGGCGCAGCAGACCGTGGACCTCAGCGCCATGGTGCAAGGCATCCTGGCGCAGGAGCAGCTCAAGCAACCCGAGCGTGTGATCGAGCAGCGCATCACGCCCGATCTGCGCGCGCATTGCGACCCGCGCCTGGCGCGCATCGTGCTGGAAAACCTGCTGGCCAACGCGCTCAAGTACAGCCGCACGAAGGAACGCTCGGTGATCGAGTGGGGCCTGCTGCCACCGGTGGGTGGCGAACCCCGGATGTTCTATGTGCGGGACAACGGCGTGGGCTTCGACATGGCCTATGCCGACAAGCTGTTCAAGCCTTTCCAGCGCCTGCACATGCCCAGCGAGTTCGAGGGCACGGGCATCGGCCTGGCCACGGTGCGGCGCATCATCGAGCGCCATGGCGGCCACATCACCGGCGAAGGGCAACCGGGTGCAGGAGCGCGCTTCTGCTTCTCGTTCGGGGACAGCGTCGCCGGCTAAAGCCGGCCAGTCTGTCTAGTGCGCCAAGCCGCTCACCACGGTCACCAGCGCGATCCCCACCAGCAACCACGCGATCTGCGCCACCGTGGCCGGCAGGCTCAGCCGCTTCTGCAGTTGCGGGATCAGGTCGGCCAGGGCCACGTAGACGAAGCTGCTGGATGCGGCGACCAGAAAATACGGCAGGTAGTCCTGCAGCTGCGTGAGCAGGAAATAACCCAGCAGGCCACCCAGCGCGGTGACCGTGCCCGCCAGCGAGACCTTGACCAGCGCGGCGCGCGAGTTGCGCGAGGTGTGGCGCAGCACCACCAGATCGCCCATGTGGTGCGGCACCTCGTGGGCCAGCACCGCGAGCGCGGCCACCACGCCCAGGCGCATGTCGGCCATGAAGGCCGAGGCGATCAGGATGCCGTCGCCGAAGGCGTGCACGCTGTCGCCGGCCAGCACCGTCCACCCGCCCGAGCGCGGCCCGTGGTCGTGACCGTGGTGGTGATGGCTGTGGCCAGGGTGGTGCGCGTGGTGGTCCTGAGGTTCGTGGTCGAGCAGGGCTTCCTCTTCCTGGCTGTGCTCGTGCCCGTGGTGCCACAGCTCGGCCTTGTCGAGCAGGAAGAAGAACACCAGACCGCCCAGCAGCATCGCGAACAGCTCGTGCGCGCCGGCCTCGCTCTCGAAGGCCTCGGGCAGCAGGTGCATGAAGGCCGTGGCCATCAGCGCGCCCGCCGCCAGGCTGAGCATGTGCTGGGTGTAGCGCGCCAGCATGGCCATGCTCAGCAGGGCCGCCAGCCAGACGCTGCCCACGCCCGCTGCCACGGTGCCGATGAGAATTGCCAACAGGGTCATTTGCTTGTCACCACGAAAAAAGGCCGCCCCAGGGCGGCCTTCGTTGAACGGAGGGTGGCCCGATCAGGCCACGCCGTGCTGCTTGAACCAGGCCAGCGCCCGCTTCCACCCGTCTTCCGCCGCTTCCTTGCGGAAACTCGGCCGGTAGTCGGCGTGAAAGGCGTGCGGTGCGTCCGGATACACCACGAAGGTCGATGCCTTGGCCGCCGCGCTGCCGGCCGCCAGGGCAGCTTTCATCTTATCAACCGTGTCAAGGGGGATGCCGGTGTCCGCGCCGCCGTACAGGCCCAGCACGGGGCCATTGAGCTTGGCCGCCACGTCCACAGGCTGTTTCGGGTTGAGCGGGGTCGCATCGCCCACCAGGCGGCCGTACCAGGCCACGCCGGCCTTCACGGCCGGGTTGTGCGCGGTGTACAGCCAGACCTGGCGTCCACCCCAGCAGAAGCCGGTGATGCCCACCTTGCCCGCGTCTCCGCCATTGGCGGCGGCCCACTTCACGGTGGCATCCAGGTCGCCCAGCACCTGCGCATCGGGCACCTTGGAGATCACTTCCGAGATGAGCTTGGCCATTTCGCCGTAGCCCTGGGCATCGCCCTGGCGCACGAACAGCTCAGGCGCGATGGCCAGGTAACCGGCCCGGGCGAAGCGGTTGGCGGTGTCGGCGATGTACTCGTGCACGCCAAAGATCTCGGACAGCACCAGCACCACCGGCAGGCCGGTCTTGCCGGCCGGCGCGGCGCGGTAGGCGGGCATCTTGAAGCCGTTGACGTCGATCGTCACCTCGCCCACGGTCAGGCCATCGGTGGGCGTCTTGATCGCCGTCTGCGCCATCAGGGGCAGCGCGGAGGCCGCATAGCCCACGCCGAGCGCGGCTTTCAGGGCGGTCCGGCGGGTGGCACCGTGTTCGGTGGACTGGCCGGGCAGCAAGGCGTCGAGGTCCTGCACGTGTTGTTCTTCGAGCATCGTCGTGTCTCCTTCTTCGGGGGTTGAAAAACTACCTGACTTCGGGGCGCGCCCGAAGTTCAACCGGCGTGAGCGCTCAATGGGCCTTGTCCCAGTTGGGGCCGACGCCGACCTCGGCCAGCAACGGTACTTTCAGCGCGGCCACGCCGGCCATCAGGTGCGGGATCTCGGTCTTCAACCAGTCGACCTCGCCCTCGGGCACCTCGAACACCAGTTCGTCGTGCACCTGCATGATCATCTTCGTGCCTCGGCGCTGCTCGTCCAGCGCGGCCTGCACCGCCACCATGCTGAGCTTGATCAGGTCGGCCGCCGTGCCCTGCATGGGGGCGTTGATGGCCTGCCGCTCCAGCGCCGACAGCTTCGCGCCCTTGGCGTTCTTGATGTCGGGCAGCACCAGGCGCCGGCCGAACACCGTCTCGATGTACCCCACGTCCTTGGCCCGCTGGCGCGTTTCGTCCATGTAGCGCCGCACCCCCTCGAAGCGCTCGAAGTAGCGCGTGATGTAGTTCTTGGCCGCCGTGTTGTCGATGCCCAAGGCCTTGGCCAGACCGAACGAGCCCATGCCATAGATCAGGCCGAAGTTGATCACCTTGGCGTAGCGGCGCTGCTCGCTGCTGACCTGCGCCGTCTCCACGCCGAACACCTCGGCGGCGGTCGCGCGGTGCACGTCCAGCCCTTCGTGGAAGGCGCGCAGCAGGGCTTCGTCGCCGCTGATGTGGGCCATGATGCGCAGCTCGATCTGCGAGTAGTCGGCGCTGGCGATCACGCTGCCCGCGGGCGCCACGAAAGCCTCGCGCACGCGCCGGCCTTCGGGCGTGCGGATCGGGATGTTCTGCAGGTTGGGGTCGTTGCTGGAGAGCCGCCCGGTCACCGCCACGGCCTGGGCATAGTGCGTGTGCACGCGCCCGGTGCGCGGCAGCGCCATCTGGGCCAGCTTGTCGGTGTAGGTGCCCTTGAGCTTGGACAGGCTGCGGTGCTCCAGGATCTTGGCCGGCAGCGGGTAGTCCTCGGCGAGTTTCTCCAGCACCTCCTCGTCGGTGCTGCGCGCGCCGGTCGCGGTCTTCTTGATGACGGGCAGGCCGAGCTTGTCGAAGAAGATCTCGCCGAGCTGCTTGGGGCTGCCCAGGTTGAAGGGCTGGCCGGCGATGGCGTAGGCCTCTTGCTCCAGCGCCACGATGCGCTGGCCCAGCTCGTTGCTTTGCGCGGCCAGCGTGGGTGCATCGATCAGCACGCCGTTGCGCTCGATGCGGTACAGCGCCTCGCTGCTGGCGATCTCAAGTTCGTAAATGAACCGGAGCTTTTCGTCCGCCTGCAGCTGCGGCCACAGCACCCGGTGCACGTCCAGCGTCTGGTCGCTGTCCTCGCACGAGTACTCGGCGGCCTTGGCCACGTCCACCTGCGCGAACGGGATCTGGTGCGCGCCCTTGCCGCACAGGTCTTCGTAGTTGATGCCCTGGCGGCCCAGGTGGCGCTCGGCCAGGCTGGCCAGCCCGTGCGGCTTGTGCACCTCCAGCACGTAGCTCTGCAGCATGGTGTCGTGCACATAGCCCCGCACCTCGATGCCGTGGTTGGCGAACACGTGGCGGTCGTACTTCACGTGCTGGCCGAGCTTGTGCTTCGCCGGGTCTTCCAGCCAGGGTTTGAGCTTGGCCAGCACCTCGTCGAACGGCAACTGCTCGGGCGCGTCGGGCCCGGCGTGGCGCAACGGGATGTAGGCGGCCTCGCCCGGCGTCACGCTGAAGCTGATGCCCACGATTTCGGCGCGCATCTCGTCGAGCGAGGTGGTCTCGGTGTCCAGCGCCACCAGATCGGCCGCCAGCACACGCTGCAGCCAGCTGTCGAACATCTCCCAGGTGAGGATGGTGTCGTAGCGCAGGTTGGTGGTGCGCTCGGCGCTGCCGCTCAGGTCGGGCTCGTCGAACAGGCCGGGCGAGCCCTCGGCCGCCGGGCCTTTGGCCTTGGCCTTCGCCGGGCTCTTTTCGATCAGCTCCGGTGGCACTTCGTGCTGCGTCAGCGACTTGACCAGCCCCTTGAAGCCGTAGGTCTCGCCGAACGCCTTGAGCGCCTCGCTGTCCTGCCCGTTGATCGTGATGGCCTCCAGCGAGGGCAGGCCCTCGATGTGGTCCTGGAGATCGCAGTCGGTCTTGATGGTGAGCAGTTCCCGCCCCTTGGGCAGCCACTCGAGCGCGTTGCGCAGGTTCTCGCCCGCCGCGCCCTTGATCTCGCCCGCGCGCGCCACCAGCGCCTCCAGCGAGCCGTATTCCATCAGCCATTTCACGGCGGTCTTGGGGCCGACCTTGGGCACGCCCGGCACGTTGTCCACCTGGTCCCCCACCAGCGTCTGGTAGTCCAGCATCAGGCTGGGCGGCACGCCGAACTCCGCGGTCACGCCGGCCACGTCGCGCCGGCGGTCGTTCATGGTGTCGATCACGGTGATGTGCTCGTTGACCAGCTGGCTCAGGTCCTTGTCGCCGCTGGAGATGATGCAGTCGATGCCCTGCTGCGCGGCCACGTGGGCCAGCGTGCCGATCACGTCGTCGGCCTCCACGCCCGGCACGTCCAGCACTTTCCAGCCCAGCAGCTTCACCACCTCGTGGATCGGGGCGATCTGCGCGCGCAGGTCGTCGGGCATAGGCGAGCGGTTGGCCTTGTACTCGGGGTACAGCGCATCGCGGAAGGTCGGACCCTTGGCGTCGAAAACACAGGCGGCGTAGTCGGCGCGCACGTCCTTGCGCAGCTTCTGCATCATGTTGATCATGATGCGGATGGCGCCGGTTTTCAGGACCGTGCCATCGGGCAAGGTGGTGCTCATGGCCTCACCGCCGGCGAAGAACGCGCGGTACAGGTAGCTGGAGCCGTCGACCAGCAGCAGGGTCTTTTGGCCGGTGGGGGTGTCGGGGGTTTGGGCGTCGGGCATGGGGCGATTGTGGCGGAGATCGCGCCCCGCCCCGCCGGTCCGCGGCCCGTATCCGGCGGTAACCGGCTTCCCCCTGCCGGCAGCGCACCCGGCCCGGCTTGCCTACAATGCCGCATGAACCCGATCCACCGCCATCCCCTTGCCGCCCTCGTGGCCGGCCTGTGCATTGCCCTGCCTGCCCTGGCCCAGGTGGCCCCGGCGGAAACCCCGCGCGAGCCCGCCTCGCCTCGCGACAACATCGAGCGCATCACGCACGAGGACAAACTCACCCGGATCGACGAGCTGCGCGTGGGCGGCCAGACGCAGAGCATCGAGGTGCAGCCCAAGAACGGCGCCCCGGCCTACCAGATCCAGCCCGACAACGGCCAGACCGGCGCGGGCGACAGCGGCAAGCGCACCGGCAGCGCCGGGCGCAGCAGCTGGCGCATCCTGAATTTCTGAGCGTTCCCGCCACATGGCCGTTTACACCGAAGTCGCGTTCGACGAAGCCGCAGCCCTCCTGCACACCCTCCAACTGGGCGACCTCACGGACCTCAAGGGCATCCAGGGCGGCATTGAAAACACCAACTATTTCGTGACCAGCGAGCGCGACGGCGCCACGCTGGAGCATGTGCTCACCGTGTTCGAGCGCCTGGGCTTCGAGCAGTTGCCGTTCTACCTGCACCTCATGAAGTTCCTCGCCGAGCGCGGCATTCCGGTGCCCGCGCCGGCGGCCAACGCCCAGGGCGAGATCCTGCTCAAGGTGCAGGGCAAGCCGGCCGCCGTGGTGGCCAGGCTGCGCGGCAAGAGCGATCTGGCCCCCGGTGTGGCGCAATGCGAGGCGGTGGGCGCCATGCTCGCGCGCATGCACCTGGCCGGGCGCGAGTTCTCCATGAGCCAGCCCAACCTGCGTGGCCTGCCCTGGTGGAACGAGACGGCGCCGGTGGTGCTGCCCTTCCTCACCCCCAGCCAGGCCGATCTGCTGCGCTCGGAACTCGCCTACCAGAACCACGTGGCCCAGGGCCCCGCCTACGCGGCCCTGCCGCGCGGCCCGGTGCACGCCGACCTGTTCCGTGACAACGCCCTGTTCGAGGACGGTGTGCTCACCGGCATCTTCGACTTCTATTTCGCCGGCTGCGACACCTTCCTGTTCGACATCGCCGTCTGCCTCAACGACTGGTGCGTGCTGCACGACGAGGACCACGACGGCTCGCTGGACACGCCGCGCTCGCTCGCCCTTCTCGCGGCCTACCAGGCGGTGCGCCCCCTCACGGCGGCCGAGCGCAGCCTGCTGCCCGCGCTGCTGCGCGCGGGCGCCCTGCGCTTCTGGATCTCCCGCCTGTGGGACCTGCACCTGCCGCGCGAAGCGGCGCTGCTGCAGCCCCACGACCCCGGCCACTTCGAGCGCGTGCTGCGCGCCCGGGTGCGCGACACCCCTGCCCTGGCGGCCCTGGTGCGCGACGACGCGCTGCAGTCCGCCTGAGCCAGCCCCCTGCATGAAACTCCACATCGTTCCCGCCCGCACCGGCTTCCAATGGGTCAAGCTCGGGGCGCAGACCTTCTTCCGCCAGCCGCTGGCGATGGCGGGTCTGTTCTTCATGTTCATGGCCACGGTCTCGGTGCTGTCGCTGGTGCCGGTCATCGGCACCCTGCTCTCGCTCGCGCTGGTGCCGGCGGCCACGCTGGGCCTCATGGCCGCCAGCCGCGAGGCCCAGCAGGGCCGCTTCCCGATGCCGACCACCATGGTGACGGCCTTTCGTGCCGGGCCGGCGAACACCCGTTCCATGCTCATCCTGGGCGCGATGTATGCCGCCGCCCTGATGCTGGTGTTCGGCGTGGGCGCGCTGTTCGCGCCCGAGGTGGCACCGGTGGTGGAAATGCCCGATGGCGAGGTCACGCCCGAGCGGGTGCGCGCCATGTTCAACAACCCGGGCCTGTGGGTCGCGCTGGTGCTGTACGTGCCCGTGGTCATGGCCTTCTGGCACGCGCCCGCCCTGGTGCACTGGCACAAGGTGACGCCACTCAAGAGCCTGTTCTTCAGCCTGATGGCCTGCTGGGCCAACAAGGGCGCCATGCTGCTCTACGGCCTGGGCTGGATGGCCGTGATCATGATGGCCGGCGTGGTGATGAACCTGCTGGCCGTGCTGCTGGGCGGCACCGCCCTGCTCAACCTGGTGATCTACCCCATGGTGCTGCTGCTGGCGGCCATGTTCCACACCTCGATCTGGTTCACCGTGCGCGACAGCTTCGTCACCGAGGAAGGGCCTGCGGCCTGAGGGCGCGCAGGCTCAGCAGGCCTTCGCAGGCCAGCAGCCCGATCGCGGCCCAGATGGCGCCGTAGGTGAGCCACTGGCTCTGCGCGATGCGCTCGCCCAGCAGCAGCGACACCACCACCAGCAGCGCCGGCTCCACATAGCTCAGCAGGCCGAACAGGCCCAGCTTGAGGCGCTGGTTGGCCGTGATCATGAAGGCCAGCGCCACCGCGCTGAGCACGCCCAGCACGAGGATGCCCAGCACCGGGTGCTGCAGCGCGCCAGCGCCCTCGGGCAGCGGCGCGGCGATGAACCACAGCCCCACCGGCAGGCTCAGCACCATGTCGAACCACATGCCGCCCAGGTGGTTGGTGCGCAGCACGCGCCGCAGCGCGAAATAGCAGGGGTAGCCCAACGCCACCACGAAGGCCGGCCAGGACACCCTGGGCGCGTACAGCAGCTCGTTCACCACCCCCAGCGCGGCCAGGGCGCAGGCCACCAGCTGCCAGCGCGTGATGCGCTCGCCGAAACACACGCGACCGGTGAGCACCAGGGTCAGCGGCAGCAGGAAATAGCCCAGCGACACGTCCAGCCCATGGCCGTTGATGGGCGCCCACATGAACAGCCACAGCTGCACGCCCAGCAGCGCGGACGACAGCAGCATGGCCAGCCAGAGCACCGGGCGCTCGCGCAGGCGTTGCCAGAGCCCGGTGATCTCCGCGCCGCGCCGCGACAGCAGGATGAACGCGCCCAGGAAAGGCGCGGTCAGCAGGATGCGCCAACCGTAGATGCCGGCACCGCCCAGTGGCGCGAGCAGCGTGGCATGGAAGTACATCAGCGCGAACAGGACGGAGGCGGCGAGGGAGTAGGCGACGCCGGATGCCGTGTCGGCGCGGCTGGAGGAAGAGGTCATCGGGACAAAGCGGTATCGGCTGGAACACGAAATGCTATTTCCATTCAGAACATTAAGATTCGATAATTCGCAGCTCCAACGCAACGTTATTGCAATCTGGACGCACCGCCATGACCACCCCCACCCTGCTGGACGCCTTCGACCGCCAACTCATCGCCCTGCTTCAGGAAGACTGCCGAATGCCGCAGGCCGAACTGGGCGCGCGCGTGCACCTGTCCGCCGCCGCCGTGAACCGCCGCATCAAGCGCCTGACCGAGCAGGGCGTGATCGAACGTTTTGCCGCGCAGGTGCGGCCCGAGGCCCTGGGCTACCCGCTGACCATCGTGGTGGAGGTGCAGGTGGAGAACGAGCGCATGGACCTGCTGGATGCCATGAAGCAGGCCTTCCTGCGCTGCCCCTTCATCCAGCAGTGCTACTACGTGGCCGGCGAATGCGATTTCGTGCTGATCTTCGCGGTGCGCGACATGGGTCACTACACCGAGCTCACGCGCGAACTCTTCTTCGAGAATCACAACGTGAAGCGCTTCAAGACCCTGGTCACCATGGGCCGGCTCAAGACCGGCACGCAGATGCCGGTCGAGGGACGCTGAGCCATGGACCCACACATCCGCCAACGCCCCCGGGAGACGCTGCCGGACACCCTGCGCGCCCTCGCCCTGATCTCGGTGCTGGTGGTCAATGCCATCGGCTACGCCTCCGCGCCCTGGGGGCCGACCCTGGGCTTTCGCACCCCGCCCGACAGTGCCTGGGCCTCGCTGGCCCAGGGCTTCGTGGCTGCCCTGCTGCACGGCAAGGGTTACACCACGCTGGCCTTCGTCTTCGGCATGGCGCTCTGGCTCGCTGCCCGAGGCCGCCCCAGGGCCGAAGCGCTGCAGCGCGGCCAGCGGCGCCAGCGCCGCCTGCTGCAGCTGGGCATCTTCCACGGCGCGTTCCTCTACTTCGGCGACATCCTCACGCTCTACGCCCTCGTCGGCCGGCAGTTGCTGCGCCGACTGCACCTGCCCTGGGGCGCGTTCCGCCGCCACCTCTGGCTCGCACTCGGCTGGGCGGTGCTGGCCAAGCTGGTGTTGCTGGGGTTCACCCTGGTGGCCGCCGACAGCCCGGCCCGGGCGGACACCCCTTCGCTCTCGACCGCCCAGGGCGCCTGGGCCTTCTTCCAGCTTAACGCCGGCTTCTACGCGGTAGTTCAGATCGTGGCCCTGATCGTCGGCGGACCGGTGATGTACCTGTGCATGGTGGGCGGGGTGGCTGCGGCGCGCCTGCGGCTGCTGACCCACCGCCGATGGCGGCGGCTGTGGCTGCGCGGGCTGCGGCTGGCGGGCCCGCCCTTGCTCGTGCTGAGCATCGCCTATGGCTGGGCCTGGGCGGCGCACGACGCGGCGACGGACGTCAACCCCTGGATCGAGGCACTCGGCGACCTGATCGCACTGCCCGTGGCGGCCTGCTACCTCGCGGTCGTGGTCCTGGCGTCCGATGGCGGCCGGGCGCGCTGGTGCGGGTGGCTCGCCCCGCTCGGGCAGCGCACCCTCACGCTGTATGTGGGGCACAGCGCCCTTTGCCTGGTGCTGCTCTCGGGCGCGGGCTGGGCGCTGGCGCCCACGACGCTGCAGACCGTGCTGGGCTGCCTGGGCCTGTGGCTGCTGGCCCTGGCGGCGGCCCGGCTCAGCGGCCGCCGGCGATGGCCGCTGGAGGCGTGGCTGGCTCACCGCTGACGCAAAAAAAGCCCGGCAGAGCCGGGCTTTTTCTTCAGTCGCCCGAAGGCGTCACTGGCCGATCACGCCGCCGTCGGTGCGGGTGATGACGATGGTGGCCGAACGCGGGCGGCCCAGCGGGCCGTAAGGCGCGCTGGGCGAGTTGCCCGGCCACTGGCTCTGGAAAGCGAACGGACCGGCGCCCAGCGCGGGCGTGTTCTCGCCCGGGTGCTGGATGTTCACGAAGATCGCGCGGCCGTCGGCCGATTCGGTGATGCCCGTGACTTCGGCGCCCTTGGGCGAGACCATGAAGCGGCGCAGCTTGGCCTCCCCCAGCGCAGCGCCGATGAAGGTGTTCTGCGTGCCGTTGACACCGCCCAGGCTGTTGTTCACCGTGATCGCACTGCCATCGCCCACCGCGCCCGGAATCGCGGCCAGCAGCATGCAGTTGCTCTGGTCGGTGTAGGCGCCGTCGTCGGTCTGGATCCAGCAGATGCCGGTGGCCTTGCTGAACCACAGGCCGTCGGGCGACGAGAAGTCGTTCTTCGCGGTCAGGCCCGAGAGGTTGATGTTCGCGCCCGCATCGGCTTCCGCACCGAACAGGAAGATGTCCCATTTGAAGGAGGTGGCCGAGGACGCGCCGGCGGTTTCCTTGAAGCGCACGATGTGGCCGTTGGGGTTGCCGGTCTGTGCGCGGCCGTCGTTGTCGGCGTACGAGCGCGGGTTGGCGCCGTTGGTGCCGGTCACCGGGCGGCTGGCCGCGTTGCTGTTGGTCATGGTGAAGTAGATCTCGCCATTGGCCGGGTTCACCGCGCCCCACTCCGGGCGGTCCATCTTGGTGGCGCCGACGGCGTCGGCGGCGTGGCGCGCGTTGATCAGCACGTCGGCCTGGTTGGCGAAGACGTAGGTGGCGTAACCGCTGATCAGCGGGTTGGCGATGTTGAGCTCGATCCACTCGCCGCTGCCGTTGTCGTTGAACTTCGCGACGTACAGCTTGCCTTCGTTGAGGTAGCGGTCACCGGCGGCCATGCCACCGCCCACGTCGGAGGCGCGCCACACGGCGGCGGAGACGAACTTGTAGATGTACTCGTTGCGCGAATCGCAGCCCATGTAGAAGGCCAGCGGCTGGCCGATCACCGGAATGCCGCAGACCGCGGCCTCGTGCGCGAAGCGGCCCAGGGCCACACGCTTGGCGGGCGTGCCGCTGGTCAGCGGGTCGATCTCGACGATGTAGCCGAAGGTGTTGGGCTCGTTGCGAAAGTCCTGCGCGGCGGTGGCGCCGGGTGCCGACACGTCCCAGCGACCGAAACGGTTGTCGGTGGCGGTCGTGGCGGTGTTGGACCAGCCTTGCGAACCGGCGGTGGCGCCGGCATTGGGCGCGCGCATCACGCCATAACGCAGGCGCGAGGCCTTGGTCTTGGCGTCCACGTCCACCGAGCCACCGGGCATGAAGAAGTAGGCAGCCCAGTTTTCTTCACAGGCGAGGTAGGTGCCCCAGGGCGTCTTGCCGTGGCCGCAGTTGTTCAGCGTGCCGCGCGAGGTGGCGCCGGTGGTGTCGTAGGCCGTCACCATGAAGCTCTTGATGGCCGCCAGGTGCGCGGCCGGGCCGTCGATGCGCATCAGCGACTGGCCGGTGACACGGCGGTTGTAGAGCGAGTCCAGCTTGTATTCCCACTGGCCGGCGCCGTTCTTGCCCACTTCCACCACCGACACGCCGTGGTGGTTGATTTCCTTGAGCACTTCCAGCTCGGGCCGCACGCCCAGGTCCCAGCTGTCGAACTGGCTGAACTTCTTGCCCGACACACCGCCGGAGGTCTGGCCGTTGGCGTGGAAGAAGTGCGCATCGGCCGAGCTCTCGTGGTTCATCACGAGCAGCGCGCGCGTGGTCTCGGTGGCCGAGTAGTTGCCGCTGCCGTTGACGTAGAACAGGTCCATGCCGTCGTGGTGGTCGCCCACGCGCATGGTCCATTCGTCGGTCTCGGTACCGAGGTTGGTGTAGGCCGGGATGCTGGAGACCAGACGGTCACCGGTGGCGTGCACCACCTTGTAGGTGTAGCCGGCGGGCAGGATCACGTCGTCGAGCAGGCTCTTGTCGATGGCCGTGAAACCCAGGCCCGGGGCCGGAGCGGGTGCGGGGGCCGGAGCGGGCGCATCGCTGCCGCCACCACACGCGGCCAGGAAGGGAATGGACGAGACGGCGGCCAGGCCCACGCCACCGCGGATCAGGTTGCGGCGGGACAGCGTGGCGCGTTCCAGCACCTGCTGGAAGTGCTCGTTCGGGGAGTCGTTGAGGTTTTCTTCGGGATCGTGGTGGGACATGGTCGCTCCGGGGTTACAAAAAAATGCATCCGCAGTGTGTGTGTCCCACATGACCCTTCCGTGACTGTCGCAATGACCGAGCAACGCGCTTCGGCAAACGCGTTGTCATCAAGCCTTCACACGGCGGGCAAGGTGTGGCCGCGCGCGGCGACCACCGGGCTCGCCGGCGTGCCCAGCGTCTGCAGGAACAGCGCCTCCACCTGCAGCGCGATCTGCTGCCAGTCGAGCTGCGCCACCTGGGCGCAGGCGAGCGTGCTGGCCTGCGCCAGGCGCGCGGGATCGCGCGCCAGGCCGGCGGCCAGGGCCGGGTAGGCCTCGTCGTCGCCCAGCGGCACCAGCCAGCCGTTGGCCTCGTGCCGCACCCAGTCGGCCGCGGCTGCGGTGTCGAAGGCCAGCACGGGCAGCCCGCTGGCCAGGGCCTCGATGGTCACGTTGCCGAAGGTCTCGGTGACGCTGGGGAACAGGAAGAGATCGGCCGAGGCGTAGTACGTGGCCAGTTCCTCGTGCCGCCGCATGCCCGCGAACACCGCCTGCGGACAGCGCTGGCGCAGGCTCTCGCGCAAAGGCCCGTCGCCCACGAACACCAGCTTCACATCGGGGTGGGCCGCCTGCATCGCCTCGAAGGCGCGCAGCACCATGTCCAGGTTCTTCTCGGCGGCCAGGCGCCCCACGACCAGCAGCACCAGGCTGTTGGCGGTGGCGCCCCATTGCGCGCGCAACGCCTCGCTTCGGCGGTCGGGCCGGAACAGCTGCGTGTCCACGCCGCGCGCGACCACCTGCACGTTGTTGAAGCCCCCTGCCATGAGTTCGGCGCGCAGCGCCTGGGTGGGCACCATGGTGAGCCGCGTGAGGTTGTGGAACTTGCGCAGGTAGGCCACGATGGGCTTGCGCAGCCAGCCCACGCCGTAGTGCTGGCTGTAGGCATGGAAGTTGGTGCGGAAGTCGGACGTGACCGGCAGGCGCAGGCGGCGCGCGGCCTGCAGCGCCGACCAGCCCAGCGGCCCTTCGGTGGCGATGTGCACCAGGTCGGGCCGCTTGAGCGTCCAGGCCTGGATCAGCGCGCGCTTGCCCGGCAGGCCGAGCTTGAGCTCGGGGTAACGCGGGATCGGCATGCCGCGCATCAGCAATTCCTCGAAACCGGTGTGCTGCAGCGCCTCGTCCGCCCGCGTCTGGCGCGGCCGGATCAGCTGCACCTGGTGGTTGCGCGCGCACAGGCCCTGCACCAGCTTCGAGAGCGTGAGCGAGACGCCATTGATTTCGGGCGGCCAGGTCTCGGTCACCACCGACAGGCGCATCGAGGGGCTGCTGGCCGGGTATTCCTCCACCAGGATCTGATCTGAGTGCACTTCGGTCATGCGGGCATCTTCCCGGGGCATTGCAACAGTCTGATGACAGCGCGCGGCTGTCACCGGGTTTTCACACGCGCGAACCAACATGACAGGCGTTTGACGCCACCCCTAGCAACCCTCTGGAGCCACCGTGAACGATTTTTTCAAGACCCTTGAAGTCCAGCGCTGGGACGACCACCGCTACTACCACCACAGCCGCATCAACCAGACGCTGCACTTCATCAGCGCCATGAGCTTCGTGGTGGCCTATGCCCTGCTGTGGACCGACCCCGTGCTGTCGGCGCTGATCGCCTGGCTCGTGTCCATGACCAGCCGCCAGGCCGGCCATTTCTTCTTCGAGCCCAAGGGCTACGACCACGTGAACCAAGCCACGCACGAACACAAGGAAGAGATCAAAGTCGGCTACAACCTGCGCCGCAAGGTGGTGCTGATGGCCCTGTGGGCCGGCACGCCGCTGCTGGTGTGGGCCGCCCCCGGCGTGTTCGGCCTGTTCGAGCCGCACACGGACGGCATGTCGTTCATCCGCCAGGTGGGCGCGCTGTGGCTCGCGCTGGGCGTGGGCGGCCTGCTGTTCCGCACCGTGCACCTGTTCTTCATCGCTGACGTGAAGACCGGTCTGGTGTGGATGACCAAGATCCTCACCGACCCGTTCCACGACATCAAGCTGTACTACAAGGCCCCGCTGTACCTGATGCGCGGCCAGCTGATCGATCCCGGCGTGGCTCAGCGCAGCTGAAGCTTCAACGCCCCAGGTGCTGCCACATCTCGCGCAGCACCTGGCGCCGGATCGCCTTGTGCGTCAGTTCCGGCGCGCGCCACCACCAACCCTGGGTCTGCATGTCCCGCGCGGCGGCCACGAAGCGCCGCAGCACCTCCTCGAAGTCGCCGTCGTGCAGGTTCAAACCGAAGATCAGCCGCCCCGTGCCCACCCAGCTCAAGGCCAACCCATGCCAGCGCAGGAAGTACTGGAGCATCCAGTGGTAACGACCGGGTTCGGTGTAGGTGAGCGTCCAGATGCTCTGCAGGTTCGCCGCGCGCACCGGGAAACCCTCGGCGGCCATGGTGTCGTTGAAGCGCTTCGCGCGCGCGTCCCACTTCGTGTCCTGGTCCTCGTACAAGGCCTGGATCTCCGGCGTCTGCAGGCGGCGCAGGAAGGCGTTCATGCCGCCCATCACGTAGGGGTGCGCGTTGAAGGTGCCGCGCGCGAAGCACACGTCGGCCGGGCGCTCGGGCCGGAAGCGCTTCATCAGATCGGCCCGGCCGCAGACCACGCCCACGGGGTAGCCCCCGGCCAGCGTCTTGCCATAGGTGACGAGATCGGCGCGCACACCGAAGTAGTCCTGCGCGCCACCGGGCGCGAGGCGAAAGCCCAGGAAGACCTCGTCGAAGATCAGCACGATGCCGCGCTCGGTGCAGACCTCGCGCAATTGTTTCAGCCAAGCGGTGTAGGCCGCGCGGTCGTAGCCCGCGCTGCGGCTGCCGTCCACCAGGGTGGAGTCGCCGGGCGCGTTGCGGTTCGGGTGCAGGGCCTGCAGCGGGTTGACCAGCACGCAGGCGATGTCGCGCCGCGTGCGCAGCACCTGCAGGCTTTTCTCGTCCATGTCCTTCAGGGTGTAGGTCTCGCGCGGCGGCATCGGGTTGCCGGGGCCGGGCTGCACGTCCTCCCACCAGCCGTGGTACGCGCCGCAGAAGCGCACCAGGTTCTTTCGCCGCGTGTGGTAGCGAGCCAGCCGCACGGCCTGCATCACCGCCTCGGTGCCCGACATGTGGAACGACACCTGGTCCTGGCCCGAGATCGCCTTCAGGCGCGCGATGTTGTCCGCCACGCAGGGGTGGTAAACGCCGAGCACCGGGCCCAGCGACTCGCCGATGCGCGCGCCCTCGGCCATGCAGGCCTTGTAGAAGTCCACGCCGAACACATTGACGCCATAGGAACCCGTGAGGTCGATGAAGCGGTTGCCATCCAGGTCGGTCACGTGGCTGCCCTCGGCGGACTGCACGAAGGCGCCCACCTTGAGCCGCTCGCGCACGATGGGGCTGAACTGGAAGGGCACGCGGTAGCTGCCGGTGAACTGCAGGTCGGCCAGGCCTTCGCGCGCTTCGGCGCTCAACGCCAGGCTTTTCTCGTAGCGCTGGGCGAAGCCGGTGGCGAGCGTGTCGAACGAGGCGCGGCGCAGCTTCGCGATGTCGCCCGGCGCGCCATCGCAATCGAAGAAGCGCGCCTCGTCGTAGGCGTAGCCGGGCAACCAGGTCGCCAGGCGCTTGGCCATGCGCGAATGGCCGGCCAGCGAGCGGTGTTTGGCCCGCGAAAGCTGCAGGCGCTGCCGCAGGTACGGCAGGGCCAGCACCAGCGAACCCAGGGGCAAGGCGTAAGGAAGGTAGGACATGCGGCAAGCGCTCCAGGGCGGTTGATGTGTGTCGTTTGTAGGTCTCCCACATGACGCACGTATGAATCTTTCAAGACAGCTGCAGCGCCTCGCGCTCAACGAAGACATCAACTTCCTGCTCACCAACCGCGTGCCGCGCGCTGCGCTCACGCGCTTCATGGGCTGGTTCAGCCGCATCCGCCACCCCTGGGTGCGCGACGCTTCCATGGCGGTGTGGCGCACCTTCACCGACATCGACCTGAGCGAGGCGAAGAAGACCTCGTTCCACAGCCTGCACGACTGCTTCGTGCGCGAACTCAAGCCCGGCCTGCGGCCGGTCGACCCGCGCCCCGAGGTACTGGCCAGCCCCTGCGACGCCATCGTGGGCGCCTGCGGGCGCATCGGCGACGACCCGGGCGCCCAGGTGTTCCAGGCCAAGGGTTTCCCATACCCGCTCACCGACCTGCTGGGCCCCGATCCGCGCGCGCGCGCCATCATCGACACGCTGCGCGGCGGCAGCTATGTCACCCTGCGCCTGACCTCCAGCATGTACCACCGCTTCCACGCGCCCGCCGCGCTGGCGCTGGAGCACGTGACCTACCACAGCGGCGACACCTGGAACGTGAACCCCATCGCGCTCCAACGCATCGAGCGCCTGTTCTGCAAGAACGAGCGCGCCGCGCTGCACGCGCGCCTCATCGACGGCACGCCGCTGCTGCTGGTGCCGGTGGCCGCCATCCTGGTGGCCAGCATGCGGCTGCGCGCGGTGGACGTGGCGCTCAACGCGCAATACCGGGGGCCGCACGAGCTGCCCTGCGACGCGCGTTACGACAAGGGCGAGGAGATGGGCTGGTTCGAACACGGTTCGACCATCCTGGTGTTCACGCCACCGGGCTTCGCCCTGTGCGAGGGCGTGGACACGGGCCACCGCATCCGCATGGGCGAAGCCCTGCTGCGGCGCGCGGCGGCTGCCGGCTGATCAGGCCGGGGGCAGGATCTCCAGCACCGTCTCGGCCGGGCGGCACACGCGCGTGCCCAGCGGCGTGACCACGATGGGCCGGTTCAGCAGGATGGGATGCTGCTCCATGAAGTCGAGCAACTGCTCGTCGCTCCACGTCGGATCGGCCAGACCGAGTTCTTCGTACGGCGCGGCCTTGGTGCGCACGATGGTGCGCACCGAACCGCCCAGCGCCGCCACGAGCTGCTCCAAGGTCTCGCGGCTGAGCGGGGTCTTGAGGTACTCGATGACCTGCGGCTCGTGGCCGCGCTCGCGGATCAGGGCGAGCGTGTTGCGCGAAGTCCCGCAGGCGGGGTTGTGAAAGAGGGTGATGGGGGTGGTCGTGTTCATGGCTGTCACGGAATTTTCACACGTCTTGCACATGATGCGCCGGTACCCCCCACCCCATCAGAATCACCATGTCCCACGACCACTTCAACGACGAAGACTCCAACACCAGCAGCAACCCCGCCTTCGACAGCGTGCTGCAGGCCCGCCTGAGCCGCCGCAGCCTGCTGCGTGGCGGCGTGGGCACAGCGGGCACCGCCGCCCTGGGCGGCGCGGCGGCCCTGAGCGGCTGCGCCACCGCAGGCCCTGCCTCGCCGGTGCACAGCCTGGGCTTCACCCCCGTGGCCAAGACCATGGCGGACCAGGTGACCGTGCCCCCGGGCTACACCGCGCGCGTCATCTACGCGCTGGGCGACCCGCTCACCGCCAGCACCCCGGCCTTCAGGAACGACGGCACCGACGCCGACTTCGGCCAGCGCGCCGGTGACCACCACGACGGCATCGAGTGGTTCGGCCTGGACGCGGCCGGCCAGCCCTCGGACAGCTTCGCCTCGCGCGGCCTGCTGGCCATGAACCACGAAGCCACCACCGACGAAAAGCTCAGCTCCTTCTTCATCCACGCCAACGGCGGCACGGCCACCCTGCCCCGCCCGGCGGCCGAGATCGACAAGGAACTCATGATCCACGGCCTGTCCGTGGTCGAGGTGCAGACCGACGGCAAGGCCTGGGCCACGAAGCAGGCCTCGACCTTCAACCGCCGCGTGACCACCCTGACGCCCGTCGCCATCCACGGCCCGGCGCGCGGCAGCGAACACCTGGTGACCCGCTTCAGCACCGACGGCACGCAGGCGCGCGGCACGCTCAACAACTGCGGCACCGGCCGCACGCCCTGGGGCACCTACATCTCGGGCGAAGAAAACTGGTTCGGCTACTTCTTCCGCGACGCCAAGGACGACGACGCGCGCAAGAAGGACAAACAGGTCCAGGCCCTCAACCGCTACGGCCGCAAGGCCGGCGCGGCCAGCCGCCACGGCTGGGAAAGCGGCGGCGCCAGCGACACCTACACGCGCTGGAACAACGGCGCCGTGGGCGCCAGCGCCAAGGACGACTTCCGCAACGAGATGAACACCTTCGGCTACATCGTCGAACTCGACCCCTACAACCCGGCCAGCGTGCTGCGCAAGCGCACCGCGCTGGGCCGCCTGGGCCACGAGAACGCGACCTTCGCGCGCGTGAGCGCCGGCCAGCCGGTGGTGGCCTACATGGGCGACGACTCGCGCGGCGAGTACATCTACAAATTCGTCTCGGCCGCCAAGTGGGACCCCGCCGACGCCAAGCCCGCCAACCGCCTGGCCGCCGGCGACAAGTACCTCGACAAGGGCACGCTGTTCGTGGCGCGCTTCAAGGACGACGGCAGCGGCGAATGGCTGGAGCTCTCGATGGACAACCCGGTGATCGCCGGCAGCTCCTACTTCGAGTTCAAGAACGAGGCCGACGTGGCCATCTTCACCCGCCTCGCGGCCGACGCCGTGGGCGCCACCAAGATGGACCGCCCCGAGTGGGCCGGCGTGAACCCGAAGAACGGCGAGGTCTACATCACCCTCACCAACAACAGCAACCGCACCCCGGCCACGGCCGATGCCGCGAACCCGCGCGCCTACACCGACCTGAAAGCCGGCAGGGAACAGAAGGGCAACGTGAACGGCCACATCGTGCGCCTGGCCGAGAAGGCCCCGGCGGACGCGGCCTTCCAGTGGGACATCTACCTCTTCGCGGCCGAAGCGGATGCCGACAAGTCGACCATCAACCTCTCCAACCTGAGCGACGAGAACGACCTCTCTTCGCCCGACGGCCTGGTGTTCAGCAAGGCCACGGGCGTGTGCTGGATCCAGACCGACGACGGCGCCTACACCGACAAGACCAACTGCATGCTGCTGGCCGCCCTGCCCGGCCAGCGCGGCGACGGCGCGCGCAAGACCCTGAGCCATGGTGACCGCCAAGTGACCACGCACGCGGGCAAGGCGCAGACCCCGGCCACGCTCAAGCGTTTCCTGGTCGGCCCCAAGGGCGCGGAGATCACCGGCATCACCGAAACGCCCGACGGCCGCGCGATCTTCGTGAACATCCAGCACGCAGGCGAGAACACCAAGATGGCCGACGTGAACGACCCGACGAAGTTTGAGAGCCAGTGGCCTTCGAGCGCGGGCTACGGCGCGGGCAAGCGCCCGCGTTCCGCCACCATCGTGATCACGAAGAACGACGGCGGGGTCATTGGGAGCTGACCCCCTGCATCGCCTTCGGCGCCCCCCCCCTTGAAAGGGGGGCGACACCTAGGGCCGGCGGAGCCGGACCCTCGGTGTCCCTGCACGGAGTCACGTCAAGCGATGCCGGTCACGCGCCGGCTCCGCGCGAAAGCATTCAAGCGATGGGGGTGAGCTTGGCCACGCTGAGGGCCAGCCACTTCGTGCCATGGCGCGTGAAGTTCACCTGCGCGCGCGCGTCGTCGCCCGCGCCCTCCACCGCCAGCACCTTGCCCTCGCCGAACTTGTTGTGGAACACGGCCAGGCCGGCGCGGATCTCGGTGCCCCGGTCGGGCTCGGGCGCGGTCTGGCCCAGGCCCTTGGGGTCGCCACGCTCCTTGAAGCCCGGTGACCACGAAGGCTGCAGCGCGGCCGGTGCGCCACCGAAACCGCGCCGCCCGTTCTGCCACTGACCACCACCACCGCCGCCCATGGGCGCGGACCAGGCCGGCTGCGGTGGCGTGAGCCACTTCAGGCATTCCTCGGGCAGCTCGTCGAAGAAGCGGCTCTTGAGGTTGTAGCGCGTCTGGCCGTGCAGCATGCGCGTCTGCGAATGGCTGAGGTACAGCCGCTTGCGCGCGCGCGTGATCGCCACGTACATCAGGCGGCGCTCTTCCTCCAGGCCGTCGCGGTCGCTCATCGAGTTCTCGTGCGGGAACAGGCCCTCTTCCATGCCGGTGATGAACACGCAGTCGAACTCCAGGCCCTTGGCCGCGTGCACCGTCATGAGCTGCACCGCGTCCTGCCCGGCCTGGGCCTGGTTGTCGCCGGACTCCAGCGCGGCGTGCGTGAGGAAGGCCGCGAGCGGGCTGAGCGTCTCGCCGGTCTCGGCGTCGGGCGCCAGGGGTTCATCCACCACCGGCAGGTTCGGGTCCAGCCCTTGGCTCACCGGGCTTTGCGTGAGGGGCTTGCCCAGCTCGTCCACCGGCAGGGCCACGGCATCGCGGCCGAAGCCTTCGATGCTCACGAAGCTCTCGGCCGCGTTCACCAGTTCCTCCAGGTTTTCCACCCGGTCCTGCCCTTCGCGCTCGCCCCGGTAGTGCTCGATCAGGCCGCTGTGGGCCAGCACCAGCTCGATGATCTCGCGCAGCGTGCGCCCTTCGGTCTGCTCGCGCATCACGTCGAGCTTGGCCACGAAGGCGCTCACGGCCACGCCGGCACGGCCGGTGACGGCACTCACCGCGTCGTGCAATGAACAGCCCGAGCTGCGCGCCACATCCTGCAGTTGTTCGATGCTGCGCGCGCCGATGCCGCGCGGCGGGAAATTGACCACGCGCAGGAAGCTGGTGTCGTCGTGAGCGTTCTCCAGCAGCCGCAGGTAGGCCAGCGCGTGCTTGATTTCGGCGCGCTCGAAGAAGCGCAGGCCACCGTACACGCGGTACGGCACGGCGGCGTTGAACAAGGCGGTCTCCACCACGCGGCTTTGCGCGTTGCTGCGGTAGAGCACGGCCATCTCGCTGCGCGGCATGCCTTCGCGCGCGAGCTGCTTCATCTCATCCACCATCCATTGCGCCTCGGCGAAATCGCTGGTGGCCTCGAACACGCGCACCGGTTCGCCCGCGCCCGCGTCGGTGCGCAGGTTCTTGCCCAGGCGGTGGGTGTTGTGGCTGATGAGCTGGTTGGCCGAGTCCAGGATGTTGCTCACGCTGCGGTAGTTCTGTTCCAGCTTGATCTGGTGGCGCACATTGAACTCGCGCACGAAGTCGGCCATGTTGCCCACGCGCGCGCCGCGGAAGGCGTAGATGCTCTGGTCGTCGTCGCCCACGGCGAACACCGCGTTGCCCAGGGAGGTGAGGCCTTCGAGCGGCGGCGCGCTGAACATCTTGATCCAGGCGTACTGCAGGCGGTTGGTGTCCTGGAACTCGTCGATCAGGATGTGGCGGAAGCGGCGCTGGTAGTGCTCGCGCACCGGGTCGTTGTCGCGCAGCACCTCGTAGCTGCGCAGCATGAGCTCGCCGAAGTCCACCACGCCCTCGCGCTGGCACTGCTCTTCGTAGAGCGCGTACAGCTCGATCTTCTTGCGCGTTTCCTCGTCGCGCGCGGGCACGTCGCGCGGGCGCTGGCCGTCTTCCTTGCAACCGCTGATGAAGTACTGGATCTGCTTCGGTGGGTAGCGCTCGTCGTCCACGTTGAACTGCTTGCACAGCCGCTTGATGGCCGAGAGCTGGTCCTGCGTGTCCAGGATCTGGAAGGTGGCTGGCAGGTTGGCCAGCTTGTGGTGGGCGCGCAGGAAGCGGTTGCACAGGCCGTGGAAGGTGCCGATCCACATGCCGCGCACGTTGATGGGCAGCATGGCCGAGAGGCGCGTCATCATTTCCTTGGCGGCCTTGTTGGTGAAGGTCACCGCCAGGATGCCACCGGGCGAGACCTGGCCGCTCTGCAGCAGCCAGGCGATGCGGGTGGTGAGCACCCGCGTCTTGCCCGACCCCGCCCCCGCCAGGATGAGCGCGTGCTCGGCTGGCAGCAGCACGGCGGCCGACTGCTCGGCATTGAGGCCCGCGAGCAGCGGGGAGGCGGAGGGGGCGACGGGGTCTTCGAACAGCATGGGTCGATTGTAGGAAGCGGCCCGCCCTTCGGCGGCCCATATCGGCATTCATATACACCTCATAACAAAAGGGCTTCACCGGCGAGGCGACCCCGGTTGTTCGGCGCGTCTACAATCGGGCACCGGGCCCAAGCTTCTTGCGCCCGGTTTTTTTTGGCTCATCGCCAGAGAAGCCGGCCAGACCAAGCGCTCACCTGTTCAACAACAGCTTTCTGGAGCTTGGTTTCAAAATGGAAATCTTCGACTACGACAACGTCCTGCTTTTGCCGCGCAAGTGCCGCGTGGAGAGCCGTTCGGAATGCGACGCCGGCGTGGAGCTGGGCGGGCGCAAGTTCCGCCTGCCGGTGGTGCCAGCCAACATGAAGACGGTGGTGGACGTGCCGATCTGCACCTGGCTGGCGAAGAACGGTTACTTCTACGTGATGCACCGGTTCGACCTGGACAACGTGCAGTTCGTGCGCGACATGCGCGCCGAGGGCGTGTTCGCCTCGATTTCGCTGGGTGTGAAGGCACCCGACTACGCGACGGTGGACCGGCTGGTGGCCGAAGGCCTGGTGCCGGAGTACATCACGATCGACATCGCGCACGGCCATGCCGACAGCGTGAAGAACATGATCCGTTATCTGAAGGAGAAGCTGCCGGCGTCCTTTGTGATCGCGGGCAACGTGGCGACGCCGGAGGCGGTGATCGATCTGGAGAACTGGGGCGCGGACGCGACGAAGGTGGGCGTGGGCCCGGGCAAGGTGTGCATCACCAAACTGAAGACGGGTTTCGGCACGGGTGGCTGGCAGTTGTCGGCGCTGAAGTGGTGCGCGCGCGTGGCGACCAAGCCGATCATTGCCGACGGCGGTATCCGCAGCCATGGCGACATTGCCAAGAGCATCCGTTTTGGCGCCTCGATGGTGATGATCGGTTCGCTGTTCGCGGGCCATGAGGAGTCGCCGGGTTTGACGGTGGAAGAGGACGGGGTGCGCTACAAGGAGTACTACGGCTCGGCCAGCGATTTCAACAAGGGCGAGTACAAACACGTGGAGGGCAAGCGCATCCTGGAGCCGATCAAGGGCTCGCTGGCGGACACGCTGGTGGAGATGGAGCAGGACGTGCAGAGCTCGATCAGCTACGCCGGTGGCACCAAGCTGATGGATGTGCGCAAGGTCAACTACGTGATCCTGGGTGGGGACAACGCGGGTGAGCACCTCTTGATGTGATCTCTTTCGGGGCGTTTCGCGCGCCCTGCTTTCGCGGGCTCAGGAGCGCCGGGCGCTCTGCTCCGCGGGTGTCCCCCGGCGGCTGGTGCCGCCTCCTCCTTTACCCCGCTGCGCAGAA
>Ga0247823_10000036_pt1 | contig 90313 bp, 88 predicted proteins | sample 13C_PalmiticAcid_2_FD_192426 | JGI IMG/M metagenome (GOLD analysis project Ga0247823, IMG submission 192426) | Soil microbial communities from agricultural site in Penn Yan, New York, United States - 13C_PalmiticAcid_Day30 | ecosystem: Environmental > Terrestrial > Soil > Agricultural land... | reverse complement strand
ATCCTGGTGGTTTCGGCCGCCGACGGCCCGATGCCGCAGACGCGCGAGCACATCCTGCTGGCCCGTCAGGTCGGCGTGCCGGCGCTGGTCGTGTTCATGAACAAGGTCGACATGGTCGACGACGAAGAGCTGCTCGAGCTCGTCGAAATGGAAGTTCGCGAGCTGCTGTCGTCCTACCAGTTCCCGGGCGACGACATCCCGATCACCAAGGGTTCGGCCCTGGCCGCCGTGGAAAACCGCGACGCCAACATCGGCGAAGAGAAGATCCTCGAGCTGATGGCTTCGGTCGACGCCTACATCCCGCAGCCGGAACGCCCGATCGACCAGGCCTTCCTGATGCCGGTCGAAGACGTGTTCTCGATCTCGGGCCGCGGCACCGTGGTGACCGGTCGCGTCGAGCGCGGCATCGTCAAGGTCGGTGAAGAAGTCGAAATCGTCGGCATCCGTCCGGTCCAGAAGACGACCTGCACGGGCGTCGAAATGTTCCGCAAGCTGCTGGACCAAGGTCAAGCCGGCGACAACGTGGGCGTGCTGCTGCGCGGCACCAAGCGTGAAGACGTCGAGCGCGGCCAAGTGCTCTGCAAGCCGGGCTCGATCACCCCGCACACCAAGTTCGTGGCCGAAGCCTACATCCTGACCAAGGAAGAAGGCGGCCGTCACACGCCGTTCTTCACGAACTACCGTCCGCAGTTCTACTTCCGCACCACCGACGTGACCGGCATCATCAAGCTGCGCGAAGGCGTGGAAATGATCATGCCGGGCGACAACGCCGAGCTGGACGTCGAGCTGATCACCCCGATCGCCATGGAAGAGAAGCTGCGCTTCGCCATCCGTGAAGGCGGCCGCACCGTCGGCGCCGGCGTCGTCGCCAAGATCGTCGAGTAATCGACGCTTCTTAGCTTCGGCTGACAAAGCGAAGGCCCCGGAGGGAAACCTCCGGGGCCTTTTCTTTTGATCCTCCCTCTCTGGGGGAGGCGGCCGAAGGCCGGAGGGGGGCCGTTTTCAGCTTGCGAGGAGCCGGAAGGTCACCACCAACTCCCCCCACCGATCGCTGCGCGATCGCCTCCCACACGGGGGGAGGTTCACCTAAGCCGCCGCCGGCTCCAATTCCACGGGCCTGGCCCGCCAGCCGCGTTCCAGGCTCCAGGCGGCGATGCCCAGCCACAGGAGGCCCAGGAACGCATGGCCCCGCTGCCAGAAGCCGACGTCATTGCCCGTGCGCACGTTCCACACGCCCGTCAGCAGGGCCAGCACCAGCAGCAGGCCGAAGAACCAGCCCAGCGAGAAGTGCGCCAGCCGCCGATAGCCCGGCTTGCCCCACAGGGCCCAGGCGGTGAACAGCGGCGCGAACTGGATGGCCAGGCCCACGCCGCAGGCCCGGTGCATAGGGTCGGGCCAATGGAAGACGCCGGCGAAGAAGGCGCCCAGGCCGGTCATCGCCACCCAGAGGCCCGCGAAGGCCGAGACCTGGCGGCGGCCGCCGGCCTTCTCCAGGGCATGGGCGAAGCCCGCGCCGGCGAAGAGGCCCGCAACACCGGCCAGCATCATGCCCAGGTTGAAGATTTCCGGAGTCGGGGCCGCCGGGCCGCCCAGCTCGCTGATGAACTGGGCGCCGGGGTCGAAGCCGGGGAACAGCCTCTGGGCCAGCCACACGTCGGCCACCATCACCAGCGGCGTGATCACGCCGAGCCTCAGGAGCGAGCCCACGCTGGCCACCAGATTCCCTCTCGATAAAGACGAAGAGGGAAAATCGGCCTCTCCGTCCCTCCGGTCAATGGGTCGCTCAGCGCGCGGCCGAGGACGGATGCCCCTTGGGCGCGAAGGTCGACCCGAAGAAGTCGCCGGGGTTCCAGGTCGGGCGCTCGGCGGCGTCGGCTAGGTCGTGGGCGATCTCGTAGTTGACCAGGGCGAACTTGGCGGCCGCCTGGTAGTCGATCGCCTGCTTCAGGTCGTCGCCCGGCTTGTGATAGTGCGTGGCCAGGAAGTCCTTGAAGGCCTTTTCGCCGCCGTTCTTGAAGCCGGTCATCAGGAACACCGACGGCACGCCCTGCTCGACGAAGCGATAGTGGTCGCTGCGGGTGAACAGGCCTTCTTCCGGCATCGGGTCGGGCGACAGGGCGATGTCGACGCGGCCGGCGGCCTTGGCGACGATCGGGCCGACGCTCGAGCGATTGGCCCCGAAGGCCACCACGTCGGTGAACGGGTACAGCAGCACCGGCATGTCGAGATTGACGTCCGCGGCCAGCTCGGCTTTCGGCACGGTCGGATTGTGCGCGAAGTACTCCGAGCCGATCAGGCCCTTTTCCTCGGCGGTGACGGCCAGCAGCAGGATCGAGCGCTTGGGCCGGGCCTTGCCTTGCGTGAAGCCGCGGCCGACCTCCAGCAGGGTGGCGACGCCGCTCGCGTTGTCGAGGGCGCCGTTATAGACCGCGTCCTCGCCGGGCTTGGGATTTTCCTTGATCCCCTCGTGGTCGAGGTGGGCGCTGAGCACGATGGTCTGGGCCTTCAGGATCGGGTCCGAGCCCTCGATCAGGCCGGCGACATTGCTGCTGCGGCGCTGCTGGATCTCGCTCTTCAGGGCGACGCTGGCGGTCGTCGGCAGGGCGAAGCCTTCGACCTTGCCTTCCTGGGTGTCGGCGGCGGTGTAGGCGGCTTCCAGGCGCGCGGTGGCCGAGCCGAACAGCTTGTACGCGCCCTTGACGCTGATCGAGGCCAGGCTGGGGGCCGAGCCGCCGCGGACGAAGGGCGCGCCCTGCGGCGTGCTCCAGGTCATGCGCCAGTCGCGGGCGCCGGCGACGCCGCGGGCGAACGGACGACGCTTCTCGCTGGCGGGCGTGCCCAGGGTCAGCACGCCGATCGCGCCGCGACGGGCGGCCTCGGCCCGCTTGACGCCGACCGAGCCGTAGTGGGCCCGTTCCTCGGTCTGGAAGCCCTTGGGGGCGCCGGACAGCACGACGACGATCTTGCCCGCGACGTCCAGGCCCGCGAAGTCGTCGCGACCGCGCTCGGGAGCGCTGACGCCGAAGCCGACGAACACCAGCGGGGCGTTCAGGGCCAGTTCGGCCTTGTCGGCCTGGGGGCTGGGCAGGAAGTCCTCGCCGAAGACCAGCGAGACGGGCGCGTTGCTTGCTTCGGCGACCTTGATCTCGCCGTCGCCCGCCGGACGGTAGGCCACCAGCGGCACCGTCTGCAGGTAGGAGCCCGCGTCGCCGGCCGGCTTCAGGCCCAGCAGGGCGAACTGGGCGGCCACGTAGTTGGCGGCCAGGTCGTAGCCGCGCGTGCCGGCCTCGCGGCCCTCCATCAGGTCGTCCGCCAGGAAGGTCATGTGGGCGCGGATAGCGTCGGCCGAGGGGACGAAGGCGTCCTTGGGCGCGGCGAGGGCGGGATGGGCGACCAGCAGGAGGGCGGCGCTGAGAAAGGCGGCGCGGCGCGAGAAGGGCATTCGGGCAGGTTCCAGGCGCGGTGGATCCGCGGAGCCGGCGACCTTGCAGAGGGGAGGACAGCTTGTCGAGCAAGCTCTGCCTGAACGTTTTGTAATGTCGGCGATCAGAGCGTTCGCGCGGGTAACCTTAATGAGAAAAATTCTCTACATAATTGGGTAAGGTCGATGGAAATTCACCCTATTTATGAAGATCCGCTTAACCGAACCCCGTCAGCTTCGCGATACGACAGGGGAACGGTTCATGCAGGCCATCTCGATCTCCGCTGCGGGCATGGGCGCCGCAGCCGGCCGTCTGGCCGCCAGCGCTCAGCGTGTGGGGAGCGATGCGGGCCTTGCCGCCAAGACGGATCTCGCCGCCGAGCGCGTCGAGCAGATCTCGGCTGAAACCGACTTCTCCGCCAATGCCGCGGTGCTTCGCACCGCCGACGCCATGACCGGCGTCCTGCTCGACCTTCTGGCCTAGCAGTCCTCCGGTCATTATCCGCGCCCGCCTCGCGTCCCCCCCTGCGAAGGGCGCGGATACGCCGCCTCCTGGATTTTCCCCTAGTCTTTCCAGGAGGCGGCGACCCTATCCGCCTTTGAATTCAGCGCCAGTCGGCCTTGAGGGCTTGGGCCTCGCCGACCGCGTCCAGCGGCGCGCCGGAGATCATGCCGTCGACCACGGCCATCACGGCGGCCGGCGTTTCCGAGGCGGCCTGGCGGTACTCGCCGCCGGCTGCGGCCGCCGTCGCGGGCGAGGAGGCCAGCACCCGCCAGGCGCCGTCGGCGCGGCAGGCCACGCCCGCCTGGTCCTGGCCCTGGAAGGTGCGGCACCAGCGGCCGGCCTGGCTCTTGAAGGTCACGCCGATCCGCACCGGTCCCTGGCCTTGCGCGGCCGAGCCGTCCTCCAGCGCCCGGGCCAGCGGCCCGACGGCCATCGGCGGTTCGGCGGCGCGGCCGTCGGCGGTCGGCGGCGAGGGCAGGGCCAGGCGGCCGATCGCCAGGCCGGCCACCAGGCAGGCGGCCATGGCGGCCCAGGCCGGCGGCTTGCGGAAGGCCGGACGGCCGGCGACCGGCGTCGCGGGCTTCTGGACCTTGGCCTTGTCCTTGAGCTTTTCCTTGGGCTTGGGCTGCGGGAAGGCGATCACCTCGGCGGGCTTGCTTCCGGCGGTCACGGTCGCCTTCAGGTCGGGCGGGACCGGTTCGCGCAGGACGCCGGCATGGGCGCCCGACAGCAGCCGGCGCAGGTCGCGCTGGGCCTGGATTCGCGCGGCCAGCGCGGGATCCTTGGTCATGGCCGCGGTGATCTTGGCCATGGCCTCGGGCGGCAGCTCGCCGTCCACATAGGCGAAGACCTCTTCGTCGCTCACGGTCATGGCCTTGCTCCTTGGTCGATCAGCGCGGCTTGCAGGGCCGTGCGGCCGCGCGCCAGGCGGCTGGTGAGGGTTCCCATCGGGATGTCGAGACTATCGGCGGCCTCCTGGTAGGACAGCCCCTCGATCAGCACCAGGGCCACCGCGACCCGCTGGTCCTCGGGCAGGGCGTCCAGCGCCGCCTCGACGGCGGTCATGGCCAGCCGTCCGTCCAGCGACGGCGCGGCCGGATCGGCGGCGTGCACGCCGGCCTCGGGCGGGGCCAGGACACGGCCGTGGCGGGCCCTGCTTCTGCTCTCGTCGATCCAGGCGTTGCGCATGATCCGAAACATCCAGCTGTCTTGTCGCGTGCCTTCCCGCCACTGATCGCGACGCGCCAGGGCGCGCTCGACGGTCAGCTGCGTCAGGTCGTCGGCGTCGGCTGGATCCCGGGCCAGCACCCGCGCCATGCGGCGAAGCCGCGGCAGCAGGTCCAGCATGTCCTTCTGAAACGAATCCAAGGTCCGCCTACGTCGCCTAAGGGAAGAAACGCGCCGCTTCCGACGTTTAATCCATGAACCGGATAATTATTCCACTCCGCGCGGGTTCCGGCCATCGTTCTCGCGCGGCAAGCTTCGGAGATCGCGTTGCGGAAGAAAGTCCACGTCCTTGCCATCGCGGCATGCGTCCTGGCCCTCGCGCCGGCGGCGGACGCGCAGCTGCTGCCGGGCGGCCTGCCGTCGCTGCCCAGCCGACTGCCGGTGGTCTCCGACGTGGTCGACGGCGCCGAGGACCTGACCACGCGCACGGCGCGGGGCGTGCGGGACCTGGCGGGGCTGGACCGGCTGAAGGCCCTGCTGCGCGCCAATCCCCGCGTCCTCGAGCCCGACGACCAGGGCCGCCCCGTCGTGCGCGGCGAGGTGCTTGCCGTCTCGCCCAGCCCCGAGGCCCTGCGGCGGGTCCTGGACGCCGGCTTCGTCGAGGCGCGGCGGGTGCGCTCGCCCGATCTGGGCATCGAGCTGGTGACCCTGACGCCGCCGCGCGGCATGGACGCCCGCCAGGCCGTTGGCCGCCTGAAGGCGCTGGATCCGTCCGGCGACTACGACTTCAATCACATCTATGCCGGGGCCGGCCTGGCGAGCACGAGCGGCCTGGCTGTCGCGGGGCCGACCGTCGCCGGGGCGAGCGGCGCGCGGGTCGGGCTGGTCGACGGCGGGGTGGACGCGGGCCATCCCGACTTTCGCGGCGTGGCCATCGAGCAGCGAGGCTTCACCAAGGGCGCGCCCAAGGCCGGAGCGCACGGTACGGCGACGGCTTCGCTGATCGTCGCCCGCGACTACGGCTCGGCCGGACCGGGCGCGCGGTTGCTGGCCGCCGACGTCTATGGCGTGGGGCCGGCCGGCGGCTCGGCCTCGGCGATCGTCGGGGCGCTGTCTTGGATGAGCGCGGCCAAGGTCCCGGTGGTCAATGTCAGCCTGGTCGGGCCCGACAACGGGGCGCTGCGAGCGGCGGTGAAGGCGCTGGTCGGCCAGGGCGTGCTGGTCGTGGCGGCGGTCGGCAATGACGGTCCGGCCGCGCCGCCGCTGTATCCGGCCTCCTATCCGGGGGTGATCGCCGTCACGGGCGTCGACAAGCGGGGCAGGGCGCTGCCCGAGGCCAGCGCCAACGGCCAGGTCGCGTTCGCGGCCCTGGGCGCCGAGGTAAGGGCGGCCGCGCCGGGCGGACGCAAGGCCAGCCTGCGCGGCGCCTCGTTCGCCGCGCCCGTCGTGGCCGGACGGCTGGCCCGGCTGACGGCCAGTCCGGACCCGGCCAAGGCCCGGGCGGCGGTGGCTGCGTTGGCACGCTCGGCCAAGGACCTTGGCGCGCCGGGACCCGATCGGACGTTCGGCGCGGGCGAGGTCGACGCGGGTCGCTGAAATAATTTCCGGTGGCGATGGAAGAAAGCTGGAAGCGGCGTCGTTGGACGGGTCAGGAGGCGAAAAAGACGCCCCGCGAAATGATCCTCAAGGAGACGTCCCATGCGTAAGATCTCGTTCCTCGTCACCGCCGCTTCGGCCGCCGTCCTGCTGGCCGCCCCGATGGCCCAGGCCCAGTTGCTGGGCGGCTCGGGCGGCGGCGGGCTGACCGGCGGCCTCACTGGCGGCATGGGCGGCCTCGGCGGTCAGCTCGGTGGAACCGGGGGGCTGGGCGGCGGCCTGACCGCTCCCGACGCCAGCGGCCTGGGCTCGGGCGTCCGCGGGACCACGAGCCGGATCCGCGACCGGGCCGGCGAGACGACCTCGACCGCGCGTGGCAAGGCCCGTGACGCCGCCGGCCGCACGCGCGGCGCCGCCGAAGGCGCGGCCTCGACCGCCCGCGGCGCGGCGTCGAGCGCCAAGGCCGACGGTTCGGCCGAAGGTTCCGGCTCGGGCTCGGCGACCGCCGGCCAGCTGACCGGCGCCCTGGCGGGCTCGGGCTCCGGCGCGGGTTCGGTCGCTGCGCCCGACACGAGCGGCCTGGCCTCGACCGCTTCGGGCGCCGCCTCGAACGCCGCGTCCCGCGCCCAGGGCGTCGCCGGCTCGGCCCGCGACCGGGCCGCCGGCGCCGCCGGCCGCGCCACGGGCGTCGCCCGCAACGCCGCTGGTTCGGCCCGTGACGCGGCCGCCTCGACCAACGCGACCGGCGACGGCGCCCTGAGCGGCGGCGGCTCGATCAGCCGCGACGGCGCCTCGGGCTCGGCCAATGGCTCGGGCTCGTCCAGCGCCTCGACCAGCAAGGGCGGCGCCGGCCAGGCCGGCTCGCTGGGCCTGTCGGGCTCGGCCTCGCGCAGCGGCGTCTCGGGTTCGGCTAATGGCGCCGGCTCTGCCGACGTCAAGACCGGCAACAACTAGGCCGGCTTTCTTCGTAGAAAAGAAAAAGGCGGCGTCCTCGCGGGCGCCGCCTTCGTCTTGTTCAGCTCGCAGCCGATCAGCTGTCGAGGAAGCTGCGCAGCTTGCGCGAGCGGCTCGGGTGCTTGAGCTTGCGCAGGGCCTTGGCTTCGATCTGACGGATGCGTTCGCGGGTCACCGAGAACTGCTGGCCGACTTCTTCCAGCGTGTGGTCGGTGTTCATACCGATGCCGAAACGCATGCGCAGCACGCGCTCTTCACGCGGGGTCAGCGAGGCGAGCACGCGGGTGGTGGTTTCCCGCAGGTTCGACTGGATGGCGGCGTCGATCGGCAGGACGGCGTTCTTGTCCTCGATGAAGTCGCCCAGGTGGCTGTCTTCCTCGTCGCCGATCGGCGTTTCGAGCGAGATCGGCTCCTTGGCGATCTTCAGGACCTTGCGCACCTTTTCCAGCGGCATGGCCAGCTTTTCGGCCAGCTCTTCCGGGGTCGGCTCGCGGCCGATCTCGTGCAGCATCTGGCGGCTGGTGCGGACGATCTTGTTGATCGTCTCGATCATGTGCACCGGGATGCGGATGGTCCGCGCCTGGTCGGCGATCGAGCGGGTGATGGCCTGACGGATCCACCAGGTGGCGTAGGTCGAGAACTTGTAGCCGCGGCGGTACTCGAACTTGTCGACGGCCTTCATCAGGCCGATGTTGCCTTCCTGGATCAGGTCCAGGAACTGCAGACCGCGGTTGGTGTACTTCTTGGCGATCGAGATCACGAGGCGCAGGTTGGCCTCGACCATTTCCTTCTTGGCCTGACGGGCCTCGCGCTCGCCCTTCTGAACGGTCTGGACGATGCGGCGATAGTCGTCGATCGGCACGCCCGTTTCGGTGGCCAGGGCGGCGATTTCCTGGCGGATGTCGGAAACCGAACTGGTGTCGTTCTCGACGAACTTGGTCCAGCGCACGCCCATGCCCTTCACCTGGTCGACCCAGGTGGGGTTCAGTTCCGAGCCGAAATAGGCCTTGAGGAACTCGGCGCGGCTGATGCCGTAGCTGTCGGCCAGGCGCAGCAGGCGGCCTTCCAGGCCGATCAGGCGCTTGTTGATGGCATAGAGCTGCTCGACCAGCGCCTCGATGCGGTTGTTGTTCAGCTTCAGCGTCTTGAGGTGCTGGATGATCGTCGCCGACAGGCCCTCGTAGGCCTTGCGGTCGGCGTCCGACAGGTCCTGGCCTTTCAGGCGGCTGCCGACCAGCTTGTCCTGCAGCTTGCGGAAGGTCTCGAACTCGCTGGCGATGGCGTCGAGGATGGCCATGACGCCTTCGCGCAGCTCGCCTTCCATGGCGCTGACGGTCGGGCCCGCGCCGTCGTCGAAGTCGTCGTCGTCCTCGCCTTCGCCCTCGGGCTTGGCTTCGCCGGCCTCGTCGTCGACGGGCTCGGCAGGACCTTCGTCGTCCTCGGCCGCGGGCTGGGCCGCGCCGCCGTTGATGGCCGCGTAGGTGCCTTCCAGGTCGATGACTTCACGCAGCAGGATACGGCCGGTGGAGAGTTCCTCGCGCCACACCATGATGGCTTCGAAGGTCAGCGCGCTTTCGCACAGACCGCGGATCATCGTGTCGCGGCCGGCCTCGATGCGCTTGGCGATGGCGATTTCGCCTTCGCGCGACAGCAGCTCGACCGAGCCCATCTCGCGCAGGTACATGCGCACGGGGTCGTCGGTGCGGTCGTAGGCGGCCGGCTTGTCGCTGGTGATGACCGTGGTGTTCTCGTCGCGGGTGGCGACTTCGCCGCCCTCGGCGTTCTCGGCGTCTTCCTCGGCCTCGACGACGTTGACGCCCATCTCGCTGAGCATGGCGAGGGTGTCTTCGATGGCGTCGGGGCTGACTTCTTCCGACGGCAGCACCTTGTTCAGCTCGTCCATCGTGACGTAGCCGCGGGCTTTCGCCTGCTTGATGAACTTCTTTACGCCGGCGTCGGTCAGGTCGAGGAGCGGACCATCACCACCGGTGGCTTCGGGCGCTTCGGTCTCGGCCGTGGAATTGTTGCTCATCAAGCTCTCCGAAATCGGCGCCGCTCCCTTCGTGGCGGGGGCGGGCCGAAAATGCCTCAACATGTCTCCGGCCTTCCGCGGATCCTCGCGAGTTCGGGCCGGCTACTGCTTCCTCAAGGGTCAGGACCCCGCTGCGCAGGCGCTCCAAGCGTCCAGCAGGATCGGCGAAAAAATTTTCGACGTTCTGTGAACTAACGCACGAAAGACCACGGGGTAACGCTCCGCGCGAAAAGGGCGGAGGGCGGCGGCTTCGAGCGCGGCGTTCATGAACGTCGATCTTTCGATCGGCGACCGCTGGGACCTGGTGCGGCGAGGATGACATCCTGTTTCAAAGAGGGCGCGCGCTGTGCGTTGGCGGCCCGATCGATGTCAAATCAGCTGCGTGGCAAATCCTTGAGTCGGCAAATGGCCGTGGGTGACGCCTGTGTCAAGATGGCGACAGCCGGGAAGGGCGGTTTCTTTGGGTTTTGGGGCGGTGCGCGCGCTGTTCGGCCCTTCCTCAAGATGCTCCCCCTGAAGGGGGAGCTGTCGCGGAGCGACTGAGGGAGAAGGGATTGCTGACGTTGAGGGTGCGCTGAGCCCATCAGACACTTCCCCCTCCGGCCCTTCGGGCCACCTCCCCCTTCAGGGGGAGGATCACGAAAAAGCCGCCCGGATCGCTCCGGGCGGCTTCTTGCGTCTTAAGGACGAGGCCTTGGCCTTACGCGTAGCTTTGCAGCGGGCGCACGTCGAGGGACTCGGCCGGGGCGCCGGCGATGGCCTGGGCGGCGGCCAGCGCGCCGGCGCTGGTGGTGTAGTAGGGCACCTTCATCATCAGCGCCGTACGGCGGATGTCGAAGCTGTCCTCAAGGGCCTGCTTGCCCTCGGTGGTGTTGAAGACCAGTTGCACGCCGCCGTTCTTCATCACGTCGACGATGTTGGGGCGGCCTTCCAGCACCTTCTTGACCAGCTCGACCTCGACGCCCTGCTCGGCGAGATAGCCGCGGGTGCCGACGGTGGAGATCACCTTGAAGCCGGCCGCTTGCAGCAGCTTCACCGGCTCGACGATCCACGGACGGTCGCTTTCCTTGACCGACACGAACGCCGTGCCCGAGGTCGGCAGCTTCACGCCGCCGCCCAGCTGGCTCTTGGCGAAGGCGCGGGCGAAGGCCGGGCCCAGGCTCGTTTCGCCTTCACGGATCCAGTCGAGGCCCATGACCTCGCCGGTCGAGCGCATTTCCGGGCCGAGCACCGTGTCGACGCCGGCGAAGCGGGCGAACGGGAAGACCGCTTCCTTGACCGCGATGTGGTCGTAAGGCTCGTCCTTCAGGCCGAACTCGGCAAGCTTGGCGCCGGCCATCAGCTTGGCGGCGATGGCGGCCACGGGCTGGCCAATGGTCTTGGCGACGAACGGCACGGTGCGCGAGGCGCGCGGGTTCACTTCCAGCACGTAGATGCGCGGGGCGTCGGAGTGCGGTTCCTCGATGGCGAACTGCACGTTCATCAGGCCGCGAACGTTGAGGGCCAGGGCCATCTGCACGGTCTGGCGCTTCAGTTCCGCGATGGTCTCGGCCTTCAGCGAGAAGGGCGGCATCGAACACGCCGAGTCGCCCGAGTGGACGCCGGCTTCCTCGATGTGCTCCAGCACGCCGGCCACGAAGACGTTCTCGCCGTCGCACAGGGCGTCGACGTCAACCTCGGTGGCGCGGCTCAGATAGTGGTCGAGCAGGATCGGGTGTTCGAACGAGATCTCGCCGGCGCCGGCGATGTAGCGCTCCATGGCCTCATGGTCGCGGATGATCTCCATCCCCCGCCCGCCCAGCACGTAGGACGGACGCATCACGAACGGGAAGCCGATCTTGTCGCCTTCGGCGCGGGCCTCGTCCCAGCTGCGGGCGATGGCGTTTTCCGGCTGGGCGATGTCGAGGCCGTTCAGCAGTTGCTGGAAGCGCTCGCGGTCCTCGGCCAGGTCGATGGCGTCGGGGCTGGTGCCCAGGATCGGCACGCCGGCCTCTTCCAGAGCATGGGCCAGCTTCAGCGGGGTCTGGCCGCCGAACTGGACGATGACGCCGGCCAGCTCGCCCTTGCCCATCTCTACGTGCAGCAGCTCCAGCACGTCCTCGGCCGTCAGCGGCTCGAAATACAGGCGGTCGGAGGTGTCGTAGTCGGTCGAGACGGTCTCGGGGTTGCAGTTGACCATGATCGACTCCACGCCGATCTGGTCGAGCGCGAAGGCGGCATGGCAGCAGCAGTAGTCGAACTCGATGCCCTGGCCGATCCGGTTGGGACCGCCGCCGAGGATGACGGCCTTCTTGCGGTCGGACGGCTCGCTCTCGCACTCGGGAACCTGGCCCAGGGCGCCGAACTCGTAGGTCGAATACATGTAGGGCGTGGTGGCCAGGAACTCGCCGGCGCAGCTGTCGATGCGCTTGAACACCGGGCGCACGTTCAGGGCCTGGCGAGCGGCGCGGACGGCCTTTTCGGTCGAGGCGGTCAGCTTGGCCAAGCGGGCGTCGGAGAAGCCCTGGGCCTTCAGTTCGCGGAAGCCCTGGGCGGTCTTGGGCAGGCCGCCGGCGCGGACCAGGCCTTCCTGGCGGACGATCTCGGCGATCTGGCGCAGGAACCAGGGTTCATACGAGCACGCGGCGTTGACCTCTTCCACGGTCAGGCCGTGGCGGAAGGCCTGGGCGATGACGCGCAGGCGGTCCGGGGTGGGCACGCCCAGGGCGCGGACGACGGCGGCCTTGCCGGTGTCGGGGTCATCGGCGCCGTGGATTTCCACCTCGTCGAAGCCGGCGAGGCCCGTCTCCAGGCCGCGCAGGGCCTTCTGGACGCTTTCCTTGAAGGTGCGGCCGATGGCCATCACTTCGCCGACCGACTTCATGGCCGTGGTCAGCAGGGGCTCCGAGCCCGGATACTTCTCGAAGGCGAAGCGCGGGATCTTGGTGACGACGTAGTCGATCGACGGCTCGAACGAGGCCGGGGTCGCGCCGCCGGTGATGTCGTTCTGCAATTCGTCCAGCGTGTAGCCGACGGCCAGGCGCGCGGCGACCTTGGCGATCGGGAAGCCGGTGGCCTTGGACGCCAGCGCCGACGAGCGCGACACGCGCGGGTTCATCTCGATGACGACCATGCGGCCGTCGGCCGGGTTCAGCGCGAACTGGACGTTCGAACCGCCGGTCTCGACGCCGATCTCGCGCAGCACGGCGATCGAGGCCGCGCGCATCCACTGGTATTCCTTGTCCGTCAGGGTCAGGGCCGGGGCGACGGTGATGCTGTCGCCGGTGTGGACGCCCATCGGATCGATGTTCTCGATCGAGCAGACGATGATGCAGTTGTCCGCGGTGTCGCGGACCACTTCCATCTCGTATTCCTTCCAGCCCAGCACGCTCTCTTCGATGAGCACCTCGGTGGTCGGCGACAGGTCGAGGCCGCGCTCGACGATCTCCTTGAACTCTTCGAGGTTGTAGGCGATGCCGCCGCCGGTGCCGGCCAGGGTGAAGGACGGACGGATGATCGCCGGCAGGCCGACGAAATCCAGGCCTTCCATGGCTTCGTCCATGGTGTGGGCGGCCTTGGAGCGCGGGCTCTCGAGGCCCAGCTTGTCCATGGCGTCGCGGAACTTCTGGCGGTCCTCGGCCTTGTCGATGACCTCGGCCTTGGCGCCGATCATCTCGACGCCGAACTTCTTCAGGACGCCGGCTTCCTCGAGGGCGAGGGCGGTGTTCAGGGCCGTCTGGCCGCCCATGGTCGGGAGCAGCGCGTCGGGGCGCTCCTTCTCGATGATCTTGGCGACCATGTCGGGGGTGATCGGCTCGATGTAGGTCGCGTCGGCCACGTCCGGATCGGTCATGATCGTGGCCGGGTTCGAGTTGACCAGGATGATGCGGTAGCCTTCGGCGCGGAGCGCCTTGCAGGCCTGGACGCCCGAATAGTCGAACTCGCAGGCCTGACCGATGACGATGGGCCCAGCGCCGATGATCAGGATCGAGGAGAGGTCGGTACGTTTGGGCATGGCTAACTCGCGCAAAGACACGGTCGCGCACATCCGCGCGCCCGCTGTCGACCATCTTGCAGGTTAAGCCGCCCCTTTAGAGACGGAGTCAGGCGGGCGCAACCCCAGAGTCGGGGAGTCTGGAAAAGCGCTGTTAGCGGTGTGGCTTAGCGGCCGGCCTTGGCTGGCGGCGCGGCTACGATTGGAGGCTCGGCGGGGGCGGCGGCCAGGCTCCAGGCCCAGCCGGCGACGGCGCGGTCGTAGCCCATGCGGAAGAGGGCTTTGCGGTTGCCGGCGGCGAAGTCCAGGCCCGAAGTGTCGGCCTCGGCGGCGTCGGGGATGGCGCTGTAGAACAGCTGCCCGCCGTTGCGCTGGGCGAAGCCGGCGCTGGCGGCCAGGTGGGTGCGGATCAGGGCCTTGCTCATGGTCTGCCACGAGCGGCCGACGATCGACAGCGCGCCGCCCTTGGTGAAGCCGAAGACGCCGCCGACCTGGCCGTTGACGACGACGAAGATCCGGCCGGGCTTGGCCGTGCCGCGGTCGGCGGTCCATAGCAGCAGGGATTCCGGCGCGACGAAGAACGGGATGGTGACTCCGCCGTCGACGTGCATTTCCGACAGCCGGCGGCCGTGGCCCTCGACCTGGATCAGGGCGGGCGGGAAGACGCCGGGAATGCTGGCCGAGGCCACCAGCACGTCGCGGAACAGCTCGCGCGAGGCCTCGTCGCCCTTGGAGGCGATGGCCCCCATGTCCCATATCACCGTCTCCTCGGTGTCGAGGTTGGTGGTGGCGATCAGCAGGCGACGGCCGCGGGCGTGCTCGGCGGCGATGGCCTGCATCATGTTGGCGTCAGCGTACTTGTCGACGAGGCCGCTCAGCGCCCGGCTGTCGTAGAAGCTGGGGTGGAAGAGGACGCCCAGGCCGCGCGGCTGAAGGATCCGGTCGACGGCCTCGCCGGTGTAGACCTCGGCCAGGCGCTCGTCCCAGGTTGGGCCGAGAAAGGCGAAGGGGGCGGTCAGGGCGCCGGTCGAGACGCCGGTGACGATGTCGAACTCGGGCCGCTCGCCGGTCTTGGTCCAGCCGGTGATGACGCCCGCGCCATAGGCCCCGTTCGAGCCGCCGCCGGAGAGGGCCAGGACGTCGAAGGTCTGCTGGTGGCGGGCGCGGTTGCGGGCGGCGTCGGCGAAGCGGATGCCGGCCGCGCCGTCGCTGGCGTTGAAGCGGATGTCCGACAGGCCCGAAGGCGGCGGGCCGGCCATGTCGCTGGCCTTGAACGCGTCGCGCGACACCGAGCCGCAGGCGGCCAGGGTCATCAGGGCGAGGGCGGCGAGGGCGAGGCGGATCGGACGCATGAGGGGCCGGGAGTGTTCGAACGGCGCGAACCTAGGCGTGGCGCGGGCCTGCGTCCACTCAATGGCGCGTTTGTTCAAAACCGATCGCCGAAACGCAAAACGGGCCGGCGCTGGGCCGGCCCGTTCGCGGGTCGCTTAGGCGGTGAGGCCTTTAGGCGGTCTGCAGCTGGCCGGCCGAGACCTTGCCGCTGCGGCGGTCTTGCTCGAGCTCGTAGCTGACCTTCTGGCCTTCGTTCAGCGAGGTCATGCCGGCGCGTTCGACGGCCGAGATGTGCACGAAGACGTCGTTGCCGCCGTCTTCAGGCTGAATGAAGCCGAAGCCCTTGGTGCCGTTGAACCATTTCACGGTGCCGATAGCCATTGGGGTAGTCCTTTAGATCATAGTGCAGGGCGCCTCGCGACAGCGTGCCGAAAGGCGATCAATTTCGTTGGAGGTCGGAGGGCTGGCCCGAGGCTTCTTTCTGAAAGAAGCATGGAATAGCGGATCGAGCGGCAGCGAATTCGATGATCGTCTTCTAGAAGGTCGAGGCGCGAATAGCAAGCGGAACATCGATATTTTATTTTTTGCGGGCGAAGCGTCACCTTCGAAGCACTTTGAGCGTTGTGGTTATCGACGTCGCTGAATTTGGATGGAGCGAGACCATGACGCTGATCGATCGCATTCCGAGCCTCAAGGACTCGGAGCTGGCGCAATTGCTGAGCAACGTGCGCCGCCTCGACGTCAGCGGGACGCCGGAGGAACGCCGGCGGGCGGCCGAGGTTGCGCCGCACCTGGAACGCGAGGCCTCGCGCCGTCGTGAGCGGGTGCTGCTGGCCCGTCGCGCGGCGACCGCGCGCTTCTAAGAGGGGAACCTTACGCGTCGAAATCGCCTTGATTGGTTCGATATTGCGAGTCACTCTCAATAACGACCTTGAGTCCTGGAGGCGATCATGGTGTTGCGGATGACGGGGACCCGCTGGCTGGCCCTGATGATGCAGGCCGAACGCGCCGGTGGCGGCGACGAGCGCCCCGACAGCGAGTGGCTGATGTACGGGCCGTCCGACGAGGACGACGACGGCGAGATCATCGCGGGCGAATAGGGCGCGGACCCCCTCCGGCCCTCCGTGCTGCCTCCTTCAGAGGGGGGATCCAGAAGCGCCGCGCCAGGAAAATGCTCCCCCCTCTGGGGAACTGTCGTCCCCGGGGCGGGCCGAAGGCCGGCCCGAGGATGAACTCCGCGACTGAGGGGGCTCAATCGAACGCCAGCGTGCGCCCGAAGAACGGCAGGGCGCGGGCTTCGACGCGGCCGGCCCGCGTCCAGTGGCGCTCGCCCCACCAGCCGCGATACTCCTCGGCCTCGTTGGGCACGCCGAACTCTTCCAGGAGGCCCGCGAAGGCGCGGTTGGCGACCACGTGGTCGGCGTTGCCGTCGAAGCGGCCCCAGTCGAACATCAGGCCGCGCAGGCTTTTCAGGTCGGCGGCGTGGGCCGGCAGCAGCCGGTCGAGCAGGAAGGCGTTCTGCAGTTTGGCCGTCAGGACCGGGTCGGTGGCGAGAGTGTCTCCGCGGCCGCTGGCCGGCAGGTCGGCATAGAGCGGGGCCTTGTCCGGATTGGGCAGGAAGGCCTGGTACATCCCCAGGAACACGCGAGAGAAGCCGTCATCGCCGAGGTCGTCGAGCGACCTGGCCGCGGCCAGCCGCTCGAAGTTCGGGCGTGAGTTCATGGTCTGGAGCCCGACGCCCGTGCCGACCGGATGCAGGGCGTAGACCGAGCCGAACACCCCCGGCGCCACCATGGCCGTGCGGATCGCGCCATAGCCGCCCATGCGGTCGCCCAGCAGGCCCCGCGAGGCTGGGGCGGGCAGGGTGCGGAAGCGGCCGTCGACGGCGGTCACGAGGTCCTTCGAGAGAAAGCCCGTCCAGTCGCCAGTCACCGGCGAACTCGCATAGAACGAACTGCCGGCCGGGGTGGAGAAGTCGGCGCTGACCAGGATCAACGGCGGAACCGTTCCGCCCGCGATCGCCCGGTCGAGCACGGCCTTGGCGCCGTCGCGGTCGAAGAGGGCCCGATGGCCGTCGAACAGGTTGGGCAGGAAGTAGACGACCGGATAGCGCCGCGATCCCGCCTCGTAGCCCTCCGGCAGGTAGGCTGTGACCTTGCGGATCGGCGAGATCTCAACCTTGGCGCCGTCGAAGCGCCTTGAGGCGACCTCGAAATCCACCAGCCGCCCCTCGGCCCGCGCCGCCAGGGGCGCGAGCGCCAGCAGGAACACAACGCACGACCACAGCACGCCACGCATCGCACCGCCCCCGTCGCAGGTGTTGGGAGCGCGATGGTCGCCCTATGCGTGTGTCGGATTTGGGGCGGCGATCAGGGACAGGGCTGAACCTGGCCCCAAGGGTTCAGCAGAGCGACGTCGGTGGAGGCGAAGTCCGCCGTATTGCGCGTGACCACCGTCATCCCGTGGACGAGGGCCGTCGCGGCGATCAGCGCGTCCCGCTCGGCGCGGGGATCGGGTACGTGCAGGCTCGCGCAGCGCTTGGCGATGGCGGTGTCGATCGGCAGGACGCGATCCTTGAACTCGGCCAGCACCTGCTGGTCGAGCCAGGTGCGAAGCGCCGCGCCTTGCTGAGGGTCGCGACGCTCCATCCGCAGGACGCCAGCTTCAAGTTCGAGGACGGTGATCGCCGAGATGTAGAGCGCGGCGGCGTCGACCCGCTCGGCCCATGCCACGACATTGGGATCGGCCCGACCGTGCCGCGCCTTGCGCAGTTCTGAGACGATGTTCGTGTCGAGAATGAACATCAATCGAAATCGGCCGGGCGGCTGCCGATGGTCGCGCGCGGCGGTTCGAATTCAATGGCCTCGGCATCGGGCATGGCCAGGGCGTCGACGATGTTGCGTCGATCGCCAGCCAGCCGACGATACTCCTCGATGCTGAGCAGCACGTGGCGAGGCTGGCCACGATCGGTGATGAACACCGGGCCGTTGGCGGCGGCTTTCTTGGCGCCGCTGGCGTCCTGATTGAACTCGCGGCTCGAGAGGGTGGTGATGGGCATGTCGGTCCGCCTCACAGAATGTAGTTACGTTACTACATTCTGTGAGGCGGAACAATGACGCCGACTGGCGATCAGGTCAGCGCCTTGCGGGCGGCTTCCCAGTATTGGGCGCCGGTGATCAGGGTGACGATGGCGGCGACGCCGAGCAGGCCGTGGACGGCCCATGAAACGGGCTCGATGATCGCCGGGTCTTGCGGCAGGTTGAAAGCGCCCCACGAGACCACCACCAGCTCGCCGCCGATGGCCACCAGCTGCAGGGTGGTCTTCCACTTGGCCAGCAGGGTGACGGGCAGCTTGATCCCCTTGCCGGCGCCGACCTCGCGCAGGGCGCTGACGGCGAATTCGCGGAACAGGATCAGGCCGGCGGGCAGGATGACCAGCGGGTTGGGGCCCAGCGCCATCAGGCCCAAGAGGGCGCCGCAGACCAGGATCTTGTCGCCGATGGGATCGAGGATCGCGCCCCAGATGCTGACCGCGTCGAGCTTGCGGGCCAGCCAGCCGTCGAAGAAGTCGGTGATCGCGGCGATGGCGAAGGCCCAGAACGCCCAGCGTTGCAGCGAGAACTGCTGGTCGCCCGTCAGGCGCTCGCTGAGCCACGGCACGCCGCCGGCGGCGGCGGCCAAGGCCACGAACATGAAGAGAGCGATGACCAGACGGGCGGAGGTCAGGATGTTGGGCAGGGCTTTCATGGCGCCGTTCTAACGCATGAGCGCGCCAGAGGGCTATGGCGCATGCGCGGTTGCGGCCAAGCCTGTTTCCTTACGGGGCGAACACCTCGCCGTTGTCCATGCGCACGTTGCGTACCGCGCGATAGGCGTCTTCGGCCGCCCGGTCGCGTTCGGGCAGGAAGTTCAGCAGCAGCGAGCGCCGCCGCGCGCCGGAAACGTTGCGGGTGGCGCCGTGCAGCAGGTCGGCGTCGAACACCAGGATGTCGCCGGCTTCGCCCGCCAGGGTCTGGGACAGGGTCTCGTCAGGATCGCCCTGGTCGAGCGGACGGGGAACCACGCGGGTTGCGCCGTTGGCCGGACCGTAGTCGTCGAGAAAGACCATGGCCGAAACGGCGCGCAGGCCCGCGCCGTCTCGATGCAGGGGCTGATGGCCGCCGTCCGGCAGGGGTTCGCGGCCCTCGACCTGGGCGAGGAAAAAGGGGCCTTCGAGCATGTGCCCCGCCACCGAAAGCAGGGGCGGCAGGCGGCAGGTCTCGCGGACGGTCGGATTCAGGTCGACGAGCGCGTGGCGCCAGCCGGGCGCCTTGGGTGCGGCCCACTGCTCGTCGTCGACGACGCCTGCCTCGAAGGCCGCGTGCAGAAGACCGCGCCAGGCCTCGGGCACGGCGCCGCGCAGCAGGAGATAGCCGTCGTGGTCGAGAAGGGCGGCCAGATCCGCGGCCAGCGAGCCGACCTTGGTCGGCGTCAAAGCGGTGCACATCAAGGTTGGGTAGAGGTCAGCCCCGGGGCCTGCAAGGGCGACGCGCACGTAAGGCGTCGCGGGGAAAAATGGGCGGTGGCGGTGGTGGCGCTGGGGACCGGGCGGTCCCAGATAGGATGCGGGGCGTATAGTGTAACACCAAGTGGAGTAGAGCCTCATGAGCACGGAATTCGCGAACAAGGTCGCCCTGGTCACTGGCGGCGCCTCGGGCATCGGCGAGGCGGTGGTGCGCGAACTGGCGGCAGGCGGCGCCAGGGTGGTGATCGCCGACTTCAATCTCGACGCGGCCCAGGCGCTGGCGAAGGAAGTCGGCTCGGCCAGCGCGTTCAAGGTGGACGTCGCCGACCCGGCCCAGGTTGAAGCCATGGTCAAGTTCGCGGTCGACACCTACGGCGCGCTGCACCTGGCGGTGAACAACGCCGGCATCGGCGGTCCCAACATTCCCACGGCCGACTATCCGCTCGACCAGTGGAAGCGCGTGGTCGATGTCGACATGAACAGCGTGCTCTATTCGATGAAGTATGAGATCCCGGCCATGCTGACGGCGGGCGGCGGCTCGATCGTCAACATGGCCTCGATCCTGGGCACGCACGGCTGGGCCGGTTCGGGCGCCTATGTCGCGTCCAAGCACGCGGTGGTCGGCATGACCAAGACGGCGGCCATCGAGTACGCCCCGCAGGGCGTGCGCATCAACGCCGTCGGCCCCGGCTTCATCGAGACGCCGCTGATCCATTCGGAGATGACCGACGAGGCCCGCGCGGGGCTGATCGGCCTGCATCCGGCCGGGCGCCTGGGCCGCCCTGAAGAGGTTTCGGCCCTGACCTGCTTCCTGCTGTCGGACCGCGCCTCGTTCATCACCGGCAGCTACCACCTTGTGGACGGCGGGTTCTCGGCCCGCTGACGGATCAGCCCCGCCGTTCGCTCGGCGGGGCAATCCTCTTCCTTGAAACGAGGGTCGCGCGAAGAAAACTCATTGGTTTGTGCGAATTTCCTGTTTGGGCTGGGTGATTTTCTTCTCTCGGACGGTTGACGTGGCGGACGGGCGCAGCCAAGCCGTGGTCAAGTTTCCGAGGACGCCATGACCGCCAGCGCCGCATCGACCAGCAACTCCTCTCGCCGCGTGCTGATGGCCAGCCTGGTGGGCACGGCGGTGGAGTTCTACGACTTCTACATCTACGCCACGGCCGCCTCGCTGGTGTTCGGGCCGCTGTTCTTCCCGTCGCACTCGGCCTCGATGCAGCTCCTGGCCTCCTACGCCAGCCTGGCGGTGGCGTTCTTCGCCCGGCCGGTGGGCGCGATCGCCTTCGGCCACTTCGGCGACCGCATCGGCCGCAAGTCGACCCTGGTGGCGTCGCTGATGCTGATGGGCGGCTCGACCCTGCTGATCGCCTTCCTGCCGACCTACCAGATGGCTGGATGGCTGGCGCCGGCGCTGCTGTGCGTCCTGCGTTTCGGCCAGGGCTTTGGCCTGGGGGGCGAGTGGGGCGGGGCGGCGTTGCTGGCCGTCGAGAACGCGCCTCCCGGCTGGAAGGCCCGGTTCGGCATGTTCCCGCAGCTGGGCGCGCCTGTGGGCTTCATCGCCGCAAACGGCCTTTTCCTGATCCTGGGCCTGCTGCTGAGCCCCGAGCAGTTCATGGCCTGGGGCTGGCGCCTGCCGTTCCTGGCCAGCGCCGTGCTGGTGGGCCTTGGCCTGTGGGTGCGCCTGAAGCTGACCGAGACCCCGGCCTTCGCCGCCGCCCTGGCCCACGAGCCGCCGCCGGCCGTGCCGCTGGCCGAGCTGCTGCGCCTGCACTGGAGGGAGACCCTGGGCGGGACCTTCGCGGTGGTCTGCTGTTTTGCGCTGTTCTACCTGAGCACGGCCTTCGCGCTGGGCTACGGCGCCAAGACCCTGGGCTATGACCGCCAGTTGTTCCTGGGCGTGCAGCTGTTCGCCATCCTGTTCATGGCTGGCGGCATCGTCGCCTCGGGCTACTGGTCGGACGCCACGACGCCGCGTCGGGTGCTGATGGCCGGCTGCGCCATGACCGTGGGGGCGGGCGTGCTGCTGCCAGTGATGATGGGCGCGGGCTCGCTGGCCCTGATCTGCGCCTTCCTGTCGCTGGCCCTGTTCGCCATGGGCTTCGTCTACGGTCCGCTGGGCTCGTGGCTGCCCGAGCTGTTTCCGGCCCGGGTGCGTTACACCGGCGCCTCGATGGCCTTCAACATCGGCGGCATCATCGGCGGCGGCCTGACGCCCATGGCGGCCACCTTCCTGGCGGCGCAGGGCGGGCTGGTTCCGGTGGGGATCTATCTGGCGGTCGCCGCGGCGATCAGCTTCGTGGCGCTGGTCCTGCTGAAGACGCGCTCTGAGGCGTAAGGCGAATAACGCTGGTTTCTTACCGGGTGACAGGGCCGCCGCATCGCGTAAGGTCGCGTCATCCGGGCAGGGGGAGCAAGGCATGGCGGGGCTGACGAACGGCGCGATCCAAGGGGCTGTCCGCAACCTCCTGGCCGCCGCCGCGTAAATCCGCCCATGGCGTCCAACCCTTCCGAGACCCCGGCCGGATCGCACCGGGGCCTGCGCAGCTCGGTCCGCGGCCTGCTGGTTCTGCTGACCGTCAGCTTGCTGGTGCCGGCCCTGGCCGCCACGGCCCTGCTGCTCGAGCGCTCCAACCGCCAGAACCGCGACCAGCTGGAAGAGCAGTTGCTGGCCACCGCGCGGGCGCTGTCGGGCGCGGTCGACCGGCAGGTGGCCGAGGGCGTGGCCGTGGCCGAGACCCTGGCCACCGACCAGGCGCTGCTGAACGGCGACTGGAAGAACTTCTACGTCCGGGCCAAGCGGGCCACCGGCAACCGGCCGGGCTGGGTGGCCGTGACCGCGGCCGACGGCCAGCAGGTGGTCAACACTCTGGTTCCGTGGGGCGCGGCCCTGCCCAAGACCCCGCCGCCGGCCTATATGGTCGCCGCCCGCGCGGCCGGCCGCACCCAGGTGTCGGACCTGCGCATGGGCGCCCTGGCCCAGCGCCACGTGATCACCGTCGGCGCGCCGGTCGATATCAAGGGGCAGGCCTACGTGGTGTCGTACGTGGTCGAGGCGGCCAGCTTCACCTCGGTGTTCCGCCAGCAGCGCGCGCCCGAGAGCTGGGTCGCCACCATCCTCGACAACCAGCGCAAGGTGATCGCCCGCTCGGTGCGCAACGAGCGCTTCACCGGGGCCAGCGCCTCGCCGGACATGACCCGCAACCTGGCCCGCTCCAACGAGGGGATCAGCAAGAGCGTGTCGCTCGACAACGTGAAGACCCGCGTGGCCTACACCCGCTCGCCGCGCACGGGCTGGACGCTGGTGGTGGCCATCCCCCGCGCCGACGTCGCCAAGGTGGGCGTGGCGGCGGCCTGGGGCACGGCGGCGATCTTCCCGCTCCTGCTGCTGCTGGGCGTGGGCATGGCGCTGTTCCTGGCCAACCGCATCAACCGCGAGGTCGTGGGCCTGGTCGAGGACGCCGGGGCGATCGGGGAGGGGCGGCCGCTGGATCCGAACAAGCGCGGCGGCCTGGCCGAGATCGCCGTGGTGCGAGAGGCCCTGGTCGCCGCCTCGCACGAACTGGAGGCCCGCGAGGCGCGCCAGGCGGTGATGATCAACGAGCTGAACCACCGGGTGAAGAACAACCTGGCCACGGTGCAGTCGCTGGCCCGCCAGACCTTCGCCAAGCTCGACGCCGACCAGGTGCGGATCTTCACCGAGCGGCTGGTGGCCTTCTCGGCGGCCCACGACCTCCTGACCCGCACCGGCTGGAACGAGGCCGACCTGACCGACGTGGCGGCGATCTGCGTCAAGGCGCACGGCGAGGGCATCGACGCCTCGGGCCCGAAGGTGGCGCTGAGCCCGCACGTGGCGGTGTCGCTGTCGATGGTGTTGCACGAACTGGCCACCAACAGCGCCAAGTACGGCGCGCTGTCGGCGGCCGAGGGGCGGGTGAGCCTCCGCTGGAGCCTCGACCAGGACGCCCGGCAACTGCGCCTGACCTGGAGCGAGAGCGGCGGCCCGGCGGTCAGCGAGCCCGAGCGGTTCGGCTTCGGCGCGCGGTTGATCGAGAACCTGACCCAGCGCGAGCTGAAGGGCCGCTCGCGCTTCGACTTCCGCCCTGACGGCCTGGTGTTCGAGGCGTGGCTGCCTCTGGCCTCGGTGCAGCGCTGGAGCAACGACTTCTAGGGTTTGCCGCCCTGGCCCGGGCGGCAGGCCCAGGTGCGCACGGTCCTGACATAGCGCAGGTCGCGCAGGCCGGTGGCCACCACGCCGGCGACGCAAAGCCGCCCCTCGGCCGCCAGTCGGCCCTCCTGGGGCGACAGCTCCCATTCGGTCGGGCGATCCTCGACCACGACCACGGCCTCGTAGCCGTCGCGATGCAGGCCGTCGGTATCTTGGCGCAGGTCGGTCAGCTGGGCCGGCACGATGGTTTCGGCGCGGGTCAGCCACTTGTTGGCGCGCAGTTGCAGCAGCTCCTTGCTGAACGGCAGCAGGCACAGGGCGACCAGGCCGACGACCAGCAGCGTGCGGTGCGACGAGGCCCGTCGGGCGCCGAGCAGGACGTAGGGGCCCAGCGCGACGGCCAGCCAGGCCGCCATGCCCAGCCAGTCGACCTGGACATAGGTCTCGATCTGCCGGGCCCACAGCTGCTCGCTGTCGTGATGGGCCGCGAAGATCGCGCCGCCGGCCAGCAGGGCCCAGGCCAGGCCGAAGATCCGCCGGTCGAACCAGGATGGCGTCGGCGCGGGGCCGTCGCCCGGACCGGGCCAGAGCTTGACGAAGGCGCAGAGCGCCTCGCCGGCTGTCGCCATGTCGTGCTGGCCGTCATCGCGGTCGGGTCGCAGAGCGCCGGCCATGGTCATGGTGACGCGGCTGAAGTTGATCTCGACCTGGGCGGCGCCGGCGTCGAACAGGTCGAGCACCGCGCGGCGCAGGCCGGGCCGCTCGCGCAGCGCGGCGATCAGGTGCTGGTCGGCGGTGGTCAGATAGATCCGGCCGTCGAACTCGGCGTCGCCGGTCTGCGGCTCGACGGCGTAGCCGACGTCCTTGGCCAGGCGGTCATAGGCGCTCTCGGCGGTCAGCCGGGCGGGGCGCAGGCCCTGCACGGTCAGGGACATCACGTTGCTGCCGCGCCCGCTGTTGCGTCGGCCGTCGAACAGGCCGGAACGGGCGCCGGCGAAGGCCAGGTCCTCGCCGCCTGGGCCGCGGCCGGTCCAGTCGTGGTGGCCGTGGTGGGTCCAGGCGACGGGCGGGAAGGGGGACGCGGCGAAGGCGGGCGAGGACATGCCCAAGCTTAACCTTGGCGCGCGTCCCGCGCCATGCCCGACGGCCTCAGAGCGCCTGTTCGATCCACCCCGTGCCCGATGCAGGCTTGCCCTGGAAGCTGCCCTCGGCCGAGGCGATGCCCTCGTAGATCGAACCGGTGGGCAGCGGGAACTCCTGGTCGGCCAGCAGGGCCTTGAAGTTCAGCACCGCGTCGAAGCCGGCGATGTCGAGCTGGTAGTCGAGATAGTAGACCACGCCGGAGGCCGGGCTGGTCCACGGGCGCTCTGCTGTCATGACGCCGGGCACGACGTACATCTGGCCGTCCGGGTCCTGCAGGGTGACCTCGCAGGGGACCGGTTCGCCGGGATTTGGCCGCTTGTTACCGCCGGCCAGGACGTAGTGGTTCGACAGCGACCAGCCGTTGTCGAGCTGGGCGTTCTGCAGGATCCACTTCACCGGGTTCTGGGCGGTGCCGAAGAAGCCGTACTCGTGGTCCATCCAGGTCTTGCCCGTGACCTCGAATATCTCGCCGTCGATGGTGATCGTGCCGGCGGCGGCGACGTTGGTCAGCGAGTAGTAGTAGTTGCCGGTCTGCAGGTGCGAGCCGCTGGCCGGCGGCAGGATCTGGGTGACGCCGGTGCCCCAGACCACGAACGGCGCGCCCTTCTGCGACAGGGTCAGGTCGAAGACGACCTCGGTGTCGGTAGCGTCGTCGGTCAGCTTGGAGACCACGGCCATGTTCTGGGTGGGGTCGCCCCAGGCCGCGTCCATGGTGATGAAGGTGTGCACCGCCTCGGCGGTGGCGCCCGAGCCCTTGCCGTTGATGACGATGTGCGGCGGCGAGGTGTAGCCGCGGCCCGGATTGGTCAGCTGGATGGACAGGATGGCGCCGCTGGTCGGATCGACCAGCGGCCAGGCGATGGCCTGCGAGCCGCCGCCGCCGGTCACGGTGACGGTGGTCGCCACCGGATCGTAGCCCGAGCCTGGATTGGTCACCTTGATCGCGGTCAGCCGGCTGTTCGGGTCGCCCAGCCGCACGCGCCAGTCGCGGTTGACGTCGTGCTCGGCCCAGGTGGCCGGGTCATAGCCGGCCGGCGGGGTGAAGGTGGTGGTGCGCTGGTAGTGCTTCTTGGCTGCGACGTCGGTCAGCATGATCTGCGAAAAGCCGAAGCCTCGGCCCTGGAACGAGGCGGCGTTGATCTCGAAGCCGAACACCCGGTCGCCGGCCTTCAACGTGCCGATGTGCCACCACCACTCGGTGGGGGCGTCGCGGTGCAGATAGTGGTCGGCCGGCAGGCGGATCACCGACAGCTCGCGCGGGATCGGCTGGGGCGCGTCGGTGTGGGTGTCGGCGCCAGGGCAAGCCTGGGCGAGCGGGCGCGCGAAGCCGCGGCCCCGCAGGAACGGCAGAATGGTCATGGCGATGTTTCCCCCAAACGGCTCCGGCGCGGCGCGTCGGTCGCGCCACGTGGCAGGTTGAATGCTTTTCCAGAGCGGCCTGAGGTTGCGTTCGGCGACCGGCGTTGTCAATCGCGCCGGCCCGTTTTGGGTAGGGGATCAGCCCTTGCGGAAGAAGGCGTGGATGCGCTCGGCCAGGGCCTGGCTGACGCCGTCGACCTTGATCAGGTCCTCGACGCTGGCCCGCCCGACGCCCTTGGCCGAACCGAAGGCGTGCAGCAGTGCCTTCTTGCGGCCCGGACCCACGCCCTCGATCTCGTCGAGCGGGTTCTTCTTCAGGTCCATGCTGCGACGGGTGCGGTGGGCGCCGATGGCGAAGCGGTGGGCCTCGTCGCGCAGGCGCTGCAGATAGTAGAGGACCGGCGACTTGGGCTCGAGCATGAACGGCGTCTGGCCGGGGATGAAGAAGCGCTCCAGCCCGGCGTCGCGGTCCGGGCCCTTGGCGACGCCGACCACGGCGATGTCGTCGACGCCCAGGTCGGCCATGATCTCCAGCGCCGCGTCGAGTTGGCCCTTGCCGCCGTCGACCAGGACGAGGTCGGGGCGGTTGGCGTCGTCGCCTTCCTCCTCTTCCTTGACCAGGCGCGAGAAGCGGCGCTTCAGCACCTCCTTCATCATGCCGTAGTCGTCGCCGGGCGTGAGCTCGGTGCTCTTGATGTTGAACTTGCGGTACTGGCCCTTCATGAAGCCTTCCGGCCCGGCCACGATCATGCCGCCCACGGCGTTGGTGCCCTGGATGTGGCTGTTGTCGTAGACCTCGATCCGCTCGGGCGGGGCGTCCAGCTTGAAGGCCTCGGCGACGCCGGCCAGCAGCTTGGTCTGGGCGCTGCCCTCGGCCATCCGGCGGCCCAGGGCCTCGCGGGCGTTGGTCAGGGCGTGACCGACCAGGTCGGCCTTCTCGCCGCGCTTGGGCACGGCGATCTCGACCTTGCGGCCGCTCTTCAGCGCGAAGGCCTCGCTCAAGAGGTCGGCGTCGGCCGGCTGGACGTTGGCCAGGATCAAGCGCGGAATCGGCTTGTCATCGTAGAACTGGCCCAGGAACGCGGTAATGATCCGCTGCTCCTCGGTGACGCCTTCTTCTTCATCTTCCGCCGCGCCGGTGATGCGAGGGAAGTAGGCGTGGTTGCCCCAGTTCTGGCCGGCGCGGAAGAAGAACACCTGCACGCAGGCCTGGCCGCCCTCGACGTGCAGGGCCACGACGTCGGCCTCCTCGACGGTGTCGGGGTTGATCTGACTTTCCTGGGCGACGGCGGCCAGGGCGCGGATGCGGTCGCGCAGGCGGGCGGCGCGCTCGAACTCCAGGTCCTCGGCCGCGGCCTCCATCTCCTTGGCCATCTGGCCCATGACCGCGCGGGACTTGCCCCTCAGGAAAGCCTCGGCCTGGTCGACCAGGGCGCCGTAGTCCTCCAGGCTGATCAGGCCGGTGCAGGGCGCGGCGCAGCGCTTGATCTGGTGCAGCATGCAGGGCCGGTCGCGCGTCTCGTAGACGCTGTCGCTGCACGAGCGGAGAAGAAACGCCTTCTGCAGGGTGTTGAGCGTGCGGTTCACCGCCCAGGCGCTGGCGAACGGACCGAAATAGTCGCCCTTGATCGCGTGGGCGCCGCGATGCTTGCGCAGCTGGGCGGCGTCATGGTCGCGGCGGATGAGGATTTCGGGGAAGCTCTTGTCGTCGCGCAGCAGCACGTTGAAGCGCGGCTTCAACTGCTTGATCAGGTTGATCTCGAGCAGCAGGGCGTCGGCTTCGGTGCGGGTGGTGACGAACTCCATCGACCGCGTGGCGTCGACCATGTGGGCGATGCGGTTGGTGTGGAAGCGGCCCTGCGCGTACTGCACCACGCGCTTCTTCAGGCTTTTCGCCTTGCCGACGTACAGCACCTCGCCGGCGTCGCCGATCATCCGGTAGACGCCCGGCCCGTCGGGCAGGCGCGTAACCTCGTCCTTGATCAGGGCGGCGCCGGACAACTTCGGCGGTTCGGCGGGGGAGGGGATGTCGGCGGTGGTGTCGGTCACGAGGCAGATATAGGCGAGTCCAGCGAAGTCAGCGACGTTCGAGGCTGTGTCGAATGCGCAGGATCACGACGGCGTCGCCGTGGACTTGGTATTGGATGACGTACTGGTTCGAGTGGAAGGTCACGTAGTGCTCGCGATAGCGGCCCGTAAGATTGGTGGGCCCACGCTCCGAAAAGTCGATCAGTCCGCTGATAGCGGCTTCCAGCTCCAGGCCAAGGCCACGCGCGTACGGCGCGCCACGTTCGATAAGCCAAGCTTCAAGCCTGTTGACGTCGCTGTTGGCGGGCTCGGTGAACACGATCCGGCGCACGAGTTCAGCGTCGTTGGCCAAAGTTCCGTAGACGCGCCTGCACCTGCTCCCAGGGAACCCCGCCGGTTCTCAATGCTTCCTCAGCGATCCGATCCAGTTCGTTGGCATAGGCTTCCGCGTCCTCGCCGAAGCCGTTATCCTGCACTACGCGAGCCGGTGATCCGTTCCACGGGCTATCAGCCTCTTCGAGGCCCGGCTGTTCGACGGCGCGCCGCAGAATGTCGAGCGCATACTCTTCAACGCTTAGGCCCGCCGCCTCGGCGAAGGGCCGTAGGCGCTCGGCGCGCGCCGCGTCGATCCTTATGATGAGGGCGCCGTCAGTCATGTTCACATGATGTTCCATTTGTGGTTTGTCGTCAACGCGCTCGGGCGCTATGAGGCGCGCCATGACCACGCGCTCGCTCTTTGTCACCCCGCTCTATGAAGCCACCCTGTCCGGCGAGAAGGACTTCGAGACCTTCATCGACGACCTGCACGACGCCTGCATCGCCGTGGCCGAGGACGACGAGGCCGGCCAGGCCTGGGCCGAGCGCAAGGGCTATCTGGGCTACACCTCCTACGCCTCGCTGGACGACCTGCCGCAACGCGACAGCCTGTTCGCCGAGTTGAAGAAGAAGCTCGACAAGCACGCGGCCGCCTTCGCCAAGGCGCTGCGCTTCGACCTGGCCGGCGGCAAGCTGGTGATGGACAGCTTCTGGATCAACATCCTGGATCCGGGCGGCCAGCACACCGGCCACATCCACCCCCACAGCGTGATCTCCGGCACGGTCTACGTCACCATTCCGGAAGGCGCCTCGGCGTTGAAGTTCGAGGATCCGCGCCTGCCGATGATGATGGCCGCGCCGACGCGCCAGGACGACGCGCCCGAGACCTTGCAGCCTTTCGTCTACGTCCAGCCCGCCCCCGGCACGATCCTGATGTGGGAGAGCTGGCTGCGCCACGAGGTGACGCCCAACCAGGCCGAGGAGCAGCGGATCAGCGTCAGCTTCAACTACGCCTGGCGCTGACCTTCGCGCGGTGTGCGAAAGATCACAAAAATTTAGCCTTCACCTGTAGTATCGCTTAGGTAGTATGCAGCCTCGGGGAACGTTGTTCGGGGAGGCTGCGATGAGCGGTGCTGGTTGGCGCGCGCGTGATAGGCGCGTGATGTTGGCGGTAGGGGCGGCCCTGGCCGCGATCGCCGTGCAGGCGGGGCCTGCCCTGGCGCAGGATCGGATCGTCGACAATCCGCGCGTCCTGGGCGCGCCGCTCGAGGAGACGGCCCAGAAGGCGACGACCAGCCTGCTGGCCATCACCGGCACGGCCTCGGGCGACAAGAGCTATGTCATCCCGCCGTCGACCGCGGCGATCACCGCCGACAAGCGACTGGCCCTGAACATCGTCTATACCGATGGGCGGCTCTACAATCCCGCCAACGGTCGCTACGACAAGGTCCACCTGCGCAGCTACAACGGCACCGACGTCTCGCCGACCACGCCTTACGTGGCGCCGACGATCTCGACGCGGCCGGGCGAGACGGTGCGTGTCGCGCTGGACAACAGGCTGCCGGCCGATCCCAGCTGCACCGACCCCAACTGGCTGATCAACGTGCCGCACTGCTACAACGGCACCAACCTGCACAGCCACGGCCTGTGGGTCAGCCCCACCGGCAACAGCGACAACGTGCTGCTGTCGATCAATCCCGGGGTGAAGTTCGAGTACGAATACAACATCCCGCGCGACCATCCGGCCGGCACCTTCTGGTACCACACCCACCGCCACGGCTCGACGGCGCTGCAGGTCTCCAGCGGCATGGCCGGGGCCCTGGTCATCAAGGGTGACCGCAAGCCGACCCTGGCTGCCAACGGCGACCTCGACACCCTGCTCTACAAGAACGGGGCCCCGATCCCGGAAAAGCTGCTGGTGTTCCAGCAGATCCAGTACGCGTGCCTGGGCAAGGACGGGAACATCAAGGTCAAGACCGACGCCAAGGGCAATGTGGTCGAGTGGGTCTGCGATCCCGGCGACACCGGCGTGATCGAGTTCTACAGCGACGCCAACGGCAACGGCTTCGGGCCGGGCAGCTGGGGGCAGTCGGGCCGCTACACCAGCATCAACGGCCAGGTTCTGGCCACCCTGCCGGCCAAGCAGGGCGAGCTGGCCCGCTGGCGGATGATCCACGCCGGCGTGCGCGACACCATCTCGCTGCAGTTCGTGAAGATGGCCGAGGGCGGCCCGGCGGCGATGGAGCGCCTGGCGGCGGCTGACGGCCCGGCCTTCCAGAAGACCTACTGCATCGGCGAGCCGGTTCCGTTCTACGTGGTCGCCGACGACGGCCTGACCGACGCCCAGGCCCGCAAGGCCACGGTGGTGACCCTGCAGCCGGGCTATCGCAACGACCTGCTGGTGGTTTTCCCCAAGGCGGGCAACTACTGCATGCTCGACGCCGACACCGCGCCCAGCGCCACCGTCAACAGCATCGCCGTCGGCACGCGCCTCTTGGGCAAGGTCAGCGTCGCGCCGGGCCAGGAGGTCAAGGACATCCCGGCCTTCGTCACCAACGAGCTGGTGGCCGCCGCCAACGTCCAGATGCCGCCGGACGTGCGCGCCAGCGTCGTCGCCGACCTGCGCAACGGCCTGAAGCTGAGCCGCTTCGTGCCGCACCCGACCATCACCGAGGCCGAGATCAAGGGCTCGGAGACCGAGAAGGTGCTCTTCAACATCGCCATTCCCGGCCAGAACACCAACATGCCGGTGCAGTTCGAGGTGGGCTCGCAGGACTACGCGCCGCGCCCCTACGCCCCCGACCGCGTCGACCGCACCCTGGTGCTGGGCACGGCCCAGGAGTGGGAGCTGCGCTCGGAGTTCGTCAGCCACCCGTTCCACATCCACGTGAACCCGTTCCAGATCGTCAAGATCCTGGATCCGACCGGCAAGGACGTCAGCGCGCCCGGCGCGGTCGACGACTTCGGCCCCGGCCCGCCCGACCCGCAGTATCCGGGCCTGAAGGGCGCCTGGAAGGACACCCTGTGGGTCAAGAGCGTGCAGAAGACCGACAACGGTCCGTACCTGCCCTACACCCTGATCGTCCGGACCCGTTACCAGCGCTACATCGGCGAGTACGTCCTGCACTGTCACATCCTCGACCACGAGGACCAGGGCATGATGCAGAACGTCCAGATCGTGCTGCCCGACGGCGCCGGCGGCGTATCCCACGGCCACCACTGACGACCTGCCGGCGCGGCCCCTCGGGGTCGCGCCGCTCGGCTTTCCGCGCTTCGCCGGGTTCGCGCCGGCGCTTCTCCATGATCCGAAAAAGAGAGTCCTCGCCATGACCCAGGATCCCGCCGCCTCTCGCCCGCTCTCCGGCCCGTTCTCCGCTCCGTCGCGCCGTGACCTGATGGCGGGCGGCGCGGCCGTCGTCGGCGCCATGGCCGCCGGCCAGGCCCTGGCCCAGCCCGCCGCCCCGAAGAAGGCCCGCTGGCGGCGCTGGAACGTCGCCAGCCCGCAGGGGCAGAAGGCGCTGGCCAGCTACGCCAAGGCCGTCGAGATCATGCTCGGCCTGCCGCCCGAGCATCCCAACAACTGGTACAACCACGCCCTGACCCACACGGTGGATTGCCCGCACGGCAACTGGTGGTTCGTGGTCTGGCATCGCGGCTATGTCGGCTGGTTCGAGCAGACGGTGCGCCAGCTCAGCGGCGACCCCGACTTCGCCTTCCCCTACTGGGACTGGACCGCCAGCCCCAGGGTGCCGGCGGCGATGTTCGAGGGCGTGCTCAATCCCAACAACCGCGCCTACATCCAGAGCCTGGACGCCTTCAACAAGGCCTTCGGGCCGGTGCTGGAGAAGTTCTGGGCGGGTCTCAGCCAGGCCCAGAACCAGCAGCTGCTGATCCGCGGCCTGCGCTTCCCGGCCGACCTGCTGTTCGACATCGGGCCCAAGGGCGGGCCGATGTTCTTCGCGCCGCCGAACGCGCGAGGCTCGACGCCCCAGAACCCGGGCTTCGACACGATCACCAACAACGCCGTGTCGTCGTGGATGCTGAACGACGCCCTGTCGCCGCGCGACTTCATCGGCTTCGCCAGCCCCAAGTCGAACTATCACAGCAGCATTACGGGCTTCGGCGTGATGGAAGGCCAGCCGCACAACAAGGTGCACAACTGCGTCGGCGGCATCTGGACCGACGACCAGGGCAACACGACCTACGGCGACGGCTTCATGCAGTCGAACCTGTCGCCGGTGGATCCGCTGTTCTTCCTGCACCACGCCAACATCGACCGCATCTGGGACGTCTGGACCCGCAAGCAGCAGGGCTTCGGCTATCCGACCCTGCCGGCCGACAATCCCAGCTACATCGACCCCAAGGGCGACCTGGTGCGCTGGCAGTCCGAGCCGTTCCTGTTTTTCACCGACGCGGGCGGCGCGCCGCTGCCGCCCGAGAAGCAGAAGGCCAAGGCCTACCAGACGATCGGCGAGTTCGATTACGACTACGAGCCCGGTTCGGGCGAGAACGTCGTGCCCAAGCTGGGCGCGCCCAAGCTGAAGGCCGCCGCCGCGCCGACGCGCTACACCGCCAAGCTGAAGACGCCGACCGGAACGAGCCTGGGGGCCGGCGACGTCGCCGTGCCGTCCGCCGTCCTGGCCCAGGCCGCCAAGCCCGAGGGAACCAGCCTTCTGGCGACGATCACCGTCGACCTGCCGCCGTTCGAGCACGGCGGCGACCTGGCGGTGGTGCTCAATACGCCCGAAGGCCAGCCGGTGACGCCGAACTCGCCGGGCTTCGTGACCACGCTGTCGATGTTCGGCCGTCACCTGGTCACGCGGCCGGTGACCTTCACCGTGCCGCTGTCGCCGCCGCTGGCCAAGCTGGCCAAGGCCAGGGGCACGCTGGAGGCCGCCGCGCCGTCCGGGCTGAACATCCGGCTCGTGCGCCTGTCGGGCAAGCCGCTGCTGACCGAGACCCCGCACGCCCACCACGCCGACGCCGGCGCGACGACCGCCACGCCGCAGGTGCTGGACATCGTCATCAACGCCAACTGAGACGCACTCGAGCACCTGACGCGAAACCTGGACGGGGAGGATCCCGATGAGCCTGGCCGGCAAGTGGACCTATCGCAGCTACCTGAACAACCCCGAGTTGGTGGGCGACAACGCCCAGACGGCGCTCAGCCTGATCTTCGGCGAGGGGGTGTTCACCTTCGAGACCCCGACGCCGCGCACGGTGGTCGGCACGCTCGACATGGGCGGCGGTTATGTGCTGGACCTGAAGGGAACGGTCGATCCCGAATGCGAGGGGCCGACCACCATCGTCATCCGGGGCTTTGGTCGTGACGGTACGCCGACGGCGGGCTGGGAGTACGACTACTACGGCTGGCCGGGCTACATGTGGCCCGACGGCGTGGACCAGGTTCCGTCGATCGTCGGCACGATCGTGCGGGCCAAGCCGCATAACGGCGAGCCCGCCGGCGTGACGGCCTCGTTCATCGCGGTGGCCCAATGACCGCCCCGACGCCGCCGCCGTTCACGGTGGGCATCGTGCTTTATCCGGGCGTCGACATTCTCGACGTCGCCGGCCCGCACGAGGTGTTCGCCTTCTTCGATGGCGAGGTCATCGACCGCACGATCCAGGTGGCGACCGTGGCGGCGAGCACCGACCCGATCCAGACCTCCGGCGTGCTGAAGGTGGTGGCGCAGTACGACTATGACGCCGCACCGCACATCGACATGCTGTTCGTGCCGGGCGGCGGCAACGGCCTGCAGGACGCCATCGGCGACCAGGCGCTGCTGGATTTCCTGAGCGATCGAGCCGGCAAGGCGCGCTACGTGGTCTCGGTCTGCACGGGCGGCCTGCTGCTGGCCTCGGCCGGGCTTCTGGACGGCTACAAGGCCACCACCCACTGGGGCTTCATCGAGTGCCTGAAGCTGTTCCCCAAGGTGACGGTGGTCAACGGCTGCCCGCGGTGGGTCAAGGACGGCAACCGCATCACCGGGGCAGGGATTTCGTCGTCGATCGACGAGTCGCTGTTCATGGTCCAGACGATCGTCACCGACCTGGCCGGCGGCCCCGACGCGGCGGAAAAGGCGCAGCTGGCCGCCCAGCAGGCGCAGCTGTCGATCCAGTACAATCCCGAGCCCCCGTTCCCGGGCGGCGATCCCTGCTCGGTCAGCTATGAGGTCTTCGAGCCGGTGAACGCCAGCATGGTCGACTTCCGGGCGGCTCTAGACAAGGCGATCGAGGCGCGGCTGCATCCAGTCACCAAGACCTACAAGGCGACGGTCGAGGCCTGACGACGGGGAGGGAGCGCGAGCCCCGAGGGCGCGCGGATTGTCGCAAGCGGCGATTTGCGGGACGCCGGACCTTGCCACGGCTATGGTCGCGCACAATTTGCGCTGATATGGCTCGTTTCGAGTCGTGCTCTCGCCCTTTTCACCCCCGTCTTCGCCGCCCTCTTCGCGGCGCGCCCGAGTTTTCGCCATGCAGTCGCCGGTCAAAGCCATCATCCTCAGCGCCGGACAGGGCAAGCGCCTGTCGCCGCTGACCGACACCCGTCCCAAGTGCCTGGTGGACCTGTCGGGCCGCTCGGTCCTGGAATGGCAGATCCGCCACCTGCACAGCGCCGGCGTCACCGAGGTGGTGGTCGTCACCGGCTTCAACGCCGACCTGGTCGAGGCTGAGCTGGCCAAGCTGCGCCTGCCGGGCCTGACCCTGCGCACGATCTTCAACCCGTTCTACAGCGTCAGCGACAACCTGGCCTCGGTGTGGATGGCGCGCGGCGAGATGCAGGGCTCGTTCCTGCTGCTGAACGGCGACACCCTGTTCGAGCCGGCCATCGCCGAACGCCTGCTGTCGGCGCCGTCGGCTCCGATCACGGTGACCATCGACCGCAAGGACGGCTACGATTCCGACGACATGAAGGTGCGCACGCAAGGCGACGCCCTGCGCGAGATCGGCAAGACCATCACCACCTACGACGCCGAGTCGATCGGCTTCCTGCGCTTCGAGCCGGAAGGCGCGGCGCTGTTCACCGACATCGTCGAGCGCTCGCTGCGCACGCCCGAGGGCCTGCGTCGCTGGTACCTGTCGGCCATCGACCAGATCGCCCGCGCCCATGACGCCGTGGCCGTGCGTTCGATCCAGGGCCTGGACTGGGCCGAGATGGACTTCCCCGAAGACCTGCCCAAGAACCGCGAGCTGGCCGCCAGCTGGGCCGCGGCCGAGGCGACCCCGGCCTGAAACGGCGAAGCGGCGCCTGCTCTTTCGGCAGGCGCGCCAGCTTGGTCCGAGGCGCGGCGTTCGTCGTTCCTCCAAAGAATGTGTCATGCGCAAATGCGATCATAGGTTGCGCGAGCTTGTCGCGCCGCCATGGATCGAGGATGCGCCATGCCCGACGCCAACACCCTCAAGCTGACGGTCTACAAGCCTGACATCATCGCTGACGGCCAGGTGGGCTTCGACTACGAGCTGACCCTGGTCGTCGCCGACGAAGAGAAAGCCGACCTGCTGTCCGCCGCCTGCGATGCGCCCGAGGCGACGTCGACCGCGCGGTGCGAGGTAGTTCCGGTGACGGGGACGCTTTCGTTCCCCAACCCGGCCGCACCGGTGATCTCGCCGTTCACCGGCGTGATGTTCATCTACGACAACGCCCCGGCCATCGGCTTTCCGCTGTCGATCATGGCCAGCAGCACCAGCGACGAACTGCTGAAGTTCAGGCTCAACCTGTGCTTCCCGTCGATGTCGAGCGACCCGCTCTCCGGCTCGATCGTGTTCGGCGACTGGCCCGGTCCGCTCAGCAACGTCGCGGCCAGCTTCCTGTCGCCGCGGGCCTAGAGGCGGTCGACATCTGCCCGACCGCCGCCCCCAAATCCGTCTTTCCCCGCGAAGGCGGGGAGCCAAGCTGAGTCTGTAGGTTGTTCGCGGCCGCGCCTTGCCTTGAAGCGCGGCTTGGATCCCCGCCTTCGCGAAGCTCGTTGGAAAACGGCCTGGATTGCTGAATGTCGAACTTGCTGGAGGGGGCAGGCCCTACGGCGCGCCAAGCACCCGCACGCCGATCTGGTTGGCCACCGGGCGCTCGCGGCCGGGCACGCCGGTATGGATCGGCGAGTTCAGCACGCGCGGGCGGCCAAAGCCGTCGTCGACCGCCAGGGTGGTCGAGCCGCCGCCGTCGAGATTGATGGCGTCGGCCGCGCCCAGGTCACGGAAGAAGGCGGTCAGCTCGGCCAGGGTCGCGCCCTCGCTGAGCACGGACTGGCGGCCGTCGACCACCACCAGCCAGCCGGTGCGGCCGTCGGCCGACACGCCGAAGGCGGTGCGCGGATGGCGGTCGCGGGCGTACTTCGGGCCGGCGTTCTGGAACGACTGCTCGGCGCCGTCGACCAGCAGGACGGGGCCGGCGGCCACCGCGTCGACCACGTCCCAGCGGCAGGTGGCGCCCGAGCGGATCTCGACGAACGACGGGTGGATGCAAAGGATGGCGTTGACCCGCGGATCGACCTCGGGATCGTCCGGCGGGGCCACCTCGCGGCCGCCGACGATCACCTTGCCGACCGGATCGACGTGCTGGCCCGCGTGCGGGACGAAGTCGTCGCCGCCCGGCGAGCCGGCCTTGAACGGCACGAAGTAGCTGGCGTTGACGGCCAGCAGGGCGCCCGAGGCGGTGACGAAGTCGGAGGTGGTGCGGGCGTGGTACTGCCCCGCGCCGTCGTTGGGCGGCGAGACGAAGAGTTCGACCTTGGGGTCGGCCAGGTCCAGCTGCACCACGTGATAGACCTGCCGCAGCGGATTTTCGCGCGTCTCGCTCCAGTAGGTCACGCCCTGGGACAGGACGCCGGAAGCGCTGCGGCTGAACGCGGCCTTGGGCGAGGCGGGAAGGTCGACGCTGGCGCAGGCCGACAGCAGGAGCAGGGCGCCCAGAACGGCGGCGCGACGAAGGAAAAGCGGCACGGGACAGACTTCGGCAAACGAAAATAGAGGTGGCCGCGGTCATGGGAGAGGGCGGCCTTGGCCGGCACATAGGTCCGGCCGCCACCGCATGCAAAGCCGAACGCCGTGTTTTATCGCGCTGTGGCGGGAACGCCTCAGCCCGCCTGGGCGAACAGGTGGCGCAGTACGTCGGGCTGACGAGAGATGTCGGCGACGCTGTAGCCGTCGAGCACGGCCAGGAAGGCCCGGGTCGCCTCGGCCAGCATCCGCGGCAGGCCGCAGCCGGCGGCGGCGACGCAGGACGAGCAGTCGACGAGGTCGAAGCCGCCCTCGGTTTCGCGCACGAGGGCGCCGACATTGACCTGGTCGGCGGGGCGGGCCAGACGCAGGCCGCCGCCGCGACCGCGCACCGTCTCGACGAAGCCGGCGGCCGCCAGCTGCTGCACCACCTTCATCAGGTGGTTCTGCGAGATGTCGTAGGCGCGGGCGATCTCGGCGATCGAGGCCAGGCGGCCGTCGTTGTTGGCCAGGTAGATGACCGTGCGCACCGCGTAGTCGGTGTAGCGGGTGAGCTTCATGGGCTCCCCTTAAGGGTTCGGCGCGGCGGATAAATCATGCATTCAGATTGCATGTTTTTGGTCGCGAGAATAGATGCATTCCAGATGAATGAATTGAGGGCGTCATGTCCGCCAACCCCGTCTTCGACTTCGACGACACCGTCCTGCCGACGCTGCTGACCAGCTTCTACGCCGCCGTGCGGGAAGATCCGCAGCTGGGCCCCGTCTTCGCCGATGCGGTGGAAGACTGGGACGAGCATCTCGACCGGCTGGCCGACTTCTGGTCGTCGGTGATGCGCGCCTCGGCCCGCTACAAGGGCAATCCGCTGGCCGCGCACATGAAGCATGTCGAGCGCATCGAGCCTGAGATGTTCGATCGCTGGCTGGCGCTGTGGCGCGAGGCGACGAACACCTTCGTTCCGCCCCGCCACGCGGCCGAGCTTCAGGAAAAGGCCGAGCGCATGGCCCGGAACCTGAACGGCGCGCTGGAAAGCCGACGGCCGGCGCCGGACGCGCCCTACCGCTCGACCCCGGTGTTCGACGAGGCGACCCTGCCCGAGGGCCTGCGTCGCGACCACAGCACCCGGGCCGGCGTCTGGGGCGTGATCCGCCTGATCGAGGGGCGGCTGGTGCTGCACTACGACGACGCCGACATCCCGTCGGTCGAACTGAGCCCCGGCGTGTCGGGCCTGGTTCGGCCGCAACAGATCCATCGGGTCGAGCCGCTGGGGCCGATCCGCATGCAGGTGGATTTCTACGACCGCGAACCCGCGCTCGCCGCCTGACCCCTCGACACCCCCGACATCCGAATTCCAAGGAGCAAGACCATGCCCAAGCCGCTGAGCGCGGAGACGATCGCGCACGTCAAGGCCACCGCCCCGGCCGTCGCCGCGCGCGCCACCGAAGTGACCAAGGCGATGTACGCCCGGCTTTTCCAGGACGACCACATCAAGGCGCTGTTCAACCACGCCAACCAGGCCAGCGGTCAGCAGCATCACGCCCTGGCCGGGGCGATCGTCGGCTACGCGCTGAACATCGAGAACCTCGAGGCGCTGATCCCGGCGATCGAGCGCATGGCCCAGAAGCATGTCGGCTATCACGTGCTGCCCGAGCACTATCCCTACGTGGCCAAGGCCCTGCTGGGCGCCATCGCAGAGGTGATGGGCGAGGCGGTCAACGACGAGGTGCTGGCCGCCTGGGGCGAGGCCTACTGGTTCTTGGCCGGCCTGCTGCAGGAGCGCGAGCACGGCATCCGCGCGGCCATCGAGGCCGTCGACGGCGGCTGGAACGGCTGGCGCGCCTTCGAGATCGCCGAGCGCACGGTCGAGAGCGCGGTGATCACCTCGTTCGTGCTGCGGCCCAAGGACGGCGGCAAGGTTCTGCCGCACAAGCCCGGCCAGTACCTGACCCTGCGCCTGACGACGCCCGACCAGGGCGAGATCCGTCGTAACTACACGATCTCGAACGCGCCCAACGAGGCGGCCTATCGCATCTCGGTCAAGCGCGAGGAGGGCGGGCAGGGCGGTTCGCGCTTCCTGCACGACGTGGCGCAGGTCGGCACGACGATCCTGCTGACTCCGCCGTCGGGCGACTTCTTCCTGCCGCAGGCGCCGGAGCGGCCGGTGGTGTTGCTGTCGGGCGGGGTGGGGCTGACGCCGATGGTCAGCATGCTGGAGACCATCGCCGACAAGCATCCGCAGCTGGAGACCGCCTTCGTGCACGGCGCGCTGGACGGCGCCAGCCACGCCATGGACAGCCACGTCCGGGCCCTGGCCAAGGCGCATGGCAAGACCTCTGTGGCCACCTTCTACGCCAATCCGGCGGCCAATGACGAAGCCGGGCGCACCCACGACCACGACGGCCTGATCACTGTCGACTGGCTGAAGGCCAACACCCCGTTCGAGACCGCCGACTTCTTCCTGTGCGGGCCGCGGCCCTTCCTGAAGGCCTTCGTCGGCGGGCTGTCGCGGGCCGGGGTGGCGTCCGAGCGGATCCACTTCGAGTTCTTCGGCCCGGCCGACGAGGCCCTGGCCGTCTGAGTGCGTGTGTTCCTCCATCCGTGAACCGGCCGCCGAACGGCCGAAGGAGCCTGTCATGGACTATGTCTCCACCACGACGCCGCTGACCTACGCCTTCTACGAAGGCCCGTCCTGGGAGCCGCCCGCGCCGCGCGCGCGGACGGCCCCGGCGGCGGTCGAACCCGAGCTTCGCGCGCGCCAGGCGCCGGAACCCTCGACGCCGGACCTGCCCAAGGCGGTGGGCTGGATGATCGTCGGGGCCTATGGCGCGATCCTCGGGGCGTTCGCCCTGGCCTTTCTCGGCGACGCCGAGGTCGGGCTGGTGCTGGGCGTCTGCGCGGTCTACCTGGCGGTCTATCTCGGCGTGCCGGCGGTGATCCTGCGCATGGAGCCGAAGGTCGAAACCCGGCCCGACCTCGCCGACTTCCTGCGCGATGGCCTCTCCACCTGGACCGGCCGGGTGAGCGCCGGCTCGGCCCTGGCCCAGATCCTGACCGTGCCGATCGCCCTGGCGGTCGCGGCCGCGGGCCTCGGGGTGATCGTCAGGCTCAGCGCCTGAGGACCTGGCGACGATTGGACGGAACGGCGGAGCTTTTCGTCCAATCGTGGTCGCGCCGGGCCGCCTAGGCTGCGCGGATCCTGAACGTGAGTGACGTCCAATGGCCGCCTGGCTGCCCCGCCTGATCACCGCCACGCCCGAGGAGGGCTACGATCTCGCCATCAAGCTCTCGCGGATGGCGGTCAAGAAGACCCAACCCTCAGACGAGGTTCGCGCCACGCTGCGGGCGATCTACGAGAACGACGCGCAGGCCCTGGTGGCCGTCTCGCACGTGGTGGCGGTGAACTTCGCCACCGTGGCGGCGGCGAACGGCTACTGGCGCTAGGCGGATCGACACCCCACCCGGGTCCCCAAACCCGTTCTTCCCCGCGAAGGCGGGGACCCAAGCTGAGTCTGCGGGTCGTTCACGGCCGCGCCTCATGCTGAAACGCGGCTTGGATCCCCGCCTTCGCGGGGAGGCTCGGTGGAAAATGGTCGGAATTGCTGGATGTCGATCCGACCTAGGCGCTCTCGCCGACGATCTTGCGCACCAGGTCGAGGTCGGCAGGCTTGTCGACGTCGACCGCCGCCAGACCGTCCTGGGCGCGCACCGCCGCAGCCCTGACGCCCGCCAGCGGGCCCAGGCGAGCGATGGCTTCGTCCAGGGTGAGCAGGCCCAGCAGGTAGCGGACCAGCAGGCCCGGGCCGAGCATGGCGGCGATCTTCCAGGGCTGCTTGCGGTTCTGCTCGACCCGTCGCCACAGGGCGATGGCGGGCAGGGCGGCCTGGCTGCGGAACAGGAAGAGGTTGCAGCCCGAGAAGCGGCCGTCGCGGAACTTCAGGTAGGTGCGCTTGGTGTCGGGGGCGGCGGCGCGCACGCGCGCCTCCGGCGCCAGCATCAGGCAGACGTCGGCGTCGGCCGGCGCGTCGGCCAGGAACTGCGCGATCCACTCGGGCTTGAGCAGTGCGTGGTCGACGGTGGTGATCAGCAGCGGAAAGCCGAGCGTCTCGGCGCCTTCGCGCACGCTCTGGCTGGGGCCCTCGGTCGAGGCGGCGATGGCCGCGACGCCTTGCGGCAGGGCCGAGACGATGGCGGCGTCCGACGTCGAGACCCCGATCCCTTCCGCGCCGGCGGCCTGGACGGCGCCGAGCACGCGGTCGAGCAGCGTGCGGCCTTCCAGCGTGATCAGGCCCTTGTGCGAGACGCCGGCATAGGCCGCGGCGCTGTCGATCTCGCCCGGCCGCGAGCCGGCCAGGACCAGGGCCTTGAACGGGAGGGTCAAAGGGCCTTCTCGTAGATCCGGTAGGTCTTGTAGATCGTCGAGCCGATGGACTCGGCGATGCGGCGCATGGGCATGTTCTCTTCCAGCACCCACGAGATCTCGAAGCGCTCGTAGCCCAGGGCGATCGCCGAGGTGCGGCCGGCGTGCATCATCTGGAACGGCAGCATGCGGCCGCGGATGCTCTCGGCGAACTTGCGCTTGACGCCCATCAGCGGGATGCGGGCCGACTTCACGCGCTTGACCTTCAGCCGCCACAGGAGCTTGGCCCAGCCGAACGGCAGCAGCTTGCCGCCAAGGTCGCGGATGGCCTCGTTGACGTTGGGCAGGAACACCAGGAAGCCGGCGGCCTCGCCGTCGATCTCGGCGAACCAGGTCAGGCGTTTGTCGATCACGGCCTTGAGGGCCTTGGCCAGCTGGGCGGTCTCGGCCTCGGTGGTGGGGGTGAAGCCCCAGTTGTCCTTCCAGGCGTCGTTGAGGATCTCGGTCAGGGTGACCACCTCCTCGTCGTAGCGGCTCATGTCGAGCTGGCGCAGCACCACGCCCTCGGCCGGCGGACGCTCGGCCCGGCGGCGCACGGCGGGCGGCAGGTCCGCCTGCATCGGGGCGTAGTAGGCGTAGATGTCCTTGGCCTTGGCGTAGCCCTGCTGCTCGACGCGGCCGCCCGCATAGGCCGGGTCATGGCCCATCATCACCATCGGCGGGGTGTCGAAGCCGTCGACCAGCAGGCCGACCTCCTCGTTGATCGACAGGTTGAAGGGCCCCATCACGTGGGTGCGGCCGCGCTCGCGCAGCCAGGCCTCGGCCGCGCGCAGCAGGGCGGCGAAGACCTCGGCGTCGTCCTCGGCGGCGATCAGGCCGAAGTGACCGTCCAGGCGGCCGGGAACCTTCTGGGGCGTCAGCTGGTCGATCTGGGCGCTGATCCGACCGACGTCGCGGCCGCCGCGCACGGCCAGGAACAGCTGCACCTCGGCGTGCTGGAACAACGGATTGGTCTTGGGCGACAGGGCCTCGCTCCGCTCCAGGAAGAGCGGCGTGATCCAGCTTCGATCCTTGGCGTTGAGGCGCGCGGGCAGAGCGATGAAGCGCTTCAGCTCTTCAGGCGTGCGGACGGGCAGGACCGAGATCGCCTCGGCCGCGGAATCGAAAGGCATCATCCCTCCAGGGACACGAAGGCGCGCACGGCGAGGGCGGCGAAGACAACGGGGGCGGCCCAGGCGGCCAGGATCGGCGACAGGGCCCCGGACTCGCCCAGGGCCGACAGCAGGCCGTCGGCGACCAGGAAGACGAGGCCGGCGGCCAGGCCCGAGGTCAGCAGCACCGCGCCCTGGCCGCTGCGGAAGTTGGCCCAGGCCACGGGGGCGCTGAGCAGCAGCATGACCAGCGCCGCGATCGGGCCGGAGAAAGCCGTCTGCAGGCGGGTGGCGTAGAAGCTCTGCGGGCGGTCCGAGCCGCCGTTCTCCAGCGCCCGGCGGGCCGAGGCGGCGGACGGGGCGGGGGCGTCGGCGAACAGCGCCTGCACGTCGGCCGGGCGAAGCGCCGTCGGCCAGGTGGCCGAGGCGGCGGTCATCGGCTCGACGCGGTCGCCGAGATAGCGGGTTGTGACCGGCGATTGCAGCCGCCAGGCGCCGGCCTGGAACTGGGCCGAGGGGGCGACGACGCGCTCGGTCAGGGCGCCGGAGTTGTCGCGGCGGTAGATGGTCAGTTCGGTCAGGCGCGCGCCGTTGGCCGTGGCTTCCTTGGCGGTAACCAGGTCCTCGCCGGCGCGGAAGGTGCGCGAGGCGGGGGCCTTGCGGTCGGCGACCGGCGTGGTGGCGGCCCACCAGGCGCTGAGCGTCGGGTCGGTGCGCGGCGAGACCACCTGGGCGCACAGGGCGTCCAGCGCCAGCACGGCGAGCGCGACCGGCACGGCCATGGCGACGATCCGGTAGCCGGAGATGCCGGCGGCGCGCATGGCCACCACGGCGTTCTCGCGGGCCAACTGCGAGAAGGCGAACAGGCCGCCGGCCAGCACGGCCAACGGGGCGACCTGCTGGAACAGGGCCGGGGCGCGCAGGGCGGCGTAGTAGAACACCCCGCCGACGCCGAGGCCCCGGTCGAGGATGTCGGTGGTGACTTCCAGCAGGTCGAGGATCTGCAGGATGGCCATCAGGATCAGGACGGCGCCCAGCACGCGCGTGGCGACCGTGCGCAGGACGTAGAGCTGCAGCTTCATGCGGCGCGCTCCTTGCGCTGGAACGGCTTGAGGGCGCGGCGGATCCAGGCGCTCATGGCCAGCACGAGGCGCGAGATCGGGGTGTCGCCGGGCCGCGTGCGGCTGCCGACGAACAGCCAGACCGCAAGGCCGGTGAAGATCAGGAACGGCAGGCCGACGGCGGGCAGGGAAGCGATGCGGCCGGACTCCGCCAGGCTCTGGCCCAGCAGCAGGCTGTGCTGGAAGGCCAGCAACAGCACGCCGGCCAGCAGCAGGCCGGGCGCGCGGTTGCCGCGCTTGGCGGCCAGGCCCAGCGGGAAGGCCAGCAGCGGCAGGAACGGCAGGAAGGCCGCGCGGGCGATACGGCCGTAGAACTCGGCCATCAGCGTGGTCTTGGGCACGACCGGGTTGGGCGACCGGGCCTGATGCAGCAGTTCGCCCAGGGTCAGCTCGCGCTCGTCGCCGCCGCGGGCGCGCAGCAGGCTGGCGGCGGCCTTCAGCGGCGCCTCGGTGGTCAGGTCGTCGAAAGCCAGACTGCGGTAGTTTCCGCGCGCGTCGCTGCCGATGCGGCGGCCCGACTTCAGGCGCATGGTCACCGTCTTGCCGTCGGCCGAGACCTGCAAGGTGGCGGTGGCGGCGGTGATCAGTTCCTCGTGGCCGGCGGCGTCCGGGCGGCGGATGAAGACGCGGGTCAGGCTCTGGCCGGCGAGGTCGGCGGCGTCGGCGGTCATCAGAGAGCCGTCGTCGTCGATGAAGGCCCCGCCCGACAGGCGGCCGTTCCAGCCGGCGTTGACGGCCGCGTGCATCACGGCGCGATAGGCGTAGCGGCTGTAGGGCTGGACATAGCCGAACACCGCGATGCTGAAGATGCTTAGCGCCAGGCCCACGCAGACGAACGGCGCGGCGACTCTTTCGAGGGATTGGCCGCCGGCCAGCAGGGCGTCGATCTCCGAGCCGTCCGACAGCTTGCTGATGACGATGAACAGCGCCACGAAGAACGCCACCGGCAGGGCCAGGCCCAGGTAGTGCGGCAAGAGGTTGAGCGCCAGCTGGGTGACGTAGTCGAAGCGGGCGCTGCTCTGCGACAGGAGGTCGAGCAGGCGCAGCACGCGCTCGAGCAGCAGGGCGACCACGGTCAGGCCAAGGCACCCGGCCAGCGGCCAGCCAAGCAGGCGCAGCAGGTAGCGGTCGATCAGGCCCATTGCCGTGATCCGTCGCACGTCGAACTTCTTCTTCAGCTTGCTCACGCGGCGGTCCACGCGGCTGCGAGGTCCTGGGCCAGGCGCTCGACGGCGGCGTCGTCCAGCGCGACGGCCGAGCCGAGGGCCGGAGCAGCGGGCCAACCGGTGTCAGGGAAGCTTGTTCCCTCGTGTTCGCGCGCGCCTTCGTAGCGGGGCAGGACGTGGAAATGCACGTCGCGGTCGACCATCATCAGCATCAGATAGTTGATCTTATCGTAGGCGACCCTGGCCTTCAGGACGCGTTCGATCCCGGCCACGGCGACCCGCATGTCGGCGAAGGCTTCGGGGCTGAGGTCCGAGAACGCCTGAACGGGTTCCTTGCATACGAGGACGAGAGACCCGAAAGTCGGCTGCTTGGGACGTACAAGGACCAACCAGTGGTCGGTTTCGGCCACTTTCGAGCGTGGGAAGCCGAATGCGAGGGCTGTGGGGTTGGGCATGCGGCAACCGATACTTCAGGCGAGTCTGCGGGCGCTGATCGCGTCGGGGCGACAATAGGGACACGGCCTTTTACATGGAAGCACGAACCGCTCTTCCAGGCCTTGCGGCGCTAGGGACGCTGCTGGGCCTGCTGGGGATGGCGACGCCGGCGGCGGCCAGGCAGGACTGCGTGGGTCGCGACACCGGCGTACGACTGACCGTCGAGGTTGGCCGCCTGAAATCGGAGACGGGCGAGGTGACGGTGACGATCTATCCGTCCGATCCCAGTCGTTTTCTCGCGCCGCGCGGCAAGCTGCTGCGCCTGCGGATCCCGGCCAGCGCGCCGACCACCGAGGCCTGCTTCAACCTGCCCAAGGCCGACATCTACGCCGTGGCCGTCTATCACGACGCCAACGGCAACCACGACTTCGACCGCAACGCCGTGGGTCTGCCGACCGAGGGCTACGGCTTTTCGAACGACGCGCCGTCGCGGTTCGGCGTGCCGTCCTTCGATTCGGCGCGTTTCGCCGTGAAGTCTGGGGAGAACACGATCCGGGTGCGGATGCGCTACGGGAAGTAGGGCGGGAGATCCTCCCCCCAGAGGGAGAGGTGGCCCGGAGGGCCGGAGGGGGAAGTTACTTCGGCTTTGGGAGCTGCTGCTTCAGCAGTCACGTCCCCCTCCGTCGGCTTCGCCGACACCTCCCCCTTCAGAGGGAGGATCTAGATCAGCGAATAGCGGCCCAGCTCCCTGATCCCGCCCGTCTGCGGATCAAGTCCCCGCGCGATCACTCTTAGCGAATAGCCGCCCGCGCGCGGCTCTATCTCCAGCGCATGCCAGCGGGCCGGCGAGTGGCCGCCGATCCAGGCCGAGGCCGAGGGTACGCCCAGCACCGGGATGGACCGGCCGCCGGGGCCGGGCACGGTCGCCGTCAGCGACTCGTGAGCATGGCCGTGCAGCACGAGGTCGACGCCGCGGCGGGCGAGCACGTCGCGAAGCGGGCCCTGGTCGTCCAGCGACTTGCGACCCGAGACCGCGCCGGCGATCGGCGGATGATGCAGCAGCACCACCTTGAACCTGTCGGCGAAGGCGGGGTCGGCCAGCAGGGCGTCGAGCTTTTCGAGCTGATCGGCGCCGAGGCGGCCGGTGGCCAGGTGCAGGGCGGTTGGCAAGGCCGAGCACAGGTTGAACAGCGCCACGGGGCCGCGCAGCCGCACCTGCGGGAAGGCGGCCGCCTCGTCGTCGCCCAGCCAGGCGGTCCAGGGGGCGAAGCGGGCCTGAGCGGTCTCGCCGACCAGGGCGTCGTGGTTGCCGGGGCTGACGGTGATCGCCTCGGCCGGGCCCAGGCTTTGCAGCCAACGCGTGGCGGCGGCGATCTCCACGGGCGAGGCGAAGTTGGTGAGATCGCCGGTAATCGCCACATGGTCGGGGGCGTGGGCCTTCAGGTCGGCGACCAGGGCTTCGAGGACTTCGAGGCGATGGATCTTGTGCTTGCGACGCCAGGCGATGCGGCTGAGCAGCCGCTTGGAGGCCAGGTCGCGCCAGCCGAACGCGCCCGGCGGCGGCGGCAGGTGAGGGTCCGACAGATGGGCGAGGCGGAATATCGACAAGAGGGACCGGCGCGATTGTGGCGAATTTCGGCGAAGCTGCTTATCAATCGCCTCGGCTTTCAAGGGGTTTAAGTACCGGTGACCGGCGAAATCAATCCAGTCGCTTCGCGCGCCGTGACGGTGGGCGACAGCGAGGCGCGCATCTGGGGCATGTCCTCGGGCGAGCGGCTGTCGCGCATCTATCGCCGGATCGGCGTTTCGGAAGCCCCGGAGCAGGGCGGCGACACGATCGCCGTGCACGCCGGCTGGGTGTTCGACGAGTCGCTGATCAAGGCCCTGGCCGGTCGCCCGTGGGCGGTTTTGGTCGACGAGGCCGGCGCGCCGACCGCGGTGAACGCACCGGCCGAAGCCGCGGACGCGGCCGTCGCGGCCCTGGCGGCGGGGCGGGATCCCTCGACCGTCGATCCGCGCTTTACGCGCCTGACAGCGCTGGAGCTGGGTTCGGCCTACAACAGCGCCCTGCGCAAGCGTGAGCCGCCGGTGTTGGAGCGCCTGACTAAGGACAGCGTGCGCGCGGTCGAAAAGCGCCTGTTCCAGGGCTCGTACAAGGGCGTCACGGATCTGGTCACCAAGTACGTCTGGCCGACGCCGGCGCGGATCGTCACCCGCTGGTGCGCGCTGGCGAAGATGACGCCCAACCAGGTGACCTTCATCGGCTTCCTGCTGACCATCGCCGCTTTCGTGCTGTTCTGGCGCGGGCAGTTCGGCTGGGGCCTGGTCTGCGCCTGGATCATGACCTTCCTCGACACGGTCGACGGCAAGCTGGCCCGGGTGACCCTGACCTCGTCCAAGTGGGGCAATGTCTTCGACCACGGCATCGACCTGGTGCACCCGCCGTTCTGGTGGTGGGCCTGGTACGTCGGCGTGTTCGCCGTCGGCCTGTCGATGCCCTATGCGCCCTGGCTGCTGGCCATCGTCGTCGGCGGCTATGTGGCCCAGCGGGTCGAGGAGGGCATCTTCCTGGCCCTGTTCAAGCTGGAAATGCACGCCTGGCGGCCGTTCGACAGCTTCTTCCGGCTGATCACCGCCCGCCGCAACCCGAACCTGATCCTGCTAACCGGCAGCGTGCTGGTCGGCAGGCCCGACATCGGCTTCGTGCTGGTGGCGGCGTGGACGGCGATCTGCTTCCTCGTCCACGCCCTTCAGATCGTGCAGGGCGCCCTGGCCCCCAAGGGCTCGATCCAGTCCTGGCTGTCGCGGTGATGCGCGTCGGCGTCGTCCGTAACCCGCGCAGTCACGCCAACCAGGGCCGGGTGCATGCGCCGACCCCCGAGGGCGTGCGCGTGGTCGAGCCGGCGACGCGCGAGGCGCTGGGGCAAGAGCTGGCCCGCTTCGCCGAGGACCGGATCGACCTGCTGGTCATCGACGGCGGCGACGGCACGGTGCGCGACGTGCTGGGCCTGACGCCGTCGACCTTCGGCGACGACATGCCGATGCTGGCGATCCTGCCGTCGGGCAAGACCAACGTGCTGGCCATCGACCTGGGCGCCCCGCGCGACTGGCGGCTGGAAGAGGCCCTGGCGGCCGCCGCCCAGGCCGAGCCGCGCGTCAAGATCCGCGCCCCGCTTGAGGTGCGCTTCGCCGACGGCCGCCCGCCCCTGCGGGGCTTCTTCTTCGGCCTTGGGGCGCTGGTGCGGGCCACGGCGCTGTCCAAGCGCGTCAACCGCATGGGCGTGTTCCAGAGCCTGTCTGTGGCCGTGACCCTCGCCGGCGCCACCCTGGGCGCGCTGTTCGGCGGCGCCCGCGACCAGTGGCGCCAGGGCGTGGCCGTGAAGGTTGCCATGGACGGCGAGGTCCAGCCCGAAGGCGAGCGCTTCGTCCTGCTGGCCACGGCGCTCAAGCGCCTGCCGTTCGATCTCAAGCCGTTCGGTCCGCCGCGCGAGGGGCTGAAGGTCCTCGACGTCGACGCCCCGCCCAAGCGGCTGCTGCGCATGGTGCCCACGGTGCTGTCGGGCAAGCCCAAGCCGGTCCTGGAGGCGCGCGGCTATCGCCGGCGTGATCCGGCGGCGCTCTACGCCTCGGGCCAGTTCGACTTCGTGCTCGACGGCGAGGTGTTCGAGGGCGGCAAGCTGGCCCTGGCCCTGGGCGCGCCGCTGCGGTTCGTGGTCGGATGAGCGCGGTCCGGCCGCTGGTCGAGGCCGAGCTGGCGCAGTCGATCCCGGCGCCAATCCGCGCCTTCGCCGAGCACCTGACGGGCCTTTTCCCGACCGCCCGGGCGGTGCTGTTCTACGGCTCGATCCTGCGCACCGGCGACCTGTCGGGCGTGCTCGACTTCTACGTGCTCACCGAGCGGCCGCCGCGCGGCCTGCGCGGCGTGGCCACCCGCATCCTGTGGCCCGACGTCAGCTATCACGAGCTGGAGCACGATCTAGGCCATGGGGGCGTCACCCTGCGGGCCAAGGTGGCCTCGATGACCCTGTCGCGGTTCTCGCAGGCGGTGAAGGGGCGGGGGATCGACACCACGCTGTGGACCCGCTTCGTGCAGCCCTCGGGCCTGGTCTGGGCCGCCGACGAGGCCGCGCGCGAGGCGGTGGTCGAGGCCGTGCGCCGCGCCGCCCGCACCGCGGCCCGTTTCGCCACCGCCCTGGGCCCCGAGGAGGGGCCGCCCGAGGCCTACTGGACGGCGCTGTTCCAGGAGACCTACGCCGCCGAGTTCCGGGTCGAGAAGGCCGGCCGCGAGGCCTCGATCCTGGCCTTCGATCCCGCGCACTACCAGCGCCTGCTGCCGGCCTGCTGGGCCGACGACGGCCGCTTCGACGGCGAGGGACGCCCGGCGCCCGAGATGTCGGCCATCGAGCGCAAGCGCCTGAAGGCCGCCTGGCGGCTGCGGCGCAACCTCGGCAAGTCGCTGAACGTGGCCCGCCTGGTCAAGGCCGCCTTCACCTTCCAGGGGGCGGCCCGCTACGCCGCCTGGAAGATCGAGCGCCATACCGGCTTCAAGGTCGAGCTGACCCCTTGGCGCGAGCGCCATCCGGTGCTGGCCGCGCCGGGCATCCTGCTGGGCCTGTGGAAGTGGCGCAGGGCGCGAGGCTGAACCGAAGAAAAAGCCCCGGCCTTGCGACCGGGGCTTCGTTCTTTCGGCGGTGCGCTTGCCTCAGGCGAAGGCGCGCTGCTGGCCGTCGATGACGCCGAGCGCCGTGCCGACCTCGGCGAACACCTTCAGGACCTGGTCGATCTGCTCGTGGGTGTGGGCGGCGCTGATGCTGGCGCGCAGCAGCGGGCGGCTGTCGGGCGTGGCCGGCGGCAGGGCGAGGTTGAGGTAGACGCCCGATTGCAGCAGGCCGTTCCACATGGCGATGGCGCGCTCGACGTCGGGCATGGTGGCCGCGACGATCGGGCTTGCGGCCGGGCCGGTGACGAAGCCCAGCGCCGTCAGGCCGTCGTACAGGCGGCAGGCGTTGCTGTTGAGCTGCTCGCGCAGATGCGGCTTGGCGATCATCTGCTCCAGCGCCACCAGGGTGGAGGCGACCACGGCCGGCGGCAGCGAGGCGGTGAACATGTACGGACGGCAGATCACGCGCATGACGTCGAAGTCGTCGAGGTTCGACACGCAGAAGCCGCCGATGGCGCCCAGGCTCTTGGAGAAGGTGCCGACGATGAAGTCGACGTCGTCTTCCACGCCCGCGGCCTCGGCCAGGCCTCGGCCGGTGGCGCCGAGCACGCCCATCGAGTGGGCTTCGTCGACCAGCAGGTAGCCGCCCATCTCGCGCTTCACGGCGGCAATTTCCTTGAGCGGCGCGGTGTCGCCGATCATTGAATAGATGCCTTCGACGACGATCAGGCGCTCGCCGGGAACGTCCTTGAGGCGACGCAGGCGCTTGGCCAGGTCTTCGGGGTCGTTGTGGCGGAAGCGGATGACCTCGGCGTGGCCCAGGCGCGAGCCGTCGTAGATCGAGGCGTGGCTGTCGGCGTCGAGGATCAGGTGGTCGCCGCGGCCGACCAGGGTCGACAGCACGCCGAGATTGGCCTGGTAGCCGGTGGTGAACACCATGGCGTGCTTGCGGCCGTAGAACTCGGCCAGCGCTGTCTCCAGGGCCACGTGGGCCTCGAAACTGCCGTTGGCGATGCGGGAACCGGTGGTGCCGGTGCCACGTTCCTGGACGGCCTTGACCGAGGCGGCGATCGCCTTCTCGTCAAAGGTCAGGCCCAGATAGTTGTTGGTGCCCAGCAGGATGGTGGGCCGGCCCTCGACGACGCCCTCGGTCGGCGAGACCACGGCGTCGAAACGGACGGTGAACGGGTCGGCGCCCGCTTGCTGGATGGCCTTGTACGCGTCGCGATAGGCCAGGTGCTTGTCGAACAGACCCATCGGTCAAGCCTTGGTTCGGAGATCGTTGATCAGTTTGGAGAGGTCGCCGGCGGTTTCCACCGCGGCGAGGCGATCGAGCGGGATGGAGATGTCGAAGGCGTCTTCGAGCTCCATCACGATGTTCATCAGGGCGAGGGAATCCACGGCCAGGTCGCGGCCGATGTGGGTGTCGTTCGTCACCTCGACCGTGCGGCCGAGCACCTTGCTCGTCGCCAGCCCGATCTCACGCAAACTCAGATCTGTCACTGTATCCATGCCAAACGCCAGACGCCCCCGTCAAAGCACTGTGACCGCACCGTAACAGTGTCTCTGTCAGATATCTGCCACAATTGAACTAGTCGCTGTATTTTTTCGACAACCATCCGGCCGACCGATACCAGTCGACGGTTTCGCCGAAGCCGCGGGCAACATCGTGACGACTCGGCGACGACGCAAGGGATGGATCGTCCGAAAACGCCCAATCTGCATGCGACAGTTCGCGCGCCTTGCCCGATCCAAACACCGAGGGTTGTCCTGACAGCTTACTCGCCGCATCGGCGACGCCTCCGGCCGCGCGGATCAAGCCTTCGGGCACGCGAAACAGGCGAGGGCGCCGCGCGCCGACGGCGGCCGCGGCGGCGGTCATGATCTCGCTCCAGGCGTAACCGTCGGGCCGGGCGTCGCAGATCGAGGCCAGGCCCGTGCGGCCGCTCGTGACCAGGTCGAGGATCTGGGCGGCGGCGTCGCGCACCTCGATCATCGCCACGCGCGAGGCGGGGGAGAGAACCGGCAGCACCCGGCTGCCCTGCGCGGCCGCGAACAGGCCGACGGTCTCGCGGTCGCCGGGGCCGTAGATGGCCGGCGGGCGAATGACCAGGGCCTCGGGCGCGATCGCCCGCACGGCCTCCTCGCCGGCGCGCTTGCTGGCGGCGTAGTCGGAGAGCCGGGGCTCGCGGGCGGCGAGGCTGGAGACCAGCACGAAGCGGGCGCCGGCGGCGGTCGCGGCTTCAGCCACGGCCCGCGCGCCATCCACATTGACCCTGTCGAAGGCGGCGCGGTCGGCGGCCTTGATCAGGCCGGCCAAGTGGATCACCACGTCGGCGCCGTCGCAAAGCCGTGCGAGCGCCTCGGGGCGGGCGAGATCACCCAGCACCACCTGCGGCTCGATCCCGCGCCAGAACGGCGAGACCGGGTCGCGGCGCGACAGGATGCGGGGCGCCAGGCCCCGTTCGGCGATGGCGCGGACGAGGTGCTGGCCCAGGAACCCGGTCGCGCCGGTGACGGCGACGACGCGAGGCCCCGAGTCCTTGACCTCAGGGCCCTGCACCTCAGGCGCGCTCGTAGGCGCCGGCCAGGTAGGCGGCCTTGGCCTTGGAGCGGCTGAGCTTGCCCGACGAGGTCTGGGGCAGGGCGTGGGCGCCGACCAGCTTGACCTGGGTCTCGACGCCGTGACGCGAGCGCAGCACGCCGGCCACCGTGTCGACCAGGGCCGCGCGGCTGTCGGCGTCGCCGCCGCGGGCCTGGACAAGGATGGTGACGATCTCTTCTTCCGCCGCGTCGCCGGGCACGGAGAAGGCGGCCACGTCGCCGCTGCGCAGGCCGGGGACCTCGCGCTCGGCGGTCCATTCCAGGTCCTGCGGCCAGATGTTGCGGCCGTTGAGGATGATCAGGTCCTTGGCGCGGCCGGTGATGACGATCTCGCCCTCGACCAGGAAGCCGAGGTCGCCGGTGTCGAGCCAGCCGTCGGCGTCGAGCACGCGGGCGGTCTCTTCCGGCTGCTCGAAATAGCCGCCCATCAGGCTGGGGCCCTTGGCGAAGATGCGGCCGACCTGGCGCTCGGCGACCGGCTTGCCGTCGGCGTCGCGCACTTCCAGCTGGTGGTGGGGCAGCGCGGGGCCGCAGCGGGCGAAGGCGCGCGCGCGCGCGGCGTCGGCGCCGACGCTCACGGCCAGGTCGTCGCGCTCCAGGCGCTCGATGTCGAGGATCTCGACGCGCAGGCCCTTACCCAGCGGGGCCATGGAGAGGGCCAGGGTGGCCTCGGCCATGCCGTAGCTGGCCACGTAGGCCTTTTCCGAGAAGCCGACGGCGGCGAAGCGCTCGGCGAAGGCCTCGACGGGCGCGGTGCGGATCATGTCGCCGCCCAGGCCCGCGCTGCGCCAGCGCGACAGGTCCAGATGGTCGATCGAGGCGGCCTCGGCGCGACGGGCGCACAGCTCGTAGCCGAAGGTCGGGCTATAGGCGATCGTGCCGCCGTTGCGGCTGATCAGGTCGAGCCACAGCAGCGGCCGGCGCACGAAGGCGCCGGTGGGCAGCAGGTCGACGCTCATCTGGCTGGTCAGGGGGCTCAGCAGGAAGCCGATCAGGCCCATGTCGTGATAGAGCGGCAGCCACGAGACGGCGCGGTCTTCCGGCTTCACCTGCAGGCCGTCGCGCGTGATGGCCACGGCGTTGGCCATCAGGGCCTTGTGCGTCACCAGCACGCCGGTGGGGAAGCGCGTGCTGCCCGACGAGAACTGAAGATAGCAGGGATCCTCGGGCGTGATCTGCGGCAGGGTCGCGCCGGCGTCTTCAGGCAGCTCCGACAGCGGGCCGGCGAAGTCGAGGCCGGCGGCGTCGCCGATCTGCTTGAGCCATTCGGCCATGCCGGACGGGCCGATCAGGATCCTGGCGTGCGCCGAGGCGCACATGCGGCCGATCTGCTCGATATAGGCCTCGCGACCGCCCAGCGGCGCGGGCAGGGGCAGGGGCGCGGGAACCAGGCCCGCGTACTGGCAGGCGAAGAAGGCGCGCACGAAATCGCCGTCGGTTTCGGCGATCAGGGCGACGCTGTCGCCCACCTTGGAGCCGGCGGCCAGCAGGCGGCGGGCCAGGCCTTGGGCCTGCTCGCGCAGGGCGGCGTAGGTCAGGGCCTCGACCAGTTCGCCGCGTAGCGAATGCAGGTTGATCCCGGTCTCGCCGGTCGCGGCGAAATCCAGGGCGGCGGTCAGGGTCGGGAAGTCGGCGAGACGGACGGTCCTGCCAGAAGCGGTGGGCGTATTCATTGCGGATCGCCTTTGCGCTCGTTCAGGGGTTCCGCGCAAGTCTGTTCAAGCATGACGGCGCTTTTGTCCTCGCGCTCCGCGGCGGCTTCCGCGGCGAGACGCGACCGCAGGGTGATGAACATGCCGATCGCCATGCAGGTCGAGGCCAGGACCAGGGCCGCGCCGGCGCCGGTCAGGTCGAAGACCTGAAGCAGCGGCACCAGGGCGGCGAAGTAGATGGCGATGACGACGATGCGCACGCGCAGGGCCGCGCCGGCCGCGTGCATCGACACCAGCATCGGCTCGATCGGCAGGGCCATGATGCTGATCGCGGCGGCGGCCACCTGCCAGCTCATGATGCCGGCGGCCGAGGCGTATTCGGGGCCCATGATCACGGTCAGCAGCCAGGGACCGGCCAGCAGGCAGACCGCCAGCAGCACGCCGGCGACGCCGCCGCCGATCAGGGCGATCTGGCGGGCCAGGCGCAGCATGGCCGCGTCGTCCTTCTGCGCGCGCAGACGAGCGAACTCGGGATGCAGGGCCGGCAGCATCAGGCGGGCGGGCTTGGCCATGCCGTCGGCGACCTGGCGGCCCACCCGCCACATGGCGGCCTGGGCGGGGCCGACCAGCGCGCCGATGGCCAGGGTCAGGACGTGGGTGAAGCCGACCTCGATGGTGCTGCTGAAATTGGTCGCCCAGGCAAAGCGCCAGACGCCCGGCAGGCCGTCGCCGAGCGGGCCGAACAGGCTGAAGCCGCTCAGCAGTCCCCGTTGCAGCAGGCTCCAGACGGCGATTGCGGCGACATAGAGGAACGAGGCCACGGTGCCGGCCGCCCAGGCCAGCAGGAACATCTCGATGGGCGCGTCCATGGAGGCGGCGATCGCGCAGCCGATCAGGCGCACGACGGAGGACACGACCTGCTCGGCGGCCAGCATGCGGAAGCGGTCGAAGAGGCGCAGCAGGCCGACGCCCGTGGCCGAGGTCATGACCCCGACCGACAGGCAGTAGAGCGCGGCGGCCGGCGCCAGGTTGTCGGGCCAGCCCATGTAATGGCTGAACAGCAGGCAGCCGGCCACGCCGATGGCCACGCCGGCGACCGCGCCGATGCCGTCGAGCACCAGGGCCAGGCGCATAACCTGCTGGAAGGTCCTGCGGTCGCCGTCCATCAGCGGCTTGGCGCCGTACTGCACGACGGTCTGCCAGGACTGGAACTTGGCCATCTCGCCGAGCGCCTGGGCGAAGGCGTTGATCAGGATCAGGAAGCCGAAGACCTCGATGCCGAGGCTGCGGGTGGTCACCGCGATATAGGCCAGTCCCACCACGGCGTTGACCCCGCGGCCGCTCAGCAGGGCGCCGACATTGGCCAGCATCCTGGCCAGGGGATTGACCTTCGCGTCCTTTGGGGCCGCGTCCTTGACGGTCGCGTTCATCGGTCGAGGACGGCCAGGCGGTCGACGATGGCGCGGGCGGCGCGCTGCGACGAGGGGACGGAGGTGATGTCGAAGGTCTCGGCGACGCCGACCTTCTGGGCCTCGAGGAAGTCGCCGTGGCCGGCGAAGGCGGCGGCGACCGCGTCGCAGATCCCGTCGGCGGTCTCGCCCACCGGGCCGTAAAGCCAGTGATGGAAGCTCTCGTCGCCCTTCCAGTCGGCATGGCTGGGGTTGAGGAACAGGCAGGGCTTGGGCGTGCGCAAAAACTCGTAGACCTGGCTGGAGACGTCGCCGAGATAGAGGTCGGCGAGCCGCGTATAGGTCATGTCGAAGGCGGCGGGGCCGCCGAGGTCGAGGTGGATGCGCGGGTGCCCCTCGAAGCTCGCTACCGCGCGGCGGTCGGCCTCCGAGGCGGTCTCGAACAGGCGCACGTGCGGGGCGAAGATCAGGTTGAACCGCTCGTCGGCGGCGAACTGCTCAAGGATCGACAGGCCGAAGGCGCTCCATGAACCGAGGGTCTCATGGAAGTGCGGGTTGTAGACCACGGTCGGCAGGGCCTTTGCGAAGGCCGGTGTGGCGCTGGGCGGCAGGGCGTCGACGAGGTCGAACTTCGGATAGCCGACCATGGCGCAGGCCTCGGGGCGGACCCAGCCCTCGTCGACCATCCGGTCACGCTGCTTGGGACCGGCGGCCATCACGAGGTCGAAGACGCGCAGGCGCGGCTCGAACGGGCCGCCGCGATCGCCAGCCCCGTGCTGGGTGTAGACGAGGGCGGTGCGGCGCACGCCCAGCTTTCGCAGCAGGGCGGTGGTGCGCTCGGGCGTGACCACGGCGTCGTAGGCCGCCAGCCGGCCGGCGTTCAGGGCCAGCATCAAGGCCTTGGGCGGCGGCGCGGTCCTGGACAGCCGCCGCAGCCAGGCCGGCGGCAGCAGGCGCAGGGTGATCGGCGCCCCGCCCAGGCCGTCCAGCATGCCCTGGATGTAGTCGAGGTGCCCGGCCGAGGTGGCGGCGATCTCGACCCGGATCTCCGGCCAGGCGCGGGCCATGGCCACCGCGATCGACAGGCTGTGCCAGACCTGGTGCGGCTGGGCGATGTAGAGGAAGCACACGCGCGTGGCGCGGGCCCGTTGCTGGTCCAGGAGGCCGAGGCCGGTCATCGGTCGGGGGGCCTAGTTGGTGGGCTGGACGCGGGTGCGGACGCGGCCCTTGAAGACCACGCGATCGCCCTTGTCGCTGACGCTGTAGCTGTCGGCGCTGACATTGCCGCGCGGGCCGGCGCCGGCCACCGGCGCGCCGCCGACGACCTCGCCGGTCTTGGTGTCGATGCGGGCTTCCTGCGAGGCGAACTGGTAGCCCTGGCCGTTGTCGATCTTCACGTCCTTCGTCAGCACCAGAAGGTTCTGGGCTTCCTGGTAGATCCCGTCCTTGGAGGTCACCTTGCTGGCGTCGGGCGCGCCGTAGCCGCGCACTAGGGTCGGCTCGACCAGCTTGACCTTGTTGGGATCGGCCGCGTCGCGCTCGGCGCGGCGGGCGGTGATCAGGAAGGCGCGGCCGTCGCGCATGGCGCCGGTGAAGCGCGGGTTGTCCATGGCCAGCGGCGCGGCGGTGGCGACCTTGGCCGCTCTGTGCGTGTCGAGCATCCGGAAGGTCGTCTGGCCGATCACCACGCCCGACACGCCGACCGCCAGCACCAGCAGGCCCGCGCGCGCCCAGCGCGCCGAGCGCCGACGCCGGTTGCGGCGGGGCTTCTTGGCGGGGGCGACGGAGAGGGCGGCGATGGTCATGCGGGCGGACGATCCAGAACGGACGCCATGGATAGTCTTCAACGCGCCCGACGCCAAAGCGGTTTTTCTCGCCCTCTCATTCGCGTCATTCCCGCCCTTGTGGCGGGAACCTCTCTGTCAGCCGCAGGTGCGGATGGGACGGCGCGCTCGGCGCGCCGCTTGAACTTCACGTGCGAACGGAACCAGGGGGGGGCGCCACAAGGGCGGTAATGACGGGAGGTTGGGGGCAGACCCTACCGCGACCGTCCGCGCGCCGTGACCGGCCAGATGGCCACCAGCGTGTCGCCCTCGACCACGTGATAGGCGTCGTAGAGGTTCACGGTCGGGTCGCAGTGCGGTGCGGCCAGGGTGACGCGGGCGCCCAGCGGCGGGGGCGAGCCCGACGACGGGACCAGGGCGCCGTGCTCGTCGCCCATGAAGAAGTAGCGTGAGCCCTCCGGCGCGCCGGCGACGACCTGGGGCGGATCGGCGTCGGTCGACATCGCCTTGAAGCCGGCGTCGACGGTGACCATGCCGGGGCTGTTGGCGCTGACCACGCGGGCGTCGATGAAAAGCGAGCGCTGGTAGGGGCCGGCGTCGGTGCCGTCGCCGGCCCCGGCCCCATCCCCCGTCAGGTCGCAGGCCAGGTACTGGTCGTCCATGAAGACGTAGGAGCCGACCTGCAACTCGGTGAAGAGCCCGAGCTCGGCGTCAATGCGGTGCGAGCCAGTGCCCGAGCCGCTGACGATCGGCGGCGCGCCGCCAGCGGCGGTCAGGGCGTCGATCACCTCGTGGATATAGGCCCCGCGATCCTCCAGGGCGGTCTTGCGGACATCGAAGGCCTCGATGTGCTGCTGGACGCCGCAATAGCATTGCAGGCCGGCATAGGTCAGGGACGACTGGGCCTTGATCGCCTCGAACAGGGCGACGGCGGTTTGGGGTGAGGCGACGCCGGTGCGGTGGATGCCGGGATCCAGGTCGATCAGCACCTCCAGCGGCTTGCCGCTCGCGCCGGCCGCCGCGCCCAGGGCGGCGACGTTGTCGGGGTGATCGACGACGACCTTCAGGCCTTGGGTCGCAAGGTTCAGCGCGACCAGCCGGGCGATGGCGGGGGCTGAGACGACGGGCGAGGTGATCAGCAGGCCGCTCGAGACGCCTTGCGCCGCCAGGACCTCGGCCTCGCCGATCTTGGCGCAGCACAGGCCCACGGCGCCGGCTTCCAGCTGAAGGCGGGCGATGTCGGCGCTCTTGTGGGTCTTGGCGTGCGGGCGAAGCTTCAGGCCCTTGGAGGCGGCGAAGGCGGCCATGGTCGCGATGTTGGCGCTCAGGGCGGCGCGGTCGACGACCAGGACCGGGGTGTTCAGCTGTTCGCGTGAGCCGGACTGACCGATGAGGCCGGCGTGCAGGGCGATGTCGGTCATCTGCTTGTCCCTAGAGTCCGAAGAGCTGGGTCAGGTGGGCGTTGGCGAACTTGCCGGTCGGGTCCCAGACCTTTCGCACCCGCAGGAAGTCGCCGGCGCGGGGATAGAGGCGGTGGACGTCGGCGGGGGTCAGGCTATGGCGCTTGGCCCAGTGCGGTCGACCGCCGCTGTCGGCCAGCACGGCCTCCATCTCGGCGAAGGCCGGTCGCCAGGGCATCTTGGCGTACTGATGGAACGAGATCGAGGCGCCCGCGCCGATGTTGAACGGGCTCATCCAGATGTCGTCGCCGGCCACCAGGCGGAACTCGAACGGGAAGGTGATCGGCAGGCGGCGCTTGCGGATGTGGGCCATGGCCGCCTTCAGGGTGGGCAGGCCGGCCGCGCGCGGCATCTCGTATTCCATCTCCTCGAAGCGGACGTTCCGTTCCGAGGGGAAGACCTCGAAGGCCGGGCCGGCGCGGCGGGCGGGCTTGCCGGCGACCTTCATCATCAGTTTTTGCAGCGGCGCGGTCAGGACGGGCAGGGCGGCGCACAGGTCGCAGATCGTCCGGAAGGTGTCCTCGTCGCCTTCGCCGTTCTTGCCCAGGGTTTCGTCGGCGGCCTCGGGCGCGACGGGGTGGAGGGTCTTGAAGATGACGTCGTCGCTGTAGGGAAAGACCCAGAACTCCATGTGGCGGGTGGCGGCGGCCAGGTCGTCGAAGCGTTCGATCACCTGCGCCAGCGGCATGCGGCTGACGCGTTCTTCCAGGCAGTAGGCCGGGATCACGTTGATGCGGATGGCGACGGCCACGCCCAGCAGCCCGAGCGAGACGCGCTGGGCCTGATAGAGCTCGGGCTCCAGGTCCGGTCCGCATTCGACGAGGCGACCATCGGCGGTCACCAGCTTAAAGCCGCAGGCCTGGGTCGAGAGGCTGCCCAGTTCCGCGCCGGTGCCGTGGGTGCCGGTGGCCGTGGCCCCGGCCAGCGATTGCGGATTGATGTCGCCCTGATTGATCAGCGACAGGCCCTCGGCCCACAGGGCGGCGGTCAGGCGCTTGAGGCTCCAGCCGGCGGGGGCCCAGACGGTCTTGCGGTCGGGCGCGATCTCGACGGCGCCTTCCAGGTCCGACAGGTCCAGCAGCAGGCCGTCGGTCTCGCACAGCGGCATGAAAGAGTGGCCGGCCCCGACGACGCGGACCTTGCCGGCCTCACGCACCAGGCGCGACAGTTCGTCGAGCGTGCGCGGCCGGGCTATCCTGCTGGGCGTCGCCTCGACGCTGCCCGACCAGTTCTTCCAGCCCTCCATCGGCGTTCCCCCGCTGCGATGGATCGACGATAGTAAAAACTATCGTTATTGCAAGCCGGCGTTATCGGAGGGCGGAAATCCCCCTCAGTCGCTCCGCCACAGCTCCCCCAAAGGGGGAGCATCATCTTGGCGCGGCGCTTCCAGATCCTCCCCCGTGGGGGAGGTGGCCCGGAGGGTCGGAGGGCCGGAGGGGGGTCACAACTCGGTATCGAACGTCTCGAAATAGCAGTCGAACAGCCGGCCGATTTCCTCGGCCAGGGCGCCTGCGTCCTGCCCCGGTTCCTCGACGGCCATTTCGGTGGCGGCGTAGGTCAGTTCGACCATCATGCGGGTGGCGGTGCGGATCCGGACCGGGGAGACCGACGGAAACCGCGCGGCCAGCACCTCGCCGAACTGTCCGGCGACCATGTCGCGCGAGGCGAAACGCAACTGCTGAAGCATGGGCACGGCGCGCAATGCCCGGCCGATGGCCGCGCCGCCGGGAAAGCGGCGGGTCATGTCGATGACGTCGGTCAGCAGGGCGGCGGTCTTGGCCACGCGCTCCGAAGCGGTTGCGCCCTCCAGGCCGCCGGCCTCCATCCAGGCGAAAACGGCCTCGTCCTGGAGGCGCATCAGCCGGTCGCCCAGCTCTTTCAGGATCGCGTACTTGTTGGGAAAGTAGCGATAGAGCGCCGGCGGGGTCAGGCCGGCGCGCTTGCAGATGGCGTTGGTGGTCAGTTGCTCGAAGCCGGACTCGATCAGCAGTTCGCCGGCGGTGGCCAGAACCACCTTGTAGGTGTCCTGGGCGCGGGCCTGGGTCGGCCGCAGCTTGGCGTCGAGCGGGATGTCGGCGGCCGGTTCGACCGTCGGCTTGGGCATCGGGGTCTCCTGAAGTCGCCACCAGACCTAGAGCGCTTCTCGTCGAATGCCAATGTTCGCTCATTGCCAAAGCTTAACGGGACTTGGGCGTTGCGCTGCGCCAGGGTCGCCGCCATCGCTGGGGGCGGCGGTTTGTGGGGAGTTTTCCGATGATCGATCGTCGCGGCCTGTTCGTCGCCGCCGGGGCGCTGTGCGCCGCGCCGGGCCTGTCGCTGGCCGCGGCGGCCAAGCTGGGCGCCGAGAATCCCGTGGTCGACGCCTTCGTCGCCGAGCAGAAGTTCCAGGGCGTGGTGATGATCGGGCGCAAGGGCAGGGCGTCCTATGTCCGCGCCTTCGGTTCGGCCGACATCGAGGCGCAGAAGCCCGCGACGCGTGACACCGTCTACTGCGTGGCCTCGATCTCGAAGTGGCTGACCACGATCGCCGTGCTGCGGCTGGTGGAGCAGGGCAAGCTCTCCCTCGACGCGCCGATCGCCGCCTGGCTGCCGGACCAGCGGCCCGACACCGGCAGGACGGTGACGCTGACCCACCTGCTGTCCAACGCCAGCGGCATTCCCAACGGCTTCATGCCGGCCCTGAAGGCCGATCCCGACCTCCTGAAGAAGAACCTGTCGGCCGCCGAGTCCGTCAAAGCCTTCGCCCAGGGCGACCCGCTGTTCCCGCCGGGAACGAAGTTCGACTACCACCCGGTCAACTGGTTCGTGGTCAGCGCCATCGTCGAGGCCGTGACCGGCAAGCCGTTCCTGGCGGTGGTGAAGGAACTGACGACCGATCCGCTGAAGATGAGCCACACCCGGGCGGGCCTCGGCGTCGACGCCGAGCCGGGCGTCGCGGTCTCCTATTATGCCGGGCCGCCTCTGGCGCGGCGGGCCAATCCGCGCATGGACGTCATGGCCGCCAGCGGCGGCTACTTCAGCACGGTCGACGACCTGCTGGTCGCGGCCCACGTCGTCTTCGACACGCCGTTCCTGTCCGAGGCCTCGCGCAAGGCCCTGACGACCATCCTGGTCCCCGAACAGGACTATGCGCTGGGCGGGCGGGTGCGCAGCCTGACCATCGACGGCCAGGTCAAGCCGGCGGCCTGGGAGACCGGACGAACGGCCGGCTATCGTTCGGTGCTCGGCCACCGGCTAGACACCGGCGACACCGTCGTGATCCTCAACAACACCGACCTGTCGCAGAAGGCGCTCGACCTCTTCGCCGACAAGCTGTTCGGCGCCGCGCCGCGGCCGTAGGCGACATTCCGGCTCAGCGCTTGGCCCTCGTCCTTCGACAGGCTCAGGAAGAGGACCATTCTTGTTCGGCGAAAGAAAAACCTCACCCTGAGCCTGTCGAAGGGCGAGGTTTTCGCCCCGGCTGACGGCTGCTGACAAAAGTGGGCGCGGGGCGGGGTTCTCCACCGGGAGAGCAGTGCTATGACAGCTGCCTCTTAGGGGAGAATCCTGCTCATGATCCGCAGCCTGCTGACCGCCGTCGCCGCTTCCGCCCTGCTCGTGGGCGCGGCCAACGCCCAAGACGTCAAGACCGCCGAGGCGCTGCGCGACAAGGCCCTGACCGATCGTCTGGCCTGGGACATCACCGAAGACCTGACCACCAACATCGGCCCGCGCCTCGTCGGCTCGCCGGGCATGGAGCGCGCCAAGGACTGGGGCGTGGCCAGGTTCAAGGCCCTGGGCTTCAGCAACATCAAGGTCGACCAGTTCGCCAAGCCGTCGTGGACGCGCGGCGAAGAGAGCGCCGAGCTGGTCGCGCCCTATCCGATGAAGCTTTCGATCGTGGGCCTGGGCCGCACGATCCCGACGCCGGCCGAAGGTATCGAGGCCGAGGTCGCGCTGTTCACCACTTATGCCGAGATGGTCGCCGCGCCGGCCGGCGCCATCAAGGGCAAGATCGTCGTCATCACCCAGCCGATGGTCCGCGCCCAGGACGGCGCCGGCTACGGCGTTGCGGGCATCTCGCGCCGGTCCGGTCCGGTCGAGGCCGCCAAGCGCGGGGCCGTGGCCCTGCTGATCCGCTCGGTCTCGACGTCCAGCTCGACCGTGCCGCACACGGGCGTGACCACCAACGGCGCCGACGTCGTCACCATTCCCGCCGCCGCCCTGGGCGTGCCGGAGGCCGAGCAGCTGGAGCGCCTGGCCAAGAAGGGCCCGCTGCGCATCAAGCTGAAGCTGGCCTCGACCCTCGACGCCGGCGACGTGGCCTGGAACATCTCGGCCGACATCAAGGGCTCGGAAAAGCCCGAGGAGGTGATCGTCATCGGCGGCCACCTCGACAGCTGGGACGTTGGCACGGGCGCCTTCGACGACGCGGCCGGCATCGCCATCACCACGGCCGCCGCCAAGCTGATCGGCGAGCTGCCCAAGCATCCCAAGCGCACCATCCGCGTGGTGATGTGGGGCTCCGAAGAGAGCGGCGGCTCGTCCGACGCCTTCCTGGCGGCCAACAAGTCCAATCTGGAGAAGCTGGTCCTGGCCGGCGAGAGCGACACGGGCGCCGACCGCATCTACAGCCTGCAACTGCCCAAGGGCTCGGAAGGCCATCCGGCCATGAAGGCGGCCATCCAGGTGCTGAGCCCGTTGAAGATCTATTACGACCGCAACCCGGCCGCCCACGGCGGCGCCGACATCGGCGGCATCGAGGGCGCGGGCGTGCCGGTGGTGAACCTGAACCAGGACGCCAGCCGCTACTTCGACTACCACCACACCGCCGACGACACCCTGGACAAGGTGGACCCGATCCAACTGGCCCAGAACGTGGCCGCCTGGACGAGCTTCATCTACCTGGTGGCCGACAGCGACATCGACTTCCGCGCGCTGGGCGCGGCTGCGCCTGCGCAGGCGGGTCACTGAAATCCCGCGCGCTTTCCTCTGATGTCGTCATCCCGGAAGTCGCGCAGCGGCTTCTGGGACCCAGGGGGACTGGACATTGCAGTTGGGTTGGGCTCCCAGCGGTCGCCGACGCAGTGCAGCGGCCCCTGGGACCCGGCGCTACGCTTCGCTTCGGCCGGGATGACGGGCGAGGCTAAGACACTCCCCGCGCGTGCGGCGCGTCGCCGCGACCCTCGGGTGAGTCAAAACGCCGCAAAGCGCGGCCGTTCATACTTTATGTGCTCATCCACAGATTTGCGGCGCCGCATCATCGCGCCCCAAAGCCCCGCCCAGGCAGGGAAAACACGCCGTAAACCCAGGCGCTGCAAGGCGGAAAGGCGTTAACGCCTGTCCCAGAATGGTGCGCGTCTTGGTTGCCGAGGCGTAACGCGACGGCCTCTTCGTTATCCCGGCATTAACGACCTTCGGGCCTTTCTACGCCTCCGTAGGCGCTTCGCCCGAAACCGCCCCGTCGTCGAACGACGGTCGGGATCGGAGAGGCGCTCAAGGGTTCCGTTTTTCTAGTGTCTGATGGTGGAGGACGCTTATGCCCGCGGCAGTGCGGGGGGGACCGCGCAAGCCAGCGCGCCCCCGGGCCGAAGCGCCCGCAGGTCCGAACAAGGCTCGCCCGGCTCAGCAACAGCAGCCGGCGGGGAAGCTGCATGCCGCGCGCGGCGGCGTCGGCGTGTCGCCGACCCTGGCCCTGGGCGTCGCCGGCGGCGCGCTCGCGCTCGCCCTGGTCGTCACCCTGGCCACTGGCCACCGCGCCGAGCGCCTGGGCCAGGCGATGGTCCATGGCGTCGACGGCGAGTTCGCCAACCTGGGCTTCAAGCTGAAGGCCGTGCACGTGACCGGCGCCTCGGCCACCGCCCAGGCCGACATCCTGAAGGCCAGCGGTCTCTACCAGGACCAGCCGACGCTGGGCATGGACCTGGTCGATCTGAAGTCCCGCGTCGAAGGCGTGGGCTGGGTGAAGTCGGCCAAGGTGGTCCGCCTGCTGCCCGACACCGTGATGATCGCCGTCGAGGAGCGCCCGGCCCTGGCCGTGTGGCAGCACTCGGGCCGTCTGAAGGTGATCGACGCCGAGGGCCGCATCATCCGCGAGGCGGACGCCGCGCGCTTCCCGCACCTGCCGCTGGTGGTGGGGCAGGGCGCCGACCAGGCCGCCGGAAACATCCTGCCGGCGGTCAACGCCCGGCCGCGCCTGCGCGATCGTCTCGAAGCGCTGGTGCGCGTCGACGACCGCCGCTGGGACCTTAGACTGAAGGACGGCTCGCTGATCCAGCTGCCGGCCATTGACGAAGAATCCGCGTTGATTCAATTGGATCAACTGGACCAGCGGCAACGCATCCTCGATCTCGGCTTCGCGCGCATCGACCTGCGCGATCCCGAGATGGTGGCGATCCGGCCCCGAGACTCCGTGCTGCCCGGGCAGCCGGTGGCCAACGGGGCGTAAGAACAGAAACGATGGACTGAGGTGACCCTGACCATGTCGCGACTTGAGGACCGGAGACAGGCCCGTGACGGCCTGAAGGCGACGCTCGTGCGTCAGCCCGCGGTCGCGGCCGTGGACCTGGGGGCGTCGAAAGTCACGTGCTTCATCATGAAGGCGGACGGCGTCCACCGTGACAACCGCACCCTGACGACCGCCGGGGTCGGCTACGTGCAGTCGCGCGGCGTGCGCGGCGGGGCGATCGTCAATCTGGACGAAGCCGCCCAGGCGATCGCGCAGGCCGTGGAGCGCGCCGAGACGGTCGCCGGCGTCAGCGTCCAGGGCGTCAGCGTCTGCACCGCGGGCGGCCAGCTGGCCAGCCACCGCGTCCACACCCAGGTGTCGCTGGGCGCCCGCCCGATCGCGGACGGCGACCTGTCGCGCGCCATCTCGTCGGCCCTGGCCCAGGTGCGCCTGCCGGGCCGCAAGCCCGTGCACCTGCTGCCGATCGCCTGGTCGGTCGACGGCCAGAAGGGCATCCGCGACCCGCGCGCCATGTTCGGCCGCTCGCTGGGCCTGGAGCTGCTGGTCGTCTCGGTCAACGAGAACATCTTCCATACTCTGGCCCACTGCGTCGAGCGCGCCCACCTGTCGTTCGAAGGCATCGTCGCAGCGCCCTTCGCCTCGGCCCTGGCGGCCCTGGAAGAGGACGAGATGGACCTGGGCGCGGTCTGCATCGACATGGGCGGCGGCTCGACCTCCGTGGCGGTGTTCAACAACGGCGCCCTGTGCCACGTCGACAGCCTGGCCGTCGGCGGCGGGCACGTCACGCAGGACATCGCGCGCGGTCTGCAGACCTCGGTCGCCGGCGCCGAGCGCATCAAGACCCTGCACGGCAGCGCCATCGCCTCGGCCAACGAGGACCGCGAGATGATCGAGGCCCCGCCGCGGGGCGACGATCCTGGCGCGGGTCCCGTCATCGCGCCGCGGTCCCTGCTGAAGGGCATCATCCAGCCGCGCGTCGAGGAGACGCTGGAACTGCTGCGCGAGCGCCTGAAGGCCTCGGGCGCGCCTGTGGAGCCGGGCGCGGGCATCGTCCTGACCGGCGGCGCCAGCCAGCTGGCCGGCGTGCGCGAAGTGGCCGTGCGGGTGTTCGACCGTCCGGTGCGCCTGGGCCGTCCGCGCCGGGTTCCGCACCTGGCCGACGCCGCCTCGGGGCCGGCCTTCTGCGCCGCCGCTGGCGTGCTGCACCGCACGGCCTTCGGTCCGCGCGAGGTGGTGTCGCCCAAGACGCTCAGCGGGGGGCAGGTGCGCAAGCGCCCGATGGACCCCAACGCCTCGCCGGTGGCCAAGGCCGCCGCCTGGCTGCGCGACAACCTCTAAGCCGTCGTCTCGACGCGGAAATTCGTCAGCGCCTCGCCCGAAAGGGCGGGGCGTTTTCGTGCGTCTGGACCAAATCACCCGGCTCGCCCAATGGGCGAATTAACCCTGTCGTTTAACTTTCTAAGTGCCTGAATGGCCAAACAGTGTAGTTTCGCGCCCCCGAATCCGAGGGCCTGGACGCAAAAAACAGGCCAGCGGCGTTCCGCCGCACAGGGGTTCCGGCCCAGCTTGTAAACCAAGGAGTTCCAAGCAATTCCTTTGGATAACTCGCTTTTTTCCCTGTAAGCGGGATCGACCTGCAGCCGACTCAGATTATGGCTTTAACCGCCAGTTAACGATGGTGGTTGTTCTGTTAACCCGATCGTCGAGGCGTTACCGACTTGCGGTCGGTTCATTTGGCGAATTCGGCGTAAGGACGCGAGGGTCCCCATGGCTATTTCTCTTTCGGCGCCGCGCACCACCGAGCTGAAGCCGCGTATCGTGGTCTTCGGGGTCGGCGGCGCGGGCGGCAACGCCGTCAACAACATGATCGAGGCGGGCCTCGAGGGTGTTGAGTTCGTCGTCGCCAACACGGACGCCCAACAGCTCCAGTTCGCCAAGACCGACCGTCGCATCCAGCTCGGCGTGCAGATCACGCAGGGCCTGGGCGCCGGCGCGCATCCCGAAGTGGGCATGAGCGCCGCCGAAGAGAGCTTCCCCGAGATCGGCGAGCACCTGGAAGGCGCTCACATGGTGTTCATCACCGCCGGCATGGGCGGCGGCACCGGCACCGGCGCGGCCCCGATCATCGCCAAGTGCGCCCGTGAGCGCGGCATCCTGACCGTCGGCGTGGTGACCAAGCCCTTCCACTTCGAAGGCCGTCACCGCATGCGCCTGGCCGACGCCGGCATCCAGGAGCTGCAGCGCTACGTCGACACCCTGATCGTCATCCCGAACCAGAACCTGTTCCGCGTCGCCAACGAACGCACGACCTTCGCCGAAGCCTTCGGCATGGCTGACCAGGTGCTGCACTCGGGCGTGCGCTCGATCACCGACCTGATGGTGCTGCCGGGCCTGATCAATCTCGACTTCGCCGACGTCCGCACGGTCATGACCGAGATGGGCAAGGCGATGATGGGCACCGGCGAGGGCACCGGCGAAGACCGCGCCCTGATGGCCGCCCAGAACGCCATCGCCAACCCGCTGCTCGACGAAGTGTCGCTGAAGGGCGCCAAGGCCGTGCTGGTCAACGTGACCGGCGGCATGGACATGACCCTGCTCGAAGTGGACGAGGCCGCCAACGCGATCTCGGATCAGGTCGACGCGGAAGCCAACATCATCTTCGGCGCGGCCTTCGACCCGTCGCTGGACGGCGTGATCCGCGTGTCGGTGGTCGCCACCGGCATGGACGGCGCCTCGATCCAGCAGATCGAGCCCAAGCCGGTCGCCCGCAACACCCAGGCCCCGCCGCTGCTGGCCGAGACCTCGCGTCCCGCCCCGCAGCCGGCTCCGCAACCCGCTCCGCAGCCGGTCGCCCAGGCTCCGGCCCAGCCGGAAATCCGCCCGGGTTCGCGCTACGAAGCCCGTCCGATCGAACGCCCGACCGCCACGGCCTATCCGGAACCGGCCTACGAGCCGGCCCCGCAGCCGCACGCCCAGGCCGACCTCTACGCCCAGCCGGAAGCCGCCTACGAGCCGGAACCGGTCTATGAGCCGGCCCCCGCGCCGCGCGTCACCCGCATCGTCGACCCGATGGTCGCCGAGGCCGACGACGAGCCGCTGTACAGCGATCACTACGAGGATCGCCGTCAGCAGAAGAGCGGCGGCTGGATGAGCCTGTTCGGCGGCGGTCGCCAGCAACGCTACGAGCCGGCCCCGCAGCCGCAGGCCCGCCAGACCGGTTCGGCCCGTCCGCAACTGCAGCCGATCGATCCGCCCCAGGCCGACGACGGCGAGGATCTCGAGATCCCGTCGTTCCTGCGTCGCCTGGCCAACTGAACACCGAGTTAGTACCAGTAAGCGTAACAGTAAGCGTAAAGCGTAAGTCGAAGCGCCCGGGTCCTCTGGCCCGGGCGTTTTGCTGTCTGGGCGCCAGATGCTCCCCCTGAAGGGGGAGCTGTCGCGGAGCGACTGAGGGGGGGCTTGTGGGCTGGCTGCGTTGAATTCGGCAGTCACTTCCCCCTCCGGCCCTTCGGGCCACCTCCCCCTTCTGGGGGAGGATCGCAGAGCAAACTCGTCATATACTGCCGTCAAATCAGCTGATCCGGTCACGATGAAGCTCACGCGCACCGATAAGAAGATCCTCGACGTCCTGCAACGCGACAGCGGGGTCACCAATGTGGAGCTCGCCGATCGGGTGGGGCTGTCGCCCAGCCCTTGCCTGCGCCGGGTCAAGCAGTTGGAGGCCGCCGGCCTGATCAGCGGCTATGTGGCCCTCCTGGACCGGCGCAAGGCCAAGCTGGACCTGCTGGCCTATGTCGAGGTCGCGGTCGATCGCCACAACGAGGCGGCCGCCGAAGCCTTCAAGGAGGCCATCCTGCGTGAGCCCCTGGTGGTCGGCTGCCACGCCATGACGGGCAGCTACGACTACCTGCTGCGCGTGGTGGCCCCGAACCTGGACGCCTACGCCGAATTCACGATGAAACGGCTGCTGAAGATGCCGGCGGTCAAGGACATCCAGTCGAGCTTCGTGCTGGAGACCATCAAGGACTCCACAGCCCTGCCGCTGGATTACCTGGAGTAGGCCAAGAGCTCCCTTCCCCCCTGATGGGGAAGGGGCGGGGATGGGGTGACTGCGGCGTTTGGTTCTGATGCGGCGGTGAAGGTTGAACACGCGGCTCCACCCCCATCCCAACCCTTACCCCATCAAGGGGAAGGGCTTTTCGTGTGGTGAGTTTCGAAGATTTCAGGTCATAAAATGACCCATTTGGTCTCTATGTCGGTCATCATCGCCACAACGCGTCTCCATGCCTGACCTATCCTGACGGCCGTATCCCCGACTTCCGGAGCGGCCGTCATGCTGGTTCTCGATCGCAAGCCCCAAGCTCCCGCCCAGACGCCGATGCGCGCCGCCCTCGACGGCGTCGTGGCCTACAAGGCCGGCATGACCCTGGCTGAGGCCGGTCGCCGCACGGGCCTGTCAGACTTCGCCAAGCTGGCCAGCAACGAGAACCTGCTGGGCGCCAGCCCCAAGGTCGCCGACGCGGTGATGGCCGCCGTGGCCGAGCCGCAGATCTATCCCGACCCCTATTGCGAGACGCTGCGCGCGGCCATCGGCCAGCGCCTGGGCGTTTCCTCGAACCGCATCGTCGTGTCGCCGGGCTCCGAGGCCCTGATCGACTACGTGTTCCGCGCCGTACTGGCGCCGGGGGACGAGATCCTGCTCTCCTCGCCGACCTTCCCGGCCTACGACATCTTCGCCCGCTGCGCCGAGGCGACCATCGTCGACGTGCCGCGTCTGCCGAACTTCGACCTCGACGTCCCGGCCGTGGCCGCGGCGGCCGCCAAGGGGCCGAAGCTTCTGATCCTCTGCACGCCTAACAACCCGACCGGCAACGCCCTGTCGAAGGAAGCCGTCGAGACGGTGCTGGCCGCCACCCCGAAGTCCACCCTGGTGTTCGTCGACGAGGCCTATCGCGAATATTTCGAGACCTACGACATGCTGGCCGTGCTGGAGGCCTGGGGTGGTCCCTGGATTGCGGCGCGCACCTTCTCCAAGGCCTATGGCCTGGCCGGCATGCGGGTGGGCTACGGCATCGCCTCGTCGGAAGAACTGATCGCCTATCTCGACCGCCTGCGCCCGCCGTTCAACGTCACCGCCGTCAGCCAGGCCGCCGCCCTGGCCGCCTGGGAGGATCGCGAGCATCTGGCCTCGACCGTCGCCCTTACCCTGGCCGAGCGCGCCCGCGTCGAGGCGGCGCTGGACGAGATGGGTGTCGAATACACCCGCTCCGAAGCCAATTTCGTCTTCCTGCGCACCCCCGCTGGCCCCGAAGCCACGGCCATGCGTTTGTTGCACGAAGGGCTCATCGTCCGTCCGACGCCCGTCAAGGGCGGCTGGGTGCGCATCACCATCGGCCGGCCGGCCGACAACGACCGCCTGATCGCCGGCCTGCCGGCCGCGCTGGTCTCGTAATAACGACAATGAGCCTTAGGGAGGCTTCCATGCCCGTCACGTCCGACAACCCCCTCGGCCTGAACGGCTTCGAGTTCGTCGAATTCACCAGCCCCGATCCGGCGGCGATGAAGGCGATCATCGAGCAACTGGGCTTCGTGCCCACCAGCGCCCACCCGACCAAGGCCGTGACCCGCTACAAGCAGGGCCGCATCAACCTGCTGGTCAACGAGGAAGCCGCCGGCCAGGTCGCCGACTTCCGCGCCGCCCACGGTCCGTCTGCCAACGGCATGGCCTTCCGCGTCGGCGACGCTGAGCAGGCTTTCGAAGACGCACTGAAGCGCGGGGCGAAGGCCGCCGACGCCAGCCGCTCGGTGCTGGGCGCCGACGCCAAGGTGCTGGAAGGCATCGGCGGGTCCTTGCTCTATCTCGTCGAAGGCGAGGGGAGCATCTACGACGCCTGGACGCCGGTTCCTGGCGCGGCCGAGGCCGAAGCGGCCAATTCGGTGGGCCTGGATCTGCTCGACCACCTGACCCACAACGTCAAGCGCGGCCAGATGCGCACCTGGTCGACCTTCTACAATCAGGTCTTCGGCTTCGAGGAGCAGAAGTACTTCGACATCAAGGGACAGGCCACGGGCCTGTTCAGCCAGGCGATGATCGCGCCCGACAAGGCCATCCGCATCCCGCTGAACGAGAGCCAGGACGACAAGAGCCAGATCGAGGAGTTCATCCGCCAGTACAACGGCGAGGGCATCCAGCACCTGGCCCTGACGACGGAGAATATCTATGACACCGTCGAGCGCCTGCGCGCCCGCGGCGTGAAGCTTCAGGACACCATCGAGACCTATTACGAGCTGGTCGACAAGCGCGTGCCCGGCCACGGCGAGGACCTGGAGCGCCTGCGCAAGAACCGCATCCTGATCGACGGAAACGTCGGCGACGAGGGCCTGCTGCTGCAGATCTTCACCGAGAACCTGTTCGGTCCGATCTTCTTCGAGATCATCCAGCGCAAGGGCAACGAGGGCTTTGGCAACGGCAACTTCCAGGCCCTGTTCGAGAGCATCGAGCTGGACCAGATCCGCCGCGGCGTGATCACGGTCGACGCGTAAGGCGTTCGCGCAAAAATACCTTCGTCGTCATCCCGGCCGAAGCGTAGCGTAGAGCCGGGACCCAGGGGCGGCGCGTACGGCCCCTGGGTCCCGGATAGCCTCTTCGAGGCTTCCGGGATGACGAGAGAAAAAGTGCTGGGAAAAGGCACGGAAACGCACATGGACCTCCGCTACCAGACCGGATTCGGCGCCCACTTCGCCACCGAGGCCGTGACCGGCGCCTTGCCGGTCGGGCAGAACTCGCCGCAGCACGTGCCGTTCGGCCTCTATGCCGAGCAGATCTCCGGCACGGCTTTCACCGCGCCCCGGCACGAGAACCGCCGCAGTTGGCTCTACCGCCTGCGGCCCAGCGCCGGGCACGGACCGTACCAGCCCTACGATCAACCGCGCCTGACCAGCGCCTTCGACGGTCCGGCGACGCCCAACCGCCTGCGCTGGAGCCCCATCGAGATCCCCGCCGAGCCGACCGATTTCGTTGACGGCCTGGTGACCCTGGCCGGCAACGGCGACGTGGCGGCCCAGGCCGGCATGGGCGTGCACCTGTATCTCGCCAACGCCTCGATGAAGGACCGGGTGTTCTACGACGCCGACGGCGAGTTGCTGATCGTGCCGCAGCAGGGCGTGCTGACCCTGGTGACCGAGATGGGCCGCCTGAAGGCTGGGCCCGGCCACATCGCGGTGATCCCGCGTGGCGTGCGCTTCCGCGTCGAGGTGGACGGGCCCTCGCGCGGCTATGTCTGCGAAAACCATGGGGCGGCCCTGCGCCTGCCGGAACTTGGGCCGATCGGCTCCAACGGCCTGGCCAATCCGCGCGACTTCGAAACGCCGGTGGCGGCCTTCGAGGACGTGGATGCGCCGACGCAGGTGATCCAGAAGTTCCAGGGCCAGTTGTGGGCCGCGCAGTGGGATCACAGCCCGCTGGACGTGGTGGCCTGGCACGGCAACCTCGCGCCGTACCGCTATGACCTGGCGCGCTTCAACACCATCAACACGGTCAGCTACGATCATCCGGACCCGTCGATCTTCACGGTGCTGACCTCGCCCAGCGACACGCCCGGGACGGCGAACGTGGACTTCGTGATCTTCCCGCCGCGCTGGATGGTGGCCGAGCACACCTTCCGCCCGCCCTGGTTCCACCGCAACGTGATGAGCGAGTTCATGGGCCTGGTCCACGGCGCCTATGACGCCAAGGAGGGCGGCTTCGCCCCGGGCGGCGCGAGCCTGCACAACTGCATGAGCGATCACGGCCCCGACGTGGCCAGCCATCGCAAGGCCGTCGACGCCGAGCTTGGCCCGCACAAGATCGACAACACCCTGGCCTTCATGTTCGAGAGCCGCTGGGTGATCGCGCCGACGAAGTTCGCGCTGGAGCATCGCGCGCTTCAGGCCGACTATGATGCGTGCTGGGACGGGTTTCCCAAGGCCCGCCTGCCGTAACCAGAACAGGAAGAGGAAGCGCCGAATGAAGCTCGCGTCTCTGAAGGGCGGCCGCGACGGCCGGCTGGTCGTGGTGTCGAACGACTTGGCCTGGTGCACAGACGCCGGGACGATCGCGCCGACGCTGCAGGCCGCGCTCGACGACTGGGAGCGCTGTGAGCCCTTGCTGCGCGGGCTGGCCGAAAGCCTCGAGCACGGCGGCGTGCCCAAGGAGCGCTTTCACGAGCACGACGCGCTGAGCCCGCTGCCGCGCGCCTACCAGTGGGTGGACGGCAGCGCCTACGTCAATCACGTGCAGCTGGTGCGTCAGGCGCGCGGCGCGGAGATGCCGGAAAGCTTCTGGACCGATCCCCTGATGTACCAGGGCGCGTCGGACGGCTTCCTGGCCCCCCGCGACACCATCCCGCTGGCCGACGCGGCCTGGGGCTGCGACCTGGAAGGCGAGGTCGCCGTCATCGTCGGCGACGTGTCGCTGGGCGCCAGCCGCGAGGAGGCCCTGGCGGCCATCCGCCTGGTCATGCTGTGCAACGACGTCTCTCTGCGCAACCTGATCCCGGCCGAGCTGGCCAAGGGCTTCGGCTTTGTGCAGTCCAAGCCGGCCAGCGCCTTTTCGCCGACGGCGGTGTCGCCCGACGCCCTGCCGGGCTGGAAGGACGGCAAGCTGCATGGCGCGCTGCTGATCGAGCTGAACGGCCAGGACTTCGGCCGCGCCGACGCCGGCGTCGACATGACCTTCGACTTCGGGACCCTGGTGGCCCACGCGGCCAAGACCCGGGCCCTGTCGGCCGGCACCATCGTCGGTTCGGGCACGGTTTCGAACCGCGACGCCGACGGCGGTCCTGGCAAGCCGATCGCGCAGGGCGGCCTGGGCTATTCGTGCCTGGCCGAGGTGCGGACCGTGGAGACCATCCTGCACGGCGCTCCGCAGACGCCGTTCCTGATGGGCGACGACACCGTCCGCATCGAGATGAAGGACGCCAAGGGCCACACCATCTTCGGCGCCATCGAACAGACGGTCGAGCGGGTTTGACGCAAGACGTCGCCGTCCCCCAGATCGAAAAGGGCGGACGCGTCTGGTCGACGCGGGCCGGGATCAATCTTGGTCCGCTGGACCTGATCGCCGACGGGGCGGCGCGCAACTACGTGCTGCAGATCGGCGAGAACCGCTTCCACGGCTTCGTGGTGCGGCGAGGCGAGGCGGTGTTCGGCTATGTCGACCGCTGCCCGCACGCCGGCCTGCCGCTGGCGCAGCAGCTGGACCAGTACCTGACGCCGGATGGCGGCATGATCGCCTGTTCCTGGCATGGGGCGGTGTTCGCCATCGAGGACGGGGCGTGCCTGGGCGGACCGTGCGCCGGCGGCCGCCTGACGCCCTGGCCGGTGACGGTCGAGGACGGCAAGGTCCGGACGGCCTGATCGCGGGCAAAAGAAAAGCCGCCCTCCAGGAGAAGAAGGCGGCCCAGTGAATTGGGAGGAAACGCCCAGGAAGGGCAGGACCTATATAGCGGCTTTCGCTGCGCGTGACAACGTTGTCATGAAGTTTTCGGCGAAAATAGTTCGCCGGGCGTCCGGGCCCCTACTTCCGCCGGCGCGCGGCGGCGACCTCGGCGGGCGTAATCGCCTTGCCCTTGTTGCCCCAAGACGTGCGCGCATAGGTCAGCAGCCCGGCAAGGTCGGCGTCGGTGAGGTCGTCCTTGAAGCCGGGCATCTCGTTCTTGCCGTTCAGCACGATGGAAAGCAGGGGCTTGGCGTCGCCCTGGACCAGCGGCGCGCCGGCCAGGGCCGGATAGGCGCCCTTCACGCCCTTGCCGCTGGCCTGGTGGCAGGCGGCGCAGTTGTCGTCGTAGAGCGTCTTGCCCGGCGGGGGCGCGGCCAGGGCCGAGGCGGCGGGCAGGGCGGCCCCGGCCAGGACCAGGGCGGCGAAGGTGGTGTTGCGGTACATCAGGTCTCCCCGGGGAGGGTGTCGGCGACTCGACGGCGTCGGCTCCGTCGCCGGGCAGGTTAGCCGAGGCAGGCGGCCGCGAGATAGGGCGCCGGGTCTTGCACCAGCGCCGGGCCGGGTTATGTCGGACCCATGACCGATCTGACCCTGCGCCTGGCCAGGCCCGAGGACATCCCCGTCCTGACCGCGCTGATGAACGCGGCGATCGCCGAACTGCTGACGCTGTTCCTGCCGCCGGAAGGCGTGGAGGCCTCGTTCGAGGTCATGGGCCTGGACAGCCAGTTGATCGCCGACGGCACCTATTTCGTCGTCGAGGACTTCTCGTGCGAGGGCAGGGGCGAGATCGCCGGCTGCGGCGGCTGGAGCCGTCGCGCTACCCTGTTCGGCGGCGACCATTCGGCGGGGCGCGACGCGGCCATGCTGGACCCGGCCCGCGACGCCGCCCGCGTGCGGGCGATGTATACTCACCCCGATCACGTGCGTAAGGGCGTGGGTCGGATGATCCTGGCGGCCTGCGAGCAGGCGGCGGCGGGCGAGGGCTTCACCCGCGCCGAGATGGCCGCGACCATGGGCGGCGTGCCGCTGTACGAGGCCTGCGGCTATACGCTGATCGAGCCGTTCACCGCGCCGACGTCGAAGGGCTACGACGTGCCGCTGGCGCGGATGGGCAAGGCCTTGGGACCGGCCCCGGCGCGCTAGACGCCGGAGCCGGCCGCCGGCTCATTTGACGAAGAGCTTCTGGTTGCTGGCGATCATCAGGTCCAGCAGGCCTTCGGGCTGGGTCATGAAGTCCATGGGCAGGGTGCCGTAGGGCATGACCCCGTTTTCGATGATGTAGTCGAAGATGTGGGCGTTGATCATGTAGAAGCCCTCGGCGACGCCGCGCGGGAGTATCGCCGCGTTCGAGCCGCTGAGGAAGTTCAGGAACCACACGCCCGGCCGCCAGCTGTTCATGTACCTCTCGATCAAGGCGATCTTGTCGGCGACCGGGAACGAGTTGAGGCCATATCGATCCTGGATCGCATAGGGTTCGCCCGCCGAGTTGAGCAGGTATCCGCCCGCTTCGGTGAAGCTGTCGCTGTCATCCGGCCATTTGAAGGTGTCCGAGCCGCTCAGGTTCTTGAAGTCGATCATCTCGATGCCGCGGCAGTGGAGATACTTGGTGCTGGCCTTGTCGAACGGATAGCGCCGCATGAAGACGATCTTCTGCCGCAGGTCCTTCAGGGGTTTCTGGTGGGTGTCGATCTCGAAGTGTTCCAGCCAGCTGTCGCCGCCGAAGGTGTTGTTCAGCGCGCGGCGCACCAGGCTGATGACGCTGTCGTGGAAGTAGTCCTCGGCGCCGGAGTTTATGCACATCACGATCGTTTCCTCGGTTCCCCGGTGCTTGAGGAACTCGGCCATCGGCGCGAGGCAGTCCTTCTCGAAATACTTCCCGGTGTTCGAAGCGCCGTGGATGATCTCGAGCGGGTAGGTGGAATCCAGGCGGATATCGAAATAACGGGCGCCCTTGTCGAGCTGTTCGCCGATCGACAGGTCCTGGCAGCGGCTGAGGGGGATGATGTAGGCGGCGGTGCCGGCGTCGTGAGAGCCAGGCAGGTTGACGTCGCGCAGATGGCAGTCGCCGGGAAGCTTCGACATCCAGGTCTTGGGATCGATCTTCGGGATCAGGACGATAGTCAGCTTGCCGTCGCTCGCGTCGGGGGAGGCGGGGTGCTGGGCTTCCAGCACCTGGAAATGGGGCGCGGCGTCGCCGAACGTGGGCAGGTAGCCCTTCCGGCAGCCCATGTTCTTGGCCAGGTCGGGCGCGGTGACAGGCCGCACGTCAGCCAGCGTGCCGACTTCGCCCAGCGGCGTGGCGAAGCTCAGGCGGAATTCCGCTGAGTTATGGCCTTGGACGAGCGCCTGCGGGCTGGCGTCAGTCCTTCCGTATGGAGGGATTTGGCCGCCGCTGAACACCAGGGGGTTCTGTTCGCCGGGCTGGGCCCAGTCCTTGGCGTTGACGAGCGTGGTCGTGATGCTGACCGGGTGACCGGTCATGTTGATGATCTGCAGGGTGCAGTCGGTGCTCATAAGGCAGCTCCGTTATGCCGGCGACCACAGGGGCGTGGCCAGAGGCGTCGATCCGCCGTCGGTTTTCGGGCATCGGTGCGGCTGCTCGCTATGCAAGAAGCGTCACGAAATACAATTTATGGAAAAAGTTTGGGCGAGCTTTGCTCGAGCCCGTCGCGCCTCGGCGCGAAGAGTGGGGCGGGCCAAGGCGGCCCGCCCCGGTAGTCTTGGTCGTCGGTTCCGCTTAGCGGAACAGGCTCAGGATCGAGCTCGACGACTGGTTGGCGATCGAGAGCGCCTGGATGCCCAGCTGCTGCTTGGTTTGCAGGGCTTGGAGCTTGGCGCTTTCCTTGGCCAGGTCGGCGTCGATCAGGTTGCCCACGCCGGCGTCGAGGCTGTCTTGCAGCTTGCCGACGAAGTTCAGGTGGGTGTCCAGGCCGGTCGAGCTGGTGCCCAGCGAGGCCAGCTTGTTGGTCGCCGTCTGCAGGGCCGTGTCGATGGTGGTGATCATCGTCTTGGCCGCGGCGGCGGTCGTGAAGGTGGTCGTGGTGCTCAGACCGATGCCGGCCAGCGACAGGGTCTTGGAGTTGACCGTGATGCCCGACCCGTCCGAGTTGGCCAGGTAGGTCAGCTTGGTGGTCTTGCCGTCGATGATGCTGGCGCCGTTGAACTTGGCGTTGCTGACGGCCTTGGTGATCTGGTCGCGCAGCGAGTTGAAGTCGGCCTTCAGCGCGTTGAACGACGCGGTGTTCAGCGAGGTGTCGGAAGCGGCCAGGGCCTTTTCCTTCATCTTGCCGAGCAGGTCGGTCACGGTGTCGCCGGCGGCCAGGGCGACGTCAATGGTGGACTGACCGCGTTGCAGCGAGTCCTTCACGGCGTTGATCGAGGACGAGGTGGCCGACTGGTTCTTGGCGGTGGCCCAGATGGCGCCGTTGTCCTTGGCGGAGCCGATCTTCTTGCCGGTGTTGATCCGCTGTTGGGTGACGCCGAGCTCGTTGTTGGTCGAGTTCAGGTTCTGCAGGGCGATCATCGCCCCCGAGTTCGTGTTGATGCTGTTCAGCGCCATTACGAAGACTCCTTCTTGAGGTGTCCGACGTCATTTTGACGGCCGGAGGGCTTTTTGCCCTGCTGCAATGTTTCGCAATCTTCTTGACATTGAGTGAAAATGTCGCGGTTACCGGCGCGTTTACTGTGGTGATTTGTTAACCGAGATTGATGCAGCCGGCGTGACTGAATCGAGCTCGATGTCGACATGAGGCCCTTAGACTCAACGGGTGTCGGCTAGTCTCTGAAACCCTTGCCGGAAACGGAGAAAGCCGGGCTGGCGGCCCGGCTTTCACGCTCGAAGATTCAAGTTGTTCCTCGGCGCGCGGTGTCGGGAAAAGGTCACGCGCAGAGGCGGGCCGGCTCGGACTCGTGGTCTTCGGCGTCGAACAGGTCAAAGGCCTCTTCCCAGGCCGCCAGACGGGTTTCGCGCAGGGCCGCGTCGTCGATCACCCGCACAAGCTGGTCCTCGCGGTCGTTCCAGACCAGGCCGACGTCGGTCGCCCGCTCGGCGTCGCCGCCCAGCAGCAGGATCACGTCGGCCTTGGCCGCGCGCTCGGGGCTCAGGCGCATCAGGGTGCGGCCGCCGCCCAGGTCGCGGTGGATGTCGGCGAAGGCCAGCACGGCCGAGATCATCGCGGCGCTGACCGGACGAACGTGCCAGGGCTGGCAGGCGAGGCGGCTCATGTCGGTTTCTCCGAACGATTGCGATGCTCCCTTTTCCACGTGCGTTGCGACAGAAACGGTCGTAATGATCCGGAATGAGACATGAGAAGGCGACGAAGCTGCTCGACCTGGCCCGCCGGCTGGCCAGTTCTTCCGAGGGGCTGACCCTGGACGAGATGGCCCAGGCGATGGAGGTGGGGCGGCGGACCGCCGAGCGCATGCGCGACGCGGTGTGGTCGGCCTTCCCGCAGATGGAGGCGATCGAGGACCCGCCCACCCGCCGTTTTCGTATTCCGTCGGGCCTGGACAGCCTGTTCCAGACCCCGACCGCCGAGGAGCTGGCGGCGCTGCGCACGGCGGCCGATTCCAACGCCGCCGCGGGCGCGGAGGCGCGAGCCTCGGCGCTGTATGCGCTGGAGGGCAAGCTGCTGTCGGCCCTGAAGGGGTCGGCTCGTCGGCGCGTGGCCCCCGACGTCGAGGCCCTGGTCCAGGCCGAGACCATCGCCGTCCATGCCGGTCCGCGCCCGTTCGAGGACCAGGGCGTGCTGGCCGAGATCCGCTCTGCGGTGAAGGGGCTGACGGCGCTGTCGTTCCGCTACGAGGGCGGCAGCCAGCCGGGGCGCACGCGCACGGTGACGCCGCTGGGCATCCTGTTTGGGCGCAGCAACTACCTGGTCTCGCTGGAGGGGCAGAGTCCGCGCCCGCGCACCTTCCGCCTGGATCGGATGAGCGGGGTCGAGGCCCTGGACAAGCCGGCCTCGCCGCCGGCCGACTTCTCGCTGCAGGCCTTCGCCGCCGAGAGCTTCGGCATCTATCACGGCGAGATCGAGGACGTGGTCCTGCGCATCAAGCCCGAACGGGCCGAGGACGCGCTGCGCTGGCGCTTCCACGCGAACCAGGTGGTGACGCAAGGACCGGACGGTGTCGTCACCGTGGCTTTCCGGGCCAGCGGCATGCTGGAACTGGTCTGGCACCTGTTCACCTGGGGCGACGCGGTGGAGATCGTCTCGCCCGAGAGCCTGAAGCACAGGATGATCGAGGAGCTGGAGAGAGCGCTGGCGGCGCATCGGCGCAGCTAGGCGGCCACCAGCTTCAGCAGCGCCAGCTCCCGCGCCCTGGCCGAGCTCGCCCGTCGCCTGGGCAGGGCGCTGGCCTCGAAGGCTTCGAGCACGCGGGGATGGATATAGGCGGCGCGGCAGACGGCCGGGGTGTTGCCCAGCAGACCCGCCACGGCCTTGATGCAGAGGTTCAGGGCCTTCTTCGCCTCGGTCTTGCTGGCCGGGGCGGGTTGGAGGCTCAGCGCCTCGAGCGCCGCCAGCGAGCCGTACCAGGTGCGGAAGTCCTTGGCCGAGAAGTCCTCGCCGGCCACGGCGCGGATGTAGTCGTTGACGTCGTGGCTCTCGATCGAGCGACGTTGGCCATCCTCGTCGAGATACTGGAACAGGCGCTGTCCCCGCAGGTCCTGGCAGGCGCGGACGATGCGGGCCAGGCGTCGATCGCGAAAGCCCGTGCGGTGGACCTTGCCGCTCTTGCCCTTGAACTCGAACATCGCCCCGCCGCCGGCCAGTTTCAGGTGGCGCTTCTGCATGGTGGTTAGGCCGAAGCTCTTGTTGGCCTTGGCGTATTCGTCGTTGCCGACCCGGATCAGGGTCAGTTCCAGCAGGCGCACGACCGCGGCCAGCACCTTCTCGCGGGGCAGGCCGCGACGGGAGAGGTCGGCTTCCACCCGCTTGCGCAGGCGCGGCAACGCTCGGCCGAAGGCGGCCATCCGCTCGTACTTGCGCGCGTCGCGGTCGGCCCGCCAGTCTGGGTGATAGCGGTACTGCTTGCGGCCCTTCTGGTCGCGGCCGACCGCCTGGATGTGGCCGTTGGGATCGGGACAGATCCAGACGCCCGTCCAGGCCGGCGGGATGGCGAGGACGCGGATGCGCTCCAGCGTCGCCTCGTCCTTGACCGGCCGGCCATCGGCGTCGGCATAGGCGAAACGGCCGGGCCGGCCGAGACGGGTAAGGCCCTGTTCCTGGTCGTTGACATAGGCCAGCAGGACTTTTTCGGCCGCCTGGGTCTCGTTGGTGTCGCGGGCCACGGCGCTCACCGCGCGCCGAAGGCGGAAAAATGCCGGGTCATGCGTTCGCTCCCAACCCAATCCCGGCCAACGTGGTAGAGGGTTCGTCCGTTCCGGGGAGCTTCGATGAACTACCGCCACGCCTTTCACGCCGGCAACTTCGCCGACCTGCAGAAGCACGCGATCCTGCTGGCCCTGCTCGAAGCCCTGACCGTGGACGAGTCGCCGCTGGCGGTGATCGACACCCACGCCGGCGCCGGGGCCTACGACCTGCGCGGCGACATGGCCCAGAAATCCAAGGAAGCCGCCGCCGGCATCGGCCGCCTGCTGGCCGAGGGCGATGCGCCCGCGCCGTTCGCGCCCCTGCTGAAAGCGGTGGAAGAGCTGAACGTCGGCGCGGCCGACGCGCCGCTCTATCCCGGCTCGCCGCTGCTGATCGCCCGCGCCCTGCGGCGCAGCGACCGCTACACCGCCTGCGAGCTGCGCGACGACGACTTCGACCAGTTGCGCAAGGTGCTGGGGCCCTATGCCTTCGCCCAGGGCCTGAAGGCCGACGGCTACGCCACGGCCGAGGCGCGCGCCGGGCGCGGCGGGCGCACCTTCGTGCTGATCGACCCGCCGTTCGAGCGTCCCGACGACTACGCCCAGTGCGTGGCCACGGTGCGGGCGGTGCGCAAGGTCGATCCGGGCGCGGTGCTGGCCATCTGGACGCCGCTGAAGGACCTGGAGACCTTCGACGCCTTCATCCGCGCGCTAGAAAACGTCACCGATGACGCGCTAGTGGCCGAGCTTCGCCTGCGGCCCCTGCGAGACCCGATGAAGATGAACGGCAGCGCCATGGTGCTGGTCGGCGCCCCGGCGGCGATCGAGCCGAGGGTCAGCGAGATCACCACCTTCCTGGCTGAACGCCTGGGCGAGCCCGGCGCGGCCGCCCGCGTCTGGCGCGCCTGATCCTGTGAGCACGGCGCCGAGCCTTCGTCAGGCCTGCGCCGTCTGGTTCAAGGTCGGCTGTCTGGGTTTCGGCGGACCGGCCGGGCAGATCGCCCTGCTGCATCGCGAGGTGGTCGAAAAGCGCGGATGGGTCGACGAGGACCGCTTCGCCCACGCCTTGAGCTTCTGCATGCTGCTGCCGGGCCCCGAGGCCCAGCAACTGGCCACCTGGCTGGGCTGGCGGCTGCACGGCGTGCGCGGCGGGCTGGCGGCGGGGCTGCTGTTCGTGCTGCCGGGCCTTGCGGCGATGCTAGGGCTTTCGGCGCTCTATGTCGTCCACGGCCAGGCGCGATGGGCCGCGCCGGTGCTGCTGGGGCTGAAGGCGGCGGTGGTGGCGCTGGTGCTGCAAGCCCTGCTGCGCATGGCCGGGCGCGCGGCGCGTGGACGGGCCGGCGCCGTCGCGGCGATCCTCGCCTTCCTGGCCCTGACCTTCACCATCGCGCCGTTTCCGCTGGTGATCCTGGTCGCCGGCCTGGGCGGCTGGCTGTGGGGGGCGCGAAACGGGGCGATCGCGACCGATGTCGAGATCCCGCCGCTGAAAGGCGCGGGGAGGGCGGCGCTGGTCTGCCTGGCCGCCTGGCTGGGCCCGGTGGCCCTGGCCTTCCTGCTCGCGCCGCGTTCGGCCCTGGCCCAGATCGGGGCGGTGTTCAGCGGCCTGGCGGTGGTCAGCTTCGGCGGCGCCTATGCCGCCCTGGCCTATGTGGGGCAGGTGTCGGGCGAGCTTGGCTGGCTGACGCCGGGCCAGATGCTGGACGGCCTGGGCCTAGCCGAGACCACGCCGGGGCCGCTGGTGCTGGTCTTCGTCTTCGTCGGCTTCGTGGCCGCCTGGCGCGACGCCGATCCGACCCTGGCCTGGCCGATGGCCGTGCTGGGCGGGCTGATGGCGGCCTGGGCGACCTTCGCGCCGTCGTTCCTGTGGATCTTCGCCGGCGGACCGTTCGTCGAGCGGCTGCGGGGCCATGCCCGGGCGGTCGCGGCCTTGTCGTGGGTCGGCGCGGCGGTGGTCGGGGTGATCGCCAGCCTGGCGCTATGGTTCGCCGTTCACTTGCTGTTTCGGACGGGGGCCGAGGCGGCCTGGGGGCCGTTCAGGGCGACGCTGCCCGACCTCGCCAGTCTCGATCCGGCCGCTCTCGGCCTGGTGGCGCTCGCCTGCGGCCTGACCTTCGCCATCCGGCTGCCGATCCTGGCCCTGGTGGCGGTGATGATGCTGGCGGGCGCGGCCTGCTCGATGCTTCTGGCAGGCTGACGCAAGGGTAGCATTTTTGCGCTTGCGAAACGGCGTTCCATGCTATGCTGCGCCGCACAATCTCGATCGACGGAGTGAACGGCCATGGTTTCCTCGTCCTTCCCGCCCTCGTCTTCCGAAAGTTCCCAGACCCCTTCGACCAACGTGCTGCTGGGCGCGGCCTCGCCCCTGTGGGCGGTGTTCGGCGGAGCGGCCGCCGCGGGCGCGGCCTGGTGGTGGTGGTCCAACCGCTGGCGCGAGGCGGTGAACCTCGAAGCCCTGATCGCCATCGCGCCCGAGCCGGTGTCGCGCGGCGTAATCGACGAGCCCGCGCCGGTCCTGGTCGAGGCGCCGGTCAAGGTGGTCGAGGCCGTGGCGGCCGAGGTGGAGCCGGTCGTCGAGACCGTGGCGACGGCGACCGTGGAGTTCGTCGAGGCCGCCGCCGAAGTCCCGCCGGCCGTCGTCGAAGCCTCGGCCGAGGTGGTCGAAGCCGTCGTCGAGACCGTTCCCGAGCCCGTCGCCGAAGCCGTGACCAAGCCGATCGAGACCGTCGAAAAGGTCGCCGCCCCGCTGGTCGAGACCGCCAAGGCGGCGGCCGACGATCTGACCCTGCTGGTCGGCATTGGCCCCAAGCTGGCCGCCTCGCTGGCCGACCTGGGCGTCACCCGTTTCAGCAAGATCGCCGCCTGGAGCGCCGACGAGCTCGACAGCTTCGACAAGCTCCTGAGTCTCAAGGGCCGCGCCGAGCGCGACGCCTGGGTGGCCCAGGCCAAGCGGCTGGCGGACGGGGCGTAACGCGCCGTCCTAGGCAGGGCCGCCCATCGTCCAGATCTTCTTGATCACGCCGGAGAAGGTCAGCATCGGCTGGCCGCCGGTGGTCAGCAGACCGCGCACGAAGATCATCGAGCCGCCGGCGCGGACCACCTCGCCGGTCGCCTCCACCAGGTCTCCGGCCTTGGCCGGGCCCACGAAGTCGCCGTTCAGCGAGACGGTGACGGCCTTGGCGTTGTCGAGTTCGCGCCAGGCGATGGCGAACAGTGAGAAGTCGGCGAAGGTCAGCATGCAGCCGCCGTGCATGAAGCCGCCGCCGTTCATGTGGCGCGGCTCGGCGCGGAAGGCGCAGCGCACCTTGCCCTCGTCCTCGCGGAAGTAGAACGGCCCGGTCTGGTCCTCGAACGGATCCAGCCCCGCCCAGGTGCGCCAGCCGGCCCACTCGCCGTCCTCGATCAGCCTCGGCCCGCTGACGATCTCGTTGCCGCCGTCCATGCCCTGCGCTCCCGTAGTTTCTCGTTGTTATTGCGGTCCAGCTAAGCCCCCTCGGTGCGTCGAGGCAAGCCGCCCGCTTACGTCGAAGCCCGAACCGTGGCATGGCTTTTCCCATGACCACCCCGATCCAAGACACCATCCTCTCGCAACTGGCTGGCCTTCCGGCCGGCAAGTCCATCGACCCGATGTCGGTGGCCAAGGCGATCCAGCCCGAGCGCTGGCAGCGCCTGCTGGGCCATATCCGCACCGACGCCGTCGAATTGGCCAAGGAAGGCAAGATCGTCATCCTGCGCCACAACAAGCCCGCCAATCCCGAGAAGTTCCGGGGCGTCTATCGCCTGCGCCTGCCGATGGAAGGCGATCCGACCAGCTTCCCGGACGACGTGGAAGACGGCGCCGACGACGTGGCCGACGGCGCAGAGGACTGATCGCTTCGAGGCCCGCCGAAGGTGGGTCTTGAAAAGAAACCTGTTCGGTGAACTATGAGCCTCCCAAATATGTCAGGGGAGGCTCGCTTATGATCGTCTTCGGTTCGTCTTTGTCGCCCTATGTGCGCAAGACCCTGGCCTTCGGGGCCGAGAAAGGGCTGAAGCTGGAGAACCGGGTGTCGCCGCCCGGGACCCTGGACCCCGAGTTCGCCGAGTGCAGCCCGTTTCGGAAGATCCCGGGCTTCCAGGACGGCGATTTCCGCATCTCGGACTCCACGGCGATCATCACCTACCTGGAAGCCCTGCATCCGGAGCCGAACCTGATCCCGGCCGAGGCCCGCGCTCGCGCCCGGGCCGTGTGGTTCGAGGAATATGTCGACACCATCCTGGTGGCGGCGGCCGGCAAGATCTTCTTCAACCGCATCGTCGCGCCGCGCTTCATGCGCCGGCCCGGCGACGAGGCCGTGGCCGCCAGGGCCGAGGCCGAGGAACTGCCGCCGGTGCTCGACTATCTGGAGCGCATCGTGCCGGACGCGGGCGGGTTCCTGCTGGAGGATCGCCTGACCCTGGCCGACATCGCCGTGGCCAGCCCCTTCGCCAACCTGCGCCACCTGAAGCTGGACCTGTCGCGCTGGCCGCGCACCAGGGCCTATACCGACGCCATCCTGGCCCGGCCGGCCTATGCGGCGCTGATCGCCGGCGAGGAAGCGCTGCTGGCGGCCTTTGCTCCGCCCGAGGCCGCCTGAAGCCTTGCCAAGCCGGGTGCGGCTATCGGAGGTTGCGGCGTCGAGTATGGAGTAGCTTCGATGTCGCAAATGAAGACCCCGGGCGTGTACGTCCAGGAGATCGCCCCGGTGCAGCCGATCTTGGGCCTGCCGACGGCGGTGACGGCCTTCGTCGGTCGGACCGGCCACGGTCCGGCAGGCGTCGCCGCGCCTGTCGACGGCCAGGCGGCCTTCGAAGCCGCCTACGGCCCGGCTGATCGGGCCTATCCCTTGACCCTGGCCGTGGCCGACTTCTTCGCGAACGGCGGCGAGGCGGCGGTGATCGTCCGCCTGCCCGGAGACGCGACTACCCAGGCCAGCCTGGACAGCGCCCTGGCCGCGCTGAAGCAGACGCCGTTCAACATCCTCTACCTGTCGCCGGACCAGATCGAGGGCGATGTCCCGGTCTTCGCCCGGGAGACCGCCGCGGCCTTCGTGGTCGAGCGCGAGGCGATGATGATCCTCGAGGCCCCGGCCGCCTGGGCGACCGCCAAGATCGACGAGATGACAGTCGATGCGCTCGGCTACTTCTCCGAGCCGCAACTGTCGCGCATGGCTTGCTACGTCTCGCGCCTGCTCGACGAGAGCGGCCCGCGTCCGTCCGGCGGCGCCGTCGCCGGCATCTGGGCCCGCACCGACCGCAAGGACGGCGTCTGGACCGCGCCCGCCGGCATCCGCGCCGATTTCGCCAGCGGCGTTCCGCAGCGCTTCCTGACCGATAGCGACAACGCGGCGCTGTCGGCGCGGGGGCTCAACGCGCTCCGAAGCTTCCCGGGCCACGACGCCGTCATCTGGGGCGTGCGGACCCTGTCATGGGTCAGCGACACGTTCCGCTATGTGCCCGTGCGGCGACTGGTCGATCATATCGAGGACAGCGTCGAGGGCGGCCTGGCCTGGGCGGTGACCGAGCCGCCGTCGCCGGCGCTGTTCGTGACGGTGCAGGCGCAGGTGTCGGCTTTCCTGACCGAGATCTGGAAGGCCGGCGGCCTGATGGGCGCCAAGGCCGCGGAGTCGTTCTACGTGGTCTGCGACATGAGCAACAACGGGCCCTACATCGGCCAGGGCGTCCTGCGGGTCGACATGGGCCTGGCCGTGCAGCACCCGGCCGAGTTCGTTCCGGTGTCGGTCCTCGTCGAGGTCGCCGCGACCTGACGGGCAGGCCAAGGGGAGGGGGCGCCTCTTGGCGCGCGGCCGGCGGCGTCCTAACTGCCGGCCATGTCGCTTGACGTCCTGCTTTCCGAGATCCGCGCCTGTCGGGCCTGCGCTGGCGAAATCCCCGAGCCGCGCCCGGTGGTGCGGGTGGGCGAGGGGACGCGGCTGCTGATCTGCGGCCAGGCGCCGGGACGGCTGGTGCACGAGACCGGCCTGCCGTTCAACGACCCCTCCGGCAACCGCCTGCGCCAGTGGATGGGCGTCGACCGCGACACCTTCTACGATCGCCCCGAGATCGGCGTGGCGGCCATGGCCTTCTGTTTTCCGGGGACCAATCCCAAGGGCGGCGACTTTCCGCCGCCGCCCCGCTGCGCGGCCCTGTGGCGCAAGGACCTGCTGGACCTGCTGCCCAATGTCGAGCTGACCCTGTTGGTCGGCGGCTACGCCCAGGCCTGGGCGTTGGGCGAGGCGATGAAGCCCTCGATGACGCAGACGGTGGCCGCCTGGAGCGAATACGCCGCCTACGGCGTTCTGCCCCTGCCGCATCCCTCGTGGCGCAACACCGCCTGGCTCAAGCGCAATCCATGGTTCGAGGAAGAGGTCACGCCCTATCTTCGCCGCCGTGTCGCGGGCATTCTGGCGCGATGAACCGCCGGAGCCTCCTCCTGACCGTCGGGGCCGCCGGCCTCGCCGCCGCCTGCGCCCCCATCACCCAGCGCCCCGCCCTCGCGCCGCTCGGCCTGCGCGGCGCCCGGCTGCAGGACGACTGGATGATCGCCTTCGACGGCGCCAAGCTCGGCCTCAAGCGCTGGCTGCCGCAGGACGGCGCCGTGACCCACGTGGTCGTCGGCCTGCACGGCATGAACGACTATTCCAACGCCTATCATCTGGCCGCCGACTGGTGGGCCGGGCAGGGGATCGCCACCTACGCACTCGACCTGCGCGGCTTTGGCCGCTCGCCGCGCCGGGGCGTCTGGGCCTCGGCCGACCTGATGATCGAGGACGTTCGCACCCTCGTTTCGCTGGTCCGCGAGGCCCACCCCGACGCCAAGGTCTCGCTGGCGGGCGTCAGCATGGGCGGCGGCCTGGCCATCGCCGCCATGGCCACCGACAACCCGCCGGCCGCCGACTCCCTCCTCCTGTTCGCCCCCGCCGTCTGGGGCTGGTCGGCCCAGCCTCTGCCCTACAAGACCAGTCTATGGATCAGCGCCCACACCGCGCGAAGCTGGGTGGTCAAGCCGCCCGAATGGCTGGTGCAGAAGGTGCTGCCGACCGACAACATGGAAGAGCTGAGGCGCATGGGCCGCGACCCGCTGATGATCTGGGGCGCGCGGTCCGACACCCTCTACGGTCTGGTCGGGCTGATGGAGCGGGCCTGGGCGTCGCTGGGCAAGGTGCGGGTTCCGGTCGCCTACTTCTACGGCGAGCGCGACGAGATCATCCCCGAGGAGCCGACCAAGCAGGCCGCCCGTCGCCTGAAGCCAGACGATCGTTCGGCCTTCTATGCTGACGGCTATCACCTGTTGCTGGTCGACAAGCAGGCGCAAGTCGTCTGGCGCGACGCGGCGGCGTTCCTGAAGGACCCGCAGGCCGACCTGCCGTCGGGCGCGCCGCCGATCCCGGGCGCGCCGACCGCGCCGAATGTCGTCAAAGTTCAGGGTGTTCCGGCCGGACGCTAGTCGAACGTCCGGTATATTGCAGTGCGATATGAACGATCGTCGGCCGATGTGACAAAAGGCCGATAAAGTGATCCTTGCGGCGGCGCTCGGGGCGGCGTACACCCCGGCGCACTGTTTTCCAGGCTGAGGCGAGGCCCACGGCAATGACCTTGTTCGATCTGCCCGATTTCGAAGGGCATGAAGGCGTCCACTCGTTCTACGACGAAAAGACGGGCCTCAAGTCGATCATCGCCATCCACTCCACCGCGCGCGGCCCGGCCGCCGGCGGCTGCCGCATGTGGGACTACGCCAGCAGCGAGGCGGCCTTGACCGACGCCCTGCGCCTGTCGCGCGGCATGTCGTACAAGAACGCCATGGCCGACCTCGACTTCGGCGGCGGCAAGGCCGTGATCATCGGCGATAGCCGCAGCCAGAAGACGCCGGAACTGTTCGAAGCCTTCGGCCGCGCGGTCGACAGCCTGGGCGGTTCCTATTGGACGGCCGAGGACGTCGGCGTCTCGCCGGCCGACCTCGAGAGCACCCGCAGGACCACCCGCTATGTCGCCGGCCTGGAAGGCCATGCGGCCGCCTCGGGCGATCCGTCTCCTGTCACCGCCGAAGGCGTGTTCCGAGGCGTGCGCCTGTGCGTCGAGCGCGCCCTGGGCCGTGACCTGAAGGGCGTGAAAGTTGCCATCCAGGGCGTCGGTCACGTCGGCGCCTACCTGGCCGAAAAGCTGCACGCCGCCGGCGCCCAGCTGATCATCGCCGACGTCAACCAGGTCGCCCTGAACGAAGTGGCCGCCAAGACCGGCGCGCAGATCGTGCCGACCGACGCCATCTTCGACGTCGAGGCCGACGTCTTCGCGCCCTGCGCCCTGGGCGGCGCGATCTCGGCCGCGACCCTGCCGCGCCTGAAGGTCAAGGTCATCGCTGGCGGCGCCAACAACCAGCTGGCCGACGCCATGATCGGCCAGACCGTGTTCGACCGCGGCATCCTCTATGCCCCGGACTACGTCATCAACGGCGGCGGCATCATCAACGTGGCCGCCGAGATCCGCGCCCTGGAAGCCGGCGGTGCCTTCGATCCGCAGTGGGTGGCGACCAAGCTCGACCGCCTGGCTCTCACGCTCGCCGAAGTGCTCGACCAGTCGCTGGCCGAGAAGCGCCCCGCCAACCTCGTCGCCGACGAGATCGCCCGCGCGCGGATCGCGGCGGCGCGCGTTTAGTCGCCCCGAGCGGGGCGACCCCCTCCGGCCCTCTGGGCCACCTCCCCCAGCGGGGGAGGATCTCAAGCGCCAAGATGCTCCCCCTCTGGGGGAGCTGTCGCGCAGCGACTGAGGGGGCCGCGAAGCGGCTACCGCCCGCTGATGCTGGCCCCGGCGTCCTTGTCCAGCCGCAGGTAG